>ERZ833963.892-NODE-892-length-40897-cov-15.594755_pt1 | contig 40897 bp, 20 predicted proteins | sample MGYA00519693_ERZ833963 | MGnify/ENA primary metagenome ERZ833963 (study PRJEB31850, sample SAMEA3708748) | human gut metagenome | biome: human gut; feature: human-associated habitat; material: faeces | place: China | collected 2014 ...
CAGCAGGAACCCAAAGAGACCGACTGCAGCATTAGGCTACGGCCGCTGCAGAGGTGGTATGGAATCCTTGTCATTTATGACGAGGAGGATGTCAACATCATTGATGTCACAGCCAAAAAGCAGGCTAAAGTCAATTGTTTGATTTTTGGAGTGGTTTTCATATTTCTTCCGAGGGACCTATCTACTGCATTAGTCTCGCCGGCTTCTGGAAATGCGTGGAAACACTTTGAGCCACAGAAGTTATAAAAAAAACCGCTTTTTTATACCAACAGGGGTTACTAAGGGGAGATTACTGAATCAAAAAATAGCCTTTCTATTATCGTTTTCTTGCACGCTTCATCCCATGCCAGGTCCTTTCCTGCACTTCGCTTAAAAAGCTTGACAGAAACTGTTTTCAACTTAACAGTGCATTCGTATAACTATTTTCAAATAGATAGCGCAAACTTGGCATAGTTCTTGCATAGATTATTTTGAACTGAGATTTTGCGTTTTTCAGTGATCTAGCCGGAGTTCGACTCCGGCATCCTCGTTAAATTTCAATATCCGTACCTAATAACGTTTCGGCTTCTGGTTCTTCCTGAACATCTTCCGGAGTCTCGGGCCCGGCTCCCGGAACACCAACACCTAACGCTTCAAAGTATTTAATCTTTTTACCGGCAACTTCGTCGAAGTAGTAGCCGTGGTTAAAGCGAGTTTGCATGACGTTATTTAGAACCTGAAGGATCTTTGCGTCGCTCTCGTAGACCAGATTCAGTTTTCCAGCTTTCTTGTTTTCCTTCATATAGCAGCGGATTCTCGAACGAACCATCAGCGACAAGCCCGTCGCAATGAACTGTACGAAGGTCTTTCCTTGCAGTGCCTTGTTGTCAGAGCATCTGATTCGATTGCAGCCGAGTCGGTCCTTAAGCGTTGCAAAGGCGTCTTCTACGCGCCAGCGGTCGGCATAAGCCGTCCAGGCCTTAACCGGATCCTTCTCCGAGCCTGAGACTAAAACTCTAAATCCCTTGTACTTCAAGTAGTCGTCTACTCGGCGATTAACAATAATCAAGCCTTTTTCTTTATCGTTTCGGAAGAATTTTTCTTTCAGCTCTTCCTCCTGCTCGGTCAGGGCTTCATTTTCAAGAAGTTTCTTTTTAATGGTGAGAAGCGATTCCGTGAGCTTATCGGCTGCCTCCTGATAGATGACGGGATCGTAGAACATGTGGTAATAAAGCTCGGCTGTCGCAGAGTTTGATGCCGGTTTCCCCTCTACCGGCCGCGGATCGTATTTCCAATTCACCTTTGCCGTGGCGATGTTCTTTCTGATGTAAGGATCGCCGCTGTTGAGGTCTGCAAACTCCTTTCTATGTTCATCTATGAGTTCTCTGGCCAGACAGCCTTTCGTTCCTAAACGGACATTAAAAATAAACTCAACTTTATTGATCAGACAGTCGTTGATGTTTTTTACGCTGTTACAGCCTTTGTCAGCAACCAGAACGACGCTCTTCATGTTTAGAAGGGCCTGATCGGCAATCGTATGACGAATGGTGCTGACATCTGGAACATTTCCGTCATAAAAGCGATAAAAAATCGGAAGTCCGGACTTCTGGTCTACCAAGAAGAGAACATTTAGCTGCGGCAGCGCATCGTCGTCTTTGTTCTTGCCGTATTCAATATGAGTTAAGCGCGTGGAGTAAGAAGAGATTGAGGTCGAGTCCAGGGCAAGAATGATCTTATTGTCTTCGTCTTCTTGAAGATAGCTGCGCATCAGCAGGAAGTAACGCCGGACATCGCGCAGCTCTATCCTCTGGAAGAGGCGAGTTACTGCCGAGGGGCTCAGCGGCCGCGGATACGGCAGTCTCGTCGTCTCTGCAAAGCTTTCATAGAAGCTAACGTTGTTGTTCTGATTAAGGATTAAAAAGTATGCTAAGGAAAGGATCTTTTTATAGTCTTTGTTCCTTGGGAAGCACTCCTTTAAGAACTCTCCGACAGGAGAGTCGGCAACGATCTGATCTAAGGCCCAAGTAGCACCGGCGTAAAGCTTCTTTATGTTGCGAGCCTGTTCAAGAGTGATGCCTTCTTCGGAGATCTGAGTAAAGACATAATCTTTTCCTTTCCTCTCAACCTGATAGTTCCGAAATTCAGGATGTTCTTGAAGGAAAGCTTCATCAAAACGAATTTTTCCGTCCTTTTGTCCGCCAAGGATTGTCCCAATCTTTTTGGATTCACCTCTTTTGCTTCGCTTGAGTTCTCTATCCCAAACGTTTTTATAGGTGTAAACGTAATAAACGGAACCTGCCTTGTTAATCAGAATCGGAGGAAGCTTCGGATTTGCCATTGATAGATCTCCATATATAATGATCTAGTTTAGCACAAAAAATCCTCAATTTCAATATTAACTTCATGTTTTATTGAGGATTTTTAAAATAATGAAGATCTAGAAACGCAAAATCTCAGTTTGAAACCTAGCAGAATCATCCAACCAATAATCAACCTGACTAGTTTTCAAAGCCTCAATAAACCAACTTAAATGCGTCATAGCTGTGCAAGGATGCCCTAAATTGGTGCAACTGCTCGATGATGGCGCAAAGAAAGGAAAAGTGATGAAAGAACTTCTAATGATGAAGGGAGCCAAGGTTTTAGTCGATGTTGCTACAAAAGTGCAAGCCGGGGAAACTGTCCTTTTGGTCACTGACTATGCTAAAACAGACATCGCTCAAGCTGTTGCTGCCGTTGCCTGTGACCGAGGTGCAGAAGTAATGATTATGAGTATGAAGCCTCGCAAACGGGCCGGAGAAGAACCGCCTGCAGCCGTGGCCGCCGCCATGAAAAATGCGGACGTCGTGATCGTGCCCGTCAGTTACTCTATTACCCATACACATGCAGTAAAAAATGCGGCGGCAGCCGGAGCTCGAATCATCGTCATGACAGATTTCACCCCTGAAGTTATGATGCACGGCGGGATAGAAGCTGACTTTGATCAAATCAAACCAACCTGCATTGCTGTCGCCAAAGCCCTGGAAACTGCCGAAGAAATTCATATCACCTCTCCGGGAGGAACTGATCTTCGTTTCAATACGAAAGGAAGACGCGGAAATGCGCTTTACTGCGTAGTTGAAAAAGGTCAGTTCTCTACCATCCCCACTATTGAAGCAAATACAACCCCTATAGAGGGGACTGCAGAAGGGATTATTGTATGCGATGCTTCAATTCCATATCTCGGTATCGGCCTTGTAGATGAACCCGTCATATGCAAAGTCGAAGGGGGCTTTATCACTGAAATCAAAGGCGGAAGGGCTGCAGAAATCCTTCGCAAAGATTTAGCCAGCCACGCCGACAAAAACAGCTACAACATTGCAGAACTCGGGATTGGTTTGAATCCGAAGTGTCGTATGTGCGGAATCATGCTTGAAGACGAAGGAGTCCTCGGGACCTGTCATATCGGCATCGGCACAAGCCTTACCCTCGGCGGCGTTACCAAGGCACCGTGTCACTACGATCTCATCATGTGGCATCCGACCATCGTCGCCGATGGAAAAGTAATTTTTGACAAAGACCATCCGACGCTCTGACCAAAATTATCCCCAAAACTTTATTTCCATTCCAAGGACAAAATCATGAAACGCAGAAACCTTCTTTCCTCCCTTTCTGTTCTTACCGCTCTAAGCCTCTTTGGCGCCGGTTCAGCCTATGCAGCAGATATTTATCCTTCTAAGCCGCTCTTGACAATCGTTCCTTTTAGCGCAGGAGGCGGCAATGACATCCTTCTTCGCATCATGGGTAAATACGCGGAAAAACATCTCGGTCAAACTCTTACCATTGACAATAAACCAGGAGCCGGCGGCCAAATCGGCTGGACCCTTCTGAGTAAAGCCAAACCGGATGGTTACACAATCGGTGCAGCTTCTTTACCTTCAATGATCATGATCAAGGAACTGCGTAAGAATGTGCCTTTCTCTATGGATGATTTCACCTTCATAGCAGCTGTTCAATCTGACCCAATTGTCTGGGTTGTCAACGAGGACAGTCCTTATACAACAGCAGCTGATTTCATCAAAGCAGCTAAAATCAAAACTTTGAATGTCGCCGGAGACGGTCCGCAGTCTAATGTTCAGCTCCAGCATCTGATCGCTGAAAAAGATCTTGGTATTAAGACAAATTTCGTTCCCTTCAACGGCTCAGGTAAGGCACTTACAGCATTGATGGGTAAAAAAGTTGACCTCTGTGCTTCAACACTCTCTGCCGCACAAAAGCAGCTCGGCAACGGACTTAAAATTCTCGTGGTATTCGCTGACCAGTCCGCAGCCTCCGCTCCCACTGCCAAAGAAGCTTTCGGAAAAGATATCGCGCCTGCAGGCGCAGCCATCCGCGGCATTTGCGCGCCCAAAGGCTTAAGTCCCGAAGTATTAACTAAGTTAGAAAACGGCATCAAAGGGATTTGCGAAGATCCGGATTTCATCGCTGAAACCAAGAAACTCAAGCTGGATATCGGCTTTAAAAACGCCCAAGAAACTCAAAGAATTGTCTCTCAGACCTCCAAACTAGTCTCAGAAAACAAGAACCTCTTCTAACATTTTGTCGGGAGTCAATCATGGAACAAGAGAACATCCGAAAAGAAACGTTTCTAGCGACTCTTCTTTTGCTCGCAGGAACTCTGATCTTATGGAAAGGCTATTCATATGAACCGGACTCCCGACAGTTCCCGGTCTTCTTGGGCTGGCTTTTCGTGTCTTTCTCGATACTCAATGCAATCACCCTCTTTAAAAAATTCAAAGCAGAAAAGCTATCTCTTTCCTTTGAGTTTCACAGACCGGGTTTTCCTCTCTCCTTGACAATTCTGCTGTTAATTGGAACTTACGCAGTCGCAGTCCCGCTGCTCGGTTACTATCTCTCTACATTCCTATTCTTAATACTGGTGATGGCCGGATTTGGATGCATCCGTAAAAGGAGCCTATTGGTTTATCTAGGAGTAACGCTTCTATTCCTTACCGGTGTTTATTTCTTCTTTACGCTCTTGCTCGGCACACGATTGCCTGTCGGCGAGATATGGGCTTTTTAGGAGGGCAGCTATGGATCTTTCAGCACTTTTTCCTGCATTTTTCCAAGCATTGGAACCCGGAATGCTGGGGATGGTTCTCCTAGGGACAATTCTGGGCATTGTCGTGGGCTCTCTGCCAGGACTTACGAGCACTATGGGCGTTGCCCTTCTGGTACCTTTCACTTTCAGCATGAGCCCAGCGATGGGACTAGCTCTTCTCGGTGCCATTTATGCCTCTTCAAGTTACGCCGGCTCCATCAGTGCAATTCTGTTAAATATTCCCGGAACTCCCTCGAACTGCTGCACGCTACTTGACGGTTATCCGATGACTCAGAAAGGGCAGGCTTCTCGCGCCTTAGCGTTATCTACGATCGGTTCGGCAATCGGCGGAATTCTCTCTGTCTTTGCCCTTTTATTTCTTGCTCCTCCTTTAGCGCGTTTGGCTTTGGAATTCGGCTCTCAGGAATATTTCATCATGGCGCTTTTCGGAGTCGCCATCATCGCTGCGCTTTCAGAAAAGAATATTGTTAAAGGAATGATCACCGGTATTTTTGGTCTCTTACTTTCGATTGTAGGAATGCATCCGATTACCGGGGAAGCGCGCTTTACCTTTGATCTGCCGGAACTTTTCAACGGTTTATCTCTAGTGACTGCATTAATTGGCCTCTATTCTCTTCCGGAAGTTGTCTCAATGTTAAGAGACGAAAAAGATGCCGTTAAAGTCGAAAGTTCGGTTTCCTGCTCTGGAATTATCCGCGCGATGAGAGAAATCCTGAAATACAAAATGCTGACTCTCAGAGCCTCAATCATTGGCATCATAATCGGCATCGTCCCGGGAGCCGGCCAGTCCATCGCTTCATTTATTGCCTACGATGACGCAAAGAAATCCGCCAAAGATCCGAGTCATTTCGGCACCGGCTGCCCTGAAGGCGTTTTGGCTTCAGAAGTTTCCAACAATGCCGTAGTTGGCGGTTCGCTCGTTCCTGCCTTTACGTTAGGCATCCCGGGCAACGCCGTATCGGCTGTATTGATCTCCGGGCTGATGATTCATGGACTCCAGCCCGGGCCAACGCTTTTCCAAGAGAATGCTGAGACTGTTTACAGCTTTATCTTCAGTTTACTCATCGCTAATGTCGCTTTCATTCCCATCGGAATCCTTTGTGCCAAATACTGCGTCAAATTGCTGGCAATGCCTAAACCCATCCTTGCCTCATTAGTGCTTGCGTTAGCAGTGATCGGCTCGTACGCCGTCAACGGCTCAATTGTTGAAGTTTGGGTCATGATAGGTTTCGGAGCATTGGGATGTGCAATGAAGCACTTCAACCTTCCCAGAGAACCTTTGGTTTTAGGTTTGGTACTCGGCACAATGGCTGAAAGTGAATTAGCGCGTGCCCTGGCCTTGGTGCAAGGAGATGTCGGTCAATTGCTTTTGGGAATATTCTCAAGCCCAATCTGCATAATTCTAATCGGCTTAATTCTTTATTCCATCATTCGCTCACAATACAAAAAAAGGAAAGCTTCAGCCAAGCCGTCTGACCAAAAAACGGAATTATCGGAAGAAGCCCGGATTACAGCGGCTTCCTGACCTCTTTCCTCTTCCTCTACACGAAGAGGAGGAGGTCAGCTCCGCGGAGACCGGACTTTTCGGTCTCATTTCATCAGTCTTCGGTTTCCTCTTCGGCCCCCTCTTCTCCCATGTTAACCTGCCACCGGTTGGTTACAAAAAGTAGAGCTTCTTTTATCAGACCATTCGAAGGACTTACGCTTTCAGCTCTGTACCCGTTAAAAAATAAACGCGAAGCAGGCATATGCGTGTCTTCTCCATAACGATATAACGCATAATGATGATGGCGCTGGTCAGCTTGCAAAGAATCCTTACTGAGATAAGAGATTTCGCGACCAAAGCGATCGAACACCGACAGCATTTGCGGTGCAGCCGCGAAAATCCCTACTCTGTTGGATCTTGAAGAAATAACGTTCCTATCCGGCTTATACCCATCCTGAGAGACAAATATCATTGTTGAATTACCGGAAACAGATTTTTCTAAGGATATCGGACCGCCAGCATTCAAGACAAAGATCTGATCTCCGGCATCGACATTTTTGACCACGACGGCAGCAGACGGATCTGCGGAGCGCTGGACAATCGTGACATCCGCTCCGGACGCTAGCTCATTGGCTCGAATTTCGCCGTTGGCTTCGAGATAAATATCCTGAGATGCTTGAAGGTCTTTAAGTAAAACACTGTCGGCTTTCATTTCAGCGTGGCCGTTAACAGTCAGTTCATATCCAACTGAAAGCGGACCGTTGTAATTTTCTATAGTCAGATTTCCGTTGATGATATTGCCTTTTTCTTCATTAATCTGAATTTCCTGCTTCTGACCGTTCAAGACCAAATTAATGTCCGAACCGGCAGATACAATCAATTCATCAACTCGATTTCCCAGCTCTTTATCCTTGGCTGATTTCTGAGCTAGTAACTCAACCGATCCGCCTGCAGAAACTTCCAGACGATCGGACGCAATGCCGTCGGCAGAAGCGTCTTGATGGACGTTTCTTTCCGCGTGAATCTCGAGGTTTTCCACCCCGTCAGAAGAGAATCCTTCAATTCCGGAGCCATGTTTCAAGGACACATCTTTCCCGGCCTCTACTTTCACAAGACCGTCCCCAGCCAAGACGGATCCTTGACCGAGCTCGAAGTTTCCCCCTGCTTTCAATTGAGCCTCTTCGGAAGCAAACAACATTACGGTGTCTTTTATCGTAAAGTCTTTTCCTGCAGAAACCGTCAAACGATTGATTTCCTCATCTTCAGAAGGACTGAGGACACCAACAGCTGTTTCCTCTTCAAAAACAACCGAACCCCGTTTTGCTTCAATATTCAGGTCAGCTTGAGTCAGAACAACCGTGCCCTTTCCGATTGTGACATCTTGTCCGGCAGTGAAGGAAACATCCTTTTTACCCACTCGATTGGAAGCATCCGGATCATTACCGGCAAAAATAAAGGAATCCGATCCGATATCTATAGATCCGGCTGCGTCTAAATACACGTCACCGTAAGAAATCAATTCCGATTCATCTTTGAGTACGACATTACCTTCAGAAGATCTGATTTCTGTTTCATGGAGAGAAGTCGAAAGGAATTGTCCGTCAAGAACCACGTCTCCCGTCACATTCATGCTGACGTTGTCTCTCGCGCTGACTTGAGAATTATCTCCCAGCTCGATAGAACCGCCTCCGACACCCGACTCATCTCCAGTTCGGATGTAAGCCGTTTGACCTTGGACGACGGAGTTTTCTCCCAACCTGATGTCGCCATGTTCTGAAACCAGTGACGTATGGTTCTTAGAGCCGTCCTCAAGCTTCGATTGAAGAACGGCGCCCTTATCCAAGAAAATGCCCTTGTTGCCGATAATATCTAAGCTCGTTCCAGACGTAACAAATGCGTTTTCTCCAAAACTTGTTTGGCCGCGTGAAGAGATTCGGACGTAGGAGTCTTCCTGATCTTCTTGGGTCCGAATGTTTGCGCCGGCGCCGAAAGCAATATCTCCTTGAGCGTCAATAACAGCGCCGAGAACTGAAGTTTGGATGGAAGCACGTTCGCCGAAAGTTATATTTCCTTCCGTGTGATTTTCATCATCTCCCGCGTTCATAGACAGCATCGTCGTACGGAACGTTGCATCATTCCCGAATCTAACATCTCCTTTCACGTCAATAGACGTTTGCGGCAAAGATTCTATCGAACCGGTCTCGTATTTTCCGAATTTCGTTTGAACCGTTGCTTTGTCACCGACTATCAGTGAACCCTGAGCTTTAAGTTCAAATCCTTTTCCGTGAACCGTAAAGTCTTCTTCGAACTTAATGTCCTGACCGGCGCTGAACACCACAGAATTTTTCTCGCTGTTCAATGTTGCATCCCGATCAATCACAATATCTTTACCGGCTTCAAACAAAGAGTTGTCCGAATTAGAAGACATCGTGAGGTTTTCGCCCATATAGATCGAACCCTCGCTGCTTCTTACCGTGACTCCCTTTGTCGCGCCGACAAGCGTGGCCTTATCGCCGAATCGAATATCTTTTTCTGCTGAAACCAGCAGATCGTCAGAAAGGATTTGAGCCTCGTCACCGATGGTGAAGCTTTTCCCGGCGATGACACTGACTTTTCCATAGAGCGGGTTTTCTTGACTTAATCCGCTTTGCGTCCCGGCTTTCACCGTCGCTTTATTTCCGATATCAATTAAACCGCGTTCCGAGGTTAAAGAGCTGTCGGACGCAGAAACGATCGTTAAATCATTCTTGATATTCAGGCCGTTCCCGCCAAAGATATCGACACTGCCGTTTTCAGCAATGACTTCGAATTTGTCTTCCGTAACGTTTAAAACCCCCTGAGCTCCGATCCGGATCGGAGCTTCGTCTCCGGCAGACGGATCTTTCAAGGAAGCATTCACGTTGAGCGATCCTCCAAGCGTCGCGTCGGCGTCTGCCAAAACTTCAATTCCGCCATTTGTTGCTGTCAGAGAAACATAGTTTCCGAGGCTGAAGGCTTGTTTTCCTCCCGTAACAGACACACTGCAGCCCTCGACAGATATTTTGTCTCCGAGCACCAAACTCTCGTATCCGCGAACTACTGCTTCGTCCCTTGCTTTGACGGAAGAACCGGATTTGAGGTCAATTGCCTGTCCTTTCAAGACGGCTTTCCCGGAAGAAGCCTCAACTGTAATGGGGGCTTCATCTGCAAAAATCAACCCTCCGGCGCTGTCCATTACGACTTCGTCGCCCTTAAAGGTATTGTTTTTATGAGCAAACACTTTAAGGGCGTCAGAATCTGTAGAACCTGCTGTCAGACGTAGTGCTCCAGACTCCGAATATACAACTTTAGCTGCGGATAAATCGACCTTGCCTGCTGCGCCCACTTCCAGACTGCCGGCAGAATCAATGCTGGTCTTGTTATTAGAATCAACGTTTCCTTCCTCAGCCGAGAGGAGAACCGAGCCGGGTGTCGAAGTACTCAAAGAGGCATCCTTGATATTCAATCCGCCGGTAGCAACCTTCAAGTCGCCTTTGGAAGCAACAAGCGTATAACCCGTGAGATTAAGTTCGCCTTTTCCTTTTAAGGTGATCGTATCGGCAGCAAGATTCTTTTCATTCAGAGCAAGGTTCAAATTGCCTTCTTTCGACACCAAGATCAAATTAGAACCATCCTTGTTCTTTAAGGAGCCGCCGGTAACGGAAATACTATCTTTCGCCAGAACATCAATATCAGTTGAAGAATCGACATTGAGCCCCTTCAACGTAACAGAGCCGTTTTCTGCTGCGGCCTGCAAACTGCCTGTGTTGCCGTTCGCTTCTGAACTTACGTTGATGCTTCCTTCTTTACTCTCGACATCGAGTTTGCCAGCTGCATTCAAACTTTCAACAGTTAGACTGGCATCCTTTTGAGACGCAATGTCGATAACTGAGCCTGAACTTACTGTATTGCTTGTTACCTCAACCGCTCCTCCATTTGAGGTAATAAATAAGCCTTCCGATTCCCCAGTGCCGGCGGCGATTAGATCGGCTCCCATCACTTGTGTGCCGGCTGCAGAAGTAAGTCGGATAGAACTTTGAGAGTCAAGTTGTCCGGCATCGATCATGACGGAACCTTGAGAGGAATTCACTTCTACTCCGCTGCCTTCTCCCGTTCCCTTAGCCGATACGGAAACATTTGTCAGCTGCGCGTCTGTGACAGCAGAAAGTTTGACGGAACCGTTCGAATTGATCGAGCCGTCACTGACTTTGACTGCGCCTTCTGAAGAACGCAAAAAGACTCCGGCCTCTGCGTCGTTTCCTTCTGAAGAAACAGCAGTTCTGCTGATTGTCGTGTCCTTAGCTGATGAAACATTTATAGAGTTCTGAGACGTTAATGCGCCGCCATTAATGGAGACAGATCCTTCGGAAGAAACTAACGAAAGGCCATCTGTTCCTGCAGTTAGACTGCTGTCCGTCAAAGAAATATCATTGCTTGTAGTAAGGCCGAGTTTTTTAGCTTCCAGCGTTAGCGCTTTTCCGAAAGTCGTTTTCGGTGCAGAAAGATCAAGGGTTCCGTTTAAAGCTGAAAGGGTGGAATGGTCTGCGACCGAAAGCGACGAGCCTGCCTTAAGAGTCAGATTACCATCAGAGGTCTTCGCTGTTCCGTTAAGGTGGATCGTGTTAGCTTCAGCCGCCACATCTCTTTTGGCCTGAATCTCTTCAATTGTTAATGTCTTTTTGGCATTAAATTCGATCTCTCCGTCTTCTGAAACAAGTTTTTTAACTTTCAGAGAACCTTCCGTCGAGATCTCAACATTTGAAGTAACTGTCTCTTCGGTCACGGACACAGACATTTCAGATTCTCTATTGGCTTGAAGGCACACATTCTGAGGTTTGCCTTTCAGAACAACATTAAAGTCATTGACTGAATCCAAGCCCAAAGCTGCATCTTTCTGACCGATCTCGCCGTCTGTTTCAAAAGCGAAATTGGTTCCGCTAATTCGTCCGCTCTGTCCGCTTGTGTCCTTAACGGAATAAATATTGTCTGCCTTCAATACAACATCTTTACCGCTGGCCACGGATTGGAGATTAAGCGTTCCGTCTTGATCAACAAATACGCCTCCGTTTCCGGAGAACACGGCCGATCCTGTAATCGCCGTTTTAAGAAGTTTGTCGGCGGATCCGATTGAACCAAGCCCTGCTCTCAGGATCAAGTCTTTAGCTTTAACCGCACCCTCTCCGGATAGAGTGATTCCATTTGTAGCAGTGAGACGAATATCTCCGTTTTGAGAAGAAAGGGAACCGAGATTCAATGTGTTTTCAGAGTCAGACTGTAGATAAATGCTGTTTACTGCATCCGCATTTAATTTCGTGTCGCTGCTCTGATGGACTTCAAAGGCTTTCTTTAAGTTGATCGTCAGAGTGCCTGCTTTTTTGTTCCAAGTAACGTCATTAGCTTCTGCTCGAGCTAAAAGCTTGTAGAGGTTCAAGCCTTTTTCTGTCGAAGCATCCAAATCGCTGATGTTTGCCGTATGACCGTCAAGTTCCTGGCCGACTCCGGCGCCAGACTTCAACGTAATATTTGCTGCTTTGATATTGGCAACGCCTGACTCAGGAACATAGCTCGGATCGGGATTCAAGATGGCTTCAGACACTGCAAAGAGCAATTCGTTCTGCGTCCAGCCGTAATTGTCTTTCGATGCTTGAACAAGATTTAATGCCGAGCCTTGAATATTCGCTTCTTTGTTAATTGCGTCTTCTGCAGAGCCGCATCCCGCAAAGCGAGACTTCAGAGCCGCAAAATCCTTTTGCTCTTCTGTTGTCAGCGCTCTTACGCGACCCTTTTCAGCTTCCTGCTCATGGTTTAGGTAAGCCTGATATCGATTAAAGTCGGAAGTAATACCATTTTTTATGTCTTGTTCGTCTTTAGCAAACCGAGCCCCTTCGTTAGAAGTTCCGTCAGACGTCAGAATGCCGGCTTCAATCCAGCTTTCAAGGCGTTTTTGTGCCGAACGCTCATCGCGATCCGAGCGATCAATCGCATCATAAATATTTCCGGCTGAATCAATTGTGACATCCCCACTCGTGCTGATCTGACCAACAGAAATATCTCCGACAGATTTCAAAGAAATATCACCTGCTGCAGTCAGGTCAAGACGCTGCGACAGATCAGAGGCCTCTTTGTGATCCAGACTCTTAATATTAATTCCGCCTTCTTGGGAAACAAGAGAAAGTTTCTGTCCGGAAAGCGAATTCAAGTCAACGCCGCCTCTGAATTCAGCAGAAACCGTTTCTCCGGCATTCAGGGATCCGGAAACGGATGCACCGGAGTTCAGATTCTTAGCATCAATATAGATGGACTTACCTGCTTCAGCCGAAAGATTCAACGGCTTGTCGGAACTTCCGGCTACTACCCACTTAATCGCAGATCCTTCTGAGCCAATTGAGCCTGTTGCTGCTTTCAAGGTGAGACTGGATGCGCCGGTTATTGCTGCAGCTCCGCTTTGATTGAGGATGTTGTCGCCTGCTATCAAGCTAACAGAACCGCCCAGGGCGTTCACAGCACCGCCGAGCAAGACGGACTTACCGCTTTCAATCGCAATCGTATTGGTTCCGCTTAAGAAAGAAGTACCTACCTGGTGGTCTGCTTTTACCGTGTAGGAATAAAGCGTCGACGTCGAAGTTGTCGTTATCTTCTGGGTGTGATGCGTACCCGAGAAGTGGACCCAAGTGTTATAAGTCGTCCAATGGGAAGTTGTTGACCTATCCGAGCTGCTTACCTGAGTGGTCCATGCTTCGAAATTCGCATTCTTGTCTTTAGGACGACCGGCTACCCAAATGGTCGATCCATTCTCTAGGTCAGCGTTCGCTACTTCTTTTGTGTTTACGGATGTCCAATTCTCCGGTTCTCCATAATTGAATGCGTCCCAAACCGTAAAGTCTTGTGAGTGGTATCTTGTCGTGACGGTTGTAGTTCCCTTGCCGTCAGTCCATCCATATAACTGGTCGGCCAAGGGGTTGTATGAACTATCCTCGACTTTGGTGCCGGTCGTTTTTGTTCCGTCGGCATTGAGCCAGTAAGCCACAGAATTTCCTTTACGGATTTCTGTTACCTTGGCAATTGCGTTATCAGGTCTGCCGTCAAACCCCGAGTTCGTATCCGTGATTTGGATCAAACCTTCAATATTGCCTGTATCGACATTTCCAAGCAGAACGTTGCGGTTGCCGACGTTGATATTGATGTCTGCCGAACCGTTCGCCACAGACAATTGCCCGCCGCCTGTGCTTGCCACTCTTCCGGTAATGTAAATCTGTCCGCCTTGCGGAGAAATGTCATCGACGATCACCCTGTCATTGACCGGATCGTACCAGGCTGCGACTTGATACTTATAGGACTTGGAAGCTTCATCCCAAACAGGACCGCCTTCCTGTAGCGCATACTGCGGTGTCCTGCTGTTGACGTCGGACGGGGATCCGTGTGCCTGCCAATTTGCCTTGATAGAAGCAATCTTCTTGTCGACTTCCGTATCCGATAATGTCAAACCGTATTTCGCATAACCGCTTTGAACGTAGCCGTTTAAGTTAATAGCATCGGCTGCGAGGAAAATACTTCCTCCGGCAACCATGTCTCCGGCTTGACCATTGTCTGCATTACCAAGTTTGCCCGGACCGTACACATGGTCGGTATTTGAACTGACTGAAGACTGGTTGTTTAAATTGCCAACTTCTGTTTTCCATAGCTCTTCAACAGAACCGCCGACGTTAAATAATCCTCCTCGGTAAGACTGAGTAATAGAACCTTTTGCCGTGATGCCTAAAGAGCCCCCTGCAGAAATCGAAGCCGTTTTGTCAGCGTAAACGTCGCCTCCGCTGCTGACGGAGATGCTTCCTGCTCGGTTAATCAGTTTGCCGGAAATATCAATACTGGTATCAGGGTTGATTTTTTGCTGATTATTGCCCGAAGAAACCAGAACCGATCCGTTGTAAGCGGAGTTAATCGTAATCGACGGAGCTTCTGAATTAGCCGATGTCGTTAACTGTCCGTTGAATGAACCCAACGCACCAGTCTTATCGGTAACAACCTGATCGTTCAGCTTAAATTCGCCGCCCTTATCCAAGATTTGGATATCGCTAAGCTTCAAAGCCACAGTGCCTTGGTTGTCAATATTGATTCCTTCAGCGGTTTTAGCGACTAAAGAGCCTGCTCCGGTTACGCTGTCCGTGAACGCAGAAATATTTCCGCCGGAGACAGTGACATTGGAAATTTCGACATAGGGGCGGCTCGTCTTGTCAATAAGCGAGAAATTCCCTTTGATATCTCCAACTAATAAGCCCTTCTGCTTCATTGTTTCAAGCAGAAGTTGGTCTTCAGCCTTGTACGCTGCAAGCAGAGAAGGATCCGTCGTGCCGTAATCGGCCATAGCCTTTTGAAGCTCCTCATGACGCTTCCAGTACATGTTCGTCAGAGATTCGACCTTCACTTCACTGACAGAGCCATCATCGACACCGGACTTCGTGATCTTCAAAGGATCCTGAGTATCCAATGTCACGCTTGAATCTGATTCCTTTGGCGAAGCAATTCCGCTGATCTGAATATCCGCCTTGGTATTCACGCCGGCTTGAACCAGTCCGCCCACTTGAATCTTATTGTCGGTGGTCAGATTCTTGGATTTCGTCCCCGCGGCTGTCGAAGCAATCGAGACTTCGCCGGCATCCGATGCTGACGTCCAGAACCAATAACGTGCCGTTTCCTCGGTAGAAACATCGCCGCTTTGTGCGTAAAGCTCCGTATCACGCCAAGATTTGATATCTCCGTTGAGATTGAGCTTATTCGAGAGGTTCAGACTGTCGGAAACTTCCGAATCCGTTCCGCCGATAGCCGAATGGCTGTAAGCGTGGGCATAACTTACTAAATCAAATTGCGAGTTCGAGCCGTCAGCATTTCTACCGGCTCTAAGTGCCAGCTTACCCTTCGACAAGATGTTTGAACCATTGCCGATATTGACTTCGTTCGTTCGGTTTTGGTTCACCAAGACTTTGGCTCCGGCGCCGGCGACTGCTGCACCTTGGACATCGCCTACACTTTGTGCTTCGACGTCTTCGTCAGAAGAAGCGGCGATTGTCAGCGTGCCTTCGGTGTTGTTCGCGGTTAAGCGGACACCGTCGGCCAAGCTGACTCGGTTTTGTGTGTTCAGGGTTTCGAAGTTTTCTGCCGTCACGCCCGCAACAGCGCCGGCCGTTTGGGCACGAACCTTCAGATTGGTTCTTCCGACATTCGTCGCAGAAATCGTCAAATCGTCTGCGGTCAAAACCGCATTTTTACCGATATCGACCTGCTGAGTACGATTTTCTGTATTGCTCGCTTTAATGCCGGTACCGACAAATGCTCCGTAAACACGGGAGTCAACGGCATACGTCCCTTCGGCCGCATGAAGATTCCAGTTATCGGATGCACCGACAGTTAGGCTTGAGGCGTTCACTGTCGCGCCGTCGCTGATCCCAACCTTGTTGATACCAAGCATATCGTTGATCAACGAAGCGCCGCTGCCGCCTGCCAGTGCTCCCTTAGTGTTATCGGCTTTCATGCCGATGTTATGTTCGCCCGAGGTCACAAAAGAAGCTGCATCCTTAACATTCCAGCGGCCGCTAACTATTAGAGACGTGTTAGATCGGTCTGTATGTTTTACTTGAGCAGCATTTGCATCCAAGCTCGTGCCTTCGGCAAGAATAATTCCGCCTCCGGCACTGTCGGCGAGGACAGTGGCCTTCTCTTTGTTGGAAGCGGTTACATCGGCATTCTTGGCAGCCACTGAAGACGCAGAAGAAACTTCGCCCTTCACTGAAACCTTATGGTTCACTTCAGCAGAGTTATTACCCGAAGCAATCGTTCCGCCTGTTCCGGCTGTTGTCTTAGATAAGTAGACAGAATTGCCCTCTGTCACCGAAGTGAAGTTCTCTAAAGATGAATTGCCGGACAGATCAATCTTGCTTTCAACCTGATTCGAATTTGTCAGCTCGGATGTGTTAACAGGGATTGAGGCAATAATGGCGCCGCCGTAAGTCTGAGAGTCTGCCGTCATCTTCAGAGCTTCGCTCTCATCTCCGTCCGAACCGCTTAAGCCGGCTCCGGCCGCCACCGTTAAATTAGCGTTACTGAACACATTTCTGGAAACTTCAGATACGACCATGCCGCGGGTTTCGGCAATGGACTGAACAACACCGATTCCGAGTCCTCCGGCTCCCGCGCCGTAACTCTTCACCTTGATGTCAGGACGGTTATTTGTGGTCAGACTGATATCTGCTGAAACGCTATTGCCGTTGAAGAGCGTTCTTGCAGAAAGTGAGCCTTTCGTTCCGTCATAGACCTTTGCTAGCGCACCTACTCCGTTGATGGCGCCGCCGTAGCCTGCAGTCGATTCGGCAAAGAGATTTTGCTGACGGACTGCAGAGGCATTAAAGGAAGAGTTGATCGTTGAATTCAGAATTTGGTTTTCAACTCGGCTCTTATCTCGAATCTCAGCAACCATTCCGCCGCCGGAAGCTGCAGCAACCGTAATTCCGAAAGACTTCAGATGGATTTCTGATTTATTTTCCGTCTTAATCTCAAATACGGGATTGGTCGTTTGAGGTTTATTCTCTTCCGCCTTATTGCCCTCATCTTTACTGCCGTCAGGCTTTGGCTCTTCGAGTTTAATTCCTCCGGAAACGTTTCCGTCCCAGATCGTCGAAGCGCCGCCCGTGATTTCGGCGTCCGCATAAGCTGCAGTTCCGCTGGCAAGAGCCAGCGAAGTTTGGATCGCCTCAAGGTTGGTCTTACCTTCGAGTGAATTGAGAACGTTAAAGTTATCCTTTGATGTGATCGTGTTGCCGCTGAGATTAACTTTATTGTTGTAATGACGGCGCAACGTAATGACAGAGGCCGCTAATACTCCTGCACCGGCACTTCCGCTGCCGAGCGTAACGTCAATGCTGCCTGCCTTTGAATCTTCCTTAACAGAGACATCACTGCTTCCAACCGTCAGGTAATTGCCCGACACCACAACGGAAGTTCCATTCCCACTTCCCGAGGACACGCTTGCGTCTGCCGCTGCGGCCGAACCGACGATTTTGTCTTTTTCTTCCTGAGTCAGCTCATCATTCTCAGTAATAAAGCCGAGAGATCCGGTGCCTGAAGATGCGTAATCGGACAGATATTTATTAACTGTGTCTTCTGCGCTGCCAAGATCTTGACGGTTTGAAGCGAAAGGATTGTCTCTCGAACCGATCACCAGCGAGAATACATTTGCACCGATCGTTCCGATACCGCCGGAAGCAAACGCAACCGTTCCGTTAACGTAATGATCCTGAAGAGAGGAAACCGTGAGTTTGTCAGCTGTAACGATTGAATTACGAAGGTTAGCGGCCGAGGAGCCTTTAAAATAAGAAACGACGACCGAAGCACCCAAACTTCCGATAGCACCCGTAGCAGTAACATCTGTGACTTTCAGATGGTCTTCGTTTTCTGCATTGACGCTGAACTGACCGGCCTTAACTTCCGAATCGTTGACTTCAGCAGATGTCGCACCTTCAATCGTATTAACGTTCACGAGCCCAGCGGCTGCTCCATACATTGCTCCCGAAGCGGTCACGTTCAAAGAAGAAAATTCCGAGATGCGATTCGCACCCACTGAAGCTGACTGGCCCTCAGCTCTCAGGATCGAATGAGCTACAGAAGAAGAAACTGCATTATCAGCGTAGTTGATAACCACGCTGATCGGTACCGCAGCATATTGAGAGCCTGCAGCTGTAATGGCAGAAGTCGTAATCCTGCCCAAATAATTTGCGTTCTGCGCGAATGAACCTAGCACTTCCGTCTGATCCACTGCAGCAGAAACATCCGAGAGCTGCCGATTCACGTTAACGGAAGCACTAACCGCTGCATACTGAGCACCTGAGGCGGCAATTAGTAAGGAAGAAATACCTTCTTTAGCATCTGCATCATTGGAACTGAGAAGTTCCGCCCTGGGCCACACCCGAAGTTGAACTGCTCGTGGTACTTGCAGTACTGCCGTTTTGCGCAAGGTTGGAATTATTGTTTCCGCTCATCGAGGAGCTGGTCGGATCGTTCTGAGACTGATTACGGTTAAATTTGTCTCTGATCGAATGTCCTAAACCATTGGCCTTCTGCGCTAAAAGCGGGCCGGCTTCTTCTAAATAGAAGCTCAGCCCTTCCTTAACGTAAGTGGCTTTGTCTCCGAGGCCGGAGAAGAATTGTGAAATTTTGCCCGGAGGATCATTGGATTCCGGGCTATGGCCGGATACGCCGACACCGCCTGCAACGCCGATCGCGTTCATGGCCAGGTCTTCGGAGGCCAGCAAATTGACCTTACCATCGGCGCCGGAAGCCTCTAAGAAACCTTGCGCGTCATAGAGCGAACGATCTTGCTCAGCAATAACGTCGTTGTCTTTAACTCTGAGCTCATTGCCTAACTTACCGGCATTCACAGCAATGCCGGCGCCGGCCGCTTTGTTTGCATTGTCGGATATGTCTACAACAACAGCGCCTGCAATCGTTTGTACGTCGTCATCGCGCTTAGCGCTGACTTCGACCGAAGAGCCTTTTACTTGGGACTCGTCATCGAGCCAAACCAAGTTAGTTCCGTTGGTTACGGCAACAGCCGCTAAACCTTCCAGACTTAAATCACCTTTATTGACGTCGGCAGCTGCGCCGATGGTTAATCCGTAAATACTGTCTTGGGCTGTAAGGAGTGCAACATTGTCCGCAGTCAGCTGAGCATTTTCTCGGACGATTAAGCGGCTGGAAGATGTCAGCTGGTTGTAAACCACCGTAGCACCGAGCGCGCTGGCTTTTTCCATATCCGGTATCGGAATACCGAATACCGTCGCAGCCTTTCCGCCCAAAACTAAACTTTCATTTAAAGTATTAGAACGAACCACGAGATTTCCGTTGTTTTTACTTTCTTGAGCATCAGCGGATGGCATGCCATGGGCTGCAATCCCTGTATTTTTGCCGACAGTTAACAACGAAGCAGTCTTCTGGTTAATGACCATTGCCGTCCCGGTCGCACTCCAAGCGGAATTATCGGATGAGGCATCTCCTGCTGCGGCAGCGTAAGCATTCAAATAATTGGTCGGCTTGATGAACTCAAGCAGGCTCATGACCACGTTGCCCGTCTCTGCCCCCGCCGAACCGATAACCTTTACTTCCCCGAAGAAAGTTCCTAAAGCTGTTCCCAGCGTTCCGAAAGAGGTTCCGACTTTTTTAATCTTTTCGATAAAAGAAAGATTAGCGTCGCTGACACTGTTGAAGTCTGCGTCGACCTTGTCAAATGCTTCTTCGACTTTTGCCCATTGATCTTTGAATTCATGAGCAAAAATGGCCTTGAGTCGATCACGAGCCTTTGCGAAATCTTCCTTCATCTTGGTGAGACGATTCCACTCAATCTCGGCTTCCGAATCTAAGACAAGTTGTCCGTTGTTCGCTTTAAGCACGGAATCATCGCCGATTTCGAGGATTGATCGAACGGCTTCTTTTTCGTCTCCGGAAAGTGCAACCAAAACTGCCAATGAACCCTGAAGTTTCGTTTGGCTCGTTTCCCCTTCCGGCGCCGCAGAAGAAACTTTAGATGTCACTAAATAATGATGGTCTCTTAAGAGTGCGTCAGAAGAAATGGTTAAATTACCCGCAGTTTGAAGACCGATAGAGCGTCCTTCAATCACCGGGGTATTTACGATGACAGAAGACGTCTGAGATCCGAGGACAACGCCAACCGCGCCGCCAAGTTTAAATTTGGTTGAATCAAACTTGCTGTCTACGCCCTGACCTGCCTGCCCCATAAGTCCGGCAACAAAGTCCCTCGATACCGCACCGATGGTGTCATAGAGAAGTTTTGTCATGCCGGAAGCGCCGACAGCATTATCTGCCTTAATGGTTAGATCATCTGTGACATTCTTAGCTGTAACCGAAGCTTCGAAAGCCTCGTTTGTGAATCCGGTGTTCAGCAGAACATTCGAGTGGGTATCCAGCTCGGTGTAATTGAAAGCTAAACCGCCGTAACTTCCGTTCTGAACAACGATTGAAGATTCCGTTTTAACGGAACTGTTTTGATTCGAGGAAATTTCGACTTTTCCAGCATCTTTTACGATATCCAGTAAAGCCGAACTTTGAACGTTTATGTCAGACGTACCTTTGAGTTTGGCAACAAGGACCGAAGTTTGAACCGCTTTGCTTTCTTTTGTCGCAGCCGTAGCCGAAGCTTCTACCGTTAAGTCATCCGCTGAAGTGATGCACAAGTCTTTTACGGCCTTTAAAGATCCGGCGACGTTGACCGTGCTCGAACTGTCAGCAAGCGCGACGATTGCCGCGATTGAAGGAACCTTCTGGGTTGATTCGGTATTGAATAGGTTAAAGAGACTCGTCGAAGTTCCCGCTTCAAGTTTGGTATCTGCAACAGAATCCAAGGATAAGTTTTGTCCGGCAGAAAGGCTCGCGTCCTTACCAATATTGATGAGAGAAGATGTCTTTAAGTCCGCGTAATAAACCGCTTCATTAAACGGTGTGGCCGTACCCAAAATCTCTAATGTCAAACCTGTCGAAAGGTCCGCCATCGTCGTGGAAGATTTAACCAAACGGTTCTCAGCGACGGAACTTACGTCAAGATCTTTAGCTACTGTAATGACACCGTCAATCGTGACTTCGGAAGAAACATCTAAGAGCTTATGCTTACCGTCAGAGACGAAATGTCCGACCTCTCGATCTTTTTTAGCTTTTTCTTCTGCTGTGAGCTGATCGTAACCTGACGGACGAAGCGTCTTATCGATGTCATAGACACCGTTACCTGCCATAGAAGAAACTTTGACATTTCCTCGGGATTTGACAGAAGCTCCGTTCGCAACTTTGACCGTTGCCTGAACTTTCTGTTTCGTGACGGATCCTGCAATTGATCCAGTGGCGGAGCTATCGCTTCTTGCTAATAAAAGAATATCGCCGGAGCCGTCAGCGGCCTCACGAGTCACCATAGTGTCGGAAACCGAACTTTGAGTAACGAGGTTTTGACCTTCTTTAATATGAACAAGGTCTTTGAAATCCGTTTCCAGATTGGAAAGCTTTGCGCCTGACTCCAAATGGATCTGAGAGGCCGCAAGTGTGATTCGATTGCCTGTGTTGATACTGCCTTTAACTGTAATGACGCCGGCAGGATTAAGAGGAACTTCGCGTTGCTGCATTTTCTGAAGAGTCGCAAGCGCTTCTTCTTCCCCTTGTCCTAAACCTAAAGGAAACTTTTGATCTGATAATGCACTGTACTTTTTATAGGCATCGTCTGTGGTGATCACCGCCGTCAAACTTCCGGCATTAATCACACCCGTTTTACCGACGATCATTCCTTGCGGAGAAACAAAGTAAAGATTTCCGCCGACCTTTTTTTCTTTTATTGCGTTATTAACGGAAATCTCTTTTAATGCGTTAACCGTTCCGTTAACGGAAATCTTGTTGTCAACAAAGTTTACTAAATGGTTTGTATTTTCCGGGAGAATCATATCCACAAGGTGCTTTTCTCCTACTTGGAACTTCGTGAACTTATTTGCGGCAACCGATCCGTTTATGTGGGCCGTCGAAATTTCGTGATGCAGGTTGTTTTTTGAACTGGTGATCGTTGTACCTGTCCAATTAGGATCTACGGTAATGGCGTGATCTAATGCTTCTGCAACAGCTGTTAAAGGAAGCGTTAACAAAGAGGCTTCCAGTACCAGCAATTCCACCGGAACGATTAGCGACGAAGCTTCCTTGCCGTGGGCGCGATGATTTTCATCCGTGACAACGTGTATTCCTCGGCAAACATTCCAAATAACTTTGTAGATCTTATTCATATCGTTATCCTTACCAGACAGCGTTAATCACGAAATCGAATCGTGCTTTACTCACGTGTTCCGAACCCACGTTTCTCTTAAACGGGAAAGAGACCGTCGCTGAGCCGATCAGCCAATCTACCGGTCTCCAAGAGGCACCGATGCCGGCAGAGCTCAAACTTTTATCTTTATATGGCGAATCTCCGCCCAACCGTCCTGCGTCTAAGAAGGCAAAGACGTTGGAGCCCTTCCCGTCTAAGTGGTATTTCGCTTCTAAATTGATCCAGGCGCCGTTATAAGCAGAAATCGTGTCGTTCTCATAGCCGCGGACACCCGACGAAGTTCCTAAGTAGAAAGAATCTCCGGAAGCCATTTCACCGCCGCCTAGATATCTTTGTGCTCCGGCATTCACGGTATAGCCCCAGTTTTTCCAAAGCCGGTGATCCCAAGTAAAATAACCTGTCAGACGGCGGTAACGGGAGGCGTTATCGAATGTGTAGTCTTTCAGCCAGGATTCAATGTATTGACCGTTGGCGTAGAGCGTCATACCTTCTTTCAGCCAAATCTGCTCCAGGCCAGCTGTGAGGCTCTTCACCGAAGTATCGCTGACTGTCAGAACATTAAACATTTCAGTTTCCGAAGTTTGACGGGCCGCTTGTAGGTAACCGGTGAGCTTTGAGGTCGAAGTCACATACATAGGATGATCAAGTCTCAATGACAGATATTGAGAATGTCCTTTGACATCAAAGTCCTCGGACGGTCCGTCAACCACTTTTACGCGGCCGTATGAGTAACTTGCGGTCAAACGTGTTCCGAAACTATTGAGCGGAACAGAGTAAGAACCCATAAAGCTTCTTGAACCATGGGAAAACACACCGATCAGCTGGAGTCGATCACGCCACCCCAACAGACTTCTTTCCATGAAGCTGACGCCACCGCGGTAACGGCCGGACGATTTAGAGCCGGAAGAATCCGAAAACAAAGTGAAGGTACGAGGATCGGGCTCTTGTACAAAGATCTCATAGTCCGTTGTTCTCGGTTCTTGCCCTGCTCTCATGTCCACTGAGAGCTGAATGTCATTGGTCATGTTGAACTTGACCAAATCACCCAGCATTTCTCGGTAATTGGAGACCTTACCTTTTTCCAGATCAAAGGCTCTCAAGATATAACTGTCTCGAGTTTTAAACTCTTTTTCTTCTACTGCCGAACTTAAAGCAACTGCTCCGGTCTTACCTTCGACTAAGGTAATTGTTAAAACACCCTTAGAAATTCTCTGCGGCTGAAGGACAGCTTGGCATACCACGTAGCCTTTTTGGCGATAAAGGCGGTTAACCGCCTCAAGCATTGCTGTGAGCTCTTTACCTGTGACAACCGTACCCACAAATGGCTTTACGGCTTCGAGTGTTTCTTCATCCGTCAAAATCTGACTCGGTGTGAAATGAACCGAAGAAAGAAGGAAACGAATGCCATCTCCGAATTTTTGAGACTCTGAGGCGGAAAGTACTTTTTCTGCCGCTTCTTTTGCCTGCCTTCTAATTTCACGTTCTTGCTCTATAAGATCAACTCTTTGAGCTTCATTCAAGAGTCGGCGGACATCTCGCTGAGGCAACGTAACATCTCGCTCCATAGAAGCAGAGATAGCGGGGTTAACTATTTGTGCTTGGACACTAAAAGACAAAAAAGTCAGTACCCCTAAACAAACAAGTGTCGGCAGTTTATTCATTTCCTTGGGATTCTTTATGTTTATCGAAAGATTTTAACAGACGGGGTAGTCTTGAATTTTCAGAAATCGAAGAGAGTTTTTTATTTATATTCAATGAGAAAAATAGATTATTTCAAAATAAACAAAAGTTCACCCAACTCTTATTTCGGGGTTATTTCTAATAAAAATTACGACTAACAAATTAAGAATGTTTAGCTTTCTTCACTTTTAACTTTCAAAATGATTTTCATTTGGCAAGAGAGAATTCTCAGTAAGCGTTTTGCTTGGCTTTTCATGTTTTTCGTGAGAGTCGTCTGAAATTGCGATAATTTTTGTCCGAACCACCCTCCTTCAGCAAAGCGGTTCAAATTATCAACAAAAAATGAATTCACGCAGCCTTAATGATTAAGGAAGATGCTAGACGTATACTCACGTTTGGAGGAACAAACAAATAGAACAAATACTTAGATTTTGAAAAAAAAATTGAGCCTTGATTTCTTATCAAGGCTCCGACCCACGAAGTCGCCCGAGGGGACAGCTTCGAGTTTGAAGTGGTCTAAATGCTACAAATTAAATAAAACTTTTCTAACTGCCTTGAGAAATCAAGGCAGTTTGTTCTCCAACTGTTTCACACTTTCAAAGACCATCTGCTTATAGAAACGGCGGACAAATTCTGTGTGGAAATCCATATTGTTGAAATACGAAAACGTGAAACGCTTCGGATCCTGGCCGACTTCTTTTTCTTTGGAGTCTTCATGGCCTATGAACATATGATCTGTCTTCGGAGAAACTTCTAGTTCAGGCTTATTTTTTAATTTGACTGCCATCTTCATCGTCATGTCATATTCATAGACGATCTTTTCCGGATGATTGTCAGGATCCGCCTTTTTGGCTTCAATCGCAGCCTTTGTCTTCGGATCCATTGCGCGGGTCAAATCAATTACCACTTCGCCTTGTCTGTCTTCCACGTCTTCCTTCACGATCTTGAAGAGACCTGTCTGTTCAAGATAGCGTTCGGAAGCGAGCCAGAGACCGTAGTGTTCGCGCCAGTCAGCCGGACGTTTATCAAACGGTTCCGTCACAATAGGACGACCTTCCCACAGATAATTTACAACCAGCGAAACCTTTAGCGGTTCCTCTACTTTCTTGAATTGATCGGCTTCTATCACGGTTGTCGGCTGAACAAACCAGCTTTCTCTCGGATAGTCTTTATGGTCATATGCGCAGCCGCTCAGAGCCAAACTCAATGCGCAGACCGAAGCTGCTAATAATGTCGTTTTAGTATTCATGATGCTTATTCCGTTAGGTAAACGAGTCGGGATGGGAGGCACGGAATCTGTTCCGCGCCGTTCCATCAGCTTTGCGTTCAGCGTTTGTTTAGAACATGTACTTGATGCCGATCTGAGCGGTTTCGTTGTGGTATCCGGATTTACCGGCCTGAACTCCAACAGTTGCCCAGCCAAGCGTGTTGCGGCTTAAGTGACCTTCTAAGCCCATACGGAATTCCCCGAGGTTTCTCCCGCCGTCCATATAGACCTTGTCAGTGCCCATTTGAACGCCGGCCTTCTTGCTGTTATGAATCCAGTTGCCTTCAATGAATCCCAGGCCCTTATTCATATAGTTAGCATGTAGTCTTGCTCCGACTCGAAACGTAACATTATCAGTACCCAACTGGCGATATTTCGTCCCGAAGGAGTCATTAGCGGAATTGGCCTTAACGCCGTCCCATACTAATTGGGCTTCCGGCTGGAATGTCCAAATCAGCTTGTTGTAATCCTTCGTTCCGCTTTCTCCGATAGGAATCGTGTAACCGGTTTCAACCGACCAAACCCAGCCGTGTGATTTGAATTTGAACGGAGAAATTTCATCTGACCAAATCTTGTTGTCATAACGCCCGAAGAGCAGCCAACTATCAACATAGAAACCGTCATCAGGGCTATTGCCTGTGTACAGAGTTCCGTAGATACCCAAGGAGTAACCATCTGAGCGGGATTTTGCGCTATCCCAAGAACGGCTGTCAGAGCGGTTGTATAGGCCACCGGCAAAGACACCGCCGATATACTTCCAATCTTCGTTGAATTCGTTTCTCAACAAGTCTCCGCCAATCTGGGTGACTGCCGTGTTGGAGTGAGTCTTACTCTGTCCTCCGCCCATACGGAAGTGAGAGTGAGAACCGACCTGGCGGACCCAAGTCGCTGCCGGCTTTTCCTCTCCGTCAAACGGATCAATGTAGTAAGCCTGGCCAAAGCGGTCATGCAGTCTCATGTGCATTCTGCCCCAAGACTGAGAAGCACCAACGTATGCTCCTGCTTCAGGTCGTAAAACTTCTTCTATCAGCTGATAGTTATCCTCTGTTCCGTTAGAGTTGTAGAGCACCCAGGTTCTGCCGCCGTTTTCGTCGTCGTTATAACCAAGGTTATAAATCCACTTATAGGCTTCATCATCTTTTGCTACTACACCGAAGGGTTCCATTTCGAGCTGAAGCTGTTTGCCTTCTGCTCCTTTGTCAGCGATCACAAAAATCGGAATACCTTCGCTCTTAATTGTTTTTTCACCACGGGCTTCTTTGAAAATACCGCTGACAGGAATCTTACTATGGTCATCGCCGAAGGAGACCTTAGAAGTACCGGAGGCAGTCTCTGAGTGAACAACGTCAACGTAAGAGTTGTTAGGACCCTGGACAAGACCGCGGTAATGAATCACAGAACCGTCTTGACCCTCGTATGCTTTTGCGATGTATACGTGATTCAGATTAGAAACTACCTCTCCACCACCAGATAAGAAGACTTCTCCAGCGTTTTGGATTGCTCTTATGTTTGCATTGTTTCTCGGATCCCCTGTCCTTGCCAACGCGGTATCCCATGCATTATAGAAATGCAAAGAGGAGTTCTTAGAAATTTTTGCCAGACCATTTTGGAGCGCATTAGAGTCTAACAAATAACCATGGGACGTTCTCAAATCTAGAACCCCTTTATAGTCTTCATTTGAAGAACTTATTTCTGCCGATCCTCTATTAACTATTAAATGTGAATTAAGACTTCCAATTAGTTTTCCAGAGACTTTAGCATCTCCATTAACAGTTAATTCCCCTTCTGTTGCTCCAAGGTTTGCAACGTAAGTAGCATCGTTTTGAATCTTTCCTTCGTTATTAAAGTCTAGTGTTGCATTTTCAGAAACGGAAAGGTTCCCAACAGTTTGTGTATGTCTTTGCAAGTATGCTGTGGCTCTATTCGCAAGAATCAAGTCAGAGGTGTAGCTGGAACTAGAACCTAAAGCACCATCGATACCCAAAAGAAGAGTTGCCCCCTCCGATACGGCAGTGAGGCCGGTATAAGTATTAGGTTCAGGTTGGCTGTAATTTACTGTGAAGGCGGAATTACCATCTTCCTTAATTTCTGATACAGAATCCAATGTATAAATTGTCTTTGGGGAACCGATAATGACAGAAGTCTCTTTTGCTATAGCTACCCCGCCCTCACCTGAAATACGGGCCGAAAGTGTATAGAGTTCTTGTTTTTGCTTGCTCTTGTCCTCAGAGTAAAAATTCTCTACTTCAAGAACGTCTCCTGTTTTTGTTCCATTTAGGGTAAGGATCCTGCCAGGAAGTACGTTTAGTTCTTTTAACCAATATTTAACGCCGACGCCTCCGGGCTTTCCGTCTGGAGTAACTTTTCCGACAACTTCCTGTCCGTCACCGTCAGTAAACTTTTCGTCAGAGCCGTCGAAATGCATATATTTATAAAATGAATAAGTTGCATCTGCGACTTTTGCATTCGACTGATATATCGAATACGGCACATCTACAACCATCCGATTAGTTTCGATCATGTCAAAACCTTCTTCAACGCTACCCTGAGAATATACCTTTCCATCCTTGATTATTCCGACAAAAGTATTTCCAAAAGCATTCGTGTTTTGCCCAGTAGCTACTCTAAAATCTTTGATTTTATCGAATGAGAGTTGTACAGCGCGCCCATCTTCCCCGTCGCTTACTCCCGTGTAAAGGACCAAGCCTTGATAGTGGTAACGGAAATGGTGCATCAATGCCGGTCGGTGTTTGACGTCCTCAGAATCACTGAAGTCATAAATCATTCCATCGTCATGTGTTAACAAAGATAACGTTTCCGTTCCGTCAGAACCATATTGATGATTAACCTCACCACTCTCCTTAAACAAGGATTGTTTTGTATTAAACGAGGTTCCATCGCCCTCAACACGATCAACCGTATTGACATATGCTCCCACCCAAAAATTGTGAGCACCCAGAGTAGATTCACTCTGTATGTAATTGCCATTACCATCCTTTTCGGGAGACATATCGGAATGAAAACCTTTCCTACTCAAGACGTAGGATCCCGCTACTTGTTGTCCCAGAGCGATAAATCCAACTTCACCATAACCGATATGTTTTGTATTTATTTCAAGCGCGGAAGTGGTATCAAGATCTTCTATGAGTTCCTGATCTTTGTTGACATGGGGAAAATAGGAGGAGGTTACTTCTAACTGTTCACCAGGTTTTATATCTGTCTTTATATATTGTCCGAATTGAACGTAACGGGCAAACACGGAGTCAGTTTCTACTCTTTCTGCGATGTCTACTACACCTCTTCTTCTATTAACGGCGATCACTTCTCGTTCGTCGAAAAATTCTTGACCAGTAGCCTTTGCATCCCAGTCAACAATAGGCAAATTGTTGTTGCTGCCCTCAACATATACAGCAATCTTTGTATCGCCAGTGGCTGTGCCATAAATAGAGCTTCCTTTCTCTAAATAAACATTCCTCAAGGAAACTAAGTTAGGATCCAGATTGCGAAAACCGTCCAGGCTCGTAAGCTGATTCTTTAATTCAAATGCTCCGTAGACATTTCCATCAATACGTACATCCTCTAAAACTACAACATTGTTTTTTGCCACTCCTGGCGAGTAACCACCAATGACAGAAAAGGATTGCCCTTCGTAGTCTTTGATCACGGAGCTCAGATCCTCACCAGAATAAGCTTTATAGGGGTTTTTAAGGCCAATCATCGTATTTTTGGCCACTACTATATTATTGTTTGAAATACCGCTTTCAGGCATTCCCTCACCCGTATTCAAACGATAACTAAAGAAGCCTCGTCCTCCAACAAGACCATATTTCCTAGCGTCACCTGTCGCTCCGGTGACAACCGCGTCTTGAACATTTACATAGTTCGAGCTCGTTTCATAACCCTCTGCTCCCCATACTCCAGCTCTAGAAATTAATTCTGGTTTGTAGTTTTCAAGATCTAAATTTTCGGAAAAAACCCAACCAGTCTTATTTGCTAAAACTTGCCCTTGAACATAAACTTTATTGTTGTTAGTCAAAAACCCTTCTGTGGCAATCTCTCCTTCCATTTGGGCAGATCTTCCGCCAAATACAATTCTAGTCATCACTGTGCCACCAGATTTTTGGGCATCATTTTCATTGACTACAAAATTAATGTTTACAGTATTTTTGCCTGAAGCTCCAAGAGTTTCAAGAGACTTTTTGTTCCCAGAAGCGTCAAAAAGATCTTCTCGACCGCCATAAATTTTGACAGTCCCCGTACCACCGTCTTTAACAATAAAGTTAACCGTATACCCAGAAGTACCTGAAGACAAAACTTGCCCATTCTTGGCACCATTAGAAGTTATCCAATATTGCTTTTCTCCTGTCTTGGGAATCGTCATAAATTGTTTTCCGCTCTCAAGGTCAGTGCCGAGTTTTCCTCCCAAAGCCTTTAGATAATCATTTCTGACATCCGGGCTCGTCCCTCCGGGCAAACCTCTGTAACCGCCAGCAATATAATATTGAAGCGAATAGGAGGCTTTAAAAAACTGAAGGAGTGGAAGTTGCTCTGAAAGGGTGACCGTAAGAATTTTCTTTTCAGCTTCTGGTGTTGAACCTTGTAAATAATAAAAGGTTTGCCCACTTGTTCCATCCACTGTATCTTGGAAGCTTTGAACTTTTTGTGCTACAAATCCTTCAGATGCGGCCATAGAAGGAGCGGCAGTGGAAACATCACCTACCAAAAGCAAAAGAAGAGACTCGGCCACCGCTACGGTTCTAAACTCAAACGGAAGTATTTAGAACCCGCATTTTTATTTTTGTTTCCCTTATTACAGTGGAAAACTTTTTCATTAGAGATGAACGAAAGAGTAGATTCCCCTTCGCAATAGGGGTTATTTAGTTTATGCATCATGATAACTTTCCTCGGGGTTTTATGTAATTTATGAAATCATTATAGAAACAAAAGAAGTAATCATTTGTAAGTGTTTTTCGTACTAATTAGATGGAAAACCCTCAGCAAATAACCAACCTATATTTTTCCTTACCCAATTGAAGGTATGTACAATGCTACTTAAGTTCCTTCGATTCTCATGGTCCAAGTAACTAATAGCAAAAAACCTGAATATCAGGGCCTCTTCTTCGATGTTTCCATTTATTAATTCGGAAATTCTCTATAGAGAATTCGTGGACTTGTTTGTCCAACTGAAATAAAGTTTAGGGATTTTCTGCGAAATTCTTTGCATTAAAATCAGTAAAACATATAAATTCTTTTGGACAGAATCTTCATCAAAATAAAATGATGAATCTTAATCGCTTCATTCCTTATAAGAATATCCCCACATCTAACCTTTATAAAAATTTAACCCTGAACTTTCTTAAATTTTCTTAAGATCCCTTTAAATCTTCACCCTTTTTTCAGACAAAACAAAACCGCCTCAAAGGCGGCTCTAAGAAAATCAATCTGGATGCTCAGAATTACATCGGCGGAAAAACTACCACCAGCATCATCTTGAAATCTTCTTCACCATAAACGGCATGCGGATGATTAGCCGGCATGACAATGCTCTCGCCTTTTTCTAAGAAATAAGGCTTACCGTCAATCATGATCTTGCCTTTACCATCCAAGCAGGTAACAAATGCATCACCAGTGCTTTCGTGTTCACTAATGCCTTCACCTTTTGCGAAAGCAAATAACGTGATGCCAACACCTTTGTTTTGAACCAAAGTCTTGCTGACTACTTGACCGGCCGCATATTGAACTTGGTCAGCTAATTTCAGAACTTCAGCAGAAGCGATATTTTTTAAATAAGCCATTTTTAACTCCTTGTGTTTTAAAACGTTTTAAGAAGTCTATGGCTCATTGAGAACAAGTCAATTTAATAGCGTCTTCTTTTGGGCAGTTGCCTTAAGCGCAACTGCCTTTCAATCTCAATTATTTTTTTAAGGCGTTACAGTCGATATTCCGAAACCTTTCCTTCACAAGAATATCCATCGGTTACCCAAAGTTTTCCGGCCGTCACATCCATCACCATGGCATAAACAGAACAATAACGTTCTCCGCTGATTCGAGGATCTTCGTGATAACAAATCGACTCAGGAAAGTTGTCGTGATTGCTTAAAAGTTTGAAAATCTCCTTCTCTCCGATCCTTCCGCCGTGTTTCTTTAACCATTTTTCCATGGTGTTGTAGCGTGTAAACGTCGAAGGAATAAAACTTTTGGCTTTATCCTGAGGTGCGATGAGAGGAGAAAGATAATGATTCGTATGGATTAAAGGTTGCCCCTGACTCATGATGACATCAAATTGATCAGGAGAGAATTCAATTACCATCTCAAATCCGCTGCGAGTCGCGATATTAAAAGCACCGGAACCGGCTCTCGGAAGCATAGAAACCGCTTTAATTGCTTCTGTTGCCAGACTGGAATCCAGAACTTTCCTCATCATTAGGTGAAGCGGAACGCCGATTTTCCCTTTTCCGACTGAAGTTGCATTAAGGCAGATAGAAATACCTTCCGAATTCAGACCCTTTCCTCCGACCATGCCTGCCTCACAAATCATCAGTATGCTTGGCTCACCTTCTTGATGGACCTTAAGAACCACAGAATTTTGTCTGGCACTTGCCATCCAATCCCAAGTTTGTCCCATAAAGACATGACCGTTCTTGCCTCGTCCTTCCGGAATAATGATGCAGGAACAAGCATCTGCCTTGGCAAAAAGCACCTCGCTTCTGCAATTCAAAGTCAGGATGTCTTCAAAGCTTCTTCCCGAACCCTCAGCAATGCCTTTCATTTCCTCAACATATGAAGGGCAATACTTCTCAATCACAGGAAGAAACTTCTTGGCGAGTTTCTGTGCCTGCGGCCAATCAATATTCGCGGATTTTTCGAACGCAGAGGAATAAAAGTCAATATTTCTCTTAATCGCTCCGGAGGCCGATGATCCGTAGCGTTTTCCGCGTTCAAAGGCTGTCCCCTTAATTTCTATCAGTTGATAATAAGGCTTTGCATTTAACTGAAGTTTTCTTTCTTTAGGAACGACCAAATCAGAAACGGTTTTCGCACGAACCCCTTGGCTGACAAGTAAACCAGAGGAGATTCCAAGAATTAACTGGCGTCTAAGCATCACTTCACCCTAAAATTTTCTTCGTTCGAATACGAAACATTATGTTCTGAAAACATTCTCCATTCGTTTTAGAAGATACGATTTCTTGTCGACTAAAAAATGGCAATTTTTTACAAGCCTCGCTCCACCCTTTTTGAGATAGTTAGAAAAAACAAAAGAACACTATATGGAAACCATCTCACGAACTATTAGACATGACGAAGTGCTCGGGTTGGAAGCATTCTGCCTTCAGGGCTATGCTCAGCCTTTCCCTAGGCACTTCCACGACTACTACGTCTTGGGTTCTGTGGTTTCCGGTGAGCGGGAGCTCCTTTGCAACGGGCTTAACCTTCAAGTCTTTCCTAGCAATCTCTTAATTTTCAATCCTCGTGACAACCATGAATGTGTCTCGACGTCTCGAGCACCGTTCCTGCATTACCTGGGATTCAATATTCTTAAGAAGCGAATGGAAGAAATTTCAATGGAACTAACCGGTGAGAGTTGTCTTCCGCAATTCAAACCAACTGTCTTTTCTGACGAATCCGCCTGCAATGCTTTCTTGGAACTGCACAGGCTCATCATGCAGCGTTCCGATGAACTAAGGAAAGAAGAGTTGTTTTATGTCCTCTTCTCAAGGTTATTCAGAAAGTATGCCCACACCTCCTTGCAATCGCGGCCTCTCAGATCCTCTCAAATTAAGGAGGTTTGCGAATACTTTGAGTCACACGCTTCGGAGACAATAACCTTAGATGACATTTGCCAAAGAGTCTCTGTCAGCAAGTCCTCCTTAATCCGCTCTTTCAGCAAGCAGTTAGGTCTTACGCCTCATAGCTATCTCATGAGCATTCGGGTCAAAGAAGCACAAACCTTTCTTAAACAAGGCATACCTCCATCACTCGCGGCACTAAAAAGCGGCTTCGCAGATCAAGCGCATTTCTCAAACGTATTTAACCGGCTAACAGGATTAACGCCAGGTAGTTACCAGAATGTTTTTCTAAAGAAGGCGCCTTCTTCCAATGAATCCAACTAACTCAAATACAACCGCTCATCTAGCGGCTTTCCTAACGATCCTTTGTTGGGGAACAACGTTCATATCCACCAAGGTGCTTCTGCAAGGTTTTACGCCGGTGCAAATTTTGCTCATTCGTTTTTGCATCGGCTTCGCTACTTTGTATTTTCTGTCCGCTAAAAGTACTTGCCAATTGACACGAAGACAGATTGTTTATTTGGCTTCGGCGGGTTTTCTCGGAATTTGTCTCTATTACCTACTGGAGAACATCGCTCTCACCTACACGCAGGCAAGCAGCGTCGGTGTCATCATGTCAGTGTCCCCGTTTTTTACGGCGACATTTTCGTGCATCCTATTAAAAGAAAAACTACCCTCAGCGGCGTTCTTCATTGGTTTTTGCCTGGCGATTGTCGGGGTCTATTTGCTAAGTTTTTCCGGAGGGACGATGGTGGTCAATCCAAAAGGAGATTTGTTGGCCATATCTGCCGCTGCCGTTTGGGCTTTGTATTCAATCCTTATGAAAGAAATCGGAAAGTTCGGCTTTCCGACAATATTCGTCACACGAAAGATTTTCGGATACGGAATCCTCTTTATGCTCCCGGCACCATTATTCGAGTCATGTCTGAACTGGCAAAGGATTTTTGAACCTGTCTTCTTCTTTAATCTTTTGTTCTTAGGTCTTGGCGCATCCGCCATGTGTTTTGTGACGTGGAACTTTGCTGTCAAAGTTCTCGGAGCGGTAAAGACAAGTGTGTACATCTACCTTGTTCCCGTCATCACCGTTCTCTGTTCTGTCGTAGTTCTACACGAAACCATTTCTACACGCGCCGCGTTAGGCATCCTATTAACGCTTATCGGTTTGTTGCTTTCGGAAATAAATAGCCGGAAGAAGTGTTAACTTTGACTACGCGCTTCTTGCTGCCATCCTGCTGCTCATTCTGTCTATGGAACTGTTTCAGTTGTGATCTTTGGACTACGTTCATTCCAGTAACGAGGACAAAGTCGAATCAGACTGGAAGACTAACTGCCTTAATCTCGACCAAGCAGACAATTTTTTTAGATCACATCTCCAAAATTTTAAGCAAATAAGTATTTCTACTTATAGGAAGAACAATCTTGCCTGGAAGTAGTCGGCAATCACCGGGAAGGCTGATGTGAAAATCTAGACTTACATTAGGAAGGAAAATTTTGGCAGGAAGGTGTTAACACCGACCTGCCAAATTCGTTTGTTTTCCTATCCCTTAAACTTAAAGAGCTGAGTGCGAAGAGCCTTCAATGCCTTAAAACAGTTGAGCTTGTCATTAACCGTCATTATTTGATTCGCAAGCAAATCAATGAAGTTCCTCATGCTGAACTCTGTTCCGATGATATGGAAGGACTTTTAGAGGCCGGAGGAATTCGAAGTTAAAAAGGTGATTGAACTTCGTTGGACGTCTCCTCCCCTAATCGTCGAACTTTCTGATTAAGGTTGAGAGACTCATTTAGCAGGAGCCGAATTTTTACCTGCGTTTTCAGTGTAATGCGAATAGACCTTCTTGGCGATATCGGCCATGATCTTTGCATTTGCTGCATCGGTTTCTTTTGAGTCTTTAACTAAAACTGCCAAATAGCATTTCTCGCCTCCGGGCATATAAATAACGCCCACGTCTGCATCGCACATTCTGATGCCTTCCGGTGTTCTGTATGACATTCCGGTCTTATGGCCAACTTCCACTTCTTTCGGCAAACCGGCTCTGAACTTGTCTTTACCCGAGGCCGAAGCAAGCATGGCCTTTTCTAAGAAAGCGAAATGCTCATCAGAAAGGACCTTTTCTGTGTAGACCTTTCTCAAGAGCTGAGTTACAGACAACGGCGTTGACCAATTGTTGTAGCTTTTTCTGATGTCCTGCTCCATGGACTTTTCGGTTTCGATCAACTGGATTCGATCGATACCCAAGTTCTTAATGAAGTCATTCACATTTTGAATTCCGCCCACAAAATTAATCAGCCAGTTACAAGCATTGTTGTCGCTCTGAGAGACCATATAGTTGATTAAGTCTCCATAGGACAAAGTGATTTTCTTAGACTTGTATTTTTTGTACATCGGACTCCAAGTCTTCGTGTCGATGTCAGATGGTCCTAGCGTAACAACTGCAGTTAAGGGGATGCCTTCCTTTTCCATTTTCTTTAGAACAGCAAGTGCAATATGGAATTTGAAGACGCTCATTAAAGGATATTGATCATCGTTATTCGCGGTGAAGGCATCGTCTTTGTAAAGAACCGCGACGCCGACTTGAGCTTTTTTGCCTTTAATGACTTCTTGAATGTCAGAAGTTAGATCTGATGCCGAGACTGAAAGGACTTGAAAAAGCAAAAGGCTCGATACAACGGCCTTACTAAGCAAGCTTCTTGATTTCATCAAAATACCGACAGTTATGATTGATCAAATTAGAAGAGGATTTTGCCAAAAATGATTTGGACAGACAATTCGGCGATTTCAATTTAGAAGCAGAGAGGCCGCTTTTTCGATTACAGCCAAAAGCGGCCGCCCGATTCTATGAATGGTTAGGATGTTTTCCTTGGTGATTAAACTTCTTTCCAACGGATAAATTTTCGTTCTTCAAGTGAGAAAACTAAAGCAACTTTGATCAGATTTTCTGATGAAGAATCGTCACCATATCCTTTGAGTTTCAGCTGCTCGACAGCTTCTTCGAGTTTTTGATCCGGATTTTCTTGGTCGCGGGAAACCTTAAATTCGAGGATCCAATGCCGGTTGTTTACTTTAACTTCCAAATCACTGCGTCCGTGAGCAGTATGGTGCTCCACTTTAGGCTCTAGTCCGGCTCCTGCAAAATACACCTGAGTAAACGCTCTGACTGAAGCTTCATCTCTTACCGGATATCGCTGATAATCAATTGCTGCAAAAAGACGATTAAGGATGTGGACAAGAGCCTCGGCTGATTCTTCTGACAAAACTTGGACAATTGGACCCGCTCCTACTTGTCCGGCGCTTCTACCCGTCAAGAGGTGCTCAACGTACAGTTGGCCCATAGCCTTCTTTACTTCAAGATTGGGATAATCTAAATAAACAGTATCTCCATACTTCACTGCTTTGATGGTCAAATAACCTGTCTGAGTGAGAAGACCTAAGTCAGACAAAGTGTCGGCGTCCGAACTCCCTGATAGAGTTGATAAAGAAATAGTTTTTTCTCTGCCATATTCCTCAGGACTTCTCATCGCATGGGATTTCAAATATTCCATCAGAACTGAAGGCTTACCGCCGCTTTCAAACCAATAGTCCAAGAGACCGTTTCTCGGGGATGCAAAGAAGTTTAGAAGAGACCAAGGGGCAAATACTCTTTCTATGGCGCTTCTTTCAAAACAGAAACCATCATAATGTCTCATTAACGCCCCCAAGAGCTCAGAACGTGTTAAATCTAAAGCTCGAGCAGCGCAGGCTAGGTACGGCGAGAAGTATTTCTCGATTTCTTCTTTCGTATAGCCTAAAAGCTCTCCGAACTCCACATCCAAGGAAAGGTCTGACAAATTATTAAGGGCAGAAAAAATTCTGGTTTTGTTGAACTTAGTAATCCCTGTAATGAAGACAAATCTCAGTGCCCCGTCGTTGGACTTTAGGATCGCATAAAAATCCGAAAGGAGGCTCCTGACTTTTTCGAACAATTCGAAATTACTTAAACAAGAAGTCAGTGGTGCGTCGTATTCGTCAACAAGAATAACTAGAGAGTTGGGAGCCTGTTTTTTTAACCATGAAGATAATTGGCTAAAAATTGAAGTTCCGGTTTTGTCAAAGTTAAAACCATAAGGGGCGAAATTGTCTATTAAACGGTCTCGCAAATCATCCCTGAATTTCTCCAAACCGAAATCAGGTCTGATTTCCGAAAAATCCAACCTAACAACGTTGTAGGTCTCAGTTTCTTTCCATAGCTTTTCAATGGTCAAGCCTTTGAAGTCTCTAAGTCCAAACTTGAAGAGTGATTCAAACGTTGAGATCAATAGTGATTTACCAAATCTACGGGGCCGCGCGAGAAAAAATTTCCCGGGGCGAATGGCTATTTTGTATATAAGCGCTGACTTGTCGACATAAATCTGATTCCTTAACCTTAACGTTGCGAAATCAGACGTGCCAAGCGGCAGCAGACTTAACTCATCCATCCCCTTCCCCTTAATTCTAAAAATCTGATTTAGTCAATTTTACCAAAGCATGATAAAAGTAACTTTAACATCGAACCCCGAGACAGTTCTCCTGCATTTGCGGCTCTAAAAATATTTCTCCCCAGTATTTGGAGTTATTACGATTGTTCCAAAACCATGTACTAATCGTTCCATTCCTACTTAAAATAGAACGAAAAACATCATGTTTTGGAACGAAAATGTCTGCCCTCCGCGAAAAAGAATCAGAAATCCTAACCTCTCTTTCAAACTCCCCCAAAAGTCTTTCAGAGCTAGCGGAGGAATTAGGCGCCGGCTTTTCCAAAACAACCGTCCATCGAATAGTTACATCTCTTGCGAAGGACGGCAGGATCGTTGCGAGTGGTTCCGGCAGATCCGCAAAATATGAAATAACAAGCGTTGGAAGGCTGTTTAATCCCATAACTCCAGAGGAATACTTCCGGAAAGAACAAGACGACCGTCAAGCACTGACCTCTTTTAACCATGAGTTGTTTGAAACGCTTCTTAATCATGATCTGTTCTCCCAGGAGGAAATGGAAAGACTCACAGAACGACAAAGAGAATTCGAAGAACGCCGGAAAGGACTTTCGCCTATACTCCGACGGAAGGAAAAGGAGAGATTTGCCATTGATTTATCATGGAAATCCTCCCAAATTGAAGGCAACACCTACACACTTCTTCAAACCGAATCACTTTTCAAAGAAGGAAAACACACCAAGGGCAATACAAAAGCAGAAGCCGTCATGCTTCTAAACCATCAAGCTGCTTTGGATTACGTCCTCAACAAACCTGATTACTTTAGAGAATTAACAGTTCAAAAAATCCTTGAGATTCACCGCTTTCTTACGAAAGGACTTGGAATACCGAACAAAATCCGGTCCGGGCGAGTCGGAATTACCGGAACAAATTACAAGCCTTTAGCCAAAGCGAATCAAATCCAAAAAGCTCTCCAAGATTTGTGTGATCTCATTAATTCCAAACGAAACGTTCTAGAAAAAGCCTTTATCGCTCTGCTCTTCATTGCTTACATCCAGCCATTCGAAGACGGAAACAAAAGAACGGCAAGAATCATTTGCAATGCTTTGCTGCTCGCAAACAAATATTGTCCTATCTCGTTCAGAACCGTTGAGCCGGAAGATTATCGTTACGCGACTTTGCTTTTTTATGAGCAGAACTGCATTTCTTCTTTCAAGAAAATGTTCATACAGCAGTTCGAGTTCTCTACGGCCAATTACTTCTAATTATTAAGCTGTCGGATCCTTCCTACTGCTCTAACGGAAGAATATCTTGATGTTACGCAACCGACCATTCTGTAATTCGTTTGTCTGGTTCTGAAAACACTAAGGCGACTCTCACGAGCTCGTTTCTACCGCCCGTCATTCCGGCAGTCAGTTCTTCTAATTGTCCGACCGCAACTTGCAGCAACTGTTCCGCTTCTTGATCCGGACGGCAATATTCGAGAGCCAAAACAATTGTTCTCCCTCCGACATGGACTTCTAAAGCGCTGTCTTCTTAAGTTCTTCCCTCACCCAAAAATCCAACCTTTTTTAAAAGGTTTTTATTTTCAGGAAAGGGTGGAGCCTTGCACCTACGATTCTTGTAGAGTTCAGGATATGCTTTTGGAAGCTAGCCTACTAATTACCGATTATTCAAGTATTGCATTTGACTTTGCTTATTTGGAGAAGGGGGTCATATACTACCAATTTGATGAAGGAAAAATTTTTCAAACTGGATCGCACACCTATAAAAAAGGTTACTATGACTACTCTAAAGATGGGTTCGGACCTGTTGTTCTTAATGAGAAAGATCTTATTAAAGAGCTAACAAGTATTTTATCTAAACATTGTCAAGTCGACCCTATCTACCTGGACAGAATGAAGAAAACATTTCCTATTAAAGATGGCAAAAATTGCGAAAGACTCTTCAAATCGATCTACTCCAAAGATTAGATCGATTTCTAAAGAGCGTTAGCCGAAAAAAAATGACGCTATATGAACATGTCTCTTATGTTCTAAAATGTCAGATATAACTCTTCAGACACAACTTATAGCCTCCGGTTCTCTTGAAGAGCTCCGGAGTATTTAGATAAGTTTCGTATTAGAGGTCAAACTAACGAAAGAGTTATTTTTCACCTTCTTTCTTCCCGAAATAATAGTCACAACCCGTTTTAACATCAGTGTCCATCACAATGTTACCGGCTTCCAAAACAATGACTCTATTACAAAGCCTCTCGATAAGTCTTCGAGAATGGCTAGCAATCACCAGTATTTTTGCCTCTTTTATTAACATCAATAGTCTTTCTTCAGCCTTTTTCTTAAAATATTTATCTCCAACTGATAACCATTCATCCAATAACATTACATTACTTACTGATTGCGTCGAAGCTGCAAACGCGATCCGCATTTTCATCCCACTCGAATATGTTTTCATCGGATAATTAAGAAAATGACCTAAAGCTGTGAGCTCCGCCAGTTTTGGAAGATTTTCCTCAATTGTTTTTCTATTTATCCCAAATAAGAGGCTTCTCAAATAAAGATTGTCCCAGCCTGTGGCTTCTCCGTCAGTTCCTAAAGAAATATTTAACATTGAACCGATCGATCCTTCGACTTTAATTTCTCCTTCACTCGGGTAATAAATTCCTGCGATTAAACGCAGCAAAGTCGATTTTCCTGCACCATTTGCCCCTATTAGTCCGACTCTTTCTCCTTCTTGAATCTTCAATGTTATATTTCTCAGTGCAATATTTTCTCGCTGGGTCTTTGAACCAGAATCCACCATTCCAAACGTCACCAAACTTAACAAACGGCGCTTTAAAGATCTATGTTCTAGTGCATACAATGGAAACGTTAATGTCACACGATTGATATTGACAGAAACCATTTTTATAACCAATAAGAAAGGGATCTACGGTATTTTCCGAATACGCAAAGTGCTAATACCATTCCCAGACAGCCCATTACCAAACTTATCAACCAACTCGCAAGCGAAGGATACATTCCTAATAGAGGAGATCTGACGATGCTAATTAAATGGTAAGCAGGATTGGGAGCCAAAATGAATACAGAACTTTTGGGCGATAAGGCAGTAGGCATCCAAATTACGGGAGAAACATAAAAGAGGATTAGCACAAAAGCATCTACTATTTGCTTGCAATCCCTATACCTTGCACACAAGAAAGATATAACAATTGAAAGCCAAAAAAGATTAAGGAAGCTCTGTAAAATGCTTGATTCTTCCCAATGGCCTTTAGAGACTTAAT
>ERZ833963.893-NODE-893-length-40837-cov-3.094944_pt1 | contig 40837 bp, 49 predicted proteins | sample MGYA00519693_ERZ833963 | MGnify/ENA primary metagenome ERZ833963 (study PRJEB31850, sample SAMEA3708748) | human gut metagenome | biome: human gut; feature: human-associated habitat; material: faeces | place: China | collected 2014 ...
CCCACGCGATCCAGTTCAGGTCCCCGGCTGTCAGCGTCCGGGAATATAGAGCCGCGTTTCCGCTGAGCACCACGCGGTTTCGCGCCGGGTCGATAGCCTTGACGTACAGCGGCTCGTTAGAGGGAACGCCAAGGCCCTTCCGCTGGCCGACGGTATAGTGCGTGATGCCCTTGTCGAGCGCTTCGTTGAAGGGCTATCCGCGGAGCCGGGCAGCCGTGATCGCGCTGTGGTAATGCTTGGCCAAAGGGGTTACGGCAAGACGGTGCTGCTATGGGAGCTTGCAGACCGCGCGGCCGCCATGGGGTATGTGGTGGCGCACCCAACCATCGCGTCATCGGGGATGCTCGACCGAATTGTTGAGAAAGTGCAGCAAGACGGTCGCAGGTACCTGGGAAGCAAGAGCGTTCGGCTTGCGAACGCGTCAATTGGCGCGTTTGGGTTCTCCGCTGGATTAGAGTTCACACGAGAGGTTCAAGAAGGCAAGTCTTCTCAGTTCAAGCTCACCCAGCTGGCTAGAAAGCTCACGGCAGAAGGCCATGGCATGCTGATTTTGATCGATGAGCTGCAGGCGAACTCAGAGGAAATACGTCAGTTGGTTTCTCTCTATCAAGAGCTGGTGGGGGAGCGTCTCAATGTTGCGCTTGTTATGGCCGGCCTTCCCGGTGCCGTTTCCGCCACGCTGAACGACAAGGTCCTAACGTTTCTTAACCGAGCGCGTAAGGTGAGCCTGCCGCCGCTTTCCCTGGGCGATGTCGACGCGTATTACGCGCGGGCGTTTGAGGAACTGGGCGTCTGCATTTTGGACGGCGAGCGAAAGCGCATAGTAAAGGAGAGCATGGGGTCTCCGTACCTCATGCAGCTCTTGGGTCACAATGTGGTGGTGCGCGCAACAGACCAGGGTCAGTTAAACGGCCCTATGATTGATGCGGCGGTCGAGGCGGCGCGAGCGGATTTTGAGAATGATGTTTGCGGCACGCTGTTGGCCGCGCTATCGGTTCGAGATGCTCAGTTCCTCAGCGCGATGGCCCGTGACGAAGGCGATAGCAGCATCTCTGCCATTGCCGAGCGCATGAACGTGACGCAGGACTATGCGCAAAAGTACCGCAAGCGTTTGATTGACGCCGGGGCGATCGAGCCCGCTGGCTGGGGCCTCATTAGGTTTGCCGTGCCGTATCTGGCGGACTACCTGCGCAGGGAGACTGGAGTGTGGTAGCGCCTTTCTGACGGGGCGGGTGGATGAGCATATGTTGGATCATTCGCCCGTTCGGCTCCTGCTCGGCTTGCTGCCAGGCTCAGCCAGGTGTCAGGCTCCTCGTCCGTATCCACAACATCTTCGCTTACAAGCGTCCGCGAAATCTGATAGGGTATTCCCCACGGCTGCAATATTCAATGTATCAGTTGGCGTCACCGCGCGAATCGGTGGCGCCTTTTTTGTTGCCGTGATGGTCGATTTGCCGCGGCTGCGCGGCGCTAAACGAAAGGACAAGGGATGCCCACCAACAAACGAGAAAGCTTGATCTTCACCTTTATCATGTGCTTTGCCATGGTGCTTTGGATGTCCATCTACAACGTGGCGCTGCATCAGGGGGCGCTTACCATGGGCGCCGTTGCGCAGGCGTGGCTTGGATTCCCCGTGGCCTACGTGTTCGCCATGTGCGCCGACTGGTTTGTCGCCGCGCCGCTTGCCAAGGGTTTTGCGTTTCGTTTTTTGGTGACGCCCGGCAAGAGCTCGCCGCTGGCCATGACGCTGGCCGTGAGCAGCTGCATGGTTGTGCCCATGGTGATCATTATGTCGCTGTTCGGCGCCGTTGAGGTCGCTTCTCAAGCTGGTGAGTTTGCCGCGATTCCCTTTATGTGGATTTCCAACATCCCCACCAACTTCATCATGGCGCTGCCGTGGAACCTGCTGGTGGCGGGGCCCGTTTCTCGCTTTGTATTCCGCCGGGCGTTCCCCGTTGGCACCGTTCTTGCCTAGCGTGGGTGGACGGTATGCGTAGCGCGGCATGAGGCCCTGTGGACTCTAAGTGAGGCGGGGACTGGAGAAGGCCATCGTCAAAAGACGGTGGCTCTCTCCTTGAGATAATGCTTGCGCTTTGTTGTGACTGTGCAGCGACGGTGCTGTCATGCGGTCACTGCGGTTCATTCGTTGACATACCGGTACACCGTGGCGATCGATATGTATATAACTCTTCTGCGACCTGCTGCTTTCTATTATTCTATCCACGAAAAAATGAAGAAGAAAAACAGCCCCGCTTCGGCGTGGTCAATTAATGCCACGAGGCGGGTAAGCGCGGCGTTGGGCGGGGACTTTTTTGAACGTCTAGTCCCTTCGATTAGCCGGCGGGTGCATTCAAAATGACCTTGAGGATGATCCAAGGCGGGACCAACCTATTTTAGGTGTGTACAAAGATGCAAATATAGTAGTTTAAGTGTCTTCTGCTTATCGCGATAGGCCGCACCGAAGGGTTCGCCTGTCATGAACAAACCCTGTATAAAAAGTCGATCCCCGCCTCGTGGGGTTCATTGACCATTGGCAGCGGGGACGGTTTGTTTCGAGATGCCAAGCACGGAGAATCGACACGGCGTCAGCTCCCTGTCACGCCCGTTGCAGGTCAAATTCGCGTTACAGATTCGGCTCGCCCTCTCGCATCACGGCATACTGGTCAAAAACAATCAGGGCGGGCGCTGCCGTTGCGCCTTGCAGGGGGATTGTCTCTGACGTCTGCGCAAAAGGGTGTGCACAAAAGACGCAGAGGCAACGTCCATGGCAAAAGAGGGAGCAATGTCTTTTGAGGCCGCAAAGGCGCATTTGGAACAATACGGCCTGGCAGATCGCGTGATTGTATTTGATCAGTCTTCTGCCACCGTGGCGATGGCGGCCCAGGCGGCCGGGACCAGCGAGGCAGAGATTGCCAAAACGCTCTCGTTTTTGGTGGACGATGCAGCGGTCCTCATCGTCGCGGCGGGCGACGCGAAGGTGGACAGCTCCAAGTTCAAGGCGAAGTTCCACATCAAGGCGAAGATGGTCCTGACAGATCGCGTGGAAGAGTTGGTAGGTCACGCTCCCGGCGGTGTGTGCCCCTTTGCCGTGCGCATTGGCGTGACGGTGTATTTGGACGAGTCTCTCCGTCGTTTCGAATACGTCTACCCCGCATGCGGAAGCTCCAACAGCGCCGTGCGCCTTACGCCCGCGGAACTAGAGCGCGCATCCGGCTGTGTTGAGTGGGTCGACGTGTGCAAGCTGCCAGAAATGGCGCAGTAACTGCTTCCATGTTCAAGAAGATCGGTTGATTTCTCTTCGGGAACAATGCCGAGCGCTATGCTCCTTTGACCTCATAGGGGGGTCTGCTGAAAACGCCCTCCAGTTGGACTTGGTGCTCTGCTAAAAATGAGGTCCAGTTCACACGGGATGCTGAAAATGGCCTCCAGTTGGACTTGGCATTGGCGGGCGCCTGGTGCGCGTGGTTTCTATCCTGCGCTTTTGCGACGGCTCCTCGCTGGCCGCTGGATCAAAGTCCAACTGGAGCTCGTTTTCAGCGCCGCCAAGTTCAACTGGACCCAAAAAGTAGATGGTGGGTGTAAACGGAGGCTGTTTTCAGCAGAGGCCCCAAGTCCAACCGAAGCCCAAAAACAGCAAGCGTGCCAATCCGCGTCGCCGCGGCGACCGCATTATGAGCGCGGCAGACCTTGGAAAGGTTATTCGTGCCAGGCGCAAAGAGCTTGGTTACACGCAGGTCGAGGTTGCGGAAATGATGGAATGCAGTCCGCGCTTGGTTGGAGAAATCGAGCGCGGCCGTGGAAGCGTTGGGTTTGACCGCATAGTTTCATATGCCATGAACTTGGGGATCGATTTGGCAGCTTTTAAGAGGTGAGGCTATAATCACCGCTGATCTAAACGGGTAGAACCGCACCATGCTTCACCTCTGCCCCTCGCGAAAAATACAACCCCTTTTACGGATAGGGCGCGCGTCGCACCAAGATGTCGCGCCGAGACTACGTGAAAGGGTAAGCCATGCAACCTGAAAAACGCATCGAAGAATCGCTGCCTGAACCCGGCGATATAATGGGACGAGCAATGTCAGGGGAAAACGGGGGAGCCATGTCCAACAAGATGCCAAAAGAGCGCCTGACTGAGGACCTGCTTGCCCGTCTGCTCAATTCAAAGTCTCCAGAAGACTATCTTTCCCAGGGCGAGACCATCGACCGCGAGCTACCGGATTACCTGTTCGCTCTGTTGGACGTCAAGGGCATGAACAGAAGTCAGGTTGCAAGAATCTCGTCCATAAACACCACGTTTCTATACAACATATTTGAAGGCAAAAGCAAACCCAAGCGCGACAACGCCCTTATGCTCGCGTTTGCGCTGGGGTGCGACCTGCGCCAAACGCAGCGGCTGCTGCGCCTTGCCGACGTAGCGGAGCTGTGGCCCAAGGTGCGTCGCGACGCCGTCATCATATGGTGCATCGAACGCGGCTACACGCGCGAGGAATGCGATGATGAGCTGTATCGTCTAAAAGAGCGCGCGATCCTTAAGGTCACGGGGGACCTGCGATGAGCGCGCCCGCTACCGTTCCTTTTTACATAGCGATTCAGTTGGCAGATGAAGCATCGCCGGCGTTGGCCGTCTACAATGTGCCGGTATCGTCCCGCGGGGGCGATGCGGTATGACGGGCTATAGGCGGAGGATTCCCGGGTTGAACAGCGAGCAGGTAATGCATGCCATGGGCATCGACGATGCATACCGCGTGCAGCGCGTGCTTGTTCGCAACGCCAACGGCGTCACGGAGCTGGTGACCATTGAGGACGCGGGACCTTTTGTGCGCAAGAAGATGCCGCTGCAAAGCGCTAATCGGGCCGTGTGGGCGGCGCTTGCCGGATCCGCGTGCCCGCGCCTGCCACAGGTCGCGGCCACCTATGAGATGCCCGATTGGTTTGTGGTGGTGTACGACTACGTGCCGGGCGAGTCCCTTGCGAACGCGGTCGAGCGCGCGGGCGCACTTGGTGCGGTCATTGCCGCGCAGGTCGCACAAGACGTGTGCGAGGCGCTCTCGGCACTGCATACCCTGCACGTCGCGCATCTGGACATAGCCCCTGCCAACATAATCCTTGCGGCGGATGGCGCGCATCTGGTCGACTTTGGCAACGCGCGAGTTTTGGGCTCGCTCGATGCCGCAAGTGCCGGTGCGGCCGATAAAGCGGCGACGGGCTCGGGCGCGGCAGGCGCTTCTCGTCCCAAGGGAACGTGGGGTTTCGCGGCGCCTGAGCAGTACTTTTATAAGGCGGACGAGCGGTCGGACATCTTTGCGGCCGGTCGGTTGCTGGGCTACATGTTGACGGGTATCCAGCCCGATGATGAGAACATCGAGGAGTTTGAAGCGGCGCTTTTGGACGAGGACCGGGTGCCCGTCGCCCTGCGCGCGGTTGTTGAGCGGGCCTCAAGGTTTGAGCCAAGCGCACGGTATCAAAGCGTGGACGAGTTGTCGCTGGCGATCTTTCGTGCCCTGCAGGGCGACGGGGCGGATACCGCGGCGGATAATACCGCGGCGGACAAGGATAATGCGGTGCAGCGGGACGAGGGCCGGCGGCAAAGCGGGCCCAAGCAGCAGGTTGATGGCCGTCGCGGTTCGCGTCCGGCGCAAATTGCCCTGGTGGTGCTGGCGTGTGCAACGGCGCTGATGTCGCTCACGGTGTGCGCCAAGGTGCTTATGGGAAGAAAGGGCGAGGATCAGCAGGCGGCAGGCCAGCAGGCAACAAGCCAGCAGGTGCCGGGCGACGTGTTGGGCGTATCTGATAGCGACGGCGGCGTGCAGCTGGACGACGATAACGGCTCGAACACGGTGCCTGCGCGGGCGACGGCGTCTGACATAGAGCGCGCCTACCAATCGCTCAAGATATCTGAGAGCGGCTGGCACGTGGATTCAAACGGCTACGTGGACTACGCCCTGACCATACAAAATACCAGCGAAGACCTTATTGTTGAGTATCCGGAGGTCATCATTACCGGGCGCGCAGCGGACGGGTCCGTGGTGTTCTCTAAATCTCAAGTAATGGGCGTGGTGTACCCGGGCTATGATCTTACGTTTGCATGTATGACGGGCGATGGCACCGCGCCGGCAACGGTGGAGTTTGCGCTTGGCAAGCCGCAAGATTACCAGGTAAGCGTGGGCACGGGGCATCCAACGGAGTACAAGGTGCACGATCTTTCTGTGCGCAAGGACGGGGCCGGCAAGCTCACCGTGTCTGGCGAGGTCGAGAAAACCGTCGAGGGCGATGAATGGCTCGATTCTCAAAGTGTGTGGCTGTCCGTGATCTTGCGCGATGACCAGGGGCAGATTGTCTACGGCTGGAATGGTTTTGTGGAGAGCCCCGGTCTGGGCGAGCAGATGCCGTTTTCCATCGCAGTCTATAGCGTCCCAGATTACGCGACGGTTGAGGTTGTTCCCATAGCGCAGTAGCGCGGCCAGCGCCGTTGTGTGCAGTGGTGGCTGCAACGGCGGCTGCCTTCGAAGCAGCACGTCCTTCGGCATTGGCGCGGTAGCACAATCGCGGTTGTGAGTCTTCATCTGCAGGATGAAGAAATGCTGCATCGATATATCGACAATCAAATCAACGTGATACCAGGCGAGGTCGAATGCGTTGCATCGGCCTCGTCGCTTACGTAGGGAGTATGTATGAGAAAGAACATAGCAGTCGCCGTTTCCGTGGCGGCAATCGCGGGCGTCCTAAGCTTGTCCGGGTGCGGGGCAAATGACGGAGGCGCGAAAGGGGCGTCGGGCACACAGGGGCAGGGAACGCAAGCTTCCAGCTCGGAATCAAATGGTAAAGACATCTTTTCGCTCGCGAGTAATGCAAATGCAATCGCGCCGGATGACCTTGCCGCCATTGCGGACGAGGATGTAGAGAAGACGGTTGCATCTCTAAATGAGCAGTATGAGGCCCTTATCGCTGAGTGCGGATCATTCGACGCGTACCAGGCGAACGTCGATAAGGTGCAGGCGTATTACGACACCGTGCTTGCGGAGACAAACGCGCTTGGCATCCGCCTGCGTGAATATGCTGCAAACTGCGCGAGCTACGTTCTTGCGAGCGACCGTACATCTGGACAGATGTATGACGACCTGGAGGTAATCTACGACGACCTCTACGATTCTGCTGGTGACGATTTGTATGATGCCGTGTATGACGACTTGTTTGGCAATCTTTACGATGCGTTCTACGACGGCGTGGTGAAAGACGGCTACGACAGTATGGGATATGGCGAATGGTCGGAAATCTCGTCCGCTGCATACGATATGTATTCCGACGCTATGTCCGATGCATATGATCTGATTTCTGATTGTCGCTCAGACATTTATGACTTTGGGTCAGACGTACGCGGCGATGTTTTTGGCGACAAATTGGACAAGGCAAAGAAGGAGCTCTCCAAGTTCCAAGAGGATATCGAGAAGCTAAAAGAAGAATAGCGTCGACCTATTGGCGGCGTGCGGAGCAGCGCTTGCGGGCAATCGAAGCGCGATGGGGCACATTGGCAGCGGTATTTGCCAATGTGCCCCACGTACTGGTGTATTGCTGTTCAAGCGTTGAACAGGCTTGATGGAATGGTCTTTACGGGAGGGGGCTTTATGGATCACGCGGACCAGCCGCCGGGCTGGCAGATATCTCAGGTTGTCGAGCTGATCGATATGCCCCGTCGCGACATCACGCGCTCGTGCTATGCAGACCGCAAGCGGGGCGGCGCCGGCATCTTGCAGCCGCTGGACGGCTCATGGGGCAGGCGAAATTACAGCGTAGAGGACATAGCGTGGCTTTATCTTGTCAAGCTACAGCATGAAGCGGGCTACAGCCTGCCAGAGATAGCCCAGCGCATGGACACCTCGGTGGGTGTGGACCAACTCTGTGCCCACTTGGATACCGTCGTAAGCCGGGCGGCAGAAGGATTGGACGAGCTTAGGCTCAAGGTTGAACGGGCGCGGGCCTTACGCTGCGCGCTGGGTGCGGGCTCTGCCGGTGCGCATGAGGCGATTGAGAGCTATCTGCAAGACAGGCTTGGGGCGACGGCGGTCGAGGAACTTCGCCGCATGCTTGAATACCTTGCGTCTGCGGAACCCGGTGCTGGCGCGAGTCCTCCTGCGAGTGCTCGTAATGCGCCGGCGCGCGAGAAAGCCGCCTCCAATCAAGGTGCATCCGATCGAGCAGGTATCCGCCGCATTCTCGACGAGCCGGGAATGGACCTGGCAATCGAGTTGTGGGCGGGCCCCGGCGCATTTGACCAATTGGTTAAGGAATTCTTCGAGTAGAGGAACGAGGAGATTGCCATATGGCTAAACCAAACAAGTTCATTCAGAAGTTGATGCATGCTAAAACGTTTGCGATACGTAAAAGCGTTGTGTTCGCCCTGGTTGGCGGTTTGCTGCTGGGCTCCGGCGGCGTGCTGCTGTTCCAGTGGTACAACCCTAAGGACGCGCCACAAGCTTCAACCATCAATATGTCGATGATCATGAGCCGCATTGTTGACCGCAACGAGTTGGTCACGGCGTCGCAGGATTACTCCATTGTCGAGAAGGCCGGCGATCAAAACAAGCTGTTCGACTTTATCGAGATCCCCTTTACGCAGAACAGCTTTTGGTACCGCTATTCCGGCACTATCGAGGCATCCGTTGACTTGAGCGGGGCGACGTGGGATCAGGAGGGCGAGAATACGCTGGTGGTGACGCTGCCCGAGCCCGTGCTGCAAAACGTGCCCAACATGGATGTGTCCGGCGTGCTTGAGGAGCGCAACAACGTGCTCAACCCCATTCATGTGGAAGATGTTGACGAGTTCCAGCGCCAGTGCATTGCAACGAGCACCCAGCAGGCAGAGGAGGGCGGCCTCAAGGAGCAGGCTAAAGCAAATGCCTTGACCAACCTGCAGGGCATGTTCGACGTCGCGTGCGGTGAGGACAAATGCGTCATCGAGATTAATTGGGTTTCTGCGGACGGCGGTGAGCAGGGTGAGTAAGGGCACCAACAAGACCGTTGCGATTGTCATCGCTGTGGTTGCGGCAGTCGCGGTCATCGCCTTCATGATTTACAACGCGACGGTGCTTTCGTGGGGTTAAGGAAAGTGGCATTGCAGCCCGTATACCGAAAGGCTCGAGGCGTTTACTGAGGCCTTTTGGAAAATGGCACCATGCTTCATATACTTTAAGAACGGATTCGATTGATGTGGGGGGGGGTTGCATTGGACGGAGTGGAGAACACGCAGGAACAATTTGAGCACGAGGCAGCCACGCGTGCGGAAGACCGTAGCGCGGTTGACATCGCTGCAGCGGCAAATGCTGCGATAGAGATTGCATTGCTTGCTGTTGAGTTTCTTCCGGGAGGTCCTGTCGCCTCCAAAGTGGCGAAGGGCGTAAGGAGGTTTGCGCCGGCAGCGAAGGTTGTTGCCAAGAAGCTGCCAGATGTCGCTCCGGTCATGGCTCAGATGGCTGAGAAGGCTCAGGACAAGATGCCGTTGGCGGCAGCGGCTGGCGCCGAGAAGGTCAAGGGCGCTGTCAAGGGTGCTGCTGACCAAATTGGCGAGAGGGGTCGCGCTGCGGGCGATAAGGTTCGCGATGCGTTTGAGGAGCGTGAGCGTGAGAGGATGCTCAAGGCCGCGCGTAAGGCCTTGCTGGACGGTGCTGGAAACAAGCTCTCTGTGGAGCAGTTCCAGCAGAATTGGAATCTTCAGGTGTCCTCATCTGGCATGATCGGGGATGGTTATATGGCATTTGCTGGCTGCTACGCCATCGCAACTTACGCGTCTACGGTCAAAAAAGGTGACTTCAGTAACTTCAGGGATATCTACATAGGTAAGTCCGAGAATATGGGCGAGGCGATTCACGACGACTTGATCGGCCTGAGCAACGTCGACGTGTATGCAGACGTAAAGTACAAGCAGCACGTCTACATCCTTCTGTATCCGTGTCCCATGGATAAGATTGACGAGCTTGAGACATCGCTTATAGCCGCACTTGATGCAGATGCGTCGTACAACAAGCCGCGGGGATAGACTATTAATTGAAAAAAGAGCAAGGGGTGGCGTGCACCGGATGCAAAGCCTTCTTCTTGGGCGTTCTCATACATTCGTTCGCGCTTGCTGCTCTCTTACAAAACGACTTGATTGCGGTAATTGTGCGTAGTGGGAGGGCTATTCTTAATAACAAAGTGTCAGGTTGGCCTCAAAATGACCGGGAGTGATTTTCTTGATGGCCGTTTTTCGAAGTGCGTCAAAGCTTGCTGTCTGTCTATTCGTTGCGACGGCGTTTTTGCTTCCTTTATTCAGCTCGGATAGGGTCTATGCTGAAGAGGCGATTTGCTATCTTGGTAGCGCCGTTGAGACGGGAACGGATAACGGATACTCGGAAGCACATGCCATTGGTGAAGACAGCCCTCATTTTGGTTGGAATCTCGGCAGCTTCTACGTTTCTGGTTTCACAAGCAAGCAGAAATCGGACGATGGAACCTTCACTTTTCTAAAGAAGAGCGGGGACAAGCTGGCACTATGCTTTAGGCTCGATCAAGATATCGATGTCCTAAATGGTAACGACAAGCTGACAATCTCCAACGATTCTGACGGTTTCGATGAAAGTATGGGAATCCCGCGATCGGAGAACGGCTTTGGGCGGGGAACGGTTATCGTTCGTCAGACCGACTATCAAAATGCCAAGTCCGATCCACAGGTATATAGGGATTACCTCGTAGGAGTTGAACAGGGTGCCGATACCGAAGTCCAGCTTTTTGAAGAAGGCGATTACGAAGTAAAGTTTAATTATGAGATTAAAAACGATGTAAGGAATCCGTTCGGGTTCATTTCCATCCTCCCGGAATATAGCAACTACTGCATTAGCTTTAACTTTAAAGTGCGTAACGGCAACACAATGGTGTTTCCGTTTGATTCCAAGACGGGCAGCGAGCTCATCAACGAATCATCGACTCCCAACGGCTTTATCATCGATATGGCTAAGTCTCGCTACTTGGACGTCAACGTGAAGCGTGAGGTTCTTGCTAGCGACGGATGCTCTCTTGTGGTTACTGATACCAGGGAAAACGGACCGGCTCGCGATGGCGAGGAGTATGAAGAGACTGGTGTCTATACAATCACTGCCTCTAATCCCGTTACGGGGGAGAAGACCAGTAAAGTGATTTATGTTGGTGACGATCCGGTTTTGAGAGCGTACGTTGTTAACGATGCGTCGATCACAGAGATTAGGGAAAAAATCAATCAGGGGGCCATGGTTGGGGAAAATGGCCAGCTGGAATGGCCGGAAGTCGATCGCGCCTCAGCGAGCGATGTTGAAGATGCTGTTGGCTTTCCATTTGTTCTAGTTGCGGTGGCTGGTCTTTTGGTGACTGCAGTGGTGATATGTGGCGTCATTTTCCGGAAGAAAGGGCTTCCTTCCCCTGTTGATAGAGCTTTGCCGGAGAATGAAGTTGATTACGAGGTGTTTGAGAATGATGAGGAGTAGCCGTGGTGCCGCGCGAATGGCGCTCGCCTTCGTCCTCTGCGTAGTCCTGGCATTACAAGGGTGCACATTTTCTGCGGAGCAAATTCGAGAGGGATCCCATGAGGAAGCCGAGTTCTGCGCGCTGGATGATCCGAACTTCCATGCTTACCTGCAGGAATCGGTGTACGAGCAGGTTGTTGAATCGCTCGATAGCGAGAATTACCTTGTAGGAAATGTCGAGGTTAAGTACATTTCCAAAGAATATCTAAAGGAATTATCCTTCAATAGTCAGGAGAACATATTCTTTGGTTATTCATTGGCCGATCTCAATGAGTTCTATGCGGGCGAGAAATACGTTTTCACGGTGGAAGACGGCAAGACGATCACCCAGGTATTCAACTCCGTTGAGGATACTCGCTTCGATGACACGATCAACAATATTGCTGTTGGTGGCGGTGTCATTTTGGTTTGTGTGACCATTTCCGCTGTGTCGGCTCCTGCTGCGCCTGCAGTAAGTGTGATATTTGCCGGCAGCGCCAAGGGCGCTGCCTTATTCGGAGCTTCCAGCGGAATGATGAGTGCGTTGTCGGCGGGGCTCGCCAAGCAGATTGAGACAGGGAATTACGGAGAGGCTCTGAAAGAAGCGGCATACGCCGGAAGCGAGGGCTTCAAGATGGGAGCCATCGCTGGGGCGGTGTCGGGAGGCGCTGCCAAGGCGTCGTCGCTAAAGGGCATGACGAAAAATGGCCTGACCTGGAATGAGGCGGCAAAGATTCAGAATGAATCTAAGTGGTCGCCGGAGATTATAACAAAGTTAAAAAGCACTGATGAATACTCGCTGTACGAAAAAGCGGGGCTATATCCTCAGCAGTTGGAGGGCAAGACAATCTTGTCTAGGGATATCGACATTTATGCGAAGTTCGAGAAAGCTGATGGAACAATGGAGACAAATCTTCAGCGGATGCTGAATGGACGTGCACCATTGGATCCTACGGGAAAGCCCTATGAACTCCATCATGTGAATCAGGAAAAAGATGGGATTCTGGCGATTCTAACGAGGCAAGAACATAGAGGTAAGGGGAGTCCTGGAATCCTCAACGAAATTGGGAAAGAGTCGGAAATTGTTAGAGATGAGTTTGACAAGGTGCGCGTGCATTTTTGGAAAGAATTCGCCAAGCAATTTATATAGGAGGATGCCAACGTGGATTTGATTACGACCTTGAAAAGGATGCCTGGCTTTTGTGCCGGCAACGGTGTCAATGAAGACGGTGTTGCTCGAGTGGAATCCGAGTTGGGAGTTAGATTTGCGGATGACTATCGAATGTATCTCGAGCGATACGGTATGGCCCAAATGGATGGCAAGGAGTTAACTGGCATTGGTCCCGTTAGGCATCTGGACGTAATCGATGTTACCCGGGAATGCAGAGAGTGTGTTCAAAACCTCCCAGACGCATGGTACGTCATTGAGGATTTAGGAATTGACGGCATGGTTGCCTGGCAAGATGGAGACGGGTCCGTCTACCTTGTCTCTCCTGATGGGAAGGCGATAAAGGTCGCAGACAACCTCTCTGAATACCTAGAGCTATAAGGTTCGCGAGTAAAAGGAGCGGGCAAATACTATGGTTGGAACTGAAGCTGACTTGCGCAAGCAGGAGACGAGTCGCCAGCTGGCAAAGATGGAGATGCTTGTTGAGCCTGTTGACAAGCCGATGTGGCTCAATAAAGCAATAAAGGTTCCAATCGGGGAAATCGCGACCTTGGGAGCGGCGTTTGTCTCTCTGTCCGACACGTTCAGAACCGTAACTCAGACGGCGGGCATTTCGAACGGCGGAACGTTGATGCGCGCATTTTGGGAAGATGGAAGTCCGGTCAGCATTTCCCAGCTTTCGAGTTTTAAGTCTGGGGCGGGATCTCTTGGTTCGGGTATGGTTGGCGGGTCATTCCGGCAGGCGCATTTTGTATCCGCCGGCCCTCAAGCCTTGACTACCACCGCTACGCTTCCCGTTGATCCTGCGACTCTCGCCCTGGCTATTGCCACTCAGCAGGTTAATCAGAAGCTCGATGCAATCCAAAAGACGGTTGACGACATGTTTGAATACATGCGTGAACGCGACAAGGCGGAAATGTGCGGAAACCTCCAGACCCTTGTTGATTTGATTAATAACTTTGGCCTGAACATGGACAACGAGATGTATGTCTCGAACGCCCATATGAAGGTACTTGATATTATGCAAAGAGCCCGTCAGGACATGGTCTTTCTTCGTGGAAGGACGGAAAAGAAGCTCCTAGAGAAACCCCCGGTCGAACTGCGCGGCATGGTCGAGGCGCGTCTCGATGCGGTTCTCGATACGCTCAAGGACTATCAGCTGTCACTGTATATGTTTGCTTTCGCGTCGTTCCTCGAGCCGATGTTGTCGGAAAATTATAAGCGCGAGAAGCTGGAGGGAATCTCTCGTTCCATTGAAGCGGAGTCGACTCGTTATCGCGAGATGTATACACGGGTTTACGATGCCATCGAGGGGAGCGCGAGGGCGTCTGTCGATACCGCGCTCCTCGGTGGCATCTCGCTTGCGGGGAAATTCCTGGGTGATGCGGTTGCGGCAACTCCCTTGGGTGAATATACACCACTTGATGATGTCCTGCATGGCGCGGGTGAAGGGGTGGACAAGTTCAACGAAGGCCGTTCTGATCATTTGCTCGAGAAGTTGCGTCAGGCCAAATCGCCCGATATCCATCCGTTCCAGGAGAGCATAAAGCGCGTGGACTATATCTATAACGAGCCTACGGAGCTTCTTTTGGATGGCGAGTCACTTTATCTGGCGCCAGCCGTTCTGTGATTATCCATGTCGGTAAGGCGATCCCGTGTCGAAGGAATAGGACCCGTATGGGTCCTATTCTATCTAGGACATTGATTTCTAATTCAGTTGATGGCGTGTACCGCTGTAACCGTGGAATGAAGATGTCCTTTCGTCATAAAGTGCAACCTCTTGACGCGCGCTATCGCCCATTTCTCAGACTGTTGGACATCTCATTTATTCTAGAGCCATCTTAATAGCAAAGAAAAAACGTGCTAATAGAAATAGCGCAGAAAAAGCGTGCTATTATGAGGACGTATTGAACTGCGAGTTGTTTGGAATGGCTATGCAACAATGTGCGGCTCTTATGGCGGATGTTCGTGATTCTCGAAAAATGACGGACGAGAAACGCGTTGATGCACAGCGCCTGCTCGCCGCTTCGATAACCTATCTCAACGGGCTGTTTCGTCGTGATCTTCTTTGCGATGTGGTCTTTAGCGCGGGTGATGAGGTACAGGGCTTGTTTACTGACGCTGCGGCAGCGTTCCTCTATTTCCGACAGCTATCCCTTCTTATGGCTCCCGTCGAGATGCGGGGCGGCGTGGGAATGGGTGGCTGGGAGATGAAGATCGAAGGGGCGCCGTCTACTGTTCAAGATGGAACTGCGTATCATCATGCCCGCGATGCAATCGCTACGTCGAAGAGAAGCCGCTTGTACGGTTTTACAATTTCATCTTCCACTGCAATGCCAGAGCAAACTGTGATTGCTAACTATCCCTTGCTGCTGGCATCTGCAAGGACGGCACGCCAAGCTGAACTCGCGCGCCATGTGGAGTTGCTCTTTCCGCTGGCGGCCCAAGCGGACGCTCTTGCCAGCAAAGAAGTGCAGGGGGCGTTGGAAGTGCTGCTGGCTGCTCTCGAGCGAATAGATGGGCACGCGATTCTTCACAACTGGAAGGCGGAGCCTCCTTGTCCGGTGGATGCTGCGAAGCTGAATTCGGCAGGGATGGTTGAACTGCCGTCGCAATTGTCGGGATTGTCATATAGGATGGAAACGTACGCTGGCCGCACCAGGCAGTCGCTCGATAGGCTGTTGGATGGGGGAATGGTGAATCAAGAGCGTGTTGCCGCTGTAATGGCAGCGCGTTTCTTAAGGGGGAAGGAAGCTGGTGGTGAGCTTGGGTGAAACGCTATGCCTGCTGCTTTTGGGGCATGTTGTGGGGGATTTTTACTTTCAATCCGATGAAATGGCGATCGCTAAAGAGCGCTCTTATGCCGAGAGGGTGCGCCACGGCGTCTTCTACGCACTGGGCATAGCGCCTGTATTAGTAGCGATTGCTATTTTCTTGGGATGCCCTCTTGTGTTGGCTGTGGGTGCGTGGATAGTGTTGTTCGCAATGCATGGCGTGATTGACTTCATGATTCGTCCGAGGATAAAGCGCATGACTCACGGGGAAGTGCAGGCTTTTCTGCTGGACCAGGCCCTACATGTGGGTTGTTGCGTAGTGGCGGGCGTGTTTTTGGCAAAGAATGCCTCAAGGGAGCTTTCGCCATATTGGGCCGAAACGCTTGTGTGGACCACCTCGCTTGCCCTCTGCATTGTACCTGCATGCGTGTTAGTCAAATTACTGCTGGGTTCTCTGCGAAGGGATGCGGCTTTTCCTGATGGATTTAGGAAAGATGCTGCCAATTCTGGGCGTGCAATAGGAATGCTTGAGCGTGCGATTGTGGGCGTACTTACCCTGTTGGGACAGTACGATGCGATTGCGTTTGTGGTGGCAGCGAAGAGCATCGCGCGATACGAGAAGCTGAAGGACGATAAAACGTTCGCGGAGGTGTACCTGGTAGGTACGCTGGCGAGCGTTGCGACCGCAATATTTCTTCCGCTGTTTGTACGTTGGGCCATGGTGCTGTGAGCCATTTATGCATGACTGTGATGTCGGCATAGGGATATTTTGTCCGTTTTAATCTGGATAGTCATGTCGCTATTGTTGGCGCGGAGCCAATCGATGATGATGGCGAAGCGGTAATGCACAAGAGGGGCGGAGCGTGATGATTGACAAGCGACGGGCCTACGACTACCTCGACGCGCACGGCGTCTCTTACGAGGCGACCGAGCATGCAGCGGTCTACAGCATGACGGAGCTCTAGGCGGTCGAGCTGCCGTACCCCGACTGCGACGCCAAGAACCTCTTTGTGCGCGACGACGAGAAGCGCGCCTACTACCTCATAACGCTCATGGGCGACAGGCGCGTCGACCTTAAGGAGTTCAGGCGGAGGTGCGGTACGCGCCCGCTCTCGCTTGCGTCCGCCGGCGACCTTGGGTTCATTATGGGGCTCGAGTCGGGTTCCGTGACGCCCCTGGGCCCTCTCAGTGACGAGGAGCGGAAGGCGGCGTTCTCTCTAGACGCCGATTTCGCAGACGACATCATCGGCGTTCACTCCAATGACAACACCGCCACTGTCTGGATGCAGGCAGCGGATCTTGTGCGCGTTGTCGAGGGCCATGGCAACGAGGCGCGCGTCATCGAGCTGTAGTTACGTCCTAATGCTCATTCATCCTAAATGCGGCGTCATCAATGGAAGAGGGGGGGGGCAATATCACTGCCCCCCCCTCTTTGTGTCGTCTTCGGGGTCCGGGTAATGTGGGCAGGGCTTGAGGAGCTAATTGGGCTGGTGGACGAGCTCATGTAGGTTGCTGCCCTTTTTTCGCTCGATCCAAACGCAAGCGAGGCCGTTTCCTATTTGGTTAGTCAGGGCGTGCCTCGCCTTGCTTTATTTTAACCCCGCTTTCTCTGTCGCTCCTGCTTGAACAGCGAGCGAGCCCGGTTCAGAAAAGGTCACACCAAGGCCTCGCCGCGGCTTTGCCGCGATGGTCGTGGCGAAGCGGCGGGCGACGTGGGCGGAGTCTTGCGGGGCGCTACCAGCTCCAAGGGTCGCTATCGGGCGAAATCAGCAGGATGCGTGGGGCGGCAAACGGCTTTTCCTCGTCCGTATCATTTGAACGATAGGCCAGTTGGTACTGCTCTTGCTCGGACGTGGTGAGGTCGCTGCGGATGTCCAGCGTCGCCTTGATAGTGCGGCGCGAGGCGTCTGAGTCCGTGTGGTCGGCGACTATGCGAGCGATGCTCGATAGCACATGGATACGTTCGTAAAGTGATTGGGGCTAACGCAGGCCGCTTGCGCTCTGAGCGCAAGATTAGCCAGTCTGAACTTGCCCGCATGCTTCAAGTGAATCGATCGCATATCAACTAGTTTGAAGCTGGCGGGCAAAACGTCTCGATCGACTACCTTGTCAAGATTGCCGACGGCCTCGATGTATCTGTGGCCGAGTTTTTCTCCGGCCTTGGAGGGGCTTCGCCAAGAAGAATTGTCGAAAAAGAAGAATAGGTTTGTCTAACGGTGATCCTGGCATCCAGTAGCTCTTTGCGCGCGCCGGTACCGGATCGCAACCCGCGCTTGCGCCTGCAGCAGCTCCTATTCTACCCGGAACTCCACGCGGTCCAGGTCCTTCACGTCCAGGCGGATGAGCTCCTCCGCCATGGTTCGATCATCGCTATCGAGCTCCTCGTCCGTGACAACGCGCGCCACCAGCTCTTCGTCCATAGAAGAGCCGTTAGAAGCGGGGGCGGCTTGCAGCCCAACCGTGTACTCCTTAAACCCGGGGCAGACCACGGCGAGCTCGCGCGCGGTCTCGGCGGCGCCGTAGGAATCGGGCGTGGGGTCGTCTGCCGCCCTCACCATGTTCGACGTGAGGATGATGCAGGGGATGGCGAAGATGGCGGTGCCAATGAGGATGCGCCACCGTACGGTGTGGGCACGCGAGCGCGCATCGGCGTCTTCCTGCGCGGTTACCACCCCATCGTCGTTGAGGTCGCGTTTAAGCGGGGTGCCCAGCAGCAACAGGACGAGCATGGCGGAAAGCGCGATAAAGACCACGTTGATGCCGAACTCGTACAGCGCGCTCAGCGAGAGCCCCAGGTTCATGGCGGCGATGCCGTAGCCCGCGGCGCACAGCGGCGGCATCAGCGCGGTAGCCACGGCGACGCCCGAGATGAGCGTGGCGGGCTCCTGGTCGCGCGAGTTGCCCAGGCCTCCCGCGAAGCCGCCCACCAGCGCCAGGATGAGGTCCCATACCGTGGGGCTCGAGTTGTCCGCCATGGCCTGCGTCATGCCGGCGACGGGGGAGAGATTGAAGTAGAGCGTCGAGGTGATGAGACAGAAAACCATCTGGATGATGAGCCCCGCCGCGGCGTCGCGCGCCAGGGTGCGGTCAAGCGTCGCCGCGGCGTATGCGATGGCGAGCACCGATCCCATGAGGGGGCAGATGAGCATGGCGCCCACGATGGCGATGTCCGAGTTGGTATCCAGGCCAATGCACGCGATGACCATGGCGACGATGAGGATGCACAGGTGGTTGCCGTTGAGTCGCGCCCCGTTGACAAAGCGTTTGCGAATCACATGGTAGGGCGCGCGTCCCTCGCGAATATTGAAGGTGTGCTTGAAAAAGGTGGCGACGCTGCGCCAAATCCGTTGCAGCGCGGTTCTTTCGCCATGGCGCCGGCGATGGCGGTCGATGTATTTTTGCAGGTCTATGGCGGCGGAACGGCCTGCGCGCTCGCCGTGATGGTCTTCGCGCCGATTGTTGTGCTGGCTGCTGCGTTGGTCCGCCATAGTGTCCACCTGCCGTGTTGGTAGTCCTCGTCCCCATCATCACGATCGCCGCAACCGCCGCGGGGCGGGGGCATCTCAACGCATTCTTGCCCCTTGCGCCGCACCTGTCAACGCACCGGGCACATACGCCTTGCGCCAACATGGTATAGTGTACGTTTGCGCGGGTACATCCCGTGGAAGCCAATATGAGACGCGTGCGCCACCTTATTCGACGCGCGCTCGTTGAAAGGACTGCCCCATGGCAGTAAATGAACAGCTTTTGCTTGAAGTTCTTGAGCAGATCCGCCCCAACCTGCAGGCTGACGGCGGCGACATGGCCTACGTGGGCGTGGACGATGACGGCGTTGTTTCCCTTGAGCTGCAGGGCGCCTGCGCCGGCTGCCCCATGAGCCAGCTGACGCTCTCCATGGGCGTGGAGCGCATCCTCAAGGAGCACGTCCCCGGCGTGACCCGCGTTGAGGCCGTCAACAACGGTCCCGCTGCAGATATGTACGACGAGTACGCGCCGTTCTAGGCGATTGCCGTTTCAAAGCGTTTTGCCCCGTGCCGCGCGCGGGGTTGATGGAGGTCCGCAATGGTTCTCTCTGACCACGACATCAAGATCGAGATCGAGAAGGGGCGCATCGTCCTCGACCCGTTCTGCGCCGAGCTGATCCAGCCCGCTTCGATCGACGTGCGCCTTGGCAATGATTTCCGCGTGTTCCGCAACTCCGACCACGTGGCGATCGACCCCGAGCTGCACCAGCCCGATCTTACCGAGCAGATCATTGTTTCCGACGGGGACGCCTTTGTGCTGCACCCCGGTCAGTTTGTTTTGGGCACTACGCTGGAGCGCATCTGCGTTCCGGATGACGTGCTGGGCAAGCTTGAGGGCAAGAGCTCTTTGGGTCGCCTGGGCCTGATGATCCACTCCACCGCCGGCTACATCGATCCGGGCTGGAACGGCCAGATCACGCTGGAGCTTTCCAACGTGGCGAACCTGCCCATCCTGCTTCGTCCCGGCATGCGCATCGGCCAGATCAGCTTCGAGCGCATGAGCTCCCCGGTCGATGTGCCCTACGGTGCCCCCGGCTTGGGCAGCCATTACCAGGGCCAGGTGGGAGCCACCGCAGGCAGCCCGCTTACCAGGCCCGGAGTCGCCCGTGGCTAGCGAGATCCCCGCGCCCCAGTCGCCCATGCCGGCGCGGGGCGCGTCTTGTATGCCGGCACCGGGCGGCGCGCCCATGCCCGGCGACCGCGACGTGGTGGTCGAGGATCCTCGCGGCGAGGACGGCGTGGTGCGCTGCTGGGAAGTGCGCGGCTGTACCGGCCTGTACGGTTTTTCCGGCTTTATGCAGGACGAGTGCCCGCACAATGAAAAGGACCGCTATATGCCGTGCCCTGCTACCTGCGCCTTTACGCGCTGCCAGCGCCCGTGGCACAAAGACGCGGTCACGCTGGAGGACCTTACCGATCCAACCGTGGATCGCATGGCCACCATTAAGGAGCAGTGCCGCCACTGCCTGCACTTCATTAAAAACGGTCCGCGGGCATCTGCTCGCTAGCGTGCCGGCGCCCGTTCCCGCGCGGGGCGACCTATAAGAGAAAGGGAGCCATTTTGCTCAACGACCTCTATCACATGCTCGATCCCATCGCGTTTTCAGCGGGCCCCATCACCATCTACTGGTACGGCATCGCCTACGTGGTGGGTTCCATTCTCGCCGGTTTCGTTATGTATCGCGTGCAGCGCCGCTGGAACATGGGCCTCACCGTGGATGATGTCTGGATGCTGGTAACGGGCGCGGTCTTTGGCCTCATCATTGGCGGCAGGCTGTTCTACGTCATCTTTTACGGCGACGGGTACTACTTCACCCACCCGCTTGAGATCTTCGCGACCAACCAGGGCGGCATGAGCTTCCACGGGGGCTTGGTAGGGGGCTTGGTAGGGGGCTACATCGTGTGCCGCATGCTCAAGTTGTCTGCCTGGACCATTGCCGACCTCGCCATCATAGGCGTGCCGCTGGCGCTGGCGCTGGGCCGCTGCGCCAACTTTGTGAACGGAGAGCTGTGGGGCAAGCCCACGGACCTGCCTTGGGGCGTGGTCTTTGGCGGGTCGGCCGGCGAGATTCCCCGTCATCCCTCCCAACTTTACGAGGCGTTTCTAGAGGGCATCGTCCTTTTTGTGATCCTGTACTCCATGAGCCGCAAGAAGAAGCTGCCGCCGCAGGGCGCCTTTATAGGCACGTTTGTGCTGGGCTATGGCGTTGTCCGCTTCCTTATCGAGTTCGTTCGCGTGCCCGATGCGCAGCTTGGCTATCTCTTTGGCGGCTTCATCACCATGGGCCAGCTGCTGAGCCTGCCCTTGATTGTGATCGGTGCCGCCTTGTTGTTCTATGCATACAAGGCTTCTCGTCCACAGCATGCGTTTTTGGACGAGGACTAGTGGGCAGCGGGGCAAGCGAGCAAGTGGAAAGGCCTATGAGGAAAAAGACGTTTTGTAGCGCCCTCGCACACGCGGGGGCGTATTTGGTTTCGATTGCCGTGCTGCTGGGGCTGTGGCACCTGGCTGCCGTGGTGATTTCTAGTCCGGCGCTACCAACCCCGGGGGCAACGGTGGCGGTGTTTCGCGAATATGTTCCCGATCTGGCCCCCGCGTTTGCGGTGAGCCTGTATAGAGTGCTCGCGTCGCTTGGCATCGCGTCGGTGCTGGCGGTGCCCGCGGGCTTGGCTCTGGGGAGATCCCCGCGCCTCGATGCGGCGGTGTCTCCGGCGCTGCACGTGCTGTACCCCATTCCCAAGGTGGTCTTGCTGCCGGTGTTCTTGGTGCTGTTGGGGCTGGGCGATGCGGCGAAGATCGCCTTGATGTCCGTCACGGTGTTCTTCCAGGTGCTGGTAAGCGTGCGCGATGCGGCGGCCTGCGTTCCGCGCGAGTCGATCCTGGCGGCGCGGAGCCTGGGTGCCGGCCGCGTGGTGACCTGCCTTCACGTGGTGGTTCCGGCGGTGCTGCCCGAGCTGTTCACGGCGCTTCGCGTTGGCTCTGGTACCGCGGTGGCGATTCTCTTTTTGGCCGAGTCCATCGCTGGTTCGACTGGGCTGGGCTATTTCATTGTGGATGCATGGTCGATGGTGGACTACCCGCGGATGTTTGCCGGCATGATTGGCATGGCGGTGCTGGGCGTGGGAATCTACGAGGTGCTTGCCCTGGTGGAACGCCTGCTCACTCCATGGCGGCGCGCCTAGCGCGTGTCGCGCGGTTATGCGCGGGCGGCCTCTGCTTAAGGCCGTGGGGTTGCTGAAAAGCCCCCCCTTTGTCGCCTTGATGACCGCAGCAAGGCAGCGGGTATTTCCCGAGGCGGGCAAATGGACGTTTATTACTGGGGTTAGCCATCGGTAAAACGTCCAAATGTCCGTCTCAAGGGATGGGTGCCTGGCGGCAGGCTACTTTACCGGTCCAAATTCGCCGGTCTGCTCGTCAAAGAACAGGGCGTTTTTAAGGTAGCCGCGCGCGAGCATCCAATCCAGCTGCGGCTGGATCATGTCGCAGGTGGGCTTGGCGCTCGCGGGATACTCCGCGATGGGGTAGGTCTTCTTGAGGGGGTCGGCCAGGTTGGTCTTCTCAATAAGCAGGTCGCGGTAGCTCTCCGGGTCGCTATTGATGGCCTGGGCGGCAAGGTCCCAGCCGCGGGCCACATCGGCCACGGCATCGCGGCCGCCCTCCTCGTCCTCAAACGCCTCGCGGACCACCACAACGGACTGGGAGAGGTTTTGGCCGTCGGAGTCCTGGGCGTCGTTCATGATAACGGTGCACCCGTTGATCTTGCCCAGTTCCAAAAGGCTGTTGGGCAGCGCCGCGGCGTCCACCTTGCCGGAAGTCATCATCTCAAAGCGGACGGGCATCTTCTTGATTTCCTCTTTGGTGAAGTCGCCCTCGCCAATGCCCTGGATTTCCAGGAGCTTGTCCATCACGTACTCGGGCACGGTATTTGAGCCCACGCCAATGGAGGCGCCGCGCAGCTGATCGGCGGTCTTTATGGCGGAGTCCGGACCTGCCATGATGCCGAAGATGCCCTGTTGGGGCGTGGCGCCAAGGGCGATCCAGCGCATGCGCACCGGCGTGCCGCCCGCGGTGAGCGAGGCGGAGACCTGCGGGTCGGTCATGGCCATGTCGATTTCACCGGCGGTCACGGCGGCGGAAAGCTCCTGAGCGCTTTGGAACTCGGTGACCTCCACGTTGACGCTTGCGGGGAACATCTGCTCCTTCGCGGCAACCCAGCCGGGAAGGAAGTCCTCGGTCATCATGGTGCCCATGCGCACGGTCCGCGCGTTGGCCCCGGTGCCCGCGCCGGAGCCCGCGGCAGATCCCGATACGGCTCCCTTATTGGTGCATCCTGCGAGCATCATGGCTCCCAGGGCGCCGGCGCCGGCGAGAAAGCCGCGTCGCGTGGGGCAGGGGTTGGTGGGTTGTACGGTCATAGCGATCGCCTCCTGTGTCGTGGTTGCGTATCACTCGTCGCGCCAGTCGATGTATGTGTCGCTTGCGCGTCGAGCATGGGCAGTATAGATGCCGCCGCAAGTCCGTTTGTGAGCTTTCGTTACAATGAGCCATTGGTTTTTTGCAACGGGCTCGCTTGGTCGAGTTTTTGGACGAGTTCTGGCGGTGCGTCTTAGCGCGCAGGCGGTGCCCTTGGGTTTTGCGCGGGCCCCTGCGTGCGACGCCGCGGGGCGACCGCGTACGGTAGGGGGCCATATGGCGCAAGAGAGTATAACGAATGTGGACGACGATAGCGCCTTGGCGCCCATGAAATCCGCGGGCCCCGGCAACCTGGCGGGGGAGTCCGCGCCTGCGCCTGCCTCTGTTTCGCCCGCTGCGGGAACGGCCCGCAAAGACGCCATCCGCCTGCTGTGGTTCAGGCGCTATCCCCTGTGGCAAAGCGCGATCGCCTTCTTGCTGGGCTTGCTCGCGACGGCGGCACTCTCCATCGACCTTGCGCCCGTGTCCTACAAGACAATCACCAAGCTCGACCCCACTGCCACCGGTGCGCTTTACATCTGCTACGAGGTACTTCTTTCCTTTGCTGGGCACAGCGACGCGATCGTGCTGTTGGCGCTGGCCCTGCTGTTGGTGCTCCCTATACGCTACGTACTGTTTGGAAAGGGCGATTCGCTTAGGCCATCGGTTGTGCTTCCGGCGGCGGCGTTTGCCCTGTGCACGGTCTTTGGTATGAGCTATGACCTCACGGATAGCTCCGCGCTGGTGGCGGGCGGCATCTCGCAGGCAATCAAGGCCGTCATCATGGGAGCCGGCTGCGCAGTGCTGGGGCATACGGGCCTCTACTTGTTCTACGACTGCTTGGATTGGTTGGGCACTCAGCGCCCGGCGTTTAGCGAGTCGCGCTTTGGCGTTGCCTGGCGCGCGGCGCACGCCGCACTGGATCGCCGGCCGTTCCTCGTTCCGTTGGCGCTCATCGCGCTGGCGTGGTCGCCCTCCTTTATCGCGGCGATGCCGGGCATTTTTATGGGGGATACCGGCGCCCAGATTCGCCAGTGGTTCAATCTGCCTAACGGCACCAGCGACTACCTTAACCTCATCAATCCCAACGTGCTGCTCAACGGCCACCACCCGGTGGCGCACACGGCGCTGGTTGGCGGCTGCGTGCAGCTAGGCATGCAGGTTTTTGGGGACGAGAACGCGGGCCTGCTTATCTACACCACCTTGCAGTTCTTCATCACGGCGGCGACGGTCGCCTACCTGGTGTGCTCGCTGCGTCGGTTTGGCTGCGGGCTTGCGCCCCGCGCGGCGTCGCTGCTGTTTTTTGCGCTCATGCCCCTGTTCTCAAATTATGCGGTGCTCATCACCAAAGACGTCCTCTTTGCGGACGCTTTGGCGGTGCTGGTGGTGCAGACGGCGTCGCTGCTGGCTGCGGGAACAGGTCATGGCGTGACCATGCGCCCCCGCGACTGGGCGCTACTGGCTATCTCTTCGATCGGGTGTGCGTTTTTGCGCAACGGAGGCTTGGTGTTTCCGCTGGCCGCGTGTGGGCTGGCCGCCATATTCGCAGCACGGGACGCGCGGGGCGCGCGGGCGCCGCGCCGCCGTTGGATCGCCATTGTTGGAGTGGCGGCGCTTGTCCTTGTCCTCAACATGGCTTTTGCGCGTGTGGTCATGCCGGCGCTCGACATCACCCCGGGTAGCCGCCGCGAGATGCTCTCCATCCCATTTCAGCAGACCGCGCGGTTTGTGCAGAAGCACGATGGCGCCAACGCCGGCATCGAGGGCGGCGTCGACGATGGGTTGGTGAGCGAGGAGGAGCGCCGGGCAATCGACCGCGTGCTGGGGTACGACACCCTGGCCTCGCGCTACGACCCCGACAAATCGGATGCGGTCAAGAACGGCTTCAACGAGGATGCGACCACGCAGGACCTGGGGGCGTATTTTGCGGTGTGGGCCAAGATGTTCCTACGCGATCCAGAGAGCTACATCTCTGCGGTGGTGAACAACTATTACGGCTACTTTTATCCCAGCGAGCGCGATGTATGGTTCTACAGCACAATCGAGGGCGCCAAGATTATGGCCAGGGAAGAGAACCGCGCCTACTTTGATTTTCACCCGGTTGAAAACTCGCTGGTAGAAGCCTGCGGGCATGCAGTGAACCTGTACCGCGTGGCAATACAGCGCGTGCCGTTGGCGTCGCTTACCATGAGCTCGGCATCGTATACGTGGTTGCTTATCGCCGTGGGCGTCTACCTGCTGAGAAGCGGACAGTGGCGTTCGCTGGCGATGATGGTGCCGTTGTTTGGCGTGCTGGCGGTCTGCCTCGTTGGCCCGTGCAATGGCTCCACCTACATGCGCTATCTCTATCCAGCCATCCTGTCTCTGCCCTTCGCCTTGTCCGTGGCGCTTGCCTGGCCGCGGCGTCTGTGGCGAGCGAGGTAGGCGTGGAAAGGGAGGGTCGTCACAAGGGGCTTTCGACGTCTCTTGCGGCGTATTGGCGGCGACGTCGCCCCGTGAGTATTGCGTGTTACCGCGCGGTGACTATAAAATTCATGCTTTCGCAGCTCGCGCATTCGGTATATCATTTCCAGCGTCTGTTTCTACAGGGTCACCGATCCGCCGCGACCGAGCGACCGAGCGCATATTCGATAGGAGTCTCGCATGTCCGGACACTCTAAATGGGCAACAACCAAGCATCGTAAGGGCGCACAGGACGCCAAGCGTTCCGCCCTGTTCTCCAAGCTGAGCCGTAACATCACCGTTGCCGCCCGCCTTGGTAACGACCCCAACCCCGATAACAACGCCTCCCTGGCCGCCGCCGTCGCCAAGGCCAAGGCTCAGTCCATGCCCAAGGACAAGATCAAGGCCGCTATCGACAAGGCTTTTGGCTCGGGTGCCGATGCCGCCGTGTACGAGAACATCGTGTACGAGGGCTATGGCCCCGCAGGTGTCGCCGTGTACGTCGAGTGCCTGACCGACAACCGCAACCGCACCGCTGCCGACGTCCGCTCCGCGTTCTCCCACGCTGGCGGCAACCTGGGCACCACCGGTTCCGTCGCCTTCCAGTTTGAGCGCAAGGGCCAGGTTGTGGTCTCCAAGGAGATCCTCGATCCCAACGCCAAGAAGGAAACCATGATGGCCAACGGCGCCGCGGGCGATGAGGAAGAGTTCATGATGGCTATCGCCGAGGCCGGCGGCGACGATTACGAGGACGCCGGCGAGGAGTGGGTTGTCTGGACCGCCGCTGGCGACCTGATGGCCGTTTCCAAGGCCATCGAGGCCCAGGGCATCGAGGTCAAGGGTGCCGAGCTCACCATGGTTCCCACCACCCCCACCGCCGTTTCCGGCACCGACGCCAAGAAGGTCCAGCGCCTGATCGACCGTCTCGAGGAGCTCGACGACGTCCAGGACGTGTACTCCACCATGGACATGACCGACGAGGTCATCGCCGCCCTCGAGGAGGAGTAGGAACTTTTTAGACCCTTAGGGTTTCATTAAGAAGACTGCCTGCGAGCCGGGCCCGCCAACGCGTCGGGTCCGGCTCGTTTTATAATCGTTTTTGTACCCGCGCCCCGTGCCGCGCCCCGTGCTCGCCGCAGCGCGTGCCCGTCTGCCGTGCGCCGCCATGCGGATGCATCGTCCACGGCATAGCGGGGTACAAGGTACTAATCTGCGCGCGGTGCCGGTCTTTGTCCGCAACGCGCATTCGATAGTTTTACTCGTCCATATGAGGGGAGGCGGTATGGGTAGGTTTAAAAAGCTCTGTGCCGTGGTGTACCTGCTTTCCTGCGTTGTCGCGCTGGGCACCTTCGCCGCTTCGCTGTTTGGCCCCGCAGCCGGCCGTGTGGAGGCGTTGCTTGATAAGCCCGCCTTTCGCATCGTGCTGGCCGTATGCCTGGTTATCTGCGCGCTGCAGGCTCTGTGGGTGCTGTTGCGCGTGATTATTGAGCGCCCTGAGCCCGATTGCGTGCGCATCGATGCCGCGGGGGAGGTTCAGGTGACGTTGACCGCCATCGAGTCCGTGGCGCGCGCCGCCGCGCGCGAGGAGGATGTGCTGGTCGAGGAGGTGCACGGCCGCATTACGGGGAGGGACTCCTCCGGCGTCCGCGTGGCCATCGATGCCATCGCCTTGACGGAGACGGGTTTGGACGATGTGGCCCAGCGCATGCGCCAGCGCGTTGAGGCAGCGCTTGAAACCATGTTGGGAACGCCCGCGGCATCGGTGCGCGTGCGCTTTCTTCCCAGTAAGACCACTACCGTGACCAGGGAGGTTTAACGGTGAGCGATAGCAAGAGTACCGGTCGCGGCCCTCGCGCCGTGATTGAGCAGGAGCCCGAGCGGGCGCATGCGGATGAGCGCGCAGCCGAGCGTGAAGCCGGGGACCATGTCTCGTCCAAGAGTTTTCAGGATGCGACCATTGGATTTTTCACCGGGGTGGGCCGTCGCGCCTGGCGCTATGCCGACGCGCACCCGCATACCGTGCTGTACGGATGCATTGGCTTGGTGCTCGCTGTGTTGATCTTGTGGCTGGGCCTGTGGGATACCATCGTCATCGCGATCTTTGTTGGCGTCGGTGCGGCGATGGGCCAGTTACGCGACGGCGACGGCGGCATCTACCGCTTCTTCAACCGTCTGTTTGGCGGTGGGCGCTAGCGGCGACGCACGTTGGCGGCACCGGAGTCTACGGCGCGCAAACCATGCTCGCAAGGCAAGATTTTGAGGCTTGATCAAGCTTGAAAGGGGATAGGCATCATGGCGGAGAAGGAAGTTATCGAGATGGTCGATGGGGCAAGCGAGGTCTCCACGGAGCAGGCGCCCGCCCAGGATTTTGCGGCCAAGCTCAATGAGGATGATACCGTTGAGGCTGAGAGCGATGCCGAGGTGGAGGTCGAAGAGGACGAGCTCGATACGGATGATTCGCTGACCTATTCCAACGGCGTGATCGAGAAGATTGTAGCGCTGGCGACGCGCGAGGTGCCGCATGTGCTGGGCATGAAGGGCAACCTGATGCACTTTGTGCAGGAGCAGTTTGGTGCGGAGAACCTCACCAAGGGCGTAACCGTTGAGGTTACGGACGATAACCGCGTTGTGGTGAACATCTCCGTCATCATCGAGTACGGCGCCTACGCCCCGGATATCTTCGACGACGTGAAGACCCGCGTGACCGAGCGCCTGGCCGCGATGACCGGCCTCGAGGTTGCGGGTATCAACCTGCGCATCGACGACGTGGTGACGCCGGAGGAGTACGCGGAGCGCCAGAAGCACCTGATCGACAATCTCAAAGCAGACGACGAAGACTAAGAAGCGGACGTCTCGATAGGGTTCCATTCGTCTGCCCGTATGGCGGCGGGCGCATGAAATCGATTATTCAGCCCGGGCCTTATGGTCCGGGTTTTCTTTTGCCGGGAGATGCCGATAACCATCGGGTGCTGGCTTGCGGTTCGGTTGGGGGAGGGCGGCCGACGTCCGCAGCCCCGGAACGCCGTTGTCCGCGACCCTGGAGCGCCGGCGCTTTGGACCCCGGGACACCGTCGCTCGCGACGTTCACGAATCGGTAACAGTGCCGCTAGGGGTTGCGTCTGCAAATGCTACCGTGCTATTCTCGTCCGCATGATTACTTACGCTGAACATATCACGATGATGATGGTCATGGAGATGCCCTCGCCCGGGCACTTTGCCATGCCGCGCGATAGCCGGCGTGGGGAGACCGGGCGCCTCGATTAGGCCGTCTCCGGCGGGAGACGGTCCGCCTTCTCATACAACCAATCATCGAGCGGAGTTTCACTCGTGATCAGCATTCAACATGTTTCCAAAACCTATGACGTTCCTAAAAAGGCCGCGCGCAGGGCTCGCGGTAAGTCTGCGGGCATCGACACCAGCTACGCGGCATCCGTGAGCGGCACTGCCGTCCTTGCGGGGGCGGCAGTGTCCCAGGCTGCAGCCGAGGTCGCCGATGCCCTGCGTCCCGCGGTGCGCGACGGCGTGGTGTATGCGCTGGACGATATCAACATCGAGATCGCCGACGGCGACATCTTCGGCATCATCGGCATGAGCGGCGCGGGCAAGTCCACCTTGGTGCGCACCATCAACTTGCTGGAACGCCCCACGTCCGGTCGCATTGTGGTCGATGGGCAGGATGTCACCGACCTTGCCGGAAGCGCGCTGCGTGCGTATCGCCGCCGCGTCGCCATGATTTTCCAGAACTTTGGCCTGCTTGCCCAGAAGACGGTAATCGATAACGTGTGCTTCCCGTATCTCGCGGCAAACGGCAAGGTGACGGAGGCAAACCGTGTCCACGCCCTGGAGCTGCTCGATCGCGTTGGTCTTGCTGAGAAGGCACATTCTTATCCCAGCCAGCTTTCCGGCGGCCAGCAGCAGCGCGTCGCCATTGCCCGCGCCCTTGCCTGCGAGCCGGAAGTCATTCTCTGCGATGAAGCCACCTCTGCGCTGGATCCCAAGAGTACCAATACCATCTTGAAGCTTCTGAGGGACATCAACCAAGAGACCGGCGTCACCTTGGTGGTCATCACCCACTCTATGGACGTTGTCCAAAAGATCTGCAAGAACGTAGCCGTGTTGGACTCCGGCCGCGTGGTGGAGACCGGCGAGGTCGCTCGCGTCTTTGCCGAGCCCGCTGCCGAGGCTACGCGCGTTTTGCTTGGAAAGGTGGACTGGGATGCTTAACGAATTTCTGGCCAACTTCTCCGGATTGCTCGCCCAAGGTACCCTCGACACCCTGGTGATGGTCTTTGTCTCGACCGCTATCGCCTATGTTTTTGGTACCGCATTGGGCGTGGTGCTGCATCTAACCGCTGCGAGCGGCCTGCGACCCATGCCCGTTCTTAACGCGGTCTTGGGCTGGGTGGTCAATATTGGCCGCTCGCTGCCGTTTATCATTCTGCTTATCGCGCTTATGCCGTGGACTGCGGCGATTGTGGGCGTCTCCACCGGCGTTCGTGGCGTTATTCCGCCCTTGGTTGTCGCCACAGCTCCCTTTGTCGCCCGCATGATCGAGCAGTCTTTGGCCGAGGTTTCGCATGACGCCGTAGAGGCCGCCGAGGCATGCGGGGCGTCCGTGCCGCGCATCGTCTTCTCCGCCCTCCTTCCTGAGGCGCTGCCCTCCATTGTGCGCGGAGTCGCGGTCACTTTGATCGCCGTGCTGGGCTACACCGCCATCGCCGGCGCCGTGGGTGCGGGTGGACTTGGCGATATCGCTATCCGCTACGGTTACTACCGCTACGAGAACGAGGTCATGATCGTCACGGTGGTGTTGCTGATCATTCTCGTCCAGCTTATCCAGACCGTGTGCAATTTCATCGCACGCAAGGTGGACCATCGCTAGATTGGGCTGCACGTAAGCGGGCATGCCTGATGGCTTGGCATAAATCGCGCTTCTTTTGAAGGGTCGCGCGGGCATGCGGCTTCTACCTGTTCTATACGATTTCTGCTGAATCGCGCATCTAAGGCGCATTTCGCACCATTTTCAACATCGATTTTGAAAGGGGTTATCCCATGACTACATTTACTGGCAACCATAGCGATCGTTTCGACGCCGCCGTCTCTCGCCGCTTTGTCCTCAAGGCTGGGTTTGCCGGCCTTGGCGCCGTCGCCCTGGGCGGCCTTACCGCTTGCGGCGCAGGCGATGCCAACGGCTCCGGCGCTGTCGAGGCGTCCAAGAAGCTCACCGTTGCGGCCAGTCCCGCGCCCCACGCGGAGATCCTCAATTCCTTTGCCGCATCCAAGCTTAAGGAGGAGGGCATCGAGCTGGTGGTTAAGGAGTATACGGATTACATCCTGCCCAACAAGGACACCACGTCCGGCTCGGTCGACGCCAACTACTTCCAGCACATCAACTACCTTGAGAACTACAACAAGGAGAACGGCACCGATCTTATCTCCGTGGGTTCCATCCACTACGAGCCCATGGCCGTCTACGCCGGCAAGTCTTCTGATCTCGCCGCCATCGCGGACGGCGCCACCATCGCGGTTCCCAACGATCCCACCAACGAGGGCCGCGCGCTGCTGCTGCTCCAGGACCAGGGCCTGATCACCCTCAAGGACCCCACCAACCTGGAGGCCACGCCCAACGACATCGCCGAGAACCCGCACGGCATCGTTTTCCAGGAGCTCGAGGCGGCCGCGGTGCCGCGCGCCCTCGAGTCCGTTGACTTCGCCGTCATCAACGGCAACTACGCCATCGAGGCCGGTTACCACGTCAAGGACGCCCTGGTGCATGAGGAGACCGGCTCCACCGCGGTCGAGCAGTACGCCAACATCGTCTGCACCACATCGGAGAAGGAGGAGGACGAGAACATCCAGGCGCTGGTCAAGGTCCTGCAGTCCGACGACTTCAAGGCGTATCTGGAAGAGAACTACGGTCAGGACGTTCTTCCTGCCTTCTAATCAACAATAGGGGAGTAGCGCCCGGCATCGTCGTTGAAGAGCGGTGCCGGGCGCTATGTATGAGGATGAGAATAGTAGGTCGAGAACCACGGCGGGTCTCCGTCCGATCGTCCCGGTTGGGCAAGGGCCTGCCAAAGTTATGGAATCGCCTGCACAGAATAACTTTTTGTAGCGTTCTTTACGCAAAGGGCGTATAGTAACGAATGTTTTGTCGGCTCCTGCCGTCAAATCGTCATGCCGCGAACAGCCAGATGCGGCGTGATGTATACGTCAGGAGGCACGAGGACAACCCGCAGTGGCCAAGCCCCGTGCTTAAAACCCCATGAAGGAGTGAAAATGGCTGAAGAGAAGTATGTCCCGCGTCTGAAGACCAAGTACAACGACGAGGTCAAGCAGCTTATGCAGGACAAGTTCCAGTACAAGAACGTCATGGAGATCCCCAAGTTCGAGAAGATCGTCGTCAACATGGGTGTTGGCGAGGCCGCTACGGACTCCAAGGCTATCGACGGCGCCGTCCGCGACCTGCGCGTCATCACCGGCCAGCAGCCCATGGTGACCCGCGCCCGCAAGTCCATCGCATCCTTCCGCCTGCGTGCCGGTATGCCCATCGGTGCCAAGGTCACCCTGCGCGGCGACCGCATGTGGGAGTTCTTCGATCGTCTGACCTCCGTCGCGATCCCCCGTATCCGCGACTTCCGCGGCATTTCCGCCAAGTCCTTCGACGGCCGTGGCAACTTCTCCATGGGCGTTACCGAGCAGCTTATCTTCCCCGAGGTTGACTTCGACTCCGTCGATCACACCCGTGGTATGGATATCACCATCGTCACCACCGCCAAGACCGATGAAGAGGCCAAGGCCCTTCTGGACGCCTTCGGCTTCCCGTTCAAGAAATAGGTTCTAATGTTCCGGGTCGCGGGCGGTGCGCGAAGAGCACGTGCCGCCCGTCCGGAATGAACAATACTCAATGTGAGGAGGAAATAAGTGGCTAAGACATCGATGATCGTCAAGTGCAATCGCGAGCCGAAGTTCTCGACGCGCAAGTACAGCCGTTGCCAGCGTTGCGGCCGTCCGCATTCGGTCTACCGCAAGTTCGGCATCTGCCGTGTCTGCTTCCGCGAGCTGGCACTGAAGGGCGAGCTTCCCGGCATCAAGAAGGCCAGCTGGTAAGTCACTGCCAGCGCGCGCGGACGAACGACTCGTCCGTTCGCACGGAAGAACGTGCTGTCCTGGCTTGTTCGCTAAGGGCGAAGAAGGACCGCAGCACGTGTTCATCAAGAACGAAGGAGAATCTGCATGAACGTCACAGACTCGATCGCAGACATGCTTACTCGCATTCGCAATGCGAACTCTGCGAACAAGGCTGAGGTCTCGATGCCGAGCAGCAAGAAGCTCGTCGAGATCGCTCGCGTTATCTGCGAGGAGGGTTACGTCGAGAGCTACTATGTCGAGGACACCGCTCCGGCCAAGACCCTGCACATCACGCTCAAGTACGGCCGCAAGAAGGCCAAGGTCATCAACGGCATCAAGCGCATTTCCAAGCCCGGTCTGCGCAAGTACGCCGGCGCCAAGGACCTTCCCCGCGTTCGCGGCGGCCTCGGCACTGCAATCATTTCCACCAGCCAGGGTGTTATGACCGACCGCGATGCCCGTAAGCTCGGCATCGGCGGCGAGGTCATCGCATTCGTTTGGTAAATCGCTTCGGCGTGTAGAAGGAAAGGAGACCACCGTGTCTCGTATCGGTAGGAAGCCTGTCCAGATTCCCGCTGGAGTCGAAGTGACAGTCAATGGCAACACCTGCGTCGTCAAGGGCCCCAAGGGCACCCTTCAGCAGGATTTCCATGAGAACATCACCGTGACCGTTGAGGAGAACGAGGTCATCGTTGACCGCGCCAACGACGAGCGCGAGTCCCGCGCCCAGCACGGCCTGACCCGCGCCCTCATCCAGAACATGGTCACCGGCGTTTCCGAGGGCTTCACCAAGTCCCTCGAGCTCGCTGGCGTTGGCTACCGTGTTCAGCTCAAGGGTACCTCCCTTGATTTCTCCCTTGGTTACTCTCACCCGGTCGTCGTCGAGGCTCCCGAGGGCATCACCTTCGAGGTTCCCGACAACACCCACATCAACGTCAAGGGCATCAACAAGCAGCAGGTCGGCCAGATCGCCGCTGAGATCCGTGCGAAGCGTCCGCCCGAGCCTTACAAGGGCAAGGGTATCCACTACGTTGGCGAGCACATCCGCCGCAAGCTCGGCAAGGCCGCTAAGTAGTAACGCGTTTACCTCGCACATAAGACCAGCACCCCGTTAGGTGTTGGCATGACTTCTTAAGGAGTTTCAGCATGAACAAGAACAAGGCGAAGCAGGCAGGCCTCAAGCGCCGTCAGCGTCGCGTTCGCGGCAAGATCTTCGGCACCCCCGAGCGTCCGCGTCTGCGCGTCGTTCGCACCAATGCGAACATCTACGCCATGATCGTTAACGATAACGAGGGCAAGACCCTGGTTTCCGCTTCCACTCTTGAGGCCGAGTTCAAGGGCACCAAGACTGGTAACAAGGATGCTGCCGAGAAGGTCGGCGAGCTCGTTGGCAAGCGCGCCATCGAGGCTGGCATCACCCAGGTCACCTTCGACCGCGGTGGCCGCATCTATCACGGTCGCGTCAAGGCCCTGGCTGACGGTGCTCGTGCCGCCGGCCTGGTCTTCTAGGAGGTATTAAGCAATGGCTCGTAATATCAAGCAGCAGCGCGAGGCCTCCGAGTTCGAGGAGCGCGTCGTTTTCATCAACCGTGTTGCTAAGACCGTCAAGGGCGGTCGTCGCATGTCCCTGGTGGCCCTCGTGGTCGTCGGCGACGGCAAGGGCAACGTTGGTCTGGGTATGGGCAAGTCCGCTGAGGTGCCCCTGGCCATCTCCAAGGCTACCCTGGACGCCAAGAAGCACATGTTCCACGTGCCCGTCACCGAGGAAGGCACCATTCCTCATGACGTTCTCGGCAAGTTCGGTGCCGCTAGCATCCTGATCAAGCCCGCTGTCGAGGGTACCGGCGTTATCGCCGGCGGCGCTGTGCGTCCCCTCTTCGAGCTCGCTGGCATCAAGAACGTTCTTTCCAAGTCGCTCGGTTCCGACAACGGCCTCAACATCATCAAGGCCGCTGCTGAGGGCCTCAAGGAGCTCTCCAGCCCCCAGGATATCGCTGAGCGCCGTGGCCTGACCGTCGCCGAGATGTTCGTCGGTAAGGAGAACTAAGCATGGCTAACACCATTAAGATTAAGCAGGTCCGCAGCACCAACGGTTGCAAGCAGGATCAGGTCAGGACCGTTCGCGCCCTCGGCCTCAAGAAGATGAACGCCACGCGCGAGATTGCCGACAATGACGGCGTCCGCGGCATGATCTTCAAGGTCAAGCACCTTGTCGAGATTGTAGAGGAGTAACAATGCAGCTTCATGATCTTACTCCGGCACCGGGTTCCAACAAGCGTCGCAAGCGCGTCGGCCGTGGTAACTCGTCCGGTAAGGGCACTTATTCCGGTCGCGGCCAGAACGGCCAGGGTTCCCGCTCCGGCGGCACCAAGGGCGCTGGCTTCGAGGGCGGCCAGACTCCGCTCGCGATGCGTCTCCCCAAGCTCCCCGGCTTTGTGAGCCCCCGTCGCATCGAGTACACCGCTATCAACGTCTCCGATCTCGAGGCCCGCTTTGAGAACGACGCCGTCGTCGACGGTGCTGCTCTGAAGGCTGCCCGCCTCGTCAAGAGCGAGTTCGAGCCCGTTAAGGTGCTCGGCAACGGCGAGATTACCAAGAAGCTCACGGTTAAGGTTGACAAGATCTCCGCCTCCGCTAAGGCCAAGATCGAGGCCGCGGGCGGAAAGGTCGAGCTCCCGTGCTAAATGGTTTGAAGAACACGTTCCGCATCAAGGAATTGCGCGGAAAGATTCTTTTCACCATCGCTATGCTCGTGGTGTACCGTATCGGTGCACACGTTCCTGTGCCCGGTATCCCCTTCCAGGGGATGCTGGGCCTTTTCCAGTCTGCGGGTGATTCCGTAGCTTCTGGAGCGATGGCCCTGCTGAACCTTTTCTCCGGTGGCGCACTTTCCTACGTGTCGGTATTCTCGCTGGGCATCATGCCCTACATCACAGGCTCGATCATCCTCCAGATGCTTCAGAGCGTTGTGCCTTCCCTGCATGCGCTTGCTCGCGAGGGCGAGGTTGGTCAGACCAAGATCACCCAGTACACACGCTACCTTACGCTTGGACTGGCGATCGTAAACGCCATTGGCTACCTCTTCCTCTTCAAGAGCTTCGGCATCAGCTTCAGTGGCGCGGGCGCGCCCGAGATCATCTTCGATATCATGATCGTCGGCACGCTCACTGCGGGTGCGATGCTCATCATGTGGATCGGCGAGCTCATTACCCAGCGTGGTATTGGCAACGGCATGAGCCTTATCATCTTCGCCAATATCATGGCCGGCCTTCCCCAGGCTATCTTCTCCTCTGTTGAGGGCACCGCGGGCGCAATCACCACGGTGGTCATCTTCGTGATCATCCTGTGCGTCATCCCGCTGATCGTCTTCATCGAGCGCGGCCAGCGCCGCATCCCGGTCCAGTACGCCAAGCGCGTTGTGGGTCGTCGCATCATGGGTGGCCAGTCCACCTATCTGCCCATCAAGGTCAACACTGCCGGCGTCATTCCCATCATCTTCGCCAGCGCGCTGCTGTACTTCCCGGCGCAGATCGCGGTCTTCTTCCCCAACATCGGTTGGATTCAGACCGTCGCTAACGCGATGTCCACCGGCTGGATCAACTGGATCCTCAACGTGTTGCTGATTGTCTTCTTTGCATACTTCTACACCTCCATGGTGTTCAACCCGGATGATACGGCAGACAATCTCAAGAAGCAGGGTGGCTTCATCCCGGGCGTCCGTCCCGGTAAGGCGACCGCGAACTACATCAAGAACGCGCTCAACAAGATCACCCTTCCTTCCGCCATCTTCCTGGCAATCATCGCTATCGTCCCGTCGATCGTGTTTTCTTTCACGGGCAACCAGCTGATCCAGGCTTTTGGCGGCACCTCTGTTCTCATCATGGTCGGTGTCGTTCTCGACACTATTTCCAAGGTTGAGAGCCAGCTTAAGATGTACGATTACGACGGGTTCTTTAAATAACAGCTGAGAGGAGACTCCCATGAACATCGTTCTTTTGGGTGCACCGGGCGCCGGCAAGGGCACGCAGGCCCAGCGTCTTGTGCGCGACTTTGGCGTAGCCCACATCTCCACTGGCGATTTGCTTCGCGCCGCCGTCAAAGGTGGTACGGAGCTGGGAATCCAAGCTAAGAAGTACATGGATGCCGGCGAGCTCGTTCCCGACCAGCTCGTTATCGATCTGGTTAAGGAGCGCCTTGCTGAGGACGACGCCCAGCAGGGCTTCCTCCTCGACGGCTTCCCCCGCAACACCCTGCAGGCCGTGACGCTCGATTCCGAGCTCTCCGAGCTTGGTCGCGAACTTGATTGCGCACTGCTGATCGACGTCGATCGCGACGTCATCATCAACCGTCTGTCCTCTCGCCGTACCTGCCGCGCTTGCGGCTACACCGGCACCGCTGCTGACGAGGTATGCCCCTCTTGTGGCGGAGAGATGTACCAGCGCGACGACGATAAGGCTGAGACCATCGCCAACCGCATGGATGTCTACGAGAAGCAGACGAGCCCCCTGGTCGAGTACTATCGCGGCCAGAACATCTTGAAGACCATCGATGGCGATCGTGACGTCGACGTCGTCTACGCGGACGTCAAGGAAGTCCTCGGTCTATGATCAAGATAAAGTCTGCGGATGAAATCGAGCAGATGAAGGTTGCCGGAGCGCTGTCTAAGATGGCGCTCCGGCGCGTTGGTGCCATGGTTCGCCCCGGCGTTTCCACCTTTGAGCTCGATCAGCTTGCCGAGCAGATTATCCGCATGCACGGTGGCAAGCCAGCGTTTAAAGGATATGGTGGATTTCCCGGTTCCATCTGTGCTTCTTTGAACGACGCCGTGGTCCACGGCATCCCCAATCCCGACATCATCCTTCGCGATGGCGATATCGTGTCCATAGACACCGGCGCCGTGGTCGATGGTTGGGTTGGCGACAACGCCTGGACCTTCTTCTGCGGAACCCCTTCGCCCGAAGCTAAGGCTTTGTGCGAGGTAACGCTCGATTGCCTGAAGGCGGCTATCGAGCAGGCGGTTCCCGGTAACCATATCGGAGATATAGGGTATGCTGTTCAGTCCCTTGCCGAGTCACATGGCTACGGTGTCCTGCGCGATTATGTTGGCCATGGTGTCGGGCGCGTTATGCATGAAGAGCCCAATGTTCCCAACTACGGCAAGAAGGGGAGGGGCGTTAAGCTCCATGCCGGTATGGTCATCGCCATCGAGCCGATGATCACCATGGGTTCCCCGCGCGTGAAGGTTGGACGTGACGGTTGGCTTGTTTCTACCAAAGACCACCTGCCTGCTGCCCACTTCGAGAACACCGTTGCCATTACCAACGATGGGCCGGTCATCATAACTTCCGATGAATCCGGTGCCTGGTGTGATATGCAAGGCGGATCGCTAGTTGTGTAGCGATTGGGGAATTTTGTGAATTGGCGAATGTGTGATGTATCATTCGCTATTGCTGTCGTTTTCAACGTAGAGAAAGATGATTGCTTGTGAAGAAGGAAGATGCTATCGAACTCGAGGGCACGGTAACCGAGCCGCTGCCTAACGCTATGTTCCGCGTCGAGCTCGAGAACGGTCATTCGGTCCTTTGCTCGATTTCGGGCAAGATTCGTATGAATTACATCCGTATTCTCCCGGGCGACAAGGTTGTCGTGGAGCTTTCCCCGTATGACCTTACCCGTGGCCGCATCACCTATCGCTATAAGTAACGATAGCAGCCATCCACTGCCATTTCCGATCGCTAAGAAGTGCTCAGCCTAGCGGTCGTATTGGCATGTGTAGACCAGCCAGTGTTAAACGCCTGCGGCTGGGCGAGTAGATAGTACTGTTGTTTGAGCACTACCGAAAGGAAGAACGATGAAGGTACGTCCTTCGGTCAAGAAGATGTGCGATAAGTGCAAAATCATTAGGCGCCATGGCAAGGTTCTCGTCATCTGCGAGAATCCCCGCCACAAGCAGCGTCAGGGTTAAGAGAGGAGACCAACGTTGGCCCGTATTAATGGTGTCGACCTTCCGCGCGAGAAGCGCGTCGAGATCGGTCTGACCTACATCTACGGCATCGGCCGCACTACTGCTACCAAGATCTGCAACGAATGCCAGATCAACGTCGATACCCGCGTTAAGGACCTTACTGAAGATGAGGTTAACGCTATTCGCGAGTACATCGACAAGAACGCCATCATGGTCGAGGGTGACCTTCGCCGTGAGCGCACCCAGAATGTCAAGCGCCTTATGGACATCGGCTGCAACCGTGGCCTGCGTCACCGCAAGGGCCTGCCGGTCCGCGGCCAGCGCACCCACACCAACGCTCGCACCCGCAAGGGTCCGAAGCGTCAGATCGGTGCTAAGAAGAAGAAATAGGGAGTTTGACGCATAATGGCTACTGCTAAGAACAAGCGCGGCGCCGCTTCTCGCATCAAGCGTTCCGACCGCAAGAACATCTCCGTGGGCCAGGCTCACATCCGTTCCACGTTCAATAACACCATCGTTTCGATCACCGACGCTCAGGGCAATGTCATTGCCTGGAAGTCTGCCGGCACCGTGGGTTTCAAGGGCTCGCGTAAGTCCACCCCGTTCGCCGCTCAGATGGCTGCCGAGGCTTGCGCCAAGATCGCCATGGAGCACGGTATGCACAAGGTTTCCGTGTTCGTGAAGGGCCCCGGCTCTGGTCGCGAGACCGCCATCCGCTCCCTCCAGGCTGCTGGCCTCGAGGTTTCGAGCATCCAGGACAAGACCCCCATCCCGCACAACGGCTGCCGCCCCAAGAAGCGTCGCCGCGTGTAACTGAAAGGATCGTACATTATGGCAATCAACAGAACTCCGGTTCTCAAGCGCTGCCGTCAGCTGGGCATCGATCCTGTGGTGCTCGGTTACTCCAGCAAGAAGGAATCCATCCGCCAGCCCAAGCGTCGCCGCAAGGAGAGCGAGTACGCTATGCAGCTGCGCGAGAAACAGAAGGCCAAGTTCATCTACGGCGTGCTCGAGAAGCAGTTCCGTGGGTACTTCAAGCGCGCCAAGTCCATGGAGGGTCAGACCGGTGAGAACCTGATGACCATCCTGGAGACCCGTCTCGACAACGTGGTCTTCCGTCTGGGCTTCGCCCGCACCCGCAAGGAAGCCCGCCAGATGGTGACCCACGGCCACATCTGCGTGAACGGCCGCCGCGTGGACATCCCGTCCTTCCGCGTGCGTCCCGGCGAGCTCGTCTCGGTGGCCCCCAAGGCCAAGGAGCTTCTCGTGGTGAAGAGCGCTCTGGTTTCCAACGAGCGCGTTCAGGTCCCGGCATGGCTGGAGATCGACATCGAGAAGCTGCAGGGCAGCGTGCTGTCCCTCCCGACGCGCGACCAGATTGATCTGGACATCAACGAGCAGCTCATCGTCGAACTGTACTCGAAATAATCGCGACTTTTTTAGGAGGCTACCCATACATGACAGAGTTCATGAGGCCTACCGTTACCACGGAGGAAGTCAACGACACCGTTGCCCGCTACATCGTCGAGCCGCTCGAGCGCGGCTATGGCAACACGCTGGGCAACTCCATGCGTCGCGTGCTGCTCTCCTCGCTGGACGGGGCTAAGGCCACCGCCATCCAGATCGAGGGCGTCCAGCACGAGTTCACTACCGCGGAAGGCGTCATCGAGGACATCGCCGATATCGTGCTGAACGTGAAGGGCTTGGTGTTCTCCCGGGTGTCCGACGAGGCCGACGAGGCGACCGCGCACGTGTTCGCCGAGGGCCCCTGCACGGTGACCGGCGCCGATCTGGAGGTGCCGGGCCAGTTCAACCTGGTGAACCCCGATCACGTCATCGCCACGGTTGCCGACGGCGGCCAGCTGGACATGACCAT
>ERZ833963.896-NODE-896-length-40693-cov-8.692578_pt1 | contig 40693 bp, 42 predicted proteins | sample MGYA00519693_ERZ833963 | MGnify/ENA primary metagenome ERZ833963 (study PRJEB31850, sample SAMEA3708748) | human gut metagenome | biome: human gut; feature: human-associated habitat; material: faeces | place: China | collected 2014 ...
CGCCGCACGTGTCAGCGAAAAAACGTAAATGCGGCGTAAACGCCGCAAAAATAAATCTTGGGGTTTATCGACAGACTGGCAGCGCCGAAAGGCGCTGTTTTTTTATATTCTACGGTGTGTAGAGCGGCGGTAGAGATATTCTAACGCTTTGATTTATACGGTAGACAGGGTTCTAAAATGTTTTTATTTATACGGTTTAAAAAATACTGTATAATACTATACTAAAAGGGGTGGGAACGTTTGAACATACTTTATTGCGGCGATGAAAACGTATGCGGCGGAATATATTTATCCGCTATGTCGGTTCGCAGAAATACCTGCGGCAGGCTTGATTTTTATATTTTAACCGCTTCGTTAAAGGATGAGCATAGGGCAATACCCGCCGAATTTGCCGAAAAGCTTAGTTCGGCGCTTTATACCGTCGGCAGGGAAATAAACGTGCATTTGCTTGACATAACGGATAAGTTTTTATCCTGCATGCCGCTGAGCAATATGGATACGCGCTTTACTCCGCTTTGTATGCTCAGGCTTTTTGCAGACGTACTGCCGCAAATTCCCGATAGAATCTTATACCTTGACGCAGACGTTTTGGCAAGAGACGATTTTGAAGACCTTTACAACACGGATATGTCAGACGCAGAAATAGCGGGCGTGCCGGATAGATACGGCAAATGGTTTTTCGGAAATATATTAAAGCACGATTACTTAAATTCCGGCGTTTTGCTTATGAATACGGCGCAAATAAGGAAAAGCGGGCTTTTTGAAAAATGCCGCATAATGTGCCGAGATAAAAAAATGTTTATGCCCGACCAGACCGCATTAAATAAGCTTGCGGTAAAGAAAAAGCTTCCGCGCCGCTTTAACGAGCAGGGTAGGATAAGGGAAAACACCGTGTTTAAGCATTTTACCACCTATTTTAAATTTTTGCCTTATTTTAGGGCGGTAACAATAAAACCGTGGAACATAACGGAAATGCACGAAAAGCTTAAAATATTTGAGTTTGACGATATTTTAAACGATTATTTAAGGAGCAACGAAAATGAATAAGGAAATACCGATATTTTTTACCATTGATAACTCATATGCGCCGTTTTTGGCGGTTGCGCTTAATTCGGCTATAAAAAATGCCGATAAAAACAGAAAATACCGCGCCGTGGTTTTGCACGAGGACTTAAGCAAAGAGAACGCCGAAAAGCTGAAAAGCCTTGAAACCGATAGCTTTAAAATCGAGCTTACCCCAATGAAGGCTAATTTCGAGGCGCTTGACGACAGAATGAGCAACCGTCTTCGCTGTGATTATTTTACCCTTACAATTTATTTCAGGCTTTTTATACCCGCTATGTTCCCGCAGTATGATAAGGGAATATATATCGACAGCGACGTGGTTTTAACCGACGATATAGCAAAGCTTTACGATACCGATATAGGCGATAATTTAATAGGCGCCTGCAACGATCTGTCCATTGCGGGTATTCCCCCGCTTGTGTCGTATACCGAAAATGCGGTAGGCGTTAAAAAAACCGAATATATAAATTCGGGCGTGCTGCTTATGAATCTTAAAAAATTAAGGGAAAACGATTTCGAGGGGCATTTCTTAAGACTTTTAAACGAATACCATTTCGACAGCGTGGCCCCCGATCAGGATTATATAAACGCCATTTGCAACGGGCGGATATATTATCTTAACGAGAGGTGGGACGCTATGCCGAACGATAACAAGCCGCCGCTTAAAAGCACAAGCCTTATCCATTATAACCTTTTTTCAAAGCCGTGGTGTTACGATGATATTATGTACGGCGATATTTTTTGGAAATATGCCGCAGATTCGGGCTTTATAGACGAAATAAAGGAATATAAGGCAGCTTATTCAGATGATAAAAAGCAGGCGGACAGCGAGTGCTTGGAGCTGCTGGTTCGCCGCGGCACCGAAATTCCCGAAAATGAGATAACCTTTAAAAAGCTTTATGAAAAGGGTGTTAAAATCAGATTATGATTATAGGTGACAACAGGAAAGCCGTAATCGAAAATATAAAATTATGTGCCGAAAGCGGCGAATTTCATAACAAGGTGGAGCTTAACGACCCCGTGCTTACAGCCGAGCAAAGCAAAAAAATTACCGAAAATTATATAGAAAACCGCAAACAGCCCGCATTTAGGGCGAAAACAGCCCTCGGCGTAACGCTTGCAAAAAGCGCCGCAAAAATAGTTAACAAAAATACGGTTATTACAGGTCTTGAAAAAATACCCGAAAACCTTGGCGGCTGCCTTATCACAAGCAACCATTTCAGTCCGCTTGAAAACACGGTTATAAGGTATTTAACAAATACGCTCGGCAGAAAAAGGCTCGGCATAATAAGCCAGACCTCTAACTTTGCTATGACGGGTATAGTGGGCTTTCTTATGAACTATGCCGACACAATACCCATATCGTCCGAGCCGCATTATCTTGCAAAGGATTTTCCCGCAATACTTAAAGAGCGGCTTATTGATAAAAAGGACGCCGTGCTTTTATACCCCGAACAGGAAATGTGGTTTAATTACAGAAAACCCCGTCCTCCGAAAAACGGCGCATATTTTTACGCGGCAAAGCTTAACGTGCCGATAGTTTCCTGCTTTGTTGAAATTATCGATTTAAATAAGGACGATAATTCCGAATTTAAAAAAGTGAAATATGTACTGCATATTCTTGACGTGCTGTATCCCGATAAGAATAAAACCGTGCGTGAAAATACCGATTATTTAGCCCTTACCGATTATTCGCTTAAAAAGGCGTGTTATGAAAGGGTATACGGCAAAAAGCTTACCTACAGGTTTGAAGACGGGGATATTGCCGGTTGGAAGGAATCGCTGTGAAAAAAAGTGAAATAAGGTATTACGGCAGCTTTACGGACGATTTTAACACAACCGCAGATCAGGATTTTAAATTGCCCGAAGATTACAGATGGGTGCGCGGCGATATAGTATCAAGAGCGTTATCGGCTTTAATTTATGCGCTTGCAATAGCTTTTTCCTATATATACTGCAAGCTTTTTTTGCATATGAAAATAAGCGGCAGAAAGAATCTTAAGGGTGTAAAGGGCGGCTTTTTTATTTACGGCAACCATACACAGCCCGTAGGCGACGTATTTATTCCGGCGCACGCGGTTTTTCCGAAAAGAATATATACCGTTGTAAGCCCTGCCAACTACGCAATACCTGTTATAGGAAAAATACTTCCCTTTTTGGGGGCGCTGCCGATTGCCGATACGCTTCACGGCATAAAAGAGCTTAACAGGGCGATGGAGCACCGCCTTAAAGACGGAAACCCGATAGTGATATACCCCGAAGCGCACGTTTGGGAGTATTATACAGGCATACGCCCTTTTCCGGTCACGTCGTTTAAGTTTGCGGCTAAATTCGGCGTGCCGGTGTTTGCAATGACGGTAACATATAAAAAATCGCGTGTTTTTAAAAGACCCGTAACCGAGGTGTTTTTAGACGGCCCGTTTTACCCTGAGGGCGAAACCGAAAGGGAAAAAGCCGCTTTTTTGCACAGATGCGTGTATGAAGCCATGAAAAACCGAAGTAAAAACAGTAATTACAGTTTTATAGTGTATAAAGAAAAAGGCAATAAATCTTCCGTAAAATTTTAAAATATACTGTTGTTGATTTTATAATTATGTTTTTCCGGCGAAAAATAGTTTTTGAAACTGTTTTTCAGGAATACATGGGTGGTTTTGGCGGGGATAGAGCACAGTCCGAAAATCTTTGATTTTCGAGCGAACGGCATTCCCGTTCGAGAGCCTGTCCGTTTTTGACAAGCTTAAAAGAGGCGGTAAAATGCCTCTTTTTTTAATAAAGCAGTATATTTCGGCAGTCCTCAGAGCGTATTGCTATAACGGCACCGCGTATCATATATGCTTTCGGATCGCCTGCCGGACTTTTGCCTACGCATTCAACGCCAGTATCGGGTATAAGCCCTATATCAAGCAAACGCCTGCGCATTTCGCCGCAAGGCAGTATTTCTTTAACTGTACCTGTTTGTCCCGGTTTTAAAAAGCTTAGGTATTTCACGCTTATTCTCCTTATGGTTTTTAATATATAATACTCGTCTTACATACGGGAGGTTACTTTTAAGGTGGATTTTTAAATACCGATATGCTATAATAAGCCGTAAGGGGTGCTGTAATATGGAAATAGTATATGAAAACAAAACGGAAGCGCTGACTATGCAGTTCGGCAGCGGGCTTTCCGGAATGATTCATTTGCATAAGGAGCTTGAGCTTATTTATGTGGAAAGCGGCAAGGCTGTCGCCTATGCCGATAAAAACAGTTATATTTTAAACAAAGGCGATGTTTTTATTACGTTTCCCAATCAGATACACTATTATGAAACAATAGAGTACGGAAGCTTCGCCGTAATAATTTTCTCTTCAAAAATAGTATACGGATTCAGTGATATTATTTCAAAAAGCGTGCCTGACAGAAATTATATTCCCTGCGGAGAGGTTGAAGGCTTTGATTATATTTTTAACCGTGTAACCGCGCTTTCCGGCGATTATACCGAGCTTGCGCTTAACGGGTATATAAATGTTTTAATGAGCCGCATTTTGCCGATATTGCAGCTTAAAACCGTTAATGCGGAAAATAATACCGCCCTTTATAATGTGATCGATTATTGCACAAATAATTTTAAAGAGGAGATAACGCTTGACAGTATAGCGGAAAAGCTGCACCTCAGCAAATACTATATTTCGCATATGATAAACCGCAAGCTTAACCAGAATTTTAACGAATACATAAATAATCTCCGCATTGCAGAGGCATGCAATCTGTTAAGGGAAACAAACATAAAAATAGCCGACATCTCAGAAGATGTCGGCTTTGGGACAATACGGTCGTTTAACCGCGCCTTTAAGCAGATAACGGGTATTTCACCGGCTGTATACCGTGAAAAAAACGCCGTGCTTAAAAAATTGATTTAAGATAGTTAATGCTCATTTCCGCACATTCCATACGGGATTTGCCCATACTCGGTTCGTCCTGCTCTACAACAACCCAATGGGCGCCGACTTCCTTTGAGGCCTCAAGTATAGAGGGGAAATCCTGAAGACCTGAGCCTAACGGACGGAATTCAAAGCTGCCTGCGGCAGCTTCCTTTTTGCTGTCGTCGTTTCCTATAAGAGCATACATATTGCCGCCCTTTGTGCCGGCAAAGTCCTTTAAATGCACAATTTCAATGCGGCCTGCATACTTGCGTATAAAATCCGCAGGATTTTCGCCGCCGACGTTTACCCAGCAGGTATCAAGCTGAGTTGATAACAAATCGGGTGAAATTGCCTTATAAAGCAGATCAATCTTATACTCGCCGTCAACCTTTTCAAATTCAAAATCGTGGTTGTGGTAGCAAAGCTTCATACCGTATTTATTAGCAAGCTCGCCGAATTTTTTTACGTTTTCGTAAAATTCGGCGTTTTTTTCGCCGCCCGCAAGATATTCCGCGTTTATCCACGGAATTACAATGTATTTGCAGCCGATATCCGAATAGGTCTTAAAGGTTTCGTCGCCCTTTAAAAGCTCGGCATACGGTACGTGCGCCGAAATAGGCGTAATACCTATTTCATCGCACATGTTTTTCACCTCTTCGGCACTGTGACCGAAAAGACCTGCAAACTCTACGCCGTTATAACCGAGTGATTTTACTTTTTTAAGAGTGCCTTTAAAATCAGCTTCCATATCTGTTCTTACGGAATAAAGCTGTAATGCTATCGGAAAGTCGTACATAATATCTGCTCCTTTAATTAAATTTCGGGTATATCAACGGTGATTTCCTTGCCCTGTTCTGCGGAGCGTACAATTCCGTCTATAATAGCCTGATTGTAAAGAATTTCGCTTGAGGGAACGGTTGCTTTTCCGCCGTTCTTTACAGCGTCTACAAACGAGCGCAGCTTTTTATAGAACAGCTCGCCTGCGGGCTTAAGCGGAACGCTGTATTCAAGAGTTGTATCGCCGATGGTTTTGTAAACCGTAAGCGGCTTGTCAAACTCGCCGTTCCAGCAGTCGGTAGAGGGAATACGAAGACCGCCCTTTGTGCCTAAAATAAGCGCGTCGCCGCAGGTATCCATATTCATAGCCCAGGAAATGCGGAAATCAAGAATTATATCGCCCTCAAGACGGATAAAGCCAGCCGCAAAATCGTCAACCTGGAATTTATCGGCATATTCGGGGTGAGTGGGGTAATAAGCGGGATCCTTACCGAAGAATGCAGAGGTATAGCCCGATACGGTAAGCGGCTTCGGATAGCCTACCGCGCCCATAAGCATATCAAGCGAATAAGAGCCTATATCGCCCACAGCGCCTATGCCGCCGGTATCCTTTTCAATAAACGAGGTGCCGAACGGTGTGGGAATACCGCGTCTGCGGCCGCCGCCCGCCTGCATATAGTAAACCTTGCCGAGCTCGCCGGATTCAACTATTTTCTTTATCATTTTCATATTTTCGCTCATACGGGGCTGGAAACCGATGGTAAGGATTTTACCCGATTCCTTTTCGGCTTTCATTACCTCTACTGCCTCTTCAAGCGTTACGGTAAACGGCTTTTCAAGCATTACGTTTACACCGGCCTTAAGGGCGTGAATGGCGCAGGGGGCGTGCTGGCAGTTATAAGTGCATATGCTTACGCCGTCAAGCTCCTTTTCGTTGTCAAGCAGCTCCTTGTCGCTTTCGTAAATTCGGCAGTTTTCAATTTCAAATTTCTTTGCAAATGCTTCCGCCTTGCCGGGAACAAGATCCGCCAGCGCCACAATTTCAACATCAGCCATTTTTTTATAGCTTGCAATGTGTGATTCTGCGATCCAGCCTGTTCCTATAATCGCTATTTTAACCTTTTTCGAGGCGTCGATAACCTCGGTTTCCTGATTGGACTTAAATGCGTCCAGTCCTGCTGCGTTTGCCATAAATAATTCCTCCGTTTGTTTATTTATATTACGAACTGACGCATATAGCGGCAGCTCAGTGCTACTGAATCCATAACGCGCTGCTTTGAGCCTTCAAAGGCCTTATCCTCAACCTCAATGCAGGCGTAACCCTCGTATCCTATATCGGTAAGAGCGGATACGTATTTGCCCCAGTCAACATCGCCGAGTCCCGGAAGCTTCGGGCTCATAAAGTCAAGCGGATAGCCCATTATGCCCACGTCGTCAAGTTTATCTTTAAACAGCTTAATATCCTTAAAGTGAACGTGGAAAATTTTATCTTTAAATTCATAAAGCGGCTTTATGTAGTCTATCTGCTGCCAAATAAAGTGGCTCGGATCGTAGTTTATGCCGAAATTATCGCTGGGCAGCAGCTCAAACATTTTGCGCCAAAGCTTCGGTGTGGTAAACAGGTTCTGACCGCCCGGCCATTGGTCTGCACCGAAAAGCATGGGGCAGTTTTCAATCGCTATTTTAACGCCCTTTTCCTCGGCAAGCTTTATTATAGGCGGCCATATTTCCTTAAATAATTCAAGGTTTTCCTCTACTGTCTTTGTCTGATCCCTGCCTATAAAGGTAGTAACCATATTAACGCCCAAAAGCGCGCTCATATTTATTACCTTTTTAAGGTGGGCAATGTTGGCGTTGCGCTTTTCAAGGTTGCCGTCCATCGTGTTGGGGTAAAACGCAAGCGAGGAAATTTCAATACCCTTTTGCCTGCAAAAATCCTTTATGTATGAAATATATTCTGGCGCGGTGTTATCAACATCAATGTGACTTACCCCTGCATACCGTCTTTCAGCCTTGCCCTGCGGCCAGCATGCAACCTCCATACATTCACAGCCGTTTTTTACGGCGTTTTCCACGGCTTCTTCAAATGTAAAGCCGTCGTAAATTGCGCTTACAATTCCTAATTTCATAAAATGCACTCCTTTATCGGATATTTTATTTCTGCGCTTTGCTTTATTAAGTCCATACAGGTATGAACATTGTGCGTAAGGGTAGATACCTCGTTGTAATCGGCTTTAAATTCCTTGCTTTTTTCAATATAATCGGCAAATTTTATTGCTTCGTCGCCCATTATCTCATCTCTTTCGGGAAATCCCGAAAGCTTTGTTTCCTTACCGTTTTTAACAAGCGAAATATCCGCATATTGCGAGACCGAGCCGATTTTCACGGCGCCGCCGTCTCCTATAATTTCCGAGCCTATTGCCGATTGCCCCGCCTTGCTGTATGAAAGCGCCGCGGTAAAGCCGTCATATTCAAATATTGCCGAACCCGATTTATCGGCGCCGTTATCAAAAAATGCGGCGGAAGCCTTAACCGACTGCGGCATACCGAACATATCAACCGCCGCGTATACGCAGTAAACGCCTAAATCGGTAAGGGTGCCCGCACCGAGCGACATATCAAATATATTCATGTGTTCGCCGCCCTTAAATGCGTCGTAGCGGCTTGAGCGCTGGCAATAATCTATTCGTGCTGCCGAAATATCGCCTATTTCCGAAAGCGCGTTAAAAAGAATTTTTCTGCCTTTAAAGTGGCGGCTCATTATAGCCTCGGCGTATATAACGCCTTTTTCGTCCGCAAGCTTTAAAAGCGCGTCGTATTCCTTTGCGCTTGCCGTTATGGGCTTTTCGCATAAAACGTGCTTGCCGTTTTCCAAAAAAATGCGGCTTTGCGCGTAATGCAGCGAATTTGGCGTGGCTATATATACTGCGTTTATATCGGGACTTTTTGCAAGCTCGGTTATATCGGTGCAGCAGCCTTTAAAGCCCTGTGCCTTTGCAAACGCTTCGCCCTTTTCCCCGGTTCGCGAATAGCAGGTGACAAGCTCAAAGCGTCCTGTTTTCCGCGCGGCGGATAAAAACTTTTCGGTAATGGCGCTTGTGCCTACCGTAGCTAAGCGTACCATTAAATTTGCACCATTATGCGCTGCTTTTGTTCAGCCGAGCTGAACGCCGCTTCCATAACCTGCATAACGCGGCGAACCTCGCTGTGTTTAATTGCAGGCTCTGCTTTTTTATCAAGCACGGCGCAGAAGTTACGGTAAAAATCGTGTACATCGCTTGACGGACGTTCAACCTCGTACATATCAAGGGTGATCTCATCGCGCGGAGCCATTGTTTTGGTAATTCCCGCGGCAGTTTGAACGGGCAGAACTTCCTTTTCGTTCCATGCCTTCATACGTGCAACCTGAGCCTTTTTCTGCCAGTCTTCAATAATTGCGCTGCCGTTTTTGCACTGTAAGTAAAAACGCGGCATTGCAATAAAGTTGTATGTGCCTACCTCAATATAGGCGGTCTTTCCGCTTTCGAAATAAAGGGTGAGCTTAAAGCCGTCGTCTACCTCGTCGGTTGTAATATTGGTGACAGTGCAGTAAACGCTTACGATTTTTTCCTTTATTATCTGTAATATCTGATCGATAAGATGCACGCCCCAGTCAAGTATCATACCGCCGCCGTAGGGCTTGTGGCAGCGCCAGTCGCTCGGTATTCCGCGCGAGCCGTGTATTCTTGATTCAATGTTTATAAGCTCGCCTATCTCGCCGGAATTTACTATCTGTTTCATAGCAAGAAAGTCAACGTCCCACCGCCTGTTTTGGTGAACGGTGAAGAATTTGCCCGATTTATCTGCGGCGGCAAGCATTTCGTCAAGCGCCGCAACCGACATTTCAACCGGTTTTTCGCAAATAACGTTTTTGCCCTTTTCCAGCGCCTTTATAACAAGCTCCTTGTGGCAATCGTTCGGCACGGCTATTACAACTGCGTCAACCGCCGCGTCCGCCAGTACTTCTTCGTATGAAGAGTAAGCGTGTATGCCGTTTTTCTCCGCAAGCTCGGCTTTCTTTTCGTCAATATCGTAAATACCCGTAAGCGCGGCAACGTCGCTTGCAAGTATCTGCCTTGTGTGCCAGCCGCCTTGACCGCCGTATCCTATAACTGCAAAATTCTTTTTCATAAAGGGTATCATTCCTCGATTTTTTTAATATTGGGGCAATCAATTTCCTTGCGATAATCGTTGTAAGCCCAATGAATTGCATTTTTAATAACGCGAATTATCTGTGGGTTGTGGTAAGTCGGGAAGGTTTCATGCCCCGGCTGGAAATAGAATATCTTGCCGTAGCCGCGCCTGTAACAGCAGCCTGCCCTTAATACCTCGCCGCCCTCAAAGCTGCCTATAAATATAAGCTTATCGGGTTCGGGAATACTGAAAGGCTCGGCATAGGTTTCTTCGTGTTCAAGCTTTATATATCTGTCTACGCCGTCTGCTATCGGGTGAGAGGGGTCTACAGCCCATAAATATTCGCGGTCTCCGTCCTCGCGCCAGCCGAGCGAGCAGGGTGTGCCCATTAACAGCTTAAACGGCTTTGAGTGGTGCGCGGAATGAAGGAAAATGGCTCCCATACCCGAAAGCACCGCGTTTTGCACGCGCTGCGCTACCTCGTCGGGCACGTCGCCGTGCTTCATATGCCCCCACCAAATAAGAACATCGGTGTTTTTAAGAAGCTCGTCTGTAATATCGTTTACATTATCAAGTGTTACGGTTTGTACCGTTATTTCATCATCGCTTAAATGCTCCTTAAGCGCTGTATGTATACCGTTCGGGTAAATGGCTTTCACTTCCGGCTGAGTTTTTTCATGAAAAAACTCATTGTAAACAGTAACTCTTATCATAATATCACTGTCACCTTTCAACATTATTTATCTATCCTTATTCTACAAATATCGCTTATTTAAAGCAAGTAAAATGTATTATATTTTATAGACAAATATTGCTATACTTAAAACACAAAAACAGGAAACAATAAAAAGGGTGATTATTTTGCGCTTAAATAAAAAAAATCTTTTATCCGCGGCGGCGGGTCTTGCAATAGGCGCCGTAAACGGCTTGCTCGGCGCGGGCGGCGGTATGATAGCGGTGCCGCTGCTTTTAAAATCGGGCCTTAAAAGAAAGGAAGCCCACGCCAATGCCGTTGCGGTTATATTGCCTATAACATTGCTTAGCGCGGTGCTTTATATCATAAAGGGGTATGTTACCGTTAGGGCGTCGCTTATATTTATCCCCACGGGCGTTGCGGGCGCGCTTTTGGGAACCTATTGCCTTAAAAAAATATCGCCGCTGTGGCTTAAGCGCATATTCGGCGCCTTTATGGTATATGCAGGCGTGCGCCTGCTTTTAAAGTGATTATCGCCGCCCTTTTGGCAGGGCTTTTTTCGGGACTGATAGGCGCTATGGGGCTCGGCGGCGGCGCGGTGCTTATAATTTATCTTACCCTTTTTACGGATACGCCGCAGCTTGAAGCGCAGGGCATAAATCTGCTGTTTTTTATTCCCATAGCCGCAGCGGCGGTAACCGTATACGCCGTAAAAAAGCAGATAAAATGGAAAATGACGCTTAAAATAACCCTTTGGGGACTTATAGGTGTAATAATAGGTATGTATTTTGCGCGTATTTTAGGGGGAGAGCTTACTGCAAAGGTATTCGGCGGACTGCTTGTTATAATAGGTATTTCCGAAATATTTACAAAAAGCGAAAAAAGGGTTGCGAAAAGGGAAAACGGCTGTTATAATAAAAAAGAATAAATGTTCGATTGGAGATAATGAAATGCCTAAGGCTCCGCTAAGCGATAAGCAAAAAAAGGTATATGATTTTCTTGTAAAGGAAATGGCGTCCGGCTTTCCGCCTACGGTGCGCGAAATATGCGCCGCCACGGGAATAAGATCCACCTCTACCGTACATGCGGTTTTAAACGCGCTTGAGGAAGAGGGCTACATAATAAGGGACGCAAAATCCTCGCGCGCAATCAAGCTTGATAACGAATATGAGTCCTCAATGGTACCGGTTATAGGAAAAATAACCGCAGGTCAGCCGATACTTGCGGTTGAGGATATAGAGGATTATATACCCTTTCCTAAAGGGGACGCCGAGGGGCTTTTCGCGCTTAAGGTATCCGGTCTTTCAATGAAAAACGCAGGAATACTTGACGGAGATATAATCGTTGCAGATAAAAACGCGCCATGCAGAAACGGCGATATAGTAATAGGTATGGACGGGGACGACGCAACGGTAAAGCGCCTGCTTATTAAGGACGGGAAAATAATTTTTATGCCCGAAAACCCCGATTTTTCGCCTATTTATCCGGAGGAGCCGCACGTTATAGGCAAGGTTATAGGCAGCTTCAGAAAGTATTAGCGGGTAGTTATGGCAAAAAGAATAGAACTGTATACAGACGGCGCCTGTTCGGGCAACCCGGGTCCCGGCGGCTGGGGCGCGGTGCTTAGATACGGCACGCGGGAAAAGGAGCTTTCGGGCGGCGAAAAAAGCACCACAAACAACCGTATGGAGCTTACGGCGGTAATAAAGGGGTTAGAGGCGCTTAAGGAACCGTGCGAGGTACGCCTTGTAACCGATTCAAAATATGTTGCGGACGGGCTTTCAAAGGGATGGGCGCGCTCGTGGCAGCAAAACGGCTGGCGCAAGGCGGATAAAAAGCCCGCGCTTAATCCCGATTTGTGGGAGCGGCTTTTGCAGCTTTCGGATATTCATAAGCTTGATATAGAGTGGGTAAAGGGGCACGCAGGTCACCCCGAAAACGAGCGCTGCGACCGCCTGGCGGTGGAATATTACAAAAAATTTACGGATCAGAGTGGAAATACAAGTGACTAAAGCAAAAAAAAGAATAAACTTTATAATAACGGGGGCGCTTATAGCCGCGGCTTATGTTGCGCTTACATTTTTAAGCAATATTTTTTCACTGGCCTTCGGACCGATACAGTTAAGGGTGTCTGAGGTGCTGACGCTGCTCCCCATATTCACCCCTGCGGCTATACCCGGCGTTACGCTTGGCTGCTTTATTGCAAATATAGCCTCGTTTAACGCGGTTGATATGATATTCGGAACGGCGGCAACGCTTATAGCCGCACTGCTTACATATGCGTTTCGCAATATTAAATTTAAAGGTCTGCCGCTTCTTTCAATGCTGCCGCCCGTTATAATAAACGCGGTGGTTATAGGGCTTGAAATAGCGTTCTTCTTTCTGCCTGAGGGGTATACGTTTTGGGGCTTTGTAATTTCGGGTCTGCAGGTGGGCTTAGGCGAGCTTGCGGTGTGTTACATTCTCGGAATACCCTTTTACCTGATAGTTAAAAAGCATAATATTTTTAAAGGTTTATTTTAAAATTGAAAAGGGCGTTACTTGTTTTCAAAACGGCGTTAAGCCTGCTTATATGCTTAATATTTACAGCCGGAGCCTCAGGGATAAATAATGTAAATAAATTTGTATACGCGGCGTTATATACAAAGCCTGCAGGCCCCGAAGTAAGCGTTCCCGAACAGGCTGATACAAATGAACAGCCTGCGGAAGGTGCGGAGGAGACGGTAAGTACAGCGGCAAGCGCTCCGCAAAGCGGCGCTGCCGAAAGCACACCCGCAAAGGCGCCGCCGGCACAGCCTGAGCCGGAGCCTGCAAAGGCGGTGCAGTCGCCTGAAAAGCGGGCGGTGTGGATATCGTTTCTTGAATACCAAAAAATACTTAACGGCAAAACCGAAAAACAGTTTAAAAGCAGTATTTGCAAATATTTTGACAGCTGCGCGGAATACGGTCTTAACACGGTTATAGTTCAGGCGCGCAGCCATTCGGACGCGTATTATAAAAGCGCGTACTTTCCGGCGTCGCTTTGGTTTACCGAAAAAAGAAAAAACACTTTCCCGTTTGATCCGCTTAAAATAATGGTTGATGAGGCGCATAAGCGCGGCCTTAAAATAGAGGCGTGGGTAAACCCATACCGCGGCAACAAAATTTCAGAAGAATTTGCCGAAAACGATATAATAAAAGCTTGGCTTGATACCGATAAGGTTTTTGCTTGCGGCGAATATTATTATCTTAATCCCGGCGAGCCGGAGGTTATGGATTATGTGGTGAACGGTATAACCGAGATTGTTGAAAACTACGATATAGACGGTATACATTTTGACGATTATTTTTACCCCGCCGGCATAGGCGGGGCAGACGCGGCAGCATATGAAAAATACGGCGGCGGAAAAACCGTTGCCGAATTCAGAACCGACTGTGTGAACCGTCTTGTATCGCGCGTTTACAGTGAAATTAAGGCAAGAAAAAATATTGTATTCGGTATTTCGCCCGCAGGCAATATAGATAACTGCCTAAACAAAAGCTATGCAGACGTAAGGCTGTGGGGCTCTGCCGACGGGTATGCGGATTATTTGGCACCGCAGCTGTATTGGGATTACGGGCAGGGCGTATTGCCGTATGAAAAAGCGCTTGAAAATTGGAAGAAAACGGTTAAAAACAGTAATGTTAAGCTTATAGTCGGCTTGGCGCCTTACCGCGTAACACAGGGAAACGGGGACGTATGGAATGCGGGCGATATACTTAAAAGGCAGGTATCAGACGCACGCGCCGCCGCAAATTACGGTGGATTTATAATGTTCAGATACGATTTCTTTTTTTCTGATACGCTTAAAACCGAAAGGGATAATTTAAAGGGTATATTGGGGTGAATATATGGATAGGGAGCTTTTAAAGCAGCTTTCCCGTATTACCGAGGAGGAAAAAAATATACTTGCGGGCGGCAGGCTTGATATGAGCGTGTATTCCGATAATATGCCCTCTGTTGTAGACAGCCAAAAGCTGCTTGAAGCGGGCAAGCTGTTCACCATTCGTCCTAATACAAGGTTTATCGCTTTCCCGAAGCACAGCCATAATTATGTTGAAATAATATATATGTGCAAGGGCTCGCAGCGCCATATTATAAACGACTCGGCAGAGGTGGTATTAAAGCAGGGCGAGATATTGCTGCTTAACCAGCATGCAAGCCACCAGCCCGATATTGCGGGTATAGACGATATTGCAATAAATCTTATAGTGCTGCCGCAGTTTTTCAACACGGCTATTGAAATGATAGGCTCGGATAATAAAATAAGCCAGTTTCTGTTTTCGGGTCTTACGGGAAAAGGACACGAAATAAGCTATATGCATTTTAACGTTTCGGACGTGCTTCCCGTTCAGAACCTTATGGAAAACCTGATATGGAGCGTTGTTAACAGGCAGCCCAACCGCCGCAATATAAACCAAATAACCATGGGGCTTCTGCTTTTGCAGCTTTTAGGTTTTACCGATTGCCTTATAACGGGCGAGGCGGGCACGGTATCCGATACGATAGTTATGTCCGCTATGACCGAAATAGAACAGAATTATACGAACGCCAGCCTTGAAAGCGTGGCAAGGCGCTGTAATGTTTCTGCGGCGTATGTAAGCAGTGCGGTCAAAAAAGCGACAGGCAAGACCTTTAAGGAGCATTTAATGGAAAAAAGACTTACCAAGGCGGCGTCTCTGCTTAAAAGCACGGCGCTTTCGGTAGGCGATATAATAGTTATGGTAGGCTATGAAAACACGAGCTACTTTTACCGCATTTTTACCGAAAAATACGGTATGAGCCCAAAGGAATACCGTTTTCTTAAATAAGGACGTTATTTTTAAAAAGTAATGTCCTTATTTTTTATTATAGCTTGGTATATAATGAAGCTAAACTGAAGAATTATATACGGAGGTATAGGTATGTCAAGATACGAGGAAGCCAAAAAGCGCTACGCGCAGTACGGAATTGATACCGATGCCGCAATAGAAAGGCTTAAAACCGTTCCGGTTTCGCTTCATTGCTGGCAGGGGGACGACGTAGGCGGCTTTGACAGCAAGGATGCGCTTTCGGGCGGTATTTTAACCACGGGCAATTACCCCGGCAAGGCAGCAACGCCCGAACAGCTGATGCAGGATATGGACAAGGCTATGTCGCTTTGCCCCGGAAAGAAAAAGCTTAATCTTCACGCAAGCTACGCGATTTTTGAAAACGGCGAGTTTGCCGACCGCGATAAGTTGGAGCCTAAGCACTTTAAAAAATGGGTTGAGTATGCTAAGGAAAGAAATATGGGTATAGACTTTAACCCTACGTTTTTCTCTCACCCCATGGTTAAAAACGGGCTTACCCTTTCAAGCCCCGATGAAGAGGTGCGCCGTTTTTGGATAAACCACGGTAAAGCGTGCATACGGATATCACAGTATTTTGCAGAGGAAACAGGCATACCCTGCGTTATGAATATCTGGACGGGCGACGGCTATAAGGATATTCCGGCGGACAGAATGGGTCCGAGGCAAAGATATAAGGAAGCTTACGAGGAAATAATATCGGAACCGCATAACCCCGATATGGTTAAGCCGTGCGTTGAGTCTAAGGTTTTCGGCATAGGCGTTGAATCGTTTACCGCAGGCAGCGCGGAATTTACCTTAAGCTTTGCCGCAACCCACAAGGGTGTTTTACCGCTTATGGATAACGGCCATTATCATCCGCAGGAATATGTTTCGGATAAAATTTCGGCATTGCTCTGCTTCTTCCCCGAAATTGCTTTACATATTACAAGGGGCGTTCGCTGGGACTCAGACCATGTGGTGCTTTTTGAGGACGAAACGCGCGAGATGGCTAAAGAGGTGGTTCGCAATAACGCGCTTGACAGGGTTTATATGGCGCTTGACTTTTTTGACGCAAGCATCAACCGCATATCCGCCTGGACAGTGGGCTTCCGCAGCTGGCAAAAGGCGCTGTTGAACGCTATGTGCCTGCCGAACGAGGAGCTTAAAAGGCTTCAGAACGAAAGCCGCTTTACCGAGCTTATGGTAAAGCAGGAGGAGGCTAAAATGCTCCCGTTTGCCGATGTGTGGGAGGAATACTGCCGTCGGTGCGGTGTTACCGCGGGACCTGAATGGTTTGAAGAAATTAAAAAATACGAAACGGAAGTTTTAAGCAAAAGAGGTTAATTGTTAATGGATATTCTTGATATTAAGGTTATAAAGGACTATATCCGTATGTGTAACGACGGTTGGGAGCAGGGTTGGCACGAGCGTAACGGCGGCAACCTTACCTACCGTATGAGGGGAGAAGAGGTTGAAGAGTGCCGCCCGTTTTTTAAAACCGACAGACCGTGGGTTAATATGGGCGTTAAGGCGGATAATTTAAAGGGCGAATACTTTATTGCCACGGGTTCGGGCAAATTTTTCCGCAATGTTGTTTTGGCTCCGCAGGACAATATTTGCATAGTTGAAATAAATGAGGCAGGGGACAGCTACCGTATAGTATGGGGGCTATGCAAGGGGGGCAGACCTACAAGCGAGTTCCCAAGCCACTTTATGAACCACAGCGTAAGAAAAGCCGCAACAAACGGCGAATATCGCGTTATATATCACGCGCATCCCGCAAATATTATAGCCCTTACCTTTGTTTTACCCCTTACCGATAAGGATTTTACAAAGGCGCTTTGGACCAGCGCTACCGAATGCCCCGTGGTATTTCCGGGCGGAGTGGGCGTTGTTCCGTGGATGGTGCCGGGCGGCAGCGATATAGCAATAGCCACAAGCGAACTTATGAAAAAGTACGACGCGGCCGTTTGGGCGCATCACGGTCTTTTTGTTTCGGGTCCCGATTTTGATATTACATTCGGTCTTATGCACACAATTGAAAAGGCGGCTGAAATTTATGTTAAGGCGCTTTCCTGCGGCAGGGGAATACGCCAAACAATTTCGGACGATAATCTGCGTGCGATCGCTAAGGAATTCGGAGTTACCTTAAACGAGGATTTTCTTGACTGAACGGTATAAAACAAAGCTGTAAGCGATTATTGTAAAAAGCGGCAACCCGTAAATCACCTTAAAAAGGACAGGTTGCCGCACACCTTACGGCGTTCGCAATAACAAGACTCGATTTACTGCTTATATTTTAAAAATAAAAAATCCGCTTTTGTCCATACGGGCAAAAACGGATTTTTCTTTATTTATGCTAAATTAGATTTCAGCAAAATACTTAATGGTACGAACCATCTGGCTGGTGTAGCTGTTTTCGTTATCATACCAAGAAACAACCTGTACCTGATAGGTATCGTCGTCGATCTTGGTAACCATGGTCTGGGTAGCGTCAAACAGTGAACCGTAGGTGATACCGATAATATCGGAAGATACAAGCGGCTCTTCGGTGTAACCGAAGGAAGCGCTTGAAGCAGCCTTCATAGCGGCGTTGATGCCTTCAACGGTTACGTCCTTGCCCTTAACAACAGCAACAAGGATAGTGGTAGAACCGGTCGGAACCGGAACACGCTGAGCAGAACCGATAAGCTTACCGTTAAGCTCAGGAATTACAAGACCGATAGCCTTTGCAGCGCCTGTTGAGTTAGGAACAATGTTAACGGCGGCTGCACGTGCACGGCGAAGATCGCCCTTTCTGTGAGGACCGTCAAGAACCATCTGATCGCCTGTAAAAGCGTGAACGGTGGTCATAATGCCGCTCTGAATGGGAGCATACTTGTTAAGAGTATCAGCCATAGGAGCCAAGCAGTTTGTGGTGCAGGAAGCGGCAGAGATGATCTTATCGTCAGCGTCAAGAGTCTTTTCGTTAACGCTGTAAACGATTGTTTTAAGGTCTTTGCCTGCGGGAGCGGAAATAACAACCTTTTTAGCGCCTGCGTCGATATGAGCCTGAGCCTTGTCCTTAGAGGTGTAGAAGCCTGTGCACTCAAGAACTACGTCTACACCGATTTCGCCCCACGGAAGATCGGCAGCGTTCTTTTCTGCATAAATCTTGATAGTTTTGCCGTCAACAGTGATGCTGTCTTCACCTGCGGAAACCTTGTCCGCAAGAGCGTAACGACCCTGAGCGGAATCGTACTTAAGAAGATGAGCAAGCATAGCGGGGCTTGTAAGATCGTTGATAGCAACAACCTCATAACCCTCTGCGCCGAACATCTGACGGAAAGCGAGACGGCCTATACGGCCGAAACCATTAATAGCAACTTTTACCATTGGAAAAAACCTCCTTAATATATTGCATTTACTATTTTACTCTATTTGTCCGATATTTTCAAGCTATTTGTTTAATCTTTAACAATTTTTTTATTTTTCATTAAAATTGGCACAATAAGAGTATATAAGGTTGGCGATATTATGATATTTTCCCCAAAACCGATTGAAAGATATATTGCGGCGCTGAGGAGTACGGTTCAGGGCTCGGTTTTAAAAAACGGAATTAAAAAGCATAACAGGCAAAGGCTTAAAAAAATAATCGCCGCCGAGGCGCTGACCTTAAGAAGGGAGCTTGACTCTGTAAACATAACCGGATTTGCGGATTCACTGCTCGGCGCGGCGCAGATAGTAGCTATGCAAAAGGGAAGGGGCTTTAAGGTCCGGCTTTCGGGAAATGGGAATTATAAGGTCAACAAGCGCCTTTTAACTGCACTTATGTTAGAGCTTGTTTATTGCAATGCGAATGCTATCGGTATTGAGAGCGGAGCGCCGCGCACGGTAATAAGGGCGGCGGGGCTTTCGGATACGGGTATGGTATTAAAGCTTGCAAGGGCTATGAGGGGCGACTATATGCTTGAAAAGCAAAGCGGAAATATTATAATAAGAATACCGACGCTCAAAACCGAAATCATACCCGAAAAAACCGAAAACGAATGGTATTATCTGTTAGATGAATTTTCACCCGTAAATATTTGGCTTAAATAGTTGTATAAAAAAAAGAATTGTGTTATAATTTATTTCTAAAACCATAAGGGAGAATTGCAATGAAGCTTATAGCCAGCTTTACCGTGGATCACGATAAGCTTGAAAAGGGAATGTATATATCGCGTATAGACGGCGACGCGGTAACCTACGATATAAGAATGAAAAAGCCGAACGGCGGCGATTATTTAAGTAACGGCGCGCTGCATACATTTGAGCATCTTTTTGCTACATATGTAAGAAACGGCAGATTTTCAGACAGCGTTATTTACGTAGGACCTATGGGCTGCCGAACGGGATTTTACTTTATTCTGCGCGACAGCGTAAAGCCGCAGGAGGCAATAGACCTTGTAAAGGAAAGCTTTAAATTTATAGCCGATTTTACGGGCGAAATACCGGGAGCTAAGCGCCGCGAATGCGGAAACTATCTTGAGCACGACTTGGGCGGCGCAAAAAATACTGCGGAAGATATGCTTTTCGTGCTTAAAAACTGGAAAGAGGAAGACCTTAAATATAATGGAAATAACGGTTGACGAGCTTAAAGGGCTTAACAGCGGCGAATATGTGCTTTACGATATAAGAAACAAGGACGAAAGAAATTACGGCTTTATTCCCGAATCGGTTGCGGTTACGGCAGAGGAATTGCCGTCGGCTGCCGGTAAGACCAAGGACAAAAAGCTTATAATTTACTGTGCGCGCGGCATAGTAAGCCTTGACGCCGCAAAAAGGCTTTGCGAAGAGGGCTTTGAGGCGTACAGCCTTAAGGACGGGTACATATCGTGGCTTAGAAGCGAAATGCAGAGCCAAAATGCAAAAACGCTTTGCGAAAATACCGAACGCAGCTTAAGAAAAAAGTTTAAAAGCACAATATTAAGCAAATTTACAAAGGCGCTTAAAATTTATAAGCTTGTGAACGAAGGGGATAAGGTTGCGGTTTGTATTTCGGGCGGCAAGGATTCGTTTTTAATGGCAAAGCTGTTTGAAGAGCTTAAGCGCCACAGCGAGGTTAATTTCGAGGTTGAGTACGTTGTTATGGACCCCGGATATAATGCGGAAAACCGCCGTATTATAGAAAAAAACGCCGAAAATCTTAACATACCCATAAAAATATTTGAAACCGATATTTTCGAATCGGTTTATAATGTGGAAAAATCGCCCTGTTATTTGTGCGCGCGTATGCGCAGGGGATATCTTTATAATTACGCAAAAAGTCTCGGCTGTAATAAAATAGCGCTCGGTCATCATTACGACGACGTTATAGAAACAATACTTATGGGTATGCTGTACGGGGCGCAGGTACAAACTATGATGCCGAAGCTTCACAGCACCAATTTTGAGGGAATGGAGCTTATAAGGCCGCTTTACCTGGTGCGCGAGGACGATATAAAGGCATGGCGCGATTATAACGGGCTGCATTTTATACAGTGCGCCTGCAGATTTACCGATACCTGCACTACCTGCCGCGACGGGGGCAACCGTTCTAAACGGCAGGAAATAAAGGAGCTTATACGCGAGCTTAAAAAAACCAATCCCGATGTGGAAAAATGTATATTCAAAAGCGTGGAAAACGTCAATATAGATACCGTTATAGCCTATAAGCAAAACGGTATAAAGCATAATTTCCTTGATGATTACGACGCTTAAGGCGCATAAAATATAATTACGGAATGTAAGGTGAAGCAAAATGGAAAAGGACGCTCTTTCAGCCGGAGTTTCTAAGGTGGGCGGTCTGTTCAGCACGGCGGAAATTAAAATACTTGTTTGCTATATTTTATCCGCTCTTAACGCTCCGGTTCCCGGCAGAATGTTAGCTGATGTTCTGCATTACGAGGGGATAGCAAACTGCTTTGAGGTTAACGACGCAATAGCCGCGCTTTGCGAAAGCGGGCATTTAAAGCCTGCGGACGAAAAGGACGATACCTATGTTATTACCGATAACGGCAGGCAGATAGCCGATACCCTAAAAACCACTCTGCCGCTTACCGTTAAGGACCGCGCGTACAAGGCGGCGCTTAAAATGGTATCGCGCTTTCGCAACGCTAAGGAGAGCATTACCGAAATATCGCACGAGGACGGTAAAACATATATTACCTGCTCCGCTACGGACAACGGTAAGCCGTTTATGAGCGTTAAGCTGCTGGTGGCGGACGAGGAGCAGGCGCTTTTTATTAAAAACCGCTTTTTAAACGACCGAAGTATATACTCCGAAATAATAGAGTTGCTTACAAAGCCGGATAAAAAGTAAGAAAAAATCACGGAGCCGACGTATATGACGGCTTCGTGATTTTTCATTGACATTAAAGCGCGGCGTATATATAATTGAACATAGCAGGGGGGAGGAAAACAAAATGCTTAAAATAGAAAATCTTACAAAGGCATACGGCGATAAAAAGGCCGTAGACGATTTAAGCCTTCATATCAAATCGGGCGAGATTTACGGATTTATAGGCCATAACGGCGCGGGGAAGACCACCACGCTTAAATCCGTTGCGGGAATTTTACGGTTTGACAGCGGCGAGATCTACATAGACGGCAGATCCGTTAAAACAGAGCCGATAGCCTGCAAAAGCGTTACCGCTTATATACCGGATAATCCCGATCTGTACGAATTTATGTCCGGCATTAAGTATTTGAATTTTATAGCGGATATTTTTAAGGTTACCGCGGACGAGCGCAGGGAAAAAATAAATAAATACGCCGAAATGTTTGAGCTTACAAAGGATCTTGCAGAACCGATAGTCTCTTACTCACACGGTATGAAGCAAAAGCTTGCCATAATTTCGGCGTGGCTTCATTCGCCTAAGCTTGTTATAATGGACGAACCGTTTGTAGGCTTAGACCCAAAGGCGGCGCACCTTTTAAAGGGTATGATGCGCGAGCTGTGTGATAACGGCGGCGCAATATTCTTTTCAACACACGTGCTTGAGGTGGCGGAAAAGCTGTGCGACAAGGTTGCCATAATAAAGGACGGCAGGCTTATACGTTCGGGCACAATGGACGAGGTAAAGGGCGACGATTCGCTTGAACAGGTCTTTTTGGAGCTGGAGGGCGAGGTATGATAAAAATACTTGTTAAAAAGCAGTTGGCGGAAATATTCCGCAGCTACTTTTATAACCCTAAGAAGAATAAAGCGCGCTCAAAGGCGGCGGTTATCGCATATATGGTTATGTTTGCCCTGCTTATGATAGGCGTGCTGGGCGGTATATTTACGTATCTTTCGTTTACTATATGCTCTGCGCTTTCGGCGGCTGGAGCCGACTGGCTTTATTTTACGATAATGGGGCTTATCGCAATGCTGTTAGGCGCCTTCGGCAGTGTGTTCAACACATATTCGGGGCTTTATTTATCTAAGGATAACGATTTGCTTTTATCAATGCCGATACCCTCGAATACAATTATAACGGCGCGTCTGCTCGGCGTTTATATTATGGGGCTTATGTATTCGGGCATTGTTATTATTCCCGCTGCCGCAGTTTATATCGCCGCGGTGGATCACAGCGTTTTCACCGTTATAAGCTGCATTATATTTGTTTTTTTAATATCATTATTTGTTTTAACCCTTTCGGCGGCGCTCGGCTTTGTTGTTGCAAAAATAAGCCTTAAGCTTAAAAACAAAAGCTTTGTTACGGTGGCGGTATCGCTTGTGTTTTTCGGGCTTTACTATTTCTTTTATTTTAAAGCGCAAACGCTTATTACAAAGCTTTTGGAAAACGCCGCTGTATACGGCGATAAAATTAAGGGAGCGGCATATCCGCTTTATCTGTTCGGGAAGTCGGCAACCGGCGATATAACAGCCCTTATTTCGGTTTCGGCGGTTATTTTGGCGCTTTTTGCGGCGGCGTGGATAATTATTGCAAAAAGCTTTTTGAAAATTGCAACCGCAACCGGAAAAACCGCAAAGAAAAAATATAAGGAAACCGCCGTTAAGCAAAACGGCGCCGATACGGCTCTTTTTAAAAAGGAGCTTAAAAGATTTACATCAAGCCCGAATTATATGCTCAACTGCGGCTTCGGCTTGCTGTTTTTAATTTTGTGCGGCGCGGCTGTTGTTATAAAGGGCGGGGATATTTCCCCTGCGGTAAGCTTTTTGGCAAGCGTTAAAGACGGGCTTGTTCCCGTAATTGTATGCACCGCCGTTTGCACATTGGCTTCAATGATTGATATTGCGGCTCCCTCGGTTTCACTGGAGGGCAAAAGCATTTGGCTGCCGCAGTCGCTTCCCGTAACTGCGTGGCAGGTGCTGCGCGCAAAGCTGTTTTTGCAGATAGCCTTATGCTTACCCGCAGTGCTGTTTTGCCTTATATGCACGGTTGCGGTTTACAGGTATACGTTGCCTGAGCTGCTGCTTACATTTTTAATTTCTGTTTTATATGTAATGCTTTCGGCGCTTTTCGGGCTGTTTTTAAGCGTTAAAATGCCTAATCTTAACTGGACGAACGAAACCACGCCCATAAAGCAAAGCGCAAGCGTTGCAATAGCCTTGTTCGGCGGTTTCTTTTATGCCGCGCTTATAATTGCGGGCTATTTTCTGCTTACAAAATTTATTGGGTATATTGTATATATGTGCCTGTTCGCCGCGGTTACGGCATTGCTTTCGGTATTGCTTTATGCATATCTTAAAGGAAAAGGCGCAGCCGAATTTGCCGCACTTTAAGGCTTGACAAGGCGGTTTAGTTGTGATAAAATTCTCTTGTAAAAGGCAATGACGGAAACAAGTAACGTTTTTCCCCTTTTAAGAGAGAAAAACATTTTGCTGCAAGTTTTTTAAAGGGCAAAACGCGAATACCGTTCCCGAGCCGCTTTTCCGAAACCGCAGGCTGTAAGAAAAGCCGTTTTCCGCGTTAAGGAGCTTTAAGAGTTAAAAATCAAGGTGGAACCGTGCGTTAGCATTAAATCGCACCCTTGATACGGCGTAATACCCGTATCAGGGGTATTTTTATTGCCGAATTAGGGAGGAAAGCTTATGAAAATTATTTGTAAGGACGGCACTGTAAGAGAGTGCGAAAACAAGGAAGAGGAGCTTCACGTTCTTCGTCACACCGCGGCGCATATTATGGCGCAGGCTATAAAAAGACTTTACCCCGAAGCGGATTTCGGCTACGGCCCCGCAACCGAAAAGGGCTTTTATTACGACGTTGACTTAGGCGACGTAAAGCTTGCCGACGAAGACCTTGCCGCGATTGAAGCGGAAATGAAAAAAATTGTCAAGGAAAATCTGCCCATTAAGCCATTTATTCTTCCGCGTGCCGAAGCAATCGCGCTTATGGAGGAGCGTAAGGAAAAGTACAAGGTAGAGCATATAGACGATTTACCCGAAGACGCCGAGATAAGCTTTTACAAGCAGGGCGAATACATTGATATGTGTATAGGACCTCACCTTACCTATACAAAGGCGTTAAAGGCGTTTAAGCTTACAAATGTTTCGGGCGCTTACTGGAAAAACGATAAAAACAATAAAATGCTTACCCGCATAGGCGGCGTAGCGTTTGCAAGCCAGCAGGAGCTTGAGGATTATTTAAAGCTGCTTGAAGAGGCTCAGCGCCGCGATCACCGCAAAATCGGCAAGGAAATGGGTCTTTTTATGCTTTGCGAGGAAGGCCCCGGATTCCCGTTCTTCCTGCCAAAGGGTATGGCGCTTAAAAACGCCCTTATTGATTACTGGCGCGATATTCACTACCGCGATAATTACGTTGAGGTTTCAACGCCTATGATTATGAACCGCAGGCTTTGGGAAACAAGCGGTCACTGGGATCATTATAAGGATAATATGTATTCCACAATAATAGACGACGAGACCTACTGCATTAAGCCTATGAACTGTCCCGGCGGACTTATGGTATACCGCAGCCGCCCCCATTCCTATAAGGAGCTGCCGCTCAGAATAGGTGAGCTCGGCCTTGTTCACCGCCATGAGCTAAAGGGCGCGCTGCACGGTCTTTTCCGCGTACGTTGCTTTACTCAGGACGACGCGCATATATTTATGCGCCCCGATCAGATAACAGACGAGATTATGGGCGTTGTTCACCTTATAAACGAGGTTTACACCAAATTTGGCTTTAAGTATTTTATCGAGCTTTCAACCAGGCCCGAAGACAGTATGGGAAGCGACGAGGATTGGGAGGCGGCTACAAACGGTCTTATAAACGCGCTTAAGAAGTTAGACCTGCCCTACACCGTAAACGAGGGCGACGGCGCTTTCTACGGTCCTAAGATAGACTTCCACCTTGAGGACAGTCTCGGCAGAACATGGCAGTGCGGTACAATACAGCTTGATTTCCAAATGCCGCTTAATTTCGGCCTTGAATATACAGACGAAAAGGGCGAAAAACAGCGCCCGATTATGATTCACCGCGTTTGCTTCGGCTCGATAGAGCGCTTTATCGGTATAATAACCGAGCATTTTGCAGGCAAGTTCCCGCTTTGGTTAGCTCCGACGCAGGTTAAGGTACTGCCCGTTTCGGAAAAAACCGCAGAGTATTCCGAAAAGGTTTACGAGGCTATAAGAAAAGCGGGTATTCGCTGCGAGCTTGACAGCCGCAATGAAAAAATCGGCTACAAAATACGCGAGGCGCAAAGCGTGGATCGTGTGCCTTATATGCTGATACTCGGCGCAAAAGAAGCGGAAGAAAATACCGTTTCGGTACGCAACCGCGATACTGCCGAAACCGTAACAATGCCGCTTGACGATTTTCTCGATATGGCGCTTAAGCAAAATAAGAACAGAGAGTAGTTCTTTAAGTATTCGCTTTAAAACAAAAATAACCCCGCCGTTTAGGCGGGGTTATGAGCATTTTGATTTTTTAAGCAGCTTTCTTAAGAAATAAAAATCGGCAAGTACAGTTAGATACTTGCCGATTTTTGGTGATCCATCGGGGATTCGAACCCCGGACACCTTGATTAAAAGTCAAGTGCTCTGCCAACTGAGCTAATGAATCATTCAGACAGCTTTAATATTATATCAATACTTTGCGTGCTTGTCAAGTATTAAATTGCTATTTTCGCAAAAAGCCGCATTTATAACCGAATAAAGGCAGAACAGGAATCCCGTTTAATTAATGTCTACTGAATAATTGCATTAGCAAATGCAATTATATAAAATCGAGTTAAAATCTCGATTTTATGGGTCAAAACCTTTGTTTTGACCGTCAGTATCCATTGATTGTCGCCTGATTTTAAAAAGAATCAAAATGTGATTCTTTTTAAAGTGCAAGGTTTTTTCGCAAAATTGCGCAAAAACCTTGCACCTGAACAATTCAAAAGTTTACACCAACATGCTTGGTTAAGGTACTTTTGAATTGTTCAGCAGGCATTAATTACAGGAATTACTGTTTTGCCTTTAATAGTTTAGCTTATTTTCCTTTAAATATTCTTGCTATACGCATATGCAGAGTGTTCATATAAAACATTGCCATACGCGAGACCGCAATATCATAAAGCACGAAAACCGCGTTGCCTGCTGCCAAAAAAGCGTAAACTCCGTACCTGCCGAAGGTATTAAAATCGTCAAGCGAAATTCCGAAAAGCTTTGCAAAAACAAAATAAACAAGTAATACGGCGGCGTTAAAAACCAAAAGCTTAAGCAACCATTCTGCCGCGGGCTTATGCAGGCGTTCAATTAAAGCCTTAAGTATCGGGTAATACCCGAAAAGGCATATATACATAAGCTTGCTTTCGGGCTCGGCAAAAATAAACACCAATACCGACGCCGCCGCATAAGCCGCAAACGCCCAGCGCGTGTTTATTTCTATTACAATTATCATCATTAAAAGCCCGGTAACTGCGGGAACCGCATATGTTAAGTACGGAAAATACGAAAGCAGCATAAAAACCACGGAAAGCGCGGTGATTATACCGCAAAAGGTAATCTTAGCAGTTTGTTTCATTTTAACAGCAGGGTATCAGGTCGCCGCCCATACACTCGCAGCAGCAATCGGCGCATATAAGACCTTGACAAACATCGCACGCGCTGCAGCCGCTGTTTCCGCCGTAGCTGCGGTAAGGATTATATTGCCTTCCCTGCTGGCGCGCGGCATTTTGCACGGCGTGCTGATATTCCGCGTTTGAGGGATCCATTCTTGAAGCGGTGGTAAAGCTTGTAAACGCCTGATCAAACCAACCGCGGCGGTAAAGCACCGTGCCGTTTAAAAAGTACCACTCTGCGTCGCGCGACTGCGGCGGAACACCGTCGAGCACCTCCTGTGCCTGCTCAAGTCTGCCCTGATTTATAAGATTACGAACATCGGGGAATGACGAGCCGCCCGTGCCTGCATTATAAGCGCTGCCCGACGTCTTACCCGTTCTGCGCTCCGCCATAATGCTGTCGTATGCTTCGTTGATCTCCTTCATCTTTTCGCCCGCAAGATCGGAAAGAGGGTTGTCCGCGTAATTATCGGGGTGATATTTGCGCGCAAGCTCCCTGTAAGCATTTTTAATTTCGTCGTCGGTGGCGTTTCTTGAAACGCCTAATACCGCATACGGGTCGGTCATAGTGCTAACTCCTTTTTAAAAGTATCTTCAAGTCCTAAATATATAATATTTCCGATTATCGGCTTATATTTTTTAACGTCCAAAAGCTCGAATGCCTTGCCTGCCTCGTTAGCGCACACGTAAAGCTGCGGTGTAACGCGTTTTTTTGCATATTCGGCGGGGTCGCCGCCCGGAAAATTTTTTAAGCAGTTATACGAGCCTGTTTTTATATCGCTTGCTAAATCGCACGCTGCGTCTAAAAGATAAATATATCTTCCTATGCAGTATCCTATACGGCTGAGTACACGCTTTTGCGTTTTATCATCGCTGCAAAGGCTGAGTATGCCCGCCAACGCGTTGGCGGTGGGATCTGCCGCCGCGTCAAGCTCTGTGCAGTTTTCTTTTTCAAGCTTATTCTGCGCTTTTATATAATCCGATACCGTGGTTTCAATTTCGGGGTATTTTAAAGCCGCCTTTTTTCGCGCGCCGTTAAATAAGGGCTTAAGCAGCATAAAGCCCAATTTTTTTATGCCCTTATTATCGGCAATATTATCGGCGAGCTTATAGTAAGACATTATCATAGCCGCAGCGGCGGGCATTTTAAGCTTATCGCTGTTTTTGCAGAAATTGCATTTTTTAAACGGGTTAAACACGCAGCGTTTACGCTCAATCATATCACAGCCGGGTGTTAACGCCATATTTATAAGCGCTAAAAAAGTAAAATCATAGCTTAGCGTAAAGCGGGACCAAAGCCCGTATTCACTGCCCATAACGCGGCAAAGCGAGCAATAAACCGCTTTGTAGGTTTCGTATTCCCGAACCTTAAGCTCGGGCTTGCAGGCTCTTACATATCCGAACAATTACCTTTTCACCCCGTTTTTTACATTTTATACGCTGTAAAAAACATATTGGTTAATAATGTGTAAATTTAATATTAAAGTAATTTCTTTAAGAATTTGCCTGTATACGATTTTTCGCACGCCGCTATTTTTTCGGGTGTGCCTGTACAAACCACCGTGCCGCCCCTGTCGCCGCCCTCCGGTCCTAAATCTATAATATGGTCGGCGGTTTTTATAACGTCAAGGTTGTGCTCTATTACAAGCACCGTGTTGCCCGAATCCACAAAGCGCTGCAAAACCTCGATAAGCTTATGCACGTCCGCCGTGTGGAGACCTGTTGTGGGTTCGTCCAAAATATAGATCGTTTTGCCCGTACTGCGCTTTGAAAGCTCGGTTGCAAGCTTAACACGCTGTGCCTCGCCGCCCGAAAGCGTGGTTGCGGGCTGACCTATTTTTATATACCCAAGCCCCACGTCGAACAGGGTTTTAAGCTTGCGGTATATCCTCGGTATGCTTTCAAAGAACTGCATACCCTCTTCAACCGTCATTTCAAGCACGTCGTAAATGCTTTTGCCTTTGTATTTAATACTGAGCGTTTCACGGTTATAGCGCTTGCCCTCGCATACCTCGCACGGCACATAAATATCCGGCAAAAAGTGCATTTCTATTTTCAAAATACCGTCGCCCTGACAGGCTTCGCATCTGCCACCCTTTACGTTAAAGGAAAAGCGGCCTGCGGTGTAGCCGTGGGTTTTTGCGTCTTTAGTAGAGGCGAATAGCTCCCGTATATCTCCGAAAACGCCCGTATATGTCGCGGGGTTGGAACGCGGCGTTCTGCCGATAGGCGCCTGATCTATATTTATAACCTTATCAAGATTTTCTATGCCCGAAAACGATTTGAATTTGCCGGGTATGGTTTTTGCACGGTTAAGCTTGTTAGCAAGCACCTTATAAACAATATCGTTTACAAACGAGGACTTGCCGCTGCCCGAAACGCCCGTAACGCAGGTGAATGTACCGAGCGGTATTTTAACGTTTATTTTTTTAAGGTTATTTTCAGCCGCGCCCTTTATTTCAAGAAATTCACCGTTGCCTGTTCGTCTTTTTTGCGGCACCGGTATTTTTTTTCTGCCGGTAAGATAGTCCGAGGTTACAGACTCGGTGCATTTTTCAAGCTCCGGCACGGTTCCCGAAAATACAATGTTTCCGCCGTGTATTCCCGCGCCGGGGCCTACGTCTACAATATAATCCGCGGCGCGCATTGTATCCTCATCGTGCTCTACCACTATAACGGTATTGCCGAGATCCCTAAGCCGTTTAAGCGTGGCTATAAGGCGGTCGTTATCACGCTGATGAAGACCTATACTCGGTTCGTCAAGAATATAAAGCACACCCATAAGTGAAGAGCCTATCTGCGTAGCAAGGCGTATACGCTGGCTCTCACCGCCCGAAAGCGTGCCCGAAGACCTTGAAAGGTCAAGATATTCAAGCCCCACGCTTTCAAGAAAGGTAAGGCGCTCGCGTATTTCCTTTAAAATGGGCTTTGCTATCATTTCGTCGCGCTGACCGAATTTAAGCGAGGATATAAACTTAAGCTCGTCGGAAACCGACATATCGCAAAGCTCTTTAATATTTTTGCCGCCCACGGTAACCGCAAGGTATTCGGGCTTTAAACGCGCGCCGTGGCAGTCGGGGCAGGGCAGAGCGGTCATATAGCTTTCAATTTCGGCGCGGGCATAATCGCTTGAGGTTTCCTTATAGCGCCTTTCAAGGTTATTTATAACCCCTTCGAACGGCGCCTCGTACGTGCCTTTGCCTAAATCGTTTCCGCGCCTTAATTTAAGCTTAACGTCCCCCGTGCCGTACAGCACTGCGTGCTTTACCTCGTCCGAAAGCTCGCCGTATGGCGTGTTTATATCAAAGCCGTAATGCTCTGCAAGACCGTTATAATACATAGTGGCAATAGTGCCGGAATCGGGGTAAAACCATGAATTTACGCCCCAGCCCGAAGCGCGTATAGCACCGTCGATAAGCGATTTGCTTTCATCGTTTATAACAAGCGCCGGATTAACCTTCATAAATATTCCGAGTCCCGTGCAGGTGGGGCAAGCCCCGAACGGACTGTTAAACGAAAACATTGTTGTGGTAAGCTCGGGTATGCTTATGCCGTGCTCGTCGCAGGCAAAGCTTTGCGAAAACTGCAATTCCTCGCCGCCTATTACGTCGGCTGCCACAAGACCGCCCGAAAGCTCCACCGCGGTTTCAATACTGTCTGCAAGGCGCGAGCGTATTTCCTCTTTTACAACAAGGCGGTCTACAACAATTTCTATTATATGCTTTTTGTTTTTTTCAAGCTTTATTTCTTCTGAAAGGTCGTAAATATGGCCGTCTATCCTTACGCGCACATAGCCCTGCTTACGCGCGCGTTCAAGTTCCTTTGTGTGTTCGCCCTTTCTGCCCTTTACAATGGGGGAGAGTATTTGTATTTTACTGCCCGAAGGCAATTCCATTATTCTGTCTACGATCTGGTCGGTGGTCTGGCGGCTTATTTCCTTACCGCAAACAGGGCAGTGCGGAATACCTACGCGTGCATATAAAAGGCGCAGGTAATCGTATATTTCGGTAACCGTTCCTACCGTAGAGCGCGGATTTTTCGAAGTGGTTTTCTGATCAATTGAAATTGCGGGCGAAAGACCGTCTATGCTGTCTACGTTAGGCTTTTCCATTTGCCCTAAAAACTGGCGCGCATATGATGAAAGCGATTCGACATACCGCCTTTGCCCCTCGGCGTATATTGTATCGAACGCAAGCGAGGATTTACCGCTGCCCGAAAGCCCCGTAAAAACAATAAGCTTATCGCGCGGTATCTCAACGTCTACATTTTTTAAATTATGCTCTCTTGCGCCGTGGATTATAATTTTATCGTTTGCCAAAAAAACGTCCCCTTTTATTTCAGTATGCCCCATACATATCTGAAAACAAATGTTCGTTACTATTTTACAGCATTTTTCAAAAAAAGTAAAGTACGGATTTATAAAATCAGGCCGGTCTGTAAGCGACCGACCTGATTGTGTAATTTCTATTTTTCGTTTTCTAAGTCTTCTTTAATAATGTATTTTGGTCTTGCCTTTGCTTCAAGGTAAATTTTACCTATATATTCGCCTATTATTCCGAGCGACAGCATTATAAGCCCGCCGATAGCCCAAACCGAGCATATAACGCTTGCCCAGCCCGGTACGGTTGCGCCTATTGCCCAGCGGACTATAAAGTTTATCAGCATAAGTATGCTTACGGCGAAGATCAGAAAGCCGATAATGGTTATATACCGTATGGGCTTTGATGAAAGCGAGGTTATCCCCTCTAATGCAAAGGAAATCATTTTTTTAAGCGGATATTTGCTTTCTCCTGCAAAGCGCTCGGTTCTTTCATAGTAAACCGAAGAGGTCTTGTAGCCTATCATAGGTACTATTCCGCGCAAAAAAAGGTTGACCTCTCTAAATTCCGCAAGACCTTCTAACGCTCTTTTGGACATAAGCCTGTAATCGGCGTGGTTAAATACCGTTTCGGCTCCCAAAAAATTCATAACCCTGTAAAATGCTTCGGCGGTGAATTTTTTGAAAAAAGTATCTGTTTTGCGTTTTGAACGTACGCCGTAAACGATATCGCAGCCGCCGTAATATTCTTTTAGCATTTCGTCTGCGGCGTTTATATCGTCCTGCAGATCGGCGTCCATTGAAATTGTTACGTCGGCTTTGTCTTTGGCGGTCATAAGGCCTGCCAGCAAAGCGTTTTGGTGGCCGCGGTTGCGGCTTAAATTAACTCCGGTGAAAATCCCGTCGTCCTTATGCAGGGCTTTTATTATTTCCCATGTTTTATCCTTAGAACCGTCGTTTACAAACATAACGCGGCTTTTGTCGCTTACGATTTTATCCTCAATAAGTTTTTTAAGCTTTAAGCCAAGCCGCTTTGCGGTTTCGGGCAAAACCGCTTCCTCGTTATAGCAGGGAACGACAATATAAAGTATATCGGGCATTGTATTCAATCCTTTCGGAAAAGCTGTTTTATTTACCTTCGCGCAGCTTATTTATTTTATCGCGCAAATAGGCGGCATGCTCAAATTCAAGCATCTTAGCCGCCTGCTTCATTTCGTTTGTAAGGCGTTTTATCTCAGCCTCACGCTCTAAGCGGGACATTTTGGATACAGGCTTATCGCTTTTAACCTTTTGACCGATTTCTATTATGTCGCGCACGTCCTTTATTACCGATTTCGGCGTTATGCCGTGCTCCTCGTTATAGCGGCTTTGTATTGCGCGGCGTCGCTCGGTCTCGGTTATTGCGCGCTCCATAGAGGGCGTTACGCTGTCTGCGTACATTATAACCTCGCCGCGGGCGTTTCTTGCGGCTCTGCCTATTGTTTGCACAAGCGAGGTTTCGCTGCGCAAAAAGCCCTCTTTATCCGCGTCTAATATTGCAACAAGCGATACTTCGGGTATATCAAGGCCCTCGCGCAGCAGGTTTATTCCCACAAGCACGTCAAATTCGCCGAGCCGCAGATCGCGTATTATCTCCATTCTTTCTATGGTGTCGATATCGTAGTGCATATATTTTACTTTTATATCAAGCCCCGAAAGATAATCTGTAAGATCCTCGGCCATTTTTTTGGTAAGCGTGGTAATAAGCACGCGCTCGTTACGCGCGGTACGCATATTTATTTCCGAAACAAGGTCGTCTATCTGACCCTCGCTCGGTCTTACAGATATGAGCGGGTCAAGAAGTCCGGTAGGACGTATCACCTGTTCTACTATCTGTGCGGCATGGTCCTTTTCAAAATCGCCCGGTGTTGCGGAAACAAATACCGCCTGATTTACGTGATTGTAAAATTCTTCAAAATTAAGCGGACGGTTATCAAAGGCAGAGGGAAGCCTGAACCCGTATTTAACAAGATTTTCCTTTCTTGCGCGGTCGCCGCCGTACATACCGCGTACCTGCGGCAGCGTTACGTGGGATTCGTCCACAAAAAGCAGATAATCGTCGGGAAAGTAATCAAGCAGTGTTGAAGGAACGCTTCCGGGTTTTCTGCGCGAAAGCACCCTTGAGTAGTTTTCAACGCCCTTGCAGGTGCCTATTTCCCTGAGCATTTCAATATCGTATTCGGTGCGCTGGCGTATACGCTGCGCCTCAATAAGCTGACCGTTTTCGTTAAAAAACCTTACGCGCTCTTCCATTTCTTCCTTAATTTCGTTAAGAGCGTCCTCAAGCTTATCGTGCGAAACTATATAATGCGACGCCGGGTATATCGCCGCATGGGATAAAAACGCCTTTACCTCGCCCGTAACGGTGTTTATTTCGCTTATGCGGTCTATCTCATCACCGAAAAACTCCACGCGTATTGCGTTTTCATATGCGTTTGCAGGGTATATTTCCACCGTGTCTCCTCTTACCCTGAATTTGTTGCGCACAAAATTTATATCGTTGCGTTCATACTGTAAATCCACAAGCTTGTGAAGAAGCTCGTCCCTGCTTTTTTCCATACCCGTTCTGAGCGAGATGACCATACTTTTATAATCGATAGGGTCGCCGAGCGAATATATGCAGGAAACGCTTGCTACTATTATTACGTCCCTGCGCTCGGAAAGCGCGCAGGTTGCCGAATGGCGCAGCTTATCTATTTCATCGTTTATTGCCGAATCCTTTTCAATATAAGTGTCGCTGCCCGGTATATACGCTTCGGGCTGGTAGTAGTCGTAATAAGAAACAAAATATTCAACCGCATTCTCAGGGAATATGCAGCGAAATTCGCTACAGAGCTGTGCAGCGAGGGTTTTATTGTGTGCCAAAACGAGGGTAGGTCTGTTCACTTGAGCAATTACATTAGCCATTGTGAATGTCTTGCCGGATCCCGTAACACCTAGTAAAACCTGCTCTTTCAGGCCATTGTTAATTCCGTCAACTAATTTTTTTATTGCCTGCGGCTGGTCGCCGGTAGGCTTAAAATCAGAATGAATTTTGAAGTGATCCAAGCAAAAATCCCCCCTTTTTGACGATTTTATTACGATTACTATAGACCATATTTTAAGGTTTTTCATCATTTTTCATTGGTATTTTTTGTCAAAAATCGGCAATGTTCCAGACAAGGTCATAATTACGCCTTTTTTATACTCAAAAAACACATGGGAAAAATGGGAATTATTAGCCTAATTATTATACCATACTTTATGTAAAAAATAAAGTGGTGACTCAGTATTTTTTGAAAAATAACGAGCCGCCACTTTATTCATTTTGTTTGCATAAATATTCAATTTGACGAGTACAATTCGTCTACGCTAAAAGTAACGGTTTCTGACTCATTTTCTTCATTATTATAATCTTCTCCGGGAAACAACTCATTAATAAAATCAAGGCTGATTTCTACATCAGAGTGATCGCCAACAAACTTTTGTTCATTAGACGGAATACAATAATCAGATAAGACATAATCAATGAACGGCAGAATATCGTCAACACAATCTTCAATTATTTTCTTTTTATCGCCGTAAGTATCTACGGTAATGATTGTGTTTGCATGCCCTAAAAGAACCGACACAGCCTTAACATCAAAATCATGTTTAAGCAACATCGTAGCATATGAATGTCGCAAGTCATGAAACCTGATATCAGGCAATCCGCATTCTTTCAACGCCTGCTTGAAAGGTGCATATACAAATGATGGACTTCGTGGTCTCCCGTAACTTGAGCAACAGATATAACCTTTGTCCTGAAACGACTTTTTTCGTCTGCTTCTTCGTGCTTCATACTTTTTTCTTTCCTTCATTACAGCATCGAAAATCATATCCGGAATCGGCAATATTCTTTCGCTTGAAAAAGTTTTCAAATGAATCTCGTTCTTTGTAATCGTTTTTGGTTCTGCTGCTTCTTCATCACGAGAAAAATCACGACCAAGTTGTCTTTGGACATGAATTGTGCAATCATCATAGTTGATATCAGAATACTTCAAACCAATGATCTCACTTTTTCGTAGTCCTAACAATCCGGCGAACAGCACATGCAAGTATACCTTGGATTCTTTACAGTGATTGAAGAGCTGTAAAAGTTGATCTTCGGACAAAGTCTTATCACTGTCAAATGGAATACGAAAAAGATGAATGGGATTATGTGCCGTGTGAGTATCAAAATATTTATTACAGAACATTGGCCGTTTCCGATCCGGAGTTTCATGACTGGGTTATCTGTACAGTATCAAGGAAGTACTGGTTCCGATATGCTCAAATGCTTTTGACATGTCAAACAAACGGTTACGCACTTTTTGAAGATGTGATTCAAAATCAGATGGACCGAAGCATTAAGCTTCTCAAGAAAGGTCTTGTAAACAAGAAACATTTTCGTGAAGAGCTTCGACTTAGGAACAGTCTCTATGAAGAAACCGTCTGCAATGCAAAACTTTCAGCTTAACGAACAAAGGCGTCAAGAAAAAACTTGACGCCAATACATATTTAATATTTTGTTTATTGACATTACGATTATTTTGTGTTATAATGCCTGTAAGGAGATGAAGAAGATGAAAATATTCAGATATATATGTGCTTCCATAATCTTTGCGGCATCCGGTTACTGTGCATATAACTGTATAGACAAAATATGTGATTTACCTTACTTAGCCTTTTTGCTTACTTTTTCACTTGGCATGATTGTTCTTTGTGACGGAGGTTTGAACCGTAATGCGTCCGGTAAGAAAAAGTCTTAAACAGTTTGCTGTAGAAAATAACAAACCAAAACTGCTTTCACATTATTCAAATGATAATCCATTATCTGCCGATGAAATCGGGCACAATTCAACCGTAAATGTCAAATGGACTTGCGAATACGGTCATACGGTTATCGAATCACCTTTCAACAGAGTTCGCAGAGGCGGATACTGTTCGATTTGCGGAAAAGAAGAATGCGGATCTCTTGCTCAGCGTCTTCCCCATTTGTTAAAGTGGTGGAGTCCGAAAAACAAGATTTCGCCGGATGAAATCCCCCCAACATATTCGGTACCGATTATTTGGCAATGTGAAAACGGTCATGAATGGACCAGAAGAATTGCCTTGCAGGATAAATTACAATCCTGTCCTTGCTGCTCTGCTGATAATAATTTTTTTGAATCTCATCCTGAACTGTTAAAAGAATGGGATTATGACGAAAATCCAAATATTGATCCGAAAACAGTAATGACCTTCTCCAATAAGAAGTATCATTGGATTTGTGCGAACGGTCATAAATACACAGCTTTGCCGATGGCTATCATGAATAAAAAAACACACTGCCCTATTTGCTCTTCTGCCGGCTATGTAAACCCGGAAGTAACAAGCGAATGGCATCCGACAAAAAACGGAAGCACAACACCCTTTGGTTTTAGTGCGGCATCTCAAAAGAATGCTTGGTTCATATGCTCAAACTGCGGCGAAGAGTATATGTCCCGAATTGCTGCACGAGTTAACCGCAAGACAAAAAAATGTCCTAATTGCAGATAATACTCAATAGCAGGAGTGATATTTATGAAAAAGATGAGCAAAATTATATTAGGAATCGGAGGAGTTACTATTGTAGCAGTAGGTGCTGTTATCGGACTATCAAATAAAAAGCCCTCGAAATACAGCTCGGAATGGATAAAAAAATTATCAGATTCGGACTGGGAAAAAGAAAGAGAAATTATCCGCCAAAAGTTTTGCAGTCCTCTATATGACACTGAATCTAAAATTAAATTCCAAAGAATTTTGGGTTTGTTTGATAAAATCAAAAGTGAAAAAGATTGGGCAGGTTTGATTCCTCATGGTCCGCCATATCACGGAGAACATGGCACTAACCTCTATAAAAAAGATTAATTATGACAAAGACCTCTTCTGCACCTGAGTTGTGCAAAAGAGGTCTTTTTATTTATCCAGAAGGATTATTATGTTCGCTTTCTAATGACTTAATTAACGATAATACATTTGCGATAGACTTCCTGCGTGCGTTTCTTTTAATTCTTCTCTCATTTTTATGATATCGCTTTGTTCCCTTTTGGGGAGGAGGACTGTTGAGTTTTGGATATATCGAAGATATAAATGCTAAACTGAAAATGCACAAAAACGCCAACTCAAAATGTACAATTCTGGCGAAGCACCGCCTTTAGGAGTATACTCCTCTCTGGAGGTGCGAATATGAACGAGCGAAAGGACATTTTAGAGAGGGTGAAGCATTTAATGAAAGAGAATTCTGAAATAAAGGTAAATTGCTCAAAGCTGGCGCGCCAGCTTAACTGCGACCGCCGAACCGTTAGCCGGTATATTGATATAACAAGAAGCGGAAAGGAAGTTACACAGCGGGAATATCCAAAGAAGACGGACGGCTTTGAGCATATTATTGAGGAAAAGGTTAAAACCACAGCACCGGCAATAGCCATATACAACTATCTTGCCAAGGAACACGGTTACACCGGCAGTTATTCCACGATTAAAAGATATATTCATAACTTAAATATTGAAAAACAAAAGGATGCTGTTATCCGGTTTGAAACCAATCCTGGCATACAAGCCCAGGTTGACTGGAAAGAATCCTTAAAGTTTAAGACAAGGGACGGTGAAACGATAAAGTTTAATATATTCTTGTTGATCTTAGGATTTTCAAGAACTAAATTCCTTATGGTGACGGAAACAAGAGATTTACAGCAAGTAGAACTGTGCCTTACCCACGCATTTAAGTATCTCGGCGGTGTGCCGCATGAAATTCTTTTTGACAATATGCGTTCTATCATTGATAAAGCCCGTACTCAGTACAGTGGACCTGTATTCAATGAAAACTTTAAAGTTTTCGCCGAGGATTGCGGTTTCATACCCAAAGCCTGTGTTGCCTACCGTCCCGAAACTAAGGGCAAAATTGAAGTAACAGCTAAGCTGATGAACCGTATAAAGGTGTATAGCGGAGATATTACCTGTTTTGATGACATCAGGCGAATAGCCTCTGAATTAAACCGTGAGATTAATTCATCTGTATGTCAGGCTACCGGACAAAAGCCGTTTGACCTTTTGAAGTTAGAACGTCCATATCTGATTAAAACCAATCTCGATATACTGACCGGATATTTTGAAGATGTTATTTCAAGAAAGGTAAGCACCGAGTCTATGATTTCTTACGAAGGAAAAAAATACTCGGTTCCGCCTAAGTACATAGGCAAGAAAGTAGATATTACCGATACCGGTTCCGGTTTTGATGTTTCGTTTAACGGTCATTTCATACGGCACTGGGAAAAGAGCGGAAAGATTATGAACTTCAATCATACCGATTATCTTGAAATTGCACGTAACAGTTCGCTTAAACGGCTTGATGAGGATGAGATTACGGCCATAGCAGAAAGGAATTTAGAAATATATGACAAGCTTTAATGTTTTACAGAACAATCTGGAGGAATTGTCTCTTTTTAAGATGAACGAAATACTTCCCAATGTTATTGAAAAATCTATTAAAAGCAATACTGCCTTGCAGGATTCTCTGATTGAATTAACCGACGCTGAAATTGCTTTCAGAGATGAAAGAGCCAGAAAAATTAATATTACGGTTTCTCACTTTCCGTATATTAAAACCGTTAAGGATTTTGACTTTTCTTACCAACCTACTATTAACAAAGAGCAGATTATGGATTTTTTAAGTCTTCGGTTTATTGAGCAAAAATCCAACATCATTTTTGTCGGCTCCATCGGTGTAGGAAAAACACATCTTGCAACGGCTATCGGTATTGAAGCCGCAAGCAAACGCATTTCCACCTATTTCATCAATTTTGCTGTTCTTATGGAAAAATTCAAACAGGCGGCGAAAGAAAACCGTGTAGAAAAGGTGGTTAAACACTATCTCAAATATACCGTTTTGATTATTGACGAAATCGGTTATTTGCCTGTTGATGAGGCTGCTGCATTTGGTTTCTTTCAGCTTATTGCTGCAAGGTATGAATACAGACCTACCATCCTCACCACCAATCAGCCTTTTTCAAAATGGCCCGATGTTTTCGGCGACACTGTTATTGCCAACGCAATCATTGACAGGCTTGTCCACCATTGCGACATCGTCAAAATCACCGGTCATTCTTACCGTATTAAGGGCAGAAATATCTTCGATGATACCGATGATTAATTTCTTTCCGTATTTGTACATTTTAAATGAGCGTTTTTTGACATTTTCGCTTGACATTTACAGTGTTCACATCACAGTTATGTGTATTAAACTTTAATCTTTGTTTTATAGCGGTGGAAATTTTGCACGGCTATAATACTTAACCTTTTATTTAATTTTCATTGATATATACCAAAAAACTCACTAAGTAAGGTGTAACTCTTCTTACTTAGTGAGTTTTTTACGACCACATAACATCCCATAGACAGATTCGGAATTAACGGATTTTATGGGAACAAGATGTTTAAAGAAGATTTTGCTCGTAACACAAACGGCTTAAAATTACCATAAACGATTAGAAAAAAGTTCTAGGGCGGGTTGTGGCACTGGAGACCGTGGGTTCGAGTCCCATCTTCCACCCCACATAAAACCCTTCGGTACGCAAAAGCGTACCGTGGGTATTTTATTATAAAGCCAAAAACAAAAACTTAACATTGGGGTGTCGTCAAGCGGTAAGACACAGCACTTTGACTGCTGCATTCGTAGGTTCGAATCCTGCCACCCCAGCCAAAAATCCCTTGAACACTGATGTTCAAGGGATTTTTACTTCTTGTATGGTGAAAGCCACCGGTCCGGCCGGTGGTTCCAAAAAGCCTTAGCTATGAGTAGAAAAAATATCCTCCTTCGTCTAAAATAATGTCTACTGAATAAACCGCAAAACGGCATAAGCAGTGACATTAGCGGTGATT
>ERZ833963.898-NODE-898-length-40672-cov-3.598469_pt1 | contig 40672 bp, 35 predicted proteins | sample MGYA00519693_ERZ833963 | MGnify/ENA primary metagenome ERZ833963 (study PRJEB31850, sample SAMEA3708748) | human gut metagenome | biome: human gut; feature: human-associated habitat; material: faeces | place: China | collected 2014 ...
CATTATGAATTTACAAAAGAGGAGTTTACTTATGATTGGTCAACACATTTCTCAACGCCGTCTTATTCTCCTGCTAAAGCGGATAAAGTTGTTGACGTGTTAGACTTTATAGAGGAAAAAGTTCTTTCTATTTTTCCGACAGAATTCTGTCAGAAATATGTCCCTTTAAATATCTATTTAACAGATACTTTGATGGGGTTATATAGTGATTGGAATGGTCATGCTGTGAATAGTAAGTTGATCATTGGGCGAGTGGGAGAACAGTTCGATGAATTAGATAAAGACGAGTTACGTGATGCTTGGATTTCGATATTTGTGGAACGGATGCTTGCTGTTTGGCCTTATCCGACAGATTTTGCGATTATCAGTGATGCCGGGTATAATCCGAGTTCAATTCTAAGTAACGGGACTGTTATCACGTATCAATACGTGGCAGCCACGACGGATATGGTTGCGACATATGCTATATTGAAATTTGGAAGGAGAGGAAAATATAATGCTAATGGGCGCAATATGTACACGACAAGTTATGCACAAGATTTTGGAGATTACGTGGCATTTATTGCTTTCAAGAAACCTTCGGAGAAAGAAACATATTATGCAAAGAATGCAGATGTGAAGAGAAAAGTAGAATTGGTGAAAGAGTACTTCCTTGAGAACTTTGGTATTACGTTACCAGAGGCCACGGAATAAATAAACGTAGGTTCCGTGACCTGACCCGGTCACGGAACCATGAAGAAGATCATTATAAAATTATATTGTATGAAAAAATTGTTGCTTGTTAGCATACTTATCGTGCTTAGGTTTACTGTTTTTGGACAGGGTACTGAGTTTTTAGAGGGGAAAAAATGGAGTGATGTCTTAAAAACGGCACAAGAACAGGGAAAGTATATTTTTATGGATTGCTACACCTCTTGGTGTGGTCCATGTAAGGGATTGGCACAAAACGTATTCCCGCAACCGAAAGTCGGGGCGTTTTTGAATTCTAACTTCGTGTGTTGCAAGTATGATATGGAAAAGGGAGAGGGGATTATGCTGTACAAGAAGTACAAGGATAACATTCCGGGATTCCCGACGATGTTAGTGATCAATCCTGCCGATGAAAGTATCGTTCATAAAGTTGTGGGATACACGGAACCGGATGCTCTTATTGCGGCTTTGCAGGACGGGTTGGATGGAAAGACGTTGGCTGTATTTCAAAAAAGGTATGAGGCGGGGGAACGTTCTTTGGAATTGATCAAGGATTATTGTAAAGCGCTTGACGTGGCGTATGATCAAGGTACAAAAGAGAAAATCGTGAGAGACTATATTGAATCTATGCCGTTGGACTCATTGATGAATAAAGAGTTGCTGGAATTGTATTTACCTTATTTAAATGATGCTTATTCTACGCAGTACGGGTATGTTCTTAAAAATCTGGATAAGCTCCAATACTGGCTTAAAATAAATCGGTATGATATTGAATCTCGTTTACAGAGGGCTATGTCGGATGCCGTGCGTGAGATCGTGAATGTAACGCTTGCGTATACTAATGCAGACACTTTAGCTTTGATGAAAACGAAAGAAGAAAAGTTGAAAAAATTATTACAGGGAGTGTCCGTGAAAGGTTTTGGTGAATTGAATGCCAAGCTTGCTATTAATGATATACGGATGAATGGAGATATTCTGGCTCTTGATGCGATACTAGAGGCTGATAAGACTTTACAGGCTACAAGAGACGAGTATTCTTTCCGACCGGATATGTACAAATTCATGATTGAACACGCTGATGCCGGAACTCAAAAAGAGATTATCCGGAAATACTTGGCAATCATGCAAGAGAAACAGGATGTTGCAGATGAAAGAAGTAATGGCAAAGTTACTCTTTTTACTGAAAACGCTTACGATATTTTGGCTATCGGGTATTATCGTTTAGGGGATAAGAAAAAGAGTGAGGCGTGTGCGAAAAAATTTGATGAGTATTATAAACTTCGGTTGGTAGATATGAAGAAGATGTTTAAAGATGAGAAAACTCAAGCTCAGATTGATGATGAATATCGTCAGAGAATGAATGATCTTCACGAGAAAATTGGGATGAAGTAACACGAAAAATGGTATTGTATGAAAAGATTGTTAATCATTTGTATGCTTGTGGTGTTAGGAAACGGCGTTTTCGGACAGGGTATCGAGTTCATGGATAATGAACCGTGGAGCAAGGTTTTACAGCGAGCGAAAGAGCAAAATCAGCTGATATTCATGGATTGTTACACGGTGTGGTGCGGCCCTTGTAAAGGGTTGGCGCAGGATGTTTTCCCGCAGAAACAGGTGGGTGATTTTTTCAATGCCCATTTCGTGAACGTGAAGTATGATATGGAGAAAGGTGATGGGAAAATGTTACGTGAAAAATACAAGGAGTATATCATTGGTTTTCCGACTTTATTATTACTTGATGGTGATGGAAATGTTGTGCATCAAATGGCTGGTTACCAAAAGGCGGAGAACTTGATTGCCGGAATGAAAGCGGGAATGGAGGGGAAATCATTACCGGCCTTGCAGAAAAAGTACGAGGCTGGAGTTCGTGATTTTGAAACGATTCGTGATTACGTGGCAGCATTGAACGGGGCTTTTAAAAGAGAGAATATCCCAACGATTATTTCTGAATTTATTGCGACGATCCCGATGGAGAAACTAAAGGATAAAGAGATTTGGAATCTAGTGGGAAAATATATTACTGATCCTTATTCGGAAGCCTATCAATATGTTTTCAAGGAGATTGAGAAATACCAGTATCGTATGGATGTAAATCGTTACGATTTGGAACGTCAGTTAGCAGATGGAATGGGGAGAGCCGTGAAGGAAATTATAAGAGTCACCACGAGTACGACTGATCCTGACACGTTGAAAATGATGGCAGAGAAAGCAGATATTCTCCGGGGTATGTTGATTCAGAATACCGTAAAACGTTTTCCAATGCTCTTGTGTAAGTTGAGAATTAATGATTGTCGTTTGGCTGGAGACGTGGAGGGTATGTATAGTTGGATCATGTTTGCCGATGATTTGAATTTATTGAATTACGAGAATGATTTTCGGGGAGATACCTATATGTATATCACGGAACGAACCAAGGATAAAAAAGTTTTGAATTCCATATTGGACGTGATCGGCAAACAACAGGAGAAAGAAGATCAAGTGAAGAGTGATCTGGTGAAACAGAATTATTATGATTTGATCGCCACGCTTTACACGAGACTTGGACGAAAGGATAAGGCCGTGGATGCCCGGAAGAAATACGAACAGTTGGAAGAGGAAAAGAAAGCTGCCATGAGAAAATTATTTGGGGCGGATAAGGACAAGAAATGATGTTATATTAAAAAGATAGAAGTATGATAAAAAATGTATGTTATGGGTTATGTGCCATTATTTTACTAGTTATGGGATGTGACCAAAAAAAGACTTACACGATTTCGGGAACATGGGAGAATGGAAATGGAAAGGTCGTGTATCTGAAAAAGGAAACTAGGGAAAAGCAATTCCAGATTATAGATTCCGCAGTTGTGAAAGATAATCAGTTTAAAATGACGGGGGATATTCCGCAGGTTGAGAAATATTTACTTGCACTTGAGAAAAATGAGCAGGAGATTTTGTTGGATGGGGAACCGATCGAGGTTGTGGCTACCCAGATGACGAATAAAAATGGAGACAAGATTGATGCTTACAAAATGGCAATCCAGGGAAGTCACGAGCAGAAAGTTTTAGAGATGGCTCGGGGACTTTCAATGAGTAAAAGTATGGTCGGATTGGGGGGTATGTTTGCCATGGTACAGGTAAAAGATGATTCCGTGAAACTGGATTCCACGTATAAAGCGGTGGAGATGATGAAAAGAGCGGTTGATGAAAGGATTAAGAATTTCGTGGATTCGAACAGTAATAGCTTGGCGATTACGTATGTGATCGGGGACTTCATTGCTAGGGAATATCCTTTTGAAGACGTGGAGCGCTACTATAACAATCTGACCCCGGAAGTGAAAGCATCCTATCCGGGACAGTTGCTTAAGGAAAAAATGACAAGTTTGCGCTCGATCAACGTGGGTGGCATTGCTCCCGATATTGATTTGATGGCTCCGGATGGAAAACATGTTAAGTTATCTTCATTGAGAGGCAAGTATGTGCTGTTAGATTTCTGGGCATCTTGGTGTGGGCCGTGTTTGGCGGAAGTGCCGAATGTGAAAGCGGTCTATGAGCAATATAAGGACAAAGGGTTCGAGATATATGGTGTGTCATTGGACAACAAGAAAGATGCGTGGGTGAATGCCATTGAAAAGCACGATTTACCTTGGATACACGTCTCTTCTTTAAAGGGATGGGAATGTCCGGTGGCGAAGATTTACAACGTGACGGGAATTCCGAAAATGTATTTGTTGGATAAAGAAGGTCGGATCGTGGCCATGGACTTGAGAGGTGAGGCATTGAAGGAAAAAATGGCGTCTTTTTTTAATTGAAAAAGAGACTCTTCTTGTCAACCGTTTTGACTTTTTTAGTCTATAACAAGAAAAAGGTGTTTTATGAAACACGAATTATTTAAAACAGTATGTATGAAAAAATGGATGATTGTATTGTTGGCAATGATTATTGTCATGCCGTTGTCGTCAGACCTGTATGCGGCGAGTAAGAAGAAAAAGAAAAAAGGAACCGCCACGGCAACTCTGCCGGCCCCTAAGAAAGTAAGTCCTTACGAGAAGTTATTGAAGGGGAAGAACGTGGAGACTTCAAAAAGTGATTTTATCACGTTGCATAAAGTAGGCAGTAAATTGTATTTCGAGATACCCTTGAAGTACATGGATCGTGAGATATTACTGGCGTCAACCGTGACGAACGTGACTTCTCCGGAATTTTGTGACATCGGTTACAAGGCGAATAATCCCTTGCATCTGAAATTCACGAAACGGGACAGTTCTATTTTTCTGCGTTACGTGTCAACGGGCGTGACGACCGATAATTTGCAAAAGGCGATGAATAACGTGTATGGAGACCCGATCCTGTATGCCTATGACGTCAAGGCGTATAACCCGGACAGTACGGCCGTGGTGATTGACATGACCACGCTGTTCACAACAAACGTGAAAGATTTGAGTTTTTTCGCGGATGCCATGATGGGGGGAATGGTGAAAATCTCTTCTTCTTTTAAAAAAGAGGCATCTTACTTGGACGAGATCAAGGCTTTCGATGATAACCTGAGCGTGAAGACGGTGATGTCTTACGGGGTGTCGTTGAGCGTGATGGGTATGATGAAATTGATGGATGATTATCCTTTCACGGCCACGGTGACCCGTTCGATCTTGCTTTTGCCGGAAGATAAGATGATTCCCCGAATCTCGGATTCCCGCGTGGGGATTTTCAACAGTACGAAAACCCGTCTTTCTATCACGAAGGAGGATGAAATCGGGAATTATTCCGTGGCTCATCGCTGGAGATTGGAACCGAAGGACGTGGAGGCTTACAAACGGGGCGAGCTGGTGGAGCCCGTGAAACAGATTGTGTTTTACGTGGATGACGCTTTCCCGGAATTGTGGAAAGAACCGATTCGTCAGGCGGTGACTACCTGGAACGCCGCTTTCGAGAAAATCGGTTTTAAAAACGTGATGGTTGCGAAGGATTTCCCGAAGGATGATCCCGATTTTGACCCGGATAACTTGAAATATTCCTGTATTCGTTACGTGGCTAATTCCACGGCTAATGCAATGGGACCCTCTTGGACAGACCCGACGACGGGTGAGATTATTAATGCCTCCGTGTTGGTTTACGGTAATATCATCCAGTTGATCAATAACTGGCGTTTCGTGCAGACCGCCCAACTTGATCCTTCCGTGAGAGGCAAGAAATTGCCGGATGACGTGGTGAAAGCCTCTTTGATCTACGTGGTGGCACACGAAGTAGGGCATTGCTTGGGATTCATGCACAACATGGCCTCTTCGGCAGCTTTCCCGGTTGATTCGTTGCGTTCTGCATCGTTTACTCAAAAATATGGGACGACACCTTGTATTATGGATTACGCTCGTTTCAATTACGTGGCGCAACCCGGGGATAAGGGTGTGAAATTGACTCCCCCGAATTTAGGTGTTTATGACGAGTTCTTGATTAAATGGAATTATCAATATATTCCCGGAACGAGAGACGAGTGGGAGGAACAACCTATCGTGGAACAATGGGTGGACGAACATGCGGGAGACCCGATTTATCGTTATGGTCGCCAACAGATACAAAGCCGTTATGACCCGAGTGCTATCGAGGAAGATTTGGGTGATGACCCGATGAAGGCCAGCGAGTATGGCGTGAAGAATCTGAAGTATATTCTTTCCAACTTGCAAGGATGGATTAATGATGATCCGGATTATTCTCATCGTCAGGCCCTGTATGGTCAGATTATGACACAATATTATCGTTATCTGAAGAACGTGATGTATAATATCGGGGGAATCTATCTGACAGAAGTGAAAGAAGGTACTCCGGGTAAGCGTTATGAGGCTGTGCCGAAAGCTCGTCAGAAAGCATCTATGGCGTGGGTGTTGAAACAGTTTAAATCCATGGATTGGTTGAATAATGCGGAATTGAAGGCTCACTTCCCGTTAAGTGTTGACGGGAGTGCAATTGTTCGGAGTAGAGTGGCCGGGGATATTCAGGGATTGATCGGTAACGTGATTCTTTCTTCTCACGTGGCATCCTCTCCTTACTCGATTAATGAGTTTATGACGGACTTGTATAATGGCACGTGGAGTAACTTGTTACAAGGGAAGGTATTGACAGAGGGAGACAAGATTTTGCAAAACACGATGGTGGATATGGTTTGTGCATCATTGAATGATGGTGGTGCCAAGAAAAGCGCCTCTCCTTTTGGTTTTGTACCTTCTGTTGACGAGATCGTGGCTTACGGGTTGGATGAGAGTGGTTTGATCAGTCGTTTTGCCGACCAGTTCCGTGCGGTTGATGAAGAATATGGCCGGGGATACGTGGCCTCAAACATGGTGGCCGATCAGTTCGGAACTCCCGGTTACGGTTGGCAGAGAACGGTTGCCACGACGGCAATTGACGATTCTAAGGCCTATTTGCAGGATATGGCCGTGAAATCCCGGAATTTATTAAGAAGTAAAATAGGAGGAATGTCCGGAAACGCGAAAGTACATTATCAGTCTCTTCTTATCAAATTAAACAACGCGTTGAAGGACAAACTATAGTGTATGTTTTCTAGTTTGTGTTCAGAGTATGACGTCTGAAATTGATCTGGGGCAGTTCGTTTATCGAGCTGCCCTTCTTCTTTGTCTTTGTCGTATGTAAAAATGAATGATGGATATTTGATTGTTTTTCATATCTTTGTAAAAACGAATAGGAAAAGGCAATATATGAAGACAAAAGAAGAATATTTGGCAGATTTACGACTGTTTAAAGAAAAGTTTGCTGCAAAATATGGCATTCGTTCTATCGGAATCTTTGGTTCTGTGGCTCGTGGAGAACATCGGGATGATAGTGACTTGGATGTTTTTGTCGAGTTGGAAGAGCCTGATTTTTATACTATGCATGATATTCGGGATGCTCTTCAACAAATCTGTGGCTGTAAGGTTGATTTGTTGCGCCTGCGTGAGGGACTTCGGGAATTGTTAATAAAAAGAATCGAAAAAGATGGACTCTACGCTTAAGGAAGAGATTATAGATAAGTTGAAACAGATACTGGATTCAATAAATGTCATACGGGAGCGAAGTGTGGAGTTTCATAGTGTGTCTGATTTTTTACGGACTTCGTGGGGGGTGACGGTGATGGATTCTTGTGTCATGCGTTTACAAGTGATTGGTGAAACGATCAAGTCGATCGAGGACAAAACCCATGGAACGTTATTGGGGAGGTATCCACAAATTCCTTGGTTAAAGGTCATCGGGTTACGCAATATTATTTCGCATGAATATGCAAATATAGATTATGATATTATCTGGAATGTAATCAATAAGCATTTAACTCCTTTAAAGGAAGTTGTCGAGCAATTGATCGAAGATTTGTAATATCAATGGATAATTTATTAAATTCGCGTTCGATTATAATTTAGATATATATATGAGCGACAATTCCCTATTAGAGAAATTAGAGACATTTTATATTCGTTTCCGTGAGATCGGGCAGTTGATAACCGACCCGGAGGTGATACAGGACATGAATCGTTTTGTGAAGTTGAATAAAGAGTATCGTGATCTGGAACAGATCGTGGAGGCGGGAGACGAGTTGAAACGTGCGGTGAGTTCTTACGATGAGGCACGGGAAATATTGAACACGGAGACCGATAAGGAGCTGAAAGAGATGGCCGAGATGGAGATCGAGGAGCTGGATGCCAAGATTCCCGAATTGGAGTCGAAGGTGAAGATGTTGTTGGTGCCTGCTGATCCGGAGGATTCAAAGAACGTGATTCTTGAAATTCGTGCCGGAACTGGGGGTGACGAGGCCAGTCTTTTCGCGGGGGATTTGTTCCGTATGTATACGAAATTTTGCGAGTCCAAACGTTGGAAAATAGAAATAACCAATTACAGTGAAGGAACTTCCGGGGGATACAAGGAAATCGTGGCGAACATCACGGGTGACGGTGTCTACGGGATTATGAAATACGAGTCGGGAGTACACCGAGTACAGCGTGTTCCGGCAACAGAGACTCAAGGACGGGTTCATACCTCTGCGGCCACGGTGGCTGTACTGCCGGAGGCAGAAGAAGTGGATGTGGTGTTGAATCCGGCAGATATTCGGAAAGATACTTACTGTTCTTCCGGTCCCGGGGGGCAGTCCGTGAACACGACGTATTCCGCTATCCGTTTGACGCATATTCCCACGGGTATCGTGGTGACTTGTCAGGACGAGAAGTCGCAGTTGAAGAATTTGGCGAAGGCAATGACCGAGTTGCGTTCTCGTATTTACGCGATCGAGCATCAGAAATATTTAGACGAGATAGCTACAAAACGGAAAACAATGGTTTCCACGGGTGACCGTTCTGCCAAGATTCGTACTTACAATTATCCGCAAGGACGTGTGACTGATCATCGTATCAATCTGACGCTTTATAACTTGGCTGCCGTTATGGATGGCGAGTTGGGCGAGATTATCGAGAAATTGCAGATCGAGGAGAACACGGAAAAATTGAAGGAAAGCGGATTTTAAAGATAAAGGTTAAAAACTAAAAGATAAAAGTTAGAAGGTATGACTTATAACGAGTTATTTGAACAGGTAAAAAATAAAAAGTCCTTCCTTTGCGTGGGCTTGGATTCAGATATAAAGAAATTACCTCAACACCTGATGGGAGCGGAGGATCCCGTGTACGAGTTTAATAAAGCTATCGTGGATGCAACGGCAGACGTGGCAATTGCCTATAAACCTAATATCGCATTTTATGAGAGCAACGGTGTTTCCGGGTGGATCACGTTGGAGAAAACGGTGAAATACATCAAATCAAAATATCCTGAGATCTTCTTGATTGCCGATGCTAAACGCGGGGACATTGGAAATACATCCGAGATGTACGCCCGTGCTTTCTTGGAGACTATGGAATTTGATTCTATCACGGTGGCTCCTTATATGGGAGAGGATTCCGTGACCCCGTTTCTGAAATACGAGGGCAAATGGGTGATCCTGTTGGCATTGACCTCTAATAAAGGAGCTTTTGATTTCCAATTCTTTGAAGAGAATGGCGTGAAATTGTATGAACGGGTTTTGCGTAAATCTCAGGAGTGGGGAAATGACCAGAACATGATGTATGTCGTGGGGGCCACGAAAGCGGAAATGTTGAGCGGTATCCGTGAGATCGTTCCGAATCACTTCTTGCTGGTTCCGGGAGTGGGAGCGCAAGGTGGTAGTTTGGAAGAGGTCGCAAAATACGGTATGAACTCCCATTGTGGGTTGATCGTGAATTCTTCTCGTGGGATTATTTTTGCGGATAAGACCGAGAATTTTGCCGTGAGAGCGAGAGAAGAGGCCGTGAAGTTGCAACAACAGATGGCAGGATTGCTTGCTGCCAAAGGGGTGATTTAAGAGAAAGAGATTGAACTATATGTAGGAGGTGTGTTGCTTGGCGACACACCTTTTTGATTTATAAAGAGGGGCGTTTAAATTGTATATTTATAAGAGTGTCAGTTGTACGATTTCAACGTACAGCTGAGATCTCCTTCGTTTGATTGTAACGATCAATGACAAAATTTGCTCGCTCTTCTGGTGTCCCTTTAGGCACGATTATGGGCGAGTAATCAAGTTGTTGGTAGGTGACGAGCATAACATCGTAGGTTTCGACGGCTTCTTGGTAGGTTTGTTTGCGTTCGGAATCGGTTTCGTAGATCTCGGGCCAAGGGGGAAGAATGAATACCTGCGGATTGTAGCGGAAATCTTGAACGGCATGTTGGAGTTCGGGAGATGGGGATTGATGGGTGAGGTGTACGTAAGCGAGGGTGTCGGGGATACCCCGGTCGAAGAAAAGAACAGATTCCTGTTTTTGGTGCTGTTCGAAGGATTCCACGGAGCGGGAAAGCATGAGGTGGGTGTAAGCGGGTATATTTACCCAAGGGAGGGCGTCTCCGTTTCGGGAGGCTTGTTCCCGGATAATCTCCCGGGCTACTTCGGGAACATACGGAAAACCTTGTTTGGCCAATGCCTCTAGTAAGGTCGTTTTGCCAACACCGGGTCCCCCGGTGATGACAAAGAAGTTCGGTTTATAAATCATGTTTACAAGTTTAGAGCGTGCCGGATGAAAACGGCGAGTCCGTTATCTTCGTCCGCGGGCATGTTATCGAATTGATCCCGTAGTGGTTTCGGGGCATTGGACACGATGAACGGGTGACCGCAACGTTTGAGAAAATCAAGGTCGTTATAGTCATTCCCGAGTCCGGCACATTCATCGTAATGAATACCTAGCTGATCAAGGAGTAACTGGCAAGACGTACCTTTATTGACATCGGGAGCGAAAACTTCGGTCCAGATGGCTTGGTTGTCGATGGGGGACGTGGAACGGATCACGGAGTAGGTTGATAATTTTTGTTGAATATCACCGTGAAGTTGAAGTTGTTGTGCGTCTAGGATAACAAGAAATTGAGTGGCCCCGCCCTGTATCTCGTCGATTGAAGAGATAGGGATTCCCAAGCCGGGATAATTTTCGATACGGCGTCGGAAATCTTCGTGAAGAGAGGAGATATTCCGGTAATAAAAATGATGGTTGTCGGGAATTCTTTGCTGTATGGTAAAATTTATATCGTATTTCCAGAGGTGGGTAGCGATGTCTAGTGTTTCTTCGGCCGATAATTCCCGGGTGAGAAGAATCTCTTTGTCATCCCAGTGCATGATGCCGGCCCCGGAAGAAAATACCATATAATCCACCGGAAGGCCCTCGGGTAGCGTGTTGTTGAGAGAGAACACGGAACGTCCCGTGGCTAGGATGCGAACCACGCCTTGTTGGCCCGCCTCTTCCAGTGCAACTCGGTTTCCCTCGCTTATCTGGTGCCAGTTGCGGGGAAGTGTGGTTCCATCCAGATCAATAATGATAGCTTTAATCATGTAATAAGTTTAAATATTATTTTCAATTCTCCATTTTCAATTTTCAATTGTCTCAACGAGTTCATACTTGTAATAAGGTAATGGTTCGTTGAGGTAGTGGAGTACTTTTTCTTGATTCATGCCGTCGAGGGGATTATGAGCGTAGCCGAAGGTGGCTTTAATTCCCATATTGATAAAGTGTACGGCCCGGTCGAGGGCTTCCGGGAGACTGTCTCCATTGAGCATACATCCCGTGATCACGCTGGCGAAAGCGTCGCCCGTGCCAGGATATGAGGCCGGGATGTAGTCACATAGTACTCTCCAAGTCCGGTGATCCAAGCGGTTATAAGCGAGAGTGGCCACGTTTTGAGCATTGCTTCCGGGTGCGGAGGTGATAATCACGTGTTTCGGGCCGAGTTCGCTCAACTGTTTGCACCATTGTATTGCGGTTTCCACGGAGATCTCTTGTTGTGGGTTATGCCCGAGCAGAAAGGCTGCTTCCGTCAAGTTCGGGGTGATCACCTTGGCTTGGGAACAAAGTTTCCGCATTCCTTCCACCATGTCGGGTGTCATGCTGGAATATAATTCCCCGTGGTCTCCTAGTACGGGATCGACGAGAATGAAATTTTGGTCATTCTTGAAATGTGCGAAGAAATCACTGACGATGCCCATCTGTTTCACGGAGGCCAGGTAGCCCGTGTAAATGGCGTCAAATTGGAGTTGTAACTCTTTCCAGTGAGAGATAAAACTTTCCATGTAATCGGTCAGATCCAGCGAGCGGAAATCCTTGTATTCGCTATGAGCGGATAGTATGGCGGTGGGAAGGGGGCAAACCTGGAATCCCATGTGTGTCAGTATGGGGATGGCCACGGTCAATGAAGCTCTTCCGTAGCCAGACAGGTCGTGAATGGCGGCAATTTTCTTCATGATTAATCGTTTTCTTTATTCCCCAAAGGTAATAAAATTTATTTCAGTGGAACATACGGCAAGGTGAACCAAAAAGTGGAACCTTTGCCTTCCTCTGAATCGACGCCTATTTTTCCCCCTAGTTTCGAGATAATTGTTTCACTGATGGCTAATCCCAGTCCCGTTCCCTGGGCAAAATTATTCAGTTTGATAAAGCGGCCGAATACTTCCTCTTTTTTATCGGGTGCAATCCCGCAACCCGTGTCCGAGACGTAAAAATAGAGCGTGCCGGGTGACGAGAGTCTGTAACCTAGTTTTATGCTCCCTTGGTGAGTAAACTTGATGGCATTCGTGATGAAGTTGTTTATAACTTGGAATACGCGATTTCGTTCTGTTCTGATAATGCACTGTGGCAAACGTTCTTCCACGCTGAACGTGACATCGGGATTTATCATTTTAAGCAGGGTCGCTTGGGCGATTTCTTCAATGAGGCTATTTATATCTACTTTCGAGTACACGAACTCCAACGTCCCTGCCTCAATTTTAGAGAGGTCGAGAATGTCATTGATTAATTGTAGTAACAGGTTATTATTATTTTTTATGATTTTAATATATTCCTGCCTTTCTGTTTCATCTTCCGTCATGGCGAGAATCTCGGAGAAACCCACGATCGAGTTGAGTGGAGTGCGGATTTCATGACTCATGTTTGCTAAAAATGCAGATTTCAAGCGGTTGCTTTCCTCGGCCTGCTCTTTGGCATGTAATAGCTTTTGTTCCATTTGTTTACGTTCCGTGATCACGATACTTGACCCGATGATGGTTTTCGGTTTTCCCGTGCTATCGTATTCGTAAACGGTTCCTTGCTTGTTGACCCACTCGTATTCCCGGTCATTGTACCAGTGTACGAGGTATTCCTCGTGAAATTCTTTGCGTTTACCTGTTAGGAGTTCATTGAACACGTCACGCATATGTTCCCGGTAGTCGGGATGTATCGAGTTGATATACTTTTCGACTTTACAGTAGTATTTGCCGTCAATGGCAAAGAGAGCGTCTTCATGATGGTAGATGTCGTAATCACAAGAGAAGGTTAACGATGGAACGTCGCAATCCCATGGGAGGACGTTTGCCAGGCTGAGGACGGAGGAAAGCGAGGAATTCGTGATTTCCAGTTCCTCTTTGGCATCCCTCAATGAAGTTTCCAGCCTTTTGTAATCATCAATAGAACAGGATGTCCCTATTAGACGGTTCGTGTTTTTTTGCGCCCCATCTTCTTCCTGCAAAGCGTTAATTTCAACCCATTTATAATTTCCGCAATGTCTGAAATCCGCCCGGAAGGTGAATCTTATCCGGTATACTTTTCCCCGGATAAGGTTGTTAAACTCTTTCGTTACACGTTCCCGATCGTCCGGGTGAATGGCGTTGTAGAATTTAGCCATCGGTATTTTCAGGTCCCATTCGAGGGTGTCCCTGTAAATGCCTTTTAATTGCAGGGAGTTGGTTATGAACACTTGTTCTTCGATATCATACATCCAAAGGGCGTGTTTCGTGATATTCAGGGCGAGAATCAATTTTTGGGTAAGGGATTTGATTTCTTCCTGTTGTTTTTGCATATTACTTATATCCAATGCTGTACACACGAGCCACTTCACGTTATCTTCCGTGAAGAGATGTTTGGTGATTAACAGCGTGTGTTCCAAGTTGTCGGAGAGAATGAATTTCTCGGCTCCTTGATAAGATGTTTTCCCCGCGGCCAGTTTCCGGTCGAATTCTTGCATTTGTCGGGCTCTTTCTTCACTTGTGATCAGCTCTTCCGAGTTCCCGATCATTTCTTCGGCTGTACGCCCGAATATGGCCGATCGCTCGCTCCAGAATATATAACGTTCCGTGTTCATGTCTTTGATTGAAATGGGGAACTCTATACTTTCGAGTACCCGGTTCAAAAAGAGCTGTAATTTTTCGGTCTCTGTTTTTCTCAACGTGTAATCGGTGATGTCTCGCATGAAAGCGATCACTTGATTGTTCGGGAGTAGGGCAGTGTGAACATCAAAAAAGTACTTGATATTTTTTACCGGGAGATAGATGTCAAAATATCGGGGAGCCTTTTCCTCCCGTGTCTTTTGGAGTTGTTCCTGAAAATAGTTTTTGCTTTCCGGTTCTTCAATGAGTTCTTCCAAAGTTTTACCGATCATCTCTTCCGGGGGATAAGGGATATGCTCGAGGATGGGATTGAGTAAGCTGACTAGATGATATGACTCATCAAAGATAATCATCATGTTCGGGGTTGCGGCCAGTATAGCCTCCTGCATTTCCACCGACGGTTTTGTTCCGAAAGTTGAAGAATATTCTGACATATATAATACTATTTTGTACGCCTTTACTCCCTGTTGGGGGGATGTTCTTCAAATGTACGTTTTTTTTATTTATTTAGTCATGTATATAATTGTTTATTTTTATGGGGGCGGGTATTATAAAGTGAATATAAATAATCGTGGGTGTATTTTATGAGGGTGTGTCTCGTAAAATTTGATTTTTTAGAGAGTTCGTGTCAAAAATATAGGGGTGTGTATTGAAAATAAATAATATTTTATATATTTGACCCCTGAAAATATAGGGTTCACTTCTTAAAATACAAATTTATGGCAAAATTTAGATTCTTAGCTTTACAAGAGATTGCCCGTCGTAAACCCGTGGAGTGCGGGGAACGTCCCAGGTGTTCTGTCGTGTTTGGAGAAAACGTGTTTTCAATGGATAAAATGCGTCACTATCTTTCCATCGAAGCCTATAAAAAACTGGAAAAGGCAATGTCTGAAGGATTGGCGATCGATCGAGGATTGGCTGATCAAGTGGCTGCCGCGATGAAGGCTTGGGCTGTTGAGCGGGGAGTTACTCACTACACGCACTGGTTTCATCCTTTGAATGGTGCCACGGCAGAGAAGCATGATTCTTTTATTGATTTGTTGCCGGATGGTGACGTGATCGAATCATTTGACGGGCGACTACTTGTCCAGCAAGAACCCGATGCATCCAGTTTCCCGAATGGGGGAATTCGTAACACGTTCGAGGCTCGCGGTTACACGGCCTGGGACCCGGCGTCCCCGGCTTTTATAAATAATCGCACGTTATGTATTCCCACGATATTCGTGGCCTACACGGGTGAGGCTCTTGATTTTAAAACACCGATGTTGAAGTCGTTGGCCATGATCGACCGGGCAGCGGTAGATATTTGCCAGTATTTCGATAAAGACGTGCAGCGAGTGATTGCCACGCTGGGATGGGAGCAGGAATATTTTCTGGTGGATGAGGCTTTGTATAATGCCCGCCCTGATCTGAAATTATGTGGTCGCACGCTCATGGGCCATTCTTCCGCAAAGGATCAACAGCTGGAGGATCAATATTTCGGTTCCATCCCGGCACGGGTTACGGCCTTCATGGAAGAACTGGAATACGAGTGTCATTGCCTGGGAATCCCGATCAAGACCCGCCATAACGAGGTGGCCCCGAATCAATTCGAATGTGCCCCTATTTTTGAAGAGGCGAATCTGGCTGTCGATCATAATCAGTTGTTGATGTCCACCATGAAAAAGGTGGCTCGTCGTCATAATTTCCGGGTGCTGTTGCACGAGAAACCCTACAAGGGGGTGAACGGTTCGGGTAAACACAATAACTGGTCGTTGTTGACGAACACGGGAGTGAACCTATTGTCTCCGGGCAAGAACCCGAAATCGAACATGCAGTTCTTGATCTTTCTGGTATCGACGATCAAGGCCGTGTATGAACATGGTGATTTGCTGAAAGCATCGATCGTGTCGCAAGGAAACGAGGCCCGGCTAGGAGGGGACGAGGCGCCACCGGTAATTATGTCCGTGTTCTTGGGGAATTACTTGTCGGGTGTGCTTGATGAGTTGGTGGAGAAGGTGAGCGACCGGAAGATGAGTCCGGACGAGAAGACCGAGTTGAAATTGAACGTGGGTAAAATTCCGGAAATTATGCTGGATAACACGGACCGTAACCGTACGTCACCTTTTGCGTTCACCGGGAATCGTTTTGAATTTCGCGCGGTGGGGTCGTCAGCCAATTGCGGGGGGCCGATGATCGCGTTGAATGCCGCTGTTGCCGAGCAGTTGATTGCTTTTAAAAGGGAAACGGATGCTTTAATCGAGAAAGGCGTTAAGAAAGACGAGGCAATTTTCCAGATATTGCGTAAATACATCATCGAGTCCAAACCCGTACGTTTTGAGGGGAATGGTTACAGCAAGGAATGGAGGGAAGAGGCCGCCCGTCGGGGATTGTCCACGGAGATGGATTGTATCCCGGCTTTAAAGGCTTATTGTTCGGAGAAGGCCAAGCGGTTGTTCGTGGACAACGGGATATTGAGTGAACGGGAGCTGGAAGCGCGTTTCGAGATCAAGAATGAAATTTATTTGAAGAAATTGCAGATAGAATCTCGTGTATTGGGAGATCTCGTCTTGAATCACATTATCCCGACCGCGATCACTTACCAGAATACTCTGTTGACGAACGTGACGGCGCTGAAGAATATCCTGCCGGACTACGAGTCTGTGGCTGACGTGCAAATTGAGGCCATCCGCACGATTTCCTATCATATCCGGGAGATCCAGACGATGGTGTCTGATATGACGGAAGCTCGCAAACAAGCTAACGCGATTGCCGATGAAGTGGCACGGGCCGAGGAATACACGGAAAAGGTTCGCCCCTATCTGGAGAAGATCCGTTATCACGTGGATAAGCTGGAATTACTCGTGGACGACGAGATCTGGCCGTTGCCGAAATACCGGGAACTGTTGTTCTCCCGGTAGATTTTATACTTGGGTGTACTCGCTTGGTGAAAATCGGGCGAGTTCGCTATCTCCAAAAAATAAATAAAGATGTAGTGGTGTCCCTTCCGGTTGATCCCCGGAGGGGATTTCTATGGTTACGTTTTCGTCGCCCCTGCGAGCGGGTATGTCACGAAGTAGACAGGGAGAACGTCGTAGCGTGTCGTAGAAATAGCCCACGAACACTTGGTCCGAGGCGCTTGCTTTCGGGCAATCGATGCCGTTTTCCCAGTTCAAAGTGACCGTCCACCCGTTGCGTTCCGTGCCGGTGATGACGGGGGCTTCTAGTGTTCCCAAAGAAAAACGGAAAGTTTTGAATGCCCATACTCCTTTGCCTGGGAGTAGGCACCCTCCGTTGGTTGAATGGAATAAAGAGTCGCTCTTGGAAACCCCTCTCTCCCGGGCCGCGATTCGCCATATTAGTAAGTCTCCGATAGCCCGTTTGTAAATTTTCCACATTTTGCGGGCTTCCGTGAATCGGTCCGTGGTTTGCTTCTCTCCCTCTGTTCTGGATTTTCTGGGTCCCCGGGTGGATTTGCATTTCCGGACTTTCCCTCCGTACAAGAAATAAGTATACCCGTCGACTTTAACCGGGCCGTTTGCAAGTATGGCTAAAAATAGAGGAGAGGTTATGTCCATGTCAATACTGATTTAAAAATGAATAATTGATGAATACCGGTGCAATAGTAGTAATAATATTTTGAATAAACAATACTTATACTTTATGAACCTTATTATATATAAGGTTCATATAAGGTTTCTATAAGGTATCTATAAGGTTCATGAAGGTATTGATCTGGTATTCTTCAAAAAATGAAGATAAATTTTTATTTCAACTTTTCTACTATTTAGCTTTATTTTAGAATTAATTGTCGTATATTGCGGGTCTTAATTAAATAAAAGGATTATGGCGGAATTTGTAAACTCTATTGGTCAGGTGCGGGGAAAATTCGGAAACGTGGTTGCCTATGTGCGGGCTAACGGTAAGAATTATTGTAAAGGTGCGAGTATTTCTCGTAAACCTAGCACGGAGTCGCAAAAGCAACAGGCTGCGGCGTTTGCTGTTGTGGTGAGTAGAAAGGGATGGATGGCTCGGGCGATTCGATTGGGATTTCCGGGAAATCAATACCCGAAAGGCTTTAATGGGTTCACGAGTGCGAATGTGACAACGGCAGTGACGGTTGAAAAGGTTAATCCCATGAAACCGATGGTCCGCTATAAGAAAGCTACCCAGGAATACCGGGGTATTATTGATTACTCGAAACTTCGTGTGGCGGCGGGTGCGCTTGTCAGCCCGGTAGTTGTTTGCAAGGTGGAGGCCGAGAACCGGAAGGTGCATTTTTCGCATCAAGGAATGGTTGTGGAGGCTATAGATTGTTTCTTGGATGACGAGATTTATGGCGTACTTCTTCACGAAGCGACATATTCCTGTAAAGTGATGCGATTAGGAACGCGTGGGGAGGATTGGACCGAGAGCGTGAGTTTTCCGGAAGAGGCAGAAACGGAGGGGCTGGTTGTTTATGTTTTTGCCCGAGCGGCGGATGGGAAGGACACTTCTGATTCGGTGTGTTTGTGGAATAAAGGGAAATGAAAAGATTATAATGTATTTTTGTAAATATAAATTAGAAATTAAGGATCATGGCGAAAATAACAGTAAAAAATACGAGTGTTTCGGTGATTAAAGTGGATGATTTTGACTATATTTCTATCACGGACATTGCTAAATATAAGACCTCCGAGCCAGATATCGTGATTGCTAACTGGATGCGTAACAGGATGACGATTGAATATTTAGGATTGTGGGAAATTCTATATAATCCTAATTTTAAACCCCTCGAATTCGAGGGGTTTAAAAAAGAGGCAGGTTTAAATGCTTTTACTCTTTCGCCTAAAAAATGGATAGAGACGACAAATGCCATGGGTATTATTTCTCGTTCCGGACGTTATGGCGGAACATTTGCGCATAAAGATATTGCGTTTAAGTTTGCCAGCTGGGTTTCTGTTGAGTTTGAATTATATATAATCAAGGAATTCCAGCGTCTGAAAGAACAGGAGCAAGCTCAACTCGGTTGGTCGGCCAAACGGGAGCTTTCAAAAATCAACTACCATATCCACACGGATGCGATTAAGCAAAATCTGATCCCGGAAGAGCTTTCTCCGGCACGGGTTTCTCAAGTGTATGCTAATGAGGCTGACGTACTGAACGTGGCCATGTTCGGGATGACGGCTTTCGAATGGCGGGAGGCGCATTCGGATTTGAAAGGTAATATTCGGGATTATGCCACGATCAATGAGTTGATCTGCCTTTCGAACATGGAAAATTTGAATGCCGTTTTTATTCAGGAAGGTATGGCTCAACAAGAGCGTTTGTTGAAATTGAACCGGATTGCCATCCAGCAAATGCGAGTGTTGGCGGACATGGACGGACGGAAGCTGATGAAATAAAATTGCTCAAAAAAATGTGTCTGAAAAATTGACAATTCACATAGAATAATTGTAAGTTTGTGCCCGCAATGAAAAAATTCATTATAGGCATATTAATTGGCTTTGTGGCTATTTTTTGTTTGAATGAAATTTCAGACAAAAAGGGACAGTTATCCTCAAGCGTGCTGACTGTTACAGAGCAATATGCCGATGATGCGGAGCATACTTGCGAGCTGTCTTCGCATTCCAGACAAACGCTTGCCAATGAATGGCGTTTTTCGTTTGAGGGGCTGGATGCCGTTAATTTAAGGAGAGATGATACATCGCTGTCTTCTTCCTCCGGTCCGAGAGGGACGAATCCTTCCCGAAGCTTGAAGTTTGCATCTACGATCTTAATGTTGTCTTTCTATGATGTTCCGTTGACCAATTGGGATACGAAAAATTTATATTATCATTATTGTTTCGTGAAATCATCGTGTAGGTATTTTGTCTACACATTGAGGAAAATAATTATTTAGCGTCTGGTTTATTTATGAGTGTACGTGCAGGTATCCGGTGGGGTAGCTGTGATGAGGTGTGTATTCATTTTATTTACGTTGTTCATATTTAAACTTATATCGCTATGTCTAATTTATTTTTATTCACATTTATAATGTTGATCATTACTTTCTTTATCGGTTTTTTTGTTGCCTTGATTATAAAAATAATTGCTTCTTGGGCTGATCTCCTTGATTTTTGTCAATTACATAGGGAGGAACTTGCAGAGATAAAAAGGATCAAGAAATTGCAGCGTCAGACGGTGGCTGTTACGGTTCAATCCGGAAGGGAGAACTTGGTTGCCGAGAAGAATCAACATATGGCTCATCGCTTGCAAGAGACTGTTCACGGCGTGAAATCGGATAAAAGAGCCGCTGTTTAATTTTGGCAGGTCGTATTCTTTCTATAATCTTATCAGATTTATATTGCGATGGAAAATATAGATGTTCTTAATTTATTCCAAGGTATTGGAACGATGGTCGCTAGTGGATGGTTTCTTGCCATTGCTCGGGTGGTGCTGGTCATGATTGGTTTTTTGTTGATTTATTTGGGATGGAAGGGTATCCTTGAACCCATGATTATGATTCCGATGGGGTTGGGTATGATCGCGATTAATTGCGGAACGTTGATCATGCCTGACGGTTCATTAGGGAATCTTTTTTTGGACCCGATGCTCACGGATACCGATGAGTTGATGAATGTGATGCAGATTGACTTCCTGCAACCGATATATACCTTGACATTTAGTAATGGGTTGATTGCCTGTTTCGTGTTTATGGGGATCGGGACGCTGTTGGATGTCGGGTATTTGCTCCAAAGGCCTTTTGTTAGTATTTTTTTGGCCTTATGTGCGGAACTTGGGACATTTCTGACCGTACCGATTGCGTCGGCCATGGGATTAACGTTGAAAGAGAGTGCCTCCGTTGCCATGGTAGGTGGAGCTGACGGGCCGATGGTCTTGTTCACTTCTTTGGTGCTTGCCAAACATCTGTTTGTACCGATTACGGTGGTAGCTTACCTGTATTTGGGATTAACGTATGGAGGGTATCCGTATCTGGTTAAGTTGTTGATCCCGAAACGTCTGCGTGCGATTAAAATGACCAATCGGAAGGAGCCAAAGCAATACGGGGCCAAGGTAAAACTGGCTTTTGCCGTCATTCTTTGTGCCGTGTTGTGTTTTATGTTCCCCGTGGCTTCCCCTCTTTTCTTCTCGTTGTTTATCGGGGTTGCCGTTCGTGAGTCCGGGATGAAGCATGTTTATGACTTTGTGAGTGGGCCGTTGCTGTACGGGTCAACGTTCATGTTGGGAATGTTACTAGGTGTTTTGTGCGATGCGCATTTGTTACTTGATCCAAATATTATCAAATTGTTGATTTTAAGTGTGCTGGCATTACTACTCTCCGGTATCGGTGGTATTATCGGTGGTTATGTGATGTACTTTATCAAGAAAGGAAATTATAATCCTGTTATTGGTATTGCAGCCGTCAGTTGCGTGCCGACCACGGCAAAGGTGGCTCAGAAAATAGTCAGTAAAGAAAATCCTGAATCCTTCATATTAGGAGATGCTCTGGGTGCTAATATTTCGGGAGTAATTACTTCCGCTATTATCACCGGAGTATATGTTTCTTTTATTCCGTATTTATAGTAAGTGTTTTTGAAAAGTAACGCCCGGAGGAATCTCCGGGCGTTATGCTTTTTGTTTGAATTTCTTTTAGAACATATAGTCCCACATCGGCAGCAAGATCGGTTTCTGATCTAATGCTTTCAATGCCTTTTCTCCCAAATATTTTTTGTGAATAACTACCCGGAAGATGTATTCGTCAAACCATTTGTCGGTGAAGGTGAGGTAACCGTTGTGTCCGGCTTGCGGACCCCAGCTGTTCTCGAATTCCCATTTCGTGGGTTTGCCGTTCGCATCAACATCCACTGCAACCAATGACATGGCGTGAGCAGAACCGCTTTGGCGGGTCAGGATACGGGTTTTCTTGTCCATGGAAAAGTCTACACCCATCAACGAGTTGTAGTCGTACATTTCCGGATCAAGAATTCCGGTTTCACGGTTGAAATATTTGCCCACGTCGCTGGAGGTATACATGGCCTCGTTGCCTTTGATAGAGGCGATGGCTGCTGCTTTGATGTCTTCGTTCGGCAGGTTCAGATATACCCAGTTGATCCCCTCGACGGTGTTCCGGTAGTTCTGAATATCATATACTTTATAATATTCCCGGGTTGGGTCGTTCATGATCATGATGTAATTTTTCGGGCTGTAATCGGTTGGTGTGATCTCCTTGTAGAATTGTTGGGGAGTGTAATTTGCCAGCTCCTTGATTTCCCCGTTTCTATCCTTGTATCTCCAAGTGAATGTGGTTGGCGGTTCGCCTAGGCAAAGAGCCAAGATGCGGTAAATGTCTTTCAGAATAGAGACTTTCTCAGCACGTAGTTCTTTGATCTTTTTACCTTGAGCGGCCATTTCCCGGATGGTGTAGCCACCCTTGCGGAGACGCTCGTTGATCAATGATCCCATGGCACTCGTGTTGTTCGAGTGAGCGGTTTCCGGCATGACTTCCTTGGGTACAACACCGTATTTTTCTCCCAGGTTGTAATAGAGGTTCCATACACCGCCGTCACCCACGGGAGCTTGGAACATGAAGGTCACGTCCCGGTCGTCCATCGGCTTGTTGGCCGTGGCAATCATGTTTTCCAGGAAAAGATTAGATTTCTCGAACATATCCCAGAAGTAAAGGTAGTTGTGAGAGAAATCGAATCCCGTGAGGTTATATTTCTCGATGATGCTCGGACGTAACACGTTCATGGAGGTAAACATCCAGCAGCGTCCGGAACTTTGCTGATCCGTGATACCCTGTACTTTTACCCGGTATTTGAAATAGTGGTCTATTTTTCCTTGAATCTCCCGATTAAGGGCGTTATCCCGGATATTCTTGTCATTGGTCAACACGTTCTGAATGGCTTTCGTGGAAGCGTCTTTCTGGAAACTCCCCTTGATGTCATTCAGTTCTTTTTCACCGATCGTCTGGGCGCACAGCGACGCCCCGGTCAGTAATAAAGTAACTAATGTAACTTGTATTTTCTTCATAGTTTATTTATTATTGAATTTTATTAAACCTGTAACCTGTCAACTTGTAACCTGTAACGTTGCGCTGCAACTAAATATGGATTACTTCGTCGTAAGCGGCAGCAGCAGCCTCCATCACGGCCTCGCTCATTGTCGGGTGCGGGTGAACCGTTTTGATGATGTCATGAGCGGTAGCTTTTACCTTGCGGGCAAGTACCATCTCGGCGATCATTTCGGTCACGTTCATACCCACCATGTGAGCGCCCAGCAGGGTATTGTCGGCAGCGTTGAAGATCAATTTGATGAATCCTTCGTTTGCTCCGGCCGCGCTCGCTTTGCCTGATGCGGTGAACGGGAATTTACCGATCTTGATTTCATAACCGGCTTCTAAGGCTTTTGCCTCGTTCAGACCAACGGATGCAACTTCTGGAGTCGTGTAGGTACATCCGGGGATGTTAGTATAGTCGATGGGGGCCGTGTGTACTCCCGCGATGTGTTCCACGCAGCAGATAGCCTCGGCAGATGCCACGTGAGCCAATGCCGGGCCGTGAACGATGTCACCGATAGCGTAAACGCCTTCCACGTTCGTGCGGTAGTAGTCGTCTACTTTTACACGACCTCTTTCCATTTCAATATTCAATTCTTCCAGACCGATATTTTCCACGTTCGGGGCGATACCCACGGCGGACAACACGATCTCAGCCTCGTGTACTTCGATTTCGCCTTTCTTATTTTTGATGTTCACTTTCAACAAACCTTCTCCGCTTTCCACGCTTTCCACGGAAGATTTCACCATCACGTCGATTCCGGCTTTCTTGAAAGAACGACCTACTTGTTTGGATACTTCTTCGTCTTCAAGCGGCAGGATAGTTGGCATGAATTCAACCAATAATACTTTGGTTCCCATTGCATTGTAGAAGTATGCCAATTCGGAACCGATTGCCCCGGAGCCTACCACGATCATGGATTCCGGCTTGTGGTCAAGAGTTAAGGCCTGACGGTAACCGATAATCCGTTTTCCATCCTGAGGGATATTCGGTAACTGACGGGAACGGGCGCCCGTGGCTAAAACGATATGTTGAGCCTCGAAAATGGTCTTTTCTCCGGCAGCATTTGTTACCTCTACGGTTTTGTCTGCGGTCAGTTTTCCATGACCTTCGATCACGGTGATGTTATTCTTCTTGAACAAGTATTGGATTCCTTTGCTCATCTTGTCGGCAACACCCCGGCTGCGGGCGATGATGGCATCGAAATCGGGTGCGGCATTCTCGATTTTTACCCCGTAATCAGCAGCGTGATGGGCGTATTCCAACACTTGTGCGGATTTAAGCAGGGATTTCGTGGGAATACATCCCCAGTTCAAGCAAATTCCACCCAGTTCGGCACGTTCTACGACGGCCACGGTCATTCCTAATTGAGACGCACGAATGGCAGCCACGTATCCTCCGGGACCACTACCAATTACGATTAAGTCGTATTTCATTTCTTATATTTTTAATAATGTGAATAATTTTAGTGTTGAATCATCGGGACACAAAATTAGGGGAATTGTTTAGAATAGAAAACAAATTCACTTCAAAAGTCGCTTGTAGTACAAATGTCTGTGTGTTATATATTTTATTTCAGAGGTTTATATGGTCATTTTGACAAGAGTTGATGTTAAAATTTTGGTTTTATAAGTTGAAATAGTATCTTTACACGCTTAAAATTTTATTAGTGTTGAAAATATTTGGTATATGGAGTATTCCGTAGCGTGGATTCATGTCTCTGGTTGTAAATCAAAGGAATATTTCATGTCACTTGGAACATAAAATTGGATATTAATATGAAAGGACTAAAAATTGTTGTTCTTGCTAAGCAGGTTCCCGATACGAGAAACGTGGGGAAAGATGCGATGAAAGCAGACGGAACTGTAAACAGGGCAGCTTTACCTGCCATCTTCAATCCTGAGGATTTAAATGCTTTAGAGCAAGCTTTAAGATTAAAAGATACAATTGAAGGGACAACCGTTCATGTACTGACGATGGGACCCGGCCGTGCTGCCGAGATCATCCGTGAGGCTATGTACCGGGGTGCGGATGGAGGTTATTTATTGTCTGATCGCGCTTTTGCCGGTTCGGATACGTTAGCAACTTCTTACGCTTTATCTTGCGCGTTACGCAATTTGGAATATGATCTGATTATTTGCGGTCGTCAGGCTATTGACGGGGATACCGCTCAAGTGGGGCCGCAGGTGGCTGAGAAATTGGCTTTACCGCAGGTTACCTATGCTGAAGAAATTCAAGGGTGTGATGGGAAAATCGTGACGATCAAACGCCGTTTGGAAAGAGGTATTGAAGTGGTGACTTGCCCGATGCCTTGTGTGGTGACCGTGAACGGTTCTGCCGCATCTTGTCGTCCGAGAAACGCTCGTTTCGTGATGAAATACAAGAATGCGAAAGGTACTCAGGAGGCTCAGGATGCTAACGAGGATTATTTTGCACTGGTGAACGAACGCCCGTATTTGAAATTGACCGAATGGAGCGTGAATGATATTCAGAGTAATCCGACAGATCTCGGTTTGAGCGGATCACCAACCAAGGTAAAGAATATCGAGAGTGTGGTGTTCCAGGCTAAAGAGGCTAAAGTACTTTCCGGTACGGATGCTGAATTGGATGCCATGATGAAAGAGTTGATAACTAACCATACAATCGGGTAATTTTAGATTTTAAATTGTAAATTTTAAATTGAAAACTTCTGAAACGTGGCAATTGGAATTTACAGAATCTAAAATCTAAAATCTAAAATTTTAAATGATATGAACAGTGTATTTGTATATTGCGAAATAGAAGAGGGTACGGTTGCTGACGTGAGTCTCGAATTATTGACCAAAGGACGTGCCCTTGCAACAAAACTTGGAGTAAAGCTGGAAGCTATTGTTCTGGGCGAAGGACTGAAAGATGTTGAAAAACAAGTATTTCCTTATGGAGTGGATGTACTTTGGGTAGGTGACGATGCTCGTCTGGCTCCTTACACGACGTTACCTCACACGAAGATGTTGGTACGTTTGTTTGACGCTGAGAAACCACAGGTGGCTTTGATGGGAGCAACCAGCGTGGGACGTGATTTAGGTCCTCGCGTGTCCTCTGCATTACATAGTGGTTTGACGGCTGACTGTACGAGCCTTGAAATCGGTGAGTATACCGATGCCAAGAGCGGAAAGAAATACGAGAATTTGTTATACCAGATTCGTCCGGCATTCGGAGGAAATATCGTGGCCACGATCGTGAACCCGGAATGTCGTCCGCAGATGGCTACGGTTCGCGAAGGTGTGATGAAGAAAGAAATCTTCAATCTTCAACATCAGGGAGAAGTGAAGAAATTGAACGTGGACGAGTATTTGGATGATACCGACTTGGTGGTAAAGGTGATCGAGCGTCACATGGAAAAATCCAAAGTGAATATCAAGGCTGCTCCGATCATTGTTTCCGGTGGATATGGTGTAGGTTCTAAAGAGAACTTTAACTTATTATACGAGTTGGCCGCTGTTTTAGGCGGGGAAGTAGGTGCTTCTCGTGCTGCTGTGGATGCCGGATTCTGCGAACACGAACGTCAGATCGGACAGACAGGAACAACGGTTCGTCCTAAATTATATATTGCTTGCGGTATCTCCGGACAGATCCAGCATACTGCCGGGATGGAAGAGTCTTCTATGGTAATTGCTATTAACACGGATGCAAATGCTCCGATTAATAAATTTGCCGATTACGTGATCACGGGTGACTTGAACGTGGTTATCCCCAAGATGATCCAGTATTATAAGAAGAACAGCAAGTAGACAATTGTAAATTTTAGATTGTAAATTTTAAATTGAAATGGAGCTGTCGGAAAATACAATCTAAAATCTAAAATTTAAAATTTAAAATGGAATAAGGTATGGCAAATTTCTATACAGATAACGAGGATTTAAAGTTCCACTTGGGACATCCCTTGATGCAGAAGATTGTTGCTTTGAAAGAGCGCAATTTCGAGGATGCAGGGAAATGCGAGATCGCACCGCGTGATTTCGAGGATGCAATGGATAATTATGACAGAGTGTTGGAGATCGTGGGAGATATTTGTGGTAACGTGTTGGCTGAAAATGCCGAGGGCGTGGATCACGAGGGACCGGAAGTAATTGACGGTCGGGTAAAATACGCTCCCGGGACTCAACAGAATCATGATATGCTGGCTCAGGCCGGATTGTACGGTATGTCATTACCGCGTGAGTATGACGGGTTGAACTTCCCGATGGTACCTTACGTGATGGCAGCAGAGTTGGTGTCCCGTGGTGATGGCGGTTTCGCTAATATCTGGGGATTACAGGATTGTGCTGAAACGATTCACGAGTTCGCTAACGAGGAACAAAAACGTCAGTATTTACCCCGTGCGGCAAAGGGCGATACTTACGCCATGGACTTGACCGAACCGGATGCAGGATCGGATTTGCAGTCTGTACAGTTAAAAGCGACCTATTGCGAGAAAGATGGCAAATGGTATCTGAATGGTGTGAAACGTTTCATCACGAATGGTGACGCTCATATTTCATTGGTACTTGCCCGTTCTGAAGAGGGTACGCACGACGGACGTGGTTTGTCCATGTTTATTTATGACAAGGCTAACGGCGGAATGACCGTTCGTCGTATCGAGAATAAATTGGGTATCAAAGGTTCCCCGACTTGCGAGTTGGTGTTTAAGGATGCTCCGGCTGAATTGGTTGGAGAGCGTAAACTTGGATTGATCAAGTACGTGATGTCTTTGATGAATGGTGCCCGTTTGGGTGTCGGGGCTCAATCTGTGGGTATTGCCGAGGCTGCTTACCGTGAAGGTTTGAAATACGCTCAGGAAAGACGCCAGTTCGGTAAAGCGATTATCGAATTCCCGGCTGTATACGAGATGTTGACCAACATGGAGGCTAAATTACAGGCTGCACGTTCTGTGCTTTACGAGACGAGCCGTTTTGTAGATATGTACAAGGCTTACACGCACATCGCTAACGAGCGGACCTTGAACAAAGAAGAGCGTGAGGAGATGAAGAAATACCAGAAGTTGGCTGACATCTTCACCCCGCTATTAAAATTGTTCTCCAGCGAGTATGCGAACGAGATTGCTTACGACGCTTTGCAGATACACGGAGGTTCCGGGTTCATGAAGGATTACCCGATTGAGCGTTTGGTTCGTGATGCACGTATCACGAATATCTATGAGGGAACTTCTCAGTTGCAGGTCGTAGCAGCCATTCGCGGTGTGACCACGGGACAATTCTTGAAACAAATCCGTGAGGAATACGAGCAAGCTTCTATCCGTCCGGAACAGGAATATGTTCGTGAGATATTGAAAGGTATGACCGGGGCATTCGAGGCTGCCGTGACGAAAGTAACGGCTGTTGGAGAAACTGAATACGTGGATTTCCATGCACGTCGTTTGGTTGAGATGGCAGGATATATCATTTTGGGGTATTTACTGTTGATTGATTCTCAACGTTGTGATCGTTTTGCTAAATCTGCCGAGATCTTTGTGAAATACGGTCAAGCAAAGGTTGCCGGATATGCTGCATTTATCAATGACTTCGAATTGAAGGACTTGGGAATGTATAAAAAATAATAATCTACGAAAAGTATGATCATGAAAAAGGGAGGTTTCAAAGCCTCCCTTTTTTATTTATTCTCCTCTTTTTATTTCAATTGGTTTATAACTTGCTCTTTCCTTGCGATCAGTCGTAGCTGCACAACTGATGCCCCGTTCCCTCATGGCTTTGTTTTTCCCGATGTGAGTATCCGGGAATTTCTTTTTCTTACCGAAAAAAGTAGAGATTCCCAGTCCTATAAAAGCCAGACCGATTAACACGGCTATGATGATAAAGTAGGTTCCTATCATAATTGTTTATTTTATATATACAAAAATACCAATATTACTTCGCTTTCCCAAAGAAACGAGCGGGATTCTCGATAGTGATATTTTAAAGATAACCAATGAATTGTAATTTTAATAATAAAAGGGATTTTGATTCGAAATTAGAAAGAAAAGGCCGTAAATTCGTTTTTATATGGTGTTTTACGATGTTTTTTCCGTGTAAAAACGAGAATCGTTAAAAAAAAAGATTAAAAAAGGCTATTTATTACTTTGTTTTTTCTACATTTGAGGTGCAAAGTCAAATAAAATTGAGAAACAATGGAAGGATACGAACAAAACGACGGAATGGATACGAATGATAGAGATGAAATCTATTCCAATGCAGTGAAAGCAGGGAAAAGAACTTATTTTTTTGATGTGAAGGCGACCCGTAATAATGATTACTATTTGACGATCACCGAGAGCAAGAAAAAATTTGATAATAACGGTAATCCAAGCTACGAGAAACATAAAGTGTTCTTGTATAAAGAAGACTTTGACAAGTTTGTCGAGGGCTTAGAAGAGGCTATTGGCGTGGTAAAAGCTGCAATCAATGGCGAACTTCCGGAAAAGAATACTGACCTGTAAATAGTACTGTAATAAAATATTGAAGCGGGATGCACGATAAGTGAATCCCGCTTTTTATATGAACTCCCTTTTATGTTTTTTCTCCACTGAATTTTTGAGTATCTTTGTGTGGACAGAAAGAAGAGAAACATGGAGAATAAGCCGTTGGCAGAGCGAATGAGACCGAAGTCTTTAGAAGACTATATCGGGCAGCAACATCTGGTGGGACCGGGCAAGGTGCTACGAAAGATGATTGATTCGGGAGTTGTGTCTTCCTTTATTTTATGGGGGCCTCCGGGAGTGGGGAAAACGACGTTGGCGATGATTATCGCGGAACAGTTGAAACGTCCGTTTTACGTGTTGAGTGCCGTGAGTTCCGGGGTAAAGGATGTGCGCGAAGTGATTCAGAAAGCCGAGGGACAACGTTTCTTTAATACACCGAATCCCATCCTGTTTATCGATGAAATTCATCGATTCTCGAAGGCCCAGCAAGATTCTTTGCTGGCAGCCGTGGAGAAAGGTACCGTGACGCTTATCGGGGCCACGACTGAAAATCCTTCCTTCGAGGTGATTTCCCCGCTTTTATCCCGTTGTCAGGTGTACGTGCTAAAGTCTCAAGAGAAAAAGGATCTCGAAGACCTGATAGACCGTGCCGTTGCTAAGGATTATTACTTGAGCAAGCGTAATATCACGGTGAAGGAGAAAGAGGCCATGATCTCTTATAGTGGCGGTGATGCCCGAAAATTGTTGAATATCTTGGAGCTGGTGGTAAACGGATTGGGAGAGGGGGATATTGTTATTGACAATGAGGCTGTGCATCGGGAGTTACATGAGAACCCGTTGATGTATGATAAGGACGGAGAACAGCATTATGATATAGTTTCTGCCATGATCAAATCCATCCGGGGAGGCGACCCGAATGCGGCGGTTTATTGGATGGCTCGTATGTTGCAAGGGGGAGAGGATCCGAAGTTTATAGCTCGTCGTTTGATTATTTCCGCGGCGGAGGATATAGGATTGGCTAACCCGAATGCAATTTTGATCGCGAATACTTGTTTTGAGGTCGTGCATAAAATCGGTATGCCGGAAGCTCGGATTCCTTTGTCGGAATGTGTGATTTACTTGGCGACTTCTCCGAAGAGTAATTCCGCTTACCTGGCTATTGATGCGGCCATTGCAACCGTGAAACAGACCGGAAATTCTCCGGTACCGTTACATTTACGTAATGCCCCGACGAAGTTGATGAAAGATTTGAATTACGGGCAGGATTACAAGTACCCGCATGATTATCCGGGAAATTTCGTGGAACAACCATATTTGCCGGAAGAATTGAAAGACAAGAAGTTCTATCAACCCCAACAGAATGCACAGGAAGTGAAGATTCTGGAGCGTTTGAAGGCTTGGTGGAGAAAATATAGATAATGGGAAGAATCTAAAATCTAAAGTTATTATGGTATATAATGAATTGATAAATCAGGAGATGTTTTTTTTGTTGGCCGGACCTTGCGTGATCGAGGGAGAGGAGATGGCTTTAAATATTGCGGAACACGTGAAGAAGGTGACGGATCGTTTGGGAATCCCGTACGTGTTCAAGGGATCATTCAAAAAAGCTAACCGCTCGCGTTTGGATTCTTTCACGGGGATCGGGGACGAGAAGGCGTTGAAGATATTAGCCAAGGTGAGAGCTGAATTTGGTATTCCGGTGGTGACGGATATTCACACGGAACGGGATGCGGAAATGGCTGCCGAGTACGTGGATGTATTACAGATACCGGCTTTCTTATGTCGCCAGACCGATTTGCTGGTAGCTGCTGCTAAAACGGGAAAGATTGTGAATATCAAGAAAGGGCAGTTCCTTTCTCCCGAGTCCATGAAATTTGCCGTGGACAAGGTAAGAGAATCCGGGGATGATCGGGTAATGGTAACAGAACGGGGAACGACGTTTGGGTATCAAGATCTGATCGTGGACTACCGCGGAATCAGTATCATGCAACAGGCTTGCCAGTGTCCGGTGGTTGTGGATGTGACGCATTCTTTGCAACAACCGAATCAGGCTTCCGGGGTAACCGGGGGACAGCCTGCATTAATAGAAACAATAGCCAAGGCTGGAATTGCCGTGGGTGCCGATGGTATTTTTATTGAAACACATGCTGATCCTAGTTGTGCGAAGTCGGATGGAGCAAATATGTTACGTCTGGACTTGATTGAAGGATTGTTAGAAAGACTGGTTCGCATCAGAGAAGCGATAAGATAGTTTATAAAGTTATAAGGTTCATAAAGTTATAAGGTAATTTCCACTTTATAAGCTTTATGAACCTTACAGATTATTATTATTCAGTGGGTTTAATGTCCTGTACTTGTCCTGTAATCCACGTTTTGTTTCTTTCCCGTATTACATTCGTAACTCCCGTTTCAACCATACGGCCATTACGGGATCGGGAATAATCACTTGACGTTTTTCTATTTCTATAAGTTCTTTCTTTACCAAGGCTCGTTTTACGATGCTAACATTGGCCGACGATCCGAGTTGGTACTTATGCAAAATCTCCTGTGTGGTAAACTCACTATGAACTCCATCTATGATTGCTCGTAAAAAATTCATTTGATAAGTTGTAAGACTCTCGGTTTGCTTTTCGAATAGCGGTGTATTTTGGTCGATAATATCTTGATATGCTGTCTCGAAATCTTGTTCCGTGGCAATTTTGTCCGTATGAATCCATACTAACCATGCCAACTGCTGCACGTATGAAGAATGATTATCTACTATTTGGCAGATTTTTTCGGCTAACTTTTCTGAAATTCGTTTGCCTGTAGCTTTGAAACGCCTACATATATAGTCTATCCAATCCCGAGTCTCGATTTTTGACAAATAGATAGCATCCCCGAATTTATAGAAAGGAAGGCTCTTTTTTTCGAAGAGTTCATTCATCAAATGTTTCTTGCTACCGAATAGACAATACGATACCGACTTTTGTAATTGCCAAATAGAGCGTAATCGCTTCTGGAAGGTTTTGGAATCTTTGAACTCGGCAATCTGCTGGAATTCGTCGATACAAACGACGATATTGTAACCTTTTTTTTGGGCTATTTTTTCAGGGAGCTGCAAGATTTCATCGATATTGTTACTTTTGGGATTTATTTCAAGCGATATGGAAAAATCCGTCATAGGATCGGTCCCCATCGAAATTTTAGGACTGATACGGGAAAGGAACAATTTAGCGTGCTCAAGCCATTCATCCAATTTTGAAGATGTCTGTTTGAGAATAGCGGAAGCGAATGCGTCATAAAAATCTCGATCGCTGCGACAAGAAAAAATGTCGAGATAGACGATTTTTAATTTATCTGATTGTGCCAAACTGCACGCTTTCTGTACTAAAGAGGTCTTCCCCCAGCGGCGAGGTGAGATTAGTACCGTATTTACACCATGCTGAAAATTTAATACCAAGCGTAACGTTTCTTTCTCTCGGTCCGTGAAATTGTCGCCTGATGTTGCAACTCCAAATATAAAAGGCTTATTCTCCATAATTCTTCGAGTGTGATTCAAATGTAAAGATAAGTAATATTTTTATTACTAACAATGTTATTACTAATAAAAGTATTACTTATATTGTGCCTTTTAACTCTTACTCTTCCACGTAAATCTCTAGGACTTGCGTTATGTCATCCGGGTATAGCGTGAGATTTTTAAAACAAGCGGGTACAAGAACGGTTTCTCCCTTGTTGACCAATACCGGTTCGCATTCCCCGGTTGTGATGGTGAATTTTCCTTGCAGGCACATGTAGATTACAAATGAATCAAGGTGAACGTACTCTTTCTCTATGTCCCGGTCAAATACGAGTAAATTCGTGGTAAAATAAGGGCATTTCACGAGTTTTGCGGATTGATTATCCTGTGGGGTATAGTTTACTCGGTGTTGTGGTTGATAGCTGTAATCGATCACGTCTGTGGCTAAATCCGTGTGTAGTTCACGTGTGTTCCCGTTGGCATCTTTCCGGTTGTAGTCGTAAATTCGGTATGTAATGTCGGAAGTCTGTTGAATTTCTGCGATCAGGCATCCTTTCCCAATAGCGTGTACCAATCCGGCAGGAATAAAGAAACTTTCCCCTTTCTTTACTTTTTGGACATTCAATAAATCCATGAGTTTGTTCTGGTGTAATGCCTGAAGATAGGTTGCCTTGTCAATTTCGTGATTGAATCCCAACACGAGAGAGGCATCCTTTTCTGCATCGACGATATACCACATTTCAGTTTTACCATAGGCATTATGACGTTCTTTTGCCGTCTCGTCATCCGGGTGTACTTGGATGGACAGATCGTCATTCGCATCAATATATTTAATTAATAGGGGAAATTCAATGCCGAATTTCTCGTAGATATGATCCCCGACGAGGTCTCCCATGTATACTTCGATTAACTCTTGTAAATCGTTGTCAGCAAGGATTCCGTTTGATACCACCGAGATATTGTCCTCCACGGCCGATATTTCCCAACTTTCACCAATGGATTCTTCGTGTTCTTCACTTTTATAAGCTAGTCTTTCACCTCCCCATATCTTTTTTTTGAGAATTGGATGGAATTTTAACGGGTATAACATGATTTATTATTTTGTTAGGCATAATTATTGTACTAAGAACAAAGATAGGAATTTTGTGAATGGGGGATTATAATTTATGGATTAATTTTGCGAATAGAATTACGGTTAATGATATAAAAACGGAGTGAAATGAAGAAATTAGGAATGTTAGGTCTCATCGTGGGGAGCTTGTGGTTGGGTAGTTGTAGTGACGATGATAAAGATTTTATGTTAGATGTCAATCGAATGACAGGTGTTGATTGGTATTACAATAGAACTACGAGTAAAAATTATTCGTCATTCTCGGATGAAAACGTGCTGGAAATAAATCGTTTTGATAAGAGCGGGGAAATAAAGGGCGTTGATTTGCGAGGTGTGATTGATTCAGTGGCAGGAACGTGGCGGGATGAAGGGGAGAATATACTTGCCGTGGATTGGAAGAATGGAAATGCCGAGACGTGGACCGTGGAAAATTGTACGTCCAAGAAGTTGGTGGTGAATAATGGATGGGGAGAACGTGAGTATATCACGAAGCCATCTTACCTTGAAAACTTGACAGGCGACGCTTTCTGGGTAAATAAGTTTGTAGATGGAGTAAGTAACCCCCAACTTGGTTTCCGGATTTCAAATGATCGGAGTATGCGTGCGGGGTACGTGCTTGCTTTGTTATCGGATGATGAGTCGGTAAAACTGAAAAATTATAATAATGTTTGGAAAGGAGAGGCGGATATTAGCCGGGTAGAAGATCGGAGAATACGTTTTTCCTGTCGCATTGGTTCTGATTACGTGAAATTTGATGAATTTATTACGGCAGATAATTTTCCATCCATGCGATTAACGGATATTGATTTTACTTCATCAATAAAAGCAGGATATCCTAATCAATTGGAAATTGAATGGAATAAATTTGAAGGTGAAAACGTGTATTATAAAATGGAGGTGTATTCAAAGGATAATGAAGCCGACGTGTATTTTGAGAGTGGATTATTCTCTTATGATAATGGTAAATATACCCTTAACGAGAGTACTATCGGGAAAATTAATAAATTGAATAAAATTGATTCAAAGAAAGAATACACCCTTCGTTTGACTGCGGTTATGTTGGAGTCCGGTGTAGCCTCTAATAGTGTGATCGCTGAGAGTCGTATCCAAGCTGTTGTGTATGTCACGGATAAATGCTTGCTTGGCAGATAACAGGTTGGGATTATTTTATAAGGAAATTTTTAATTGCTTGAGCCAGTTTTTTCGGCTGTTCGCTATGAATCCAATGACCACATTGTGGGAGTTCGACGAGGCGGGCAGCCGGAAATTCTTTTTGCAGGCATTCTATCCCTGTGATTAGGTTGGATTGTTCACCTTTAATGAATAGGATTTCTTTGTCGTACGTGCTGTTGGGCAGTGAGGACGGGCAACCGCTGATCTCGTCAAAATGCTTGCTGATCACCCGGTGGTTGATTTTCCATTCGAAACCGGAGGTAGTCTTTTTGATGTTCTTTAAAAATAATTGTTGAGAGCGTTCCGTTCTGAAATGTTGCTGAATGGCTTCCTTAACTTCTTCTCGACTATGTAACCGGGAAAGGTCAAAATTCGCCATAAAATCAATAATCCGGTTATGACTTCCCCCGTCCCGTTGGGAATAGGATACTGGAGCAATATCCACGACCACGGCTCGATTCACAAGTTCTGGTCTTTTCAGTAATAAAGCCATCACGATTTTTCCTCCCATCGAGTGGCCCACGATATGGGGACGGACGGGGAGTTTAAGGTCCTTAATGAGTTCAATGACGTCATTACTCATCTCCTCGTAATTCATGGCCTCGTCATGGGGAGATTGACCGTGATTACGGACATCAGGTAAGATGACTTGGAATTTATCTTCTAGTAAATGGGCAATGGGAAGCCAATTTTCAGATGCACCCCATAGACCGTGAAGTATAATTAGAGGAGTCCCCTCTCCAATGGTACGAAAGAATAATTTCATATTAATTCGGTGTGATTTGCGATACAAATTTACAAATAGAGAATGAATAATAAGATGTACAGTGCAAAAAAAAGACCGCAATAAAGCGGTCTTTTTCATATTACACGAAGTAAAATTAGTCTTTCAATTTAGCTTTCAAGAACTCTCTGTTCAAGCGAGCGATGTGCTCGATAGAGATGCTCTTCGGACATTCTGATTCGCAGGCACCCGTGTTGGTACAGTTACCGAATCCGAGTTCGTCCATTTTAGCCACCATAGCTTTAGCACGGCGAGCAGCTTCGATCTTTCCTTGCGGAAGAAGAGCCAACTGGGAAACTTTAGCAGCCACGAAAAGCATAGCTGAAGAGTTCTTACAAGTAGCGGCACAAGCTCCACAACCGATACAAGCGGCAGCGTCCATAGCCTCGTCGGCAGCCGGTTTCCCGATTGGAATTGCATTTCCGTCAGGAACACCACCGGTATTTACTGAAACGTAACCACCGGCTTGCAGAATCTTCTCGTAAGCACCACGGTCCACGATCAAGTCTTTAATTACCGGGAAAGCCCCGCAACGCCACGGTTCGATGGTGATCGTTGCACCTTCTTCGAAACGACGCATGTGTAATTGACAAGTGGTTACGTCATCATCCGGTCCGTGTGCACGTCCATCGATGAATAAACTACAGGTTCCACAGATACCTTCGCGACAGTCGTGATCGAAAGCCACCGGTTCTTTGTTCTCGCTAACCAGTTGTTCATTCAGAATGTCAAGCATTTCAAGGAATGAGCTACCGGTTGAAATATCATGAATCTTGTAAGTTTCAAACCCACCTTTTGATTTTGCATCTTTTTGACGCCAGATCTTTAGGGTTAGTTCTTTTAATATTTTATCTGCCATAACGATTTTTCATTTAAGATTATTTATAAGAACGTTGAGCTACCTGAATATTTTCAAATACAAGGGCCTCCTTGTGTAATTCAGGTTCTTTGTTGTCTCCCTTGTATTCCCAAACGGAAACATACTGGTAGTGTTCGTCATCACGTTTTGCTTCACCTTCTTCGGTAACTGATTCCAAACGGAAGTGACCTCCGCAGGATTCGTTACGATCCAAGGCATCCAATGCCATCAGGTGTGCGATGTCGATGAAGTCTGCCACACGACCGGCTTTTTCAAGCTCGTTGTTCATAGCGGTAAACTCTCCGGTTACGCGCAAATCCTTGTAAAATTCTTCTTTCAACTCGGCAATTAATTTGATTGCTTTTTTCAAGCCCTCAGCCTCGCGAGCCATTCCGATGTAATCCCACATGATGTGTCCCAACATTTTGTGGAAGTGATCCGGTGATTTTGTACCCTTGATGTCATACAATCTACGCAAGTGATCGGTAACGTTCTTTTCAGCGGCGTCGAACTCCGGCGTGTTAGTTTTGATTTTCGGGGTTTGAATATCGTGTGCGAGATAATCTCCAATCGTGTACGGCAGAACGAAATATCCGTCAGCCAAACCTTGCATCAAAGCAGATGCCCCCAAACGGTTAGCACCGTGGTCAGAGAAGTTACATTCTCCGATAGCGTACAATCCCGGAATGGTCGTCATCAAGTTGTAGTCAACCCAAAGACCTCCCATAGAGTAGTGGATTGCTGGGTAAATCATCATCGGGTTGTTGTACGGGTCTACAGCAGTGATCTTTTCGTACATCTGGAACAAGTTTCCGTAACGTTCTTCAATCACGTGTCTTCCCAAACGGTCGATAGCGTATTTGAAATCCAAGAATACGGCTTTACCGGTGTTGTTTACTCCGAATCCGGCGTCGCATCTTTCTTTAGCAGCACGGGATGCCACGTCACGCGGAACCAAGTTTCCGAATGCCGGGTAACGACGCTCCAAGTAGAAGTCACGGTCTTCGTCCGGAATATCGTTCGGGTGTAACGTACCAGCCTGTAATTTCTTGGCATCTTCCAATTTTTTCGGAACCCAAACACGTCCGTCATTACGTAATGACTCGGACATCAAAGTTAATTTACTTTGTTGGTCTCCGTGTACCGGAATACAAGTCGGGTGGATCTGCACGAAGCAAGGATTTCCGAACATAGCACCGCGTTTGTAAGCTTGCCAAGCAGCACTACCGTTACATCCCATGGCGTTGGTTGACAAGAAGAACACGTTACCGTATCCTCCGGTAGCCAGTACCACGGCATGAGCTCCGAAACGTTCGATCTTTCCGGTAACTAAGTCACGGGCAATAACACCTCTTGCTTTTCCGTCCACGATAACGATATCCAATACTTCGTGACGGGTATATGATTTGATTTTACCTTTTTCAATCTGACGGTTCATAGCCCCGTAACATCCTAACAACAATTGTTGTCCGGTCTGACCGCGGGCGTAGAACGTACGGCTTACCAATGCTCCACCGAAAGAACGGTTGTCCAAAAGACCGCCGTAATCACGAGCAAACGGTACACCTTGAGCGACACATTGGTCGATGATGGCGTTACTTACTTCAGCCAAACGATACACGTTAGCCTCACGAGCACGGTAGTCACCACCTTTGATAGTTTCATAAAATAGCCTGTATACAGAGTCGTTATCATTCGTGTAGTTCTTAGCGGCGTTGATACCTCCCTGAGCAGCAATAGAGTGAGCACGACGAGGAGAGTCTTGGTAACAGAACGTGGTTACGTTGTATCCCAATTCAGCAAGACTGGCAGCAGCCGATCCTCCGGCAAGTCCGGTACCTACGATGATAACATCAAGTTTTCTTTTATTAGCAGGGCTCACAACATTGATATGGGCTTTGTGATTCGACCATTTCTGGGCTAGCGGGCCTGCAGGTATTTTAGCGTTTAATTCTGTCATAACCTTAGTAATTTTAAATTTTAAGTTTTAAATTTTAAATTTAGATCGTTGATTCATGCAATTTAAAATCTACAATCTACAATTTAAAATGGTTAGTTTGCCAGTCCAAGCATGAAATAAAGCGGAATGATGCTAAAGCCTGCAGCAATGATGAAAGCGAAGATTTTAGCCAAACATTCCAGTCTTTTTCTCCAAATTTGGTTACAGAAACCGATAGATTGGAAAGCTGACCAGAAACCGTGGGTCAAGTGTAATCCTAAGAAAATACCTCCCAAGATGTAAAGGAAACAGTAGATGATACTTGATTTAAATAGTCCGGAAACCAAAGCATAGGTGTTTTCCATGGTAGTACCGTCCACGTTGATCTCGGTTAAGAGAGGATCTCCGGCAAACTTGATTTTCCACCAGAAGTTCCAAAGGTGAACAAACAAGAAGATCAAAACCAGACCTCCCAAGATGTACATGTTTCTGGATGACCATGTACAATTCCCTGATTGTCTGCGAAGATCGTACTTGATAGGACGTGCGCCTCTGTTTTGAAGAGTCAGGATAGAAGCCAAGATGATATGGATAATGAATCCTATGGCAAGAATCGGTTCTACGATTTTAATGATAGGATTCGTAGCCATGAAATGGGCCCCGATGTTAAATAACTCTCCACTATTATCTACAATCAAAAGTAGATTCAGTGCTAAGTGGACGCACAAAAACGCAATAAGAAAAAGGCCTGATAAACTCAGAATGATCTTTTTCCCGATCGACGATGTTAAGAAATTACTCATAATTAGGTCTATTTATTGATAACTATTTAAATTCTTTATCCGGCACAAAAGTATCTATTTTTCCGTCATTTTAAACGGGTTTATCTATTTTAAAATCATTCTAAATATACAGAATTTTTTCCGTAATGAAATGAGTTATTAAGGTTTATAAAGTTTATAAGGTTCATAAAGTATTTACAGCGTTTTATCCCTTGTACACGATGATTTACAATAAATGTGCCAAGGGGTCTTTTTGTTATGCGAATACTTGAAATATTACTTTATAAACTCTATTTCAGGATTGCTTTATAAATGACCTCTTGAATTTTTGTACGGATATTGTCTTTGATAAGTTTGTCGTTGAATTCGTTGGGGTAAATCCGGTTGGATAGAAAGATGTAGATTAATTGGTTGTCCGGATCGTTCCACGCGATGGCTCCCGTGAATCCCGTGTGTCCGTAACTGGAACAAGGGGCTTCCTTGCAGGTCGGGCCTGATTTGTTGGGCAAGGTTTCCGGTTTGTCGAATCCGAGACCCCGTCTGTTTTGGTCGAGAGGTAATTGTGTTTGAGTGAAAAGGTCAATAGTCGTAGAATCGATAAGACGTTCCCCCCCGTATGTCCCGCGGTTCAGGTAGACGCTCATGATTTTGGCTAGATCTTCTGCCGTGGAGAACAAACCGGCATTACCGGACACTCCGCCCATAAGTGCTGCGATCGGGTCATGCACGTACCCGTGTAATTGAGATTT
>ERZ833963.922-NODE-922-length-39924-cov-9.995410_pt1 | contig 39924 bp, 43 predicted proteins | sample MGYA00519693_ERZ833963 | MGnify/ENA primary metagenome ERZ833963 (study PRJEB31850, sample SAMEA3708748) | human gut metagenome | biome: human gut; feature: human-associated habitat; material: faeces | place: China | collected 2014 ...
TCACCGAGTTCGTACAGTTTTATAACGGTAAGTATGACAGACCTGTACTTATTGCGGCTTTGAAAAGCAAAAAGCCGATCTCCGTCCGTAACAAAATTATCACCGACTGCGAGCACCCGCAAAACATCAGGTTCGCTCATCAGATTATGCTTGCTTACAACGCAAAATCGGATAAGGCGCTGCCGGAGCTGAGCCGCAAAGATAAATAGTGAGGACTGTGCCGATGTGTGAATGTAAAGACAATGCTCCGAACAAAGAAGCAATTTATATAAGCGCCTACACGATTATTAAAAAAATGCTGTCGGACGGAGTTATTAACGAAAGGGTTTTTATGAGGCTCAACGAGAAAATAGCAAGCAGGCAGAATTGCCCGTCATTTTCTCATTAACCTAAAATGCCGGAAACACCGGCATTCTACATAATCGCACATTTCACAAATATCGGATTATGCCGTACAATTTTGAAAAGAAACATCAGGGAGTGAAACAAATGCAGGAAGCAATTAAAAAGGATGTAAAGATAATTCGTCCGACAAAGGGGTTGTGCGGTGATAAAAAGCTTCGTGTGGCGGCATATTGCCGCGTCAGCACAAGCTCGGTGGATCAGGAAAATTCATTTATTGCACAGGTCAAGTATTATAACGATTTTCTGAACCGTTCGGAAAATATGGAGCTTGTGGATATCTATGCCGACGAAGGAATAACCGGAACGAGCACAAACAAGCGTGACGATTTCAACCGTATGATAAAGGACAGCAGCCTCGGGAAGATTGACCGTATTTTTGTAAAGAGCGTTTCCCGATTCGCAAGAAATTCCTTGGAGTGCATTGAAAACATCCGATTGCTGAAATCCTACGGTACTACCGTTCTGTTTGAGAATGACGCCATAGATACCGAAACTATGAACTCGGAAATGATTTTATACATTAAAAGTGCCTTTGCACAAAGCGAATCACTGTCGGGTTCGAAAAGAGTGTCTACAGCTATTCGTATGAAAATGGAAAACGGAGAGTTTTATAATTATACGGCTCCGTTTGGATATAAGGCAGAGAATAAAACCTTAATTCCCATACCGGAGGAAGCGGAAATCGTCATCAGAATTTTCCGAGAGTATATAGACGGCAAAGGAATCGGTAAAATTGTAGCCGACTTGAATAAAGATTCCGTGCCGGGAAAGCCTTGGGCCAAGGAAAGGGTCAGATATATACTAACAAACGAAAAGTATTGCGGAGACAGTCTGTACCAAAAGTATTATACTCCTCCCGTTCTCCCCTTGAGAAATATTCCGAACAGAGGCGAAGTTCCGAAATATTATGTTGAGGGAACTCACGCCGCGATTATTGACAAGGAAACATTTCATACCGTCAAGCAAATGTTTGACAGGAATATGCTGATTTACGGTAAGCGACAAAAGCGGGAGATCGAAAATTTTGCAGGCAGGCTCATATGCGGCGATTGCGGTCGTGTATACAAAAAGAGAATTGTCGGCAGTGAACCGACTTGGATCTGTTCAAAAAACGGTGTTGCCGGGCAAAGGTGCAAAACACACCCGCTATCGGAAGGAGCACTCAAAAAGAGCTTTGTTTTTATGTATAACCGATTGCAGCAGCACAGAGAGCTTATCATTAAAGACGCTTATCAAAAGCTTTTTGAACTGAGAAAAGCATTTTTTAACAGCAGCTCTGCCGTGCTTGACATTGATACGGAGCTTGCGGAACTTGCCGAGCAAAACGCTATGTATGTACGCTTTCACTCGCAAAAGATTATTGACGAGATCACCTTCATTGAACAGACCGGGGAAATCAAGCAACGCATAAACGAGCTGAGAAGCCGCCGTATAAAGCTTATGAACGATAACGAGGAGGAGCGGTGTATTGAGCTGCTGCGTGAAGCAATACAGGAGCTTGAAGAATTACCGCAGTCAATTCTTCTTTTCGATTTCAATATTTTTGACAAGCTGGTAAATAAGGTGGCTGTAATGCCGGACAGCCTTGTGTTTGAGCTTCGGTGCGGTATAAAACTGAGGGAGAAAATTATATGGAACTGAGAACGCTTCTTTACGGATATAATAAACATCAATTTCGGTTTTTAATTAACGAAACGGAAAGTGCGGTTGTAAGAGGTATTTTTAATGAGTACATAAGCGGCGGAACATTACAGAAAATCGCCGACCGCTTAACTGCCGAAAACACCGTATATTACAAAGATAAAACGGTTTGGAATAAGCATATGGTGCGACGCATCCTTGAAAATCCGCACTATACGGGAGATGATGAGTACCCCGCTATCGTAGATAAAGCGGTATTTGAAAGGGCTAACGAGATACGGCTGAAAAAATGCGGCACAAGGGAAATCGATTCCGAACGGGAAAAGTATTTTAAATACCATACCGTTTGCGGGCAGTGCGGCGGGCGCTTCACTCGCAGACGAAATTGGAGCAGTACCCGTGAAAAATGGTTTTGCACCTGCGGTTGTAAGTCCGATACTTATATAGACGATACCGTATTTTACGGTCAAATACGCTCTGTTCTCAGAAGAGTGATTGAAAATCCTGATGTACTGATTGTTCCGTCCAAAGCCGAGAATACCTATGCTCCGTCATTAGAGGTTTTACGGGCAGAAAAGGAAACCGACCGAATGGCGGAACGAAAAAGCAGCGATTTTATGCCGATTAAAAAGGCCATATATTCAAATATATCGGATAAATTTGACTGCTGCACATTAGATACAGCTAAGGCTTTCAATACCGTCCTTGCCTATTATTTCGGTAAAATGCAAATAACCGAAGAAATCAATCTTCAGGTACTTCGCGACACGGTAGATAAAATCATAGTAAGTAAGGACGGCACCATAACCGTAAGGTTCATAAACGGTGCGGAAATTTCAAAGGATAAGGAGAATAGCAATGGAAACGGCTGTGACAGCACCGAAACAGAAAATAATAACTAAAATAGAAGCAAATCCGGCGCTTGCTTCACGGAAAAATTCAAACCGTCCGCTGAATGTTGCGGCTTATTGCCGCGTTTCTACCGACGCAGAGGATCAAATTAACAGCTACCGCGCTCAGGTTTCGTATTATACGGAGCATATCAATCAAAATCCGAAATGGCGTTTTGTAAATGTGTATGCCGATGAAGGCATCACAGGTACTATGGTCAAAAAGAGAGACGGTTTTCTTAAAATGATACGGGACTGCGAAAAAGGCAAGATTGATATGATCCTTACGAAGTCTGTTTCCCGTTTTGCCCGTAATATTGTGGACAGCATCAGCTATGTCCGAAAGCTGAAAGCAATGGGAATAGGAATATACTTTGAAGAACAGAATATTGATTCTCTCAAGGAGGACAGCGAAACCTATATCGGCATTTACAGTGTTATGGCACAATCCGAAAGTGAAAATATAAGTGCCAACATCTCTTGGGGAATACGAAAGCGTATGCAAAACGGCACTTACGCCTGCCGATTTAATATGCTGGGCTACCGCAAAGAAAATGGCGAAACAGAACCGCGCATTATTCCGGAGGAAGCCGAGGTCGTAAGAAATATTTTCAAAATGTATGATGAGGGACACAGCCTCGATCAGATCAAGGCATATCTTGAAAGCAAAAGTATAAAAACCCCGACCGGAAAAACGGTTTGGAGTAAAGAGAACATTCGGAAAATGCTGACCAACGAAAAATATGTCGGCGATGTGATTTATCAAAAAACCTACCGTACCGACTGCATCAGCAAACGCACAAAAATCAACCGCGGCGAGCGCACAAAATATCTTGTAAGCAATAATCACCCCGCAATCGTTGACCGCGACCTGTTTAATGCGGTACAGGCAGAATTGGTGCGGCGCAGCAGCAAACGCAAAACATCCGACAAAACGCTTACCTATCTCGGTAAATACAGCGGGAAGTATGCGCTTTCCGAACTGTTGATATGCGCTGAGTGCGGCAGTCCGTATAAGAGAAAAACCTGGACGCAGGGTGATGAAAAGCGGATATATTGGCGTTGCCTCAGCAGAATCGAGCACGGTAAAAAGTATTGCCCGTATTCAAAGGGGCTGGAGGAAAATAAACTTCATAGCGCAATATGCCGCGCTCTTAAAGCAGCAATGAATGAAAATGCGGAAGCGCTTGCTTTGATTAAAGCCAATCTTGCTTATGCCGTAACGGGCGATGAAGCGAATCTCGATCTCGGCGCTATTGAAAAACGTATTAAAGAAGCAACCAAGGAAATGGAAAACTATATGGCAAGCTATCGCAATACAGGCGGTGACAAAGCAAGGTATCTTGAATGTATCCAAAAGGTTGCCGATGAAATCAAGTCCCTTCGTGCTCAGGAGGCAACCGCCAAAGCAAAGCTTGAAAAAAGCACAGAGGTTAATTCCGAGATTAAGCGGCTTTGCGATTGGCTTGACAGTCACGATACATCCTTTTCCGAATACGACGATATGGTGATTCGCAGGGTAGTGGAATGCATTAAAGTTTTTAAGGACGGAACAATAAAGGTGATAACGAAATTCGGAACAGAAGCAACCGAAACTGTATAAACGAAAGCCGGCAGTCAAACTGTCGGCTTTTTACATAGGCAAATGAATTTCTTGCATTTACGGTTGAATTAATGTATAATAACAAACAAGAAAACCAATGCGATTAAACAATGGGAATTGTGCTATTTCGTCAATCCAAATTGATATGAGGATATATACGGCAGTAGAGACCAAAACACCGTATTTTAAGCGGGATTATTCATTGTGCGATTTCGTCGTACAGGCACATAATGTGGAGACAAAAAAGATGTCTCCTGCGAAAAGCCCGAATATATCGGGCTTTTTTGCTACCCAAACGGCGATTTTTCTCTGTACCAAAACGCAGATGTAAAATCGCCGTTTTCCCTTTGTGGATAGACTTGAACTCTCACACAACCGAATAATGATACTCAGGCAGATAGAAATCAAAAATCTATCTGCCTTTTTTATTACCCTAAAAAGGAGAAATCAGATATGCTACAGAAAGAATTAGCCAAACGGCTCAAGGCTCGGTATGACACCAAGATGGACGGCAACGGATGGTTGGAGGTGTCCTCGGACGGCATCCCCCTCTGCCGGATAAAATACAACGGTCAATTTCTAAGCAACGCCGACCAAAACCTCTCGGATGAATACCGCAGTAAAATTGCAGACATTCAAGATGAGATCTCTACGGTGCGGGAATATGTCGGGCTTTACGAACACGCACCGCAGATGAAAGCTGCCGATGTCTCCGATTACAGACAACTTGCCGCCTTCGGAGATACGGTGTTGGCGGCAACCTATGCCGCAGAAAGGCATCGTCAACATTTCAAAAAGCGGCGAGGTCTTCTTCTCCGCTGTGGAATCGGACGGCGTGTACAGCTTTGTTTTTGCAGATAAAGGTCTCGCAGGTGCGGTCTATGAGATTATTTGCTATACCCATTTTGTTTTATAATTTTTTAAATTTTTCTCTTGACTTTATTTAGCAGGTTTCTACAGCAATTTGAACATTGTATCCGGGCTTCAGCTGCCCGTTTCGCATATGATCCTCTTTCATACGCATAAAGGTTGCATCTGTATCGGTCTTGGAATAGCTTTTCCTCTTGCCGCATATTCCTAAAGCCTCGCGGTATTTTTCTAATCTTTCAAGATGATCCGTAAGCCGTTCGCAGTCCCTTTGCAATTCGGTCTTTCTTTTGCCGCTTCCGTGCAAAAATTCTATCCCATACATACCTACCTGCACTTAGGCTGAAAAGTCTGAGTGCATTTTTGTTTTATGAAGGAGCGAAAATGAAAAGAATATCAGTTGCACACAGGTTCAAGGATAGGGCGCTTGTTACCGCTGTGGTGCCTGGAATTGCTTTTTCCCTGATTACGCTTTTATTTACAACGGTCGCTTTCTTCAAGGGATTCCTGTGGTGCATTTACATTGGTTTCTCATTAACGATGGCTTTTGGTGCAAAGAAGGGCGAATATAAAAATTATGTTTGCAGCCTTTTGACGGGATATGTGTGGTCGCTCGCCTATGTATTCTTTCCCTCTTTTATGGAAAAGACATTTCATATTCCTTCCTTCGCCGCAATGACCGTCAGTGAACTGATTCTGACTTTCCTACTGCTGTTTGTGCATCTCAAATTTCTCCGCAACACCTGGCTGAATAAAATACCTATGGTGTTTGCAGGAATCACGACTGTATTTATCGGCGGCATTGACCATATTGCGTTGTGAGGGCTGTCAACCTTTATGGGAATATCTATGGCTGTGCTGACAGAGATCATCATTGTATTTCTGGCTGCGACAAATAAAGAAAAACAAGTAAAGCAATAACTTAAAAGAGCATTTTACAATGAATATCACAGTTTATCTCGGCGCAAACGAAGGCAATAATCCGGCATTGCGCAAAGCTGTTCAGGAGCTTGGCACATGGATCGGCACAAGCGGCAATTCACTGATATACGGCGGTTCAAAATCCGGCTTGATGGGAGCGATAGCTGACAGTGTTTTGAGTGCAGGCGGCGAGGTAACAGGCGTCGAACCGCAGTTCTTTATCGAAAACGAATTTCAGCATGACGGGCTGACCAAGTTGATTGTGACAAAGGATATGTCAGAGCGCAAGAATAAAATGATTGAGATGGGCGATGTCTTTATCGCTTTCCCGGGCGGCACTGGAACGCTGGAGGAAATTGCCGAGGTCATGTCAAAGGTATCCCTGAAACACTTGGATGCACCGTGCATTCTCTATAATCTGAATGGATTTTACAATGATTTGAAGGCACTTCTGAATCATATGATAGAAATGGGCTTATCCTCTAAGAAAAGGCAGGAAGGTATTTGTTTCGCGGATAGCCTTGAACAGATCCAGCATTTTTGTACAAAGCAGACTGATAAAATACGGCAGAAGGGATAATAGAAACAGAAAACGAGCGCAGCAAATACGAAGACTCTAAAACAAGATCGTTTAGGGATGGCGTTCTTTTATAAAAAATCCGGCGGCACAGTACCGTCGGATTTCCCACAACACTATTATTATATCACACAAGAAGCTGATTGGTCAATACATACAAAACGAAAAGGCAAAGTTCGTATATAAGCACAAAACAGACTGCCGGAATTCGTATATCCTGCCGATTGTTTTTTTGAGAAAAATATGCTATTCTATAGGTGCAAAGGAGAAGAGGCGATTCCAATGACCTAAGTACTCGCTCTCTTATATAAAGTGTTAAGGGAGAAAAGTTTCGGAACCGAAAGACGACATAACGCCTGACAGGCCAAGCCGCTTCAGCAGGCAAGTCCATCGCACTGCGGTGTTTATATATAGCGCGGCAGAGATTTGCAGGACACAAAAAGGTGCCGCCAAACAAGGAAAGCGAGGTACAAGAAAAGATGTTAGATATCAAGAGTGAGGGATAGCCCTTGATTGCTGAGATGAAAAGCAATCAAGGGCTATCTTTTTGCGATATGAGATGTTGAGTGAGAGATAACGGAAGAAATTCGAACTGAAAGAATTCGGATTTGATTTGTTCCGTTATTTGTGCTTTTCAAGATACTCGCAGGCGGAAATCGCAGCAATCGTGCCGTCGGAAACAGCGGTTGTAAGCTGGCGAACACTCTTTATGCGGCAATCGCCTGCGATAAATAATCCCGGAGTTTCTGAAACAGCCATTTTCTCATCGGAAATCACATAGCCGTTTTCGTCAAGCGTGGCAAGACCGACAAGCACCTGCGTGTCCGGCAGTCTGCCGAGGGCTACGAACAGCCCGGATACCGGCAGAGTTTCGTCTTTTCCGATTTTGCTTTTCAGTGCTAAGCCTGTTAATTGCCCGTTTTTCTGTATCAGCTCCGAAACGGTCATGTCGATCGAAAGAGATATATTATTGCGCTGTTTCACTCTCTCAACAAGAATCTGCTCGGCACGAAAGCTGCTTCTCCGATGAATCAGTGTTACATGATGGCATCGTTCACTCAGAAGAAGAGCATCATCAAAAGCAGAATTTCCTCCTCCGACTACAGCCACATCCTGTTCTTTAAAAAAGCTGCCGTCGCACAGTGCGCAATAGCTGATGCCGTGACCGATAAGCTCTGCTTCTCCGGGTAGTCCAAGCGTTTTCGGCCGCGCACCGCAGGCATAGATAACAGCTTTGGCATAGCATTCGCCGTCGTCTGTATCCAACCGAAAAATTCCCGAAGTTTCTTTTACCATCTTTTGTACATCCGTAAGGCTTATCACGGCACCCGCTGCCTCTGCCTGTGCCGCCATACTGTCGCCGAGCCGCAGGCCGGATACCGTTCCGGTACCCGGATAGTTTTCTACCAGGGGCGCACGTGTTATCTGCCCTCCGATGCATTCCCGTTCATACACCGTAACGGTTTTTCCGGTTCTTGCGGCATACAGGGCGGCGGCAAGACCCGCAGGGCCACCGCCGATCACCGCTATGTCAGTCATAGCGCCAGCTCCTTAAGTAACGCCTTAATCTGCGTTACGCCGGTGTATAACACAGTTTTATCTCCCGATTGGACAGCGAGAGCGGGTGCTTGTTTGAGCCCCAATGCCGTTGCCTCATCAATGTATTCATCTACATCCCGTTCTGTATAGCAAAGCCCTGACTTCTCCAAAAGCGGCTTAACGGTACGGCAGTTCGGGCAGGTCGATGTGGTATACAGAATATATCCGTCCGCATCGCAAAGCGACGAAATTTTATTCTCGGGTTTAGATTCGTTCTTTATTTCGCCGATATGATAGGTTTTTCTGTCCCTGAACTCCTGGCTTTTGCCGTCATTCCAGTTTTGTACCGGGCGGTAGTAACCGGTGATACGGCTGTAGACCTCGGTCTTTCTGCCGCAGTGCGGGCAGGCTGCCTGTTCCCCGGCAAGGTAACCGTGATCTGCGCAAATGGAATAGGTGGGAGACAGCGTGTAATAGGGCAGCTCGTAGTTCTCGGCTATCTTACGCACCAATGCCGCCGCAGCTTTCCAATCCGGCAGTTTTTCTCCGAGGAAGGTGTGGAATACCGTACCGCTGGTATAAAGAGGCTGCAGTTTATCCTGCACATCAAGAGCGGCGAACACATCTTCGGTATATCCTACCGGCAGGTGGCTGGAGTTGGTGTAATAGGGGGTTGCTCCCTCATGCGCTGTTATGATGTCAGGGAAATGCACCTTGTCGTGCTTGGCAAGACGGTAGGAGGTGGACTCGGCAGGGGTCGCCTCCAAGTTGTAAAGATCACCGTATTGCTCCTGATAATCCGACAGACGCTCGCGCATATGATTGAGAACACGGACGGCAAATTCCTGCGTCTCTTCATGGGTCAGATCCTTGCGCAGCCAAGCGGCATTAAGCCCTGCTTCGTTCATGCCGAGAAGTCCGATGGTCGAGAAGTGATTGTCAAAGCTGCCGAGATACCGTTTGGTATAGGGATACAGCCCTTCTTCCATCAGCTTGCCGACTGTCATGCGTTTGATCTTCAAACTGCGTGCGGCAATGTCCATCATCCGGTCAAGACGGGTAAAGAACTCTCCCTCGTCTGCCGAGAGATAGGCGATGCGCGGCATATTGACGGTAACGACGCCGATGGATCCGGTGGATTCGCCGCTGCCGAAAAAGCCGCCGGACTTTTTGCGAAGCTCGCGCAAATCAAGCCGCAGACGGCAGCACATACTGCGCACATCGGACGGCTCCATATCCGAATTGATGTAGTTGGAAAAATAGGGTGTGCCGAATTTCGCCGTCATTTCAAATAACAGACGGTTGTTTTCGGTTTCGCTCCAATCAAAATCCTTGGTAATGGAATATGTGGGGATGGGATACTGAAAGCCGCGGCCGTTGGCGTCGCCCTCAATCATAACCTCGATAAAGGCGCGGTTGATCATATCCATCTCCGCTTTGCAGTCACCGTAGGTGAAGTCCATCGGCTTGCCGCCTACGATACAGGGCTGATCTGCGAGATCCGCCGGTACGGTCCAGTCGAGAGTAATATTGGTGAAAGGCGCCTGCGTGCCCCAGCGGCTGGGCGTATTGACGCCGTATACAAAGCTTTCGATACAATGCTTAACTTCGTTATAGGTCAGTTTGTCCGTGCGGACAAAGGGTGCAAGATAGGTGTCAAAGCTCGAAAACGCCTGTGCACCCGCCCATTCATTTTGCATAATACCAAGGAAGTTGACCATTTGATTGCACAGCGTCGCCAAATGTTTTGCCGGTGCGGAGGTGATTTTGCCGGGAATACCGCCGAGTCCCTCTTTAATGAGCTGCTTTAAGCTCCAGCCGGCGCAGTAACCGGTTAGCATGGAGAGATCATGCAGATGCAGATCGGCGTTGCGGTGCGCGTCGGCAATCTCCTCGTCGTAGATCTCGCTGAGCCAGTAGTTTGCGGTAATAGCTCCTGAATTGGACAGAATCAGTCCGCCCACAGAATAGGTGACGGTAGAGTTTTCTTTTACTCGCCAGTCGGATACCTTCAGATAGCCGTCCACAAGCCCTTTGTAGTCCAGTATGGTGGAACTCATATTACGGAGCTTTTCGCGGTTTTTGCGGTATAGGATATATGCCTTGGCAACCTTGTCGTAGCCGGCTCTTTGCAGCGTTTTTTCAACGCTGTCCTGTATGGATTCGACATCGATCGTATCATCCTTCACCTTCGGAGCAAAATCCGCCGTTACCTGAAGGGAAAGAAGATTGATTACATCCGGACTGTAAGGAATACCGGTTGCGTCAAATGCCTTGGTAATGGCGTGAGATATACGGGTTAAATTAAACTCGGCACTTCTGCCGTCTCGTTTGATGACTGTGTACATAGCTATTCTCCTCTGTTTATTGTTTGTTTTATCGTTCACACGCCGCGCAGCTCTGCGGCAGGTATATACGGTTTTACGGCTTTCAGCAATGTTTTTAGCTCCGGCTTTGCCATAGCTGATATCCCGCTGCCGAGGAGATTGCCGGAATCAACAAAGGGCTGGATAAAATATCGCTTTGCTCCACGGAGCCAACGCCCGATTTCCTGCATACCGTCAGGTGAATGAAAAGGATGGCAAACCGTTGTGCGGAACTCGTAGTCGATATTGCTGTTTTTCAGCAGTGCAGCACTTTTTTTAACCTGTTCAATTACATCTGCACCGCAGGTTTCTGCATAACGGGCGGGAGCGTTTTTGATATCTATTGCCACATAATCAAGCAGCTTTTCGCGCAGAAGAAGTTTAAGTATTTCAGGGACGGTTCCGTTGCTGTCCAGCTTAACAAGAAAACCCATCTCTCTAATACGGCAAATCAGATTTGTCAGATTTGGGTATAGCGTCGGCTCGCCGCCGGTGATGCAAACACCGTCCAGCTTACCCTTTCGGGAAAGAAGAAATTCAAAGAATTCTTTTTCGGAAATGTACTTCCCATTGTCCTTCGTCAAAACAAGGTCGGGATTATGACAATAGGGGCAGCGGAGATTACAGCCTGTCAGAAATACCGTGCAGGCGACTTTACCCGGAAAATCCAGCAATGTCACCTTCTGTAAGCCGCCGATCATTTCATCACCTCCGGTTTAAGAGTCTTGTACTATCAGTATACTTGATGTAGCTGCAAAAGTCAATAAAAAAACCTACATATAGTATGTGTATGAAAAATATAAGACTAAATATGGTGTTTTGATATATTGACAGACTGAATGCTCCGGAGAGAATGGGCAAACAAATCATGTATGCACGGATACAGAGAAATCTGTCTGCGGAAACTGTTTTCGGGGAGGCGGACGATAAGCGTTATGCGGTCCCTCCGCTTTTTTATCGGTATATTACGAAAAAAACTGCAAGCCTATCCGAAAAAGGATGTGCTTGCAGTTTTTAGGCTCAGGCTGTTTTTTTCACAGCTCTGTATTATTCATTCATTTTTAAAAAACGCTACAACAACAGCCCCGGGCCCAACATGGGTCCCGATAACGCTTCCGACGGTCGTATAGCGGATTTCTTTCAGGTTGCCTTCCCAGATATGACGGCTGTCCTCAATATATTTCAGCAGCAGTGCGTCAGAGATTCCGCTGTAGCCAAGCAAAACAGGTTTACTGAAATCAATGCCGCCGACCCTGTTGATTTCCTGAATGAGCAGATTGTTACCCATTTTAGAGCCGCGCGCTTTTCCGAGCAGCTGAATTTCCCCGTCAATGACGGATAGCACAGGCTTAATATTCAGCACCCCGCCGGCGAATGCGGCTGTCTTTGAAATACGACCGCCGCGCTTGAGATATTCAAGGGTGTCTACCAGTGCCACAATAATAATTTTTTCCTTTTCCTTCTCCAAAGCCTGCTTTATTTCTTCTGCCGACATTCCTTCGTCCAGAAGCCGAAACGCAAGCTCAACCAGAATTCCCGTGCCCATCGCCGCGCTTCTGCTGTCTACCACATAGACGTTTTCATAATCCGCTGCCGCGATCACGGCACTTTGATGCGTACCGGAAAATTCGGATGCAAGGGTAATAACAACGGCTGCCTCTCCTGCCTGTTTCGCCTTTTCAAGCTCCCGAATAAAGGCGGCAGGGGTCGCCTGACTGGTAGTCGGCAGCGTGTCACTTTCTATGAGCTTTTCGTAGAATGTTTTGTTGTCGATGGTCACACCGTCGAGGTATTCCTCCTGACCGAAATGAACGGTCAGGGGTACTGTATATACCCGCGCTTTGATTTCGGGACTCAAGTCTGCTGTGGAATCAACAATAATCCTTGTTTTCAATTTGATTACATCTCCTTATGCTTTGCAATTTTGGGCGATATCGTCCAAAATTCTGCTGATAGCGGAAAGAGTGCGGTAAAATGCCGCTCTTTCGTCCTTTGTGAGTGTGCAGCCGATTATATCAAGGACATCACTGATTTTTTCGGCAATTCTTTTGCCTGCAGCCTGACCTTTATCCGTCAAATAAAGCGGATTCTTGTAACGCTTGAAGCAGTCGGTATTTCGATAAATGAATCCGTTGTCTTCAAGATAGCATAATGCACGGGAAACAGTCGCCTTGTCCTCCTCACAGTGCTCGCACAGCTCTGCCGCGGTCACACCGTCCAAGGAATAAATATAGTACAGGCAGGATATATGTGTGCTTCTCAAATGATAGGCAGTCATTTCCTGATTTTTTATTTTTCGTATGTCACGGCTGATTCTGTTGATTAGAACCGTAAATATCTCGAATCTTTCCTGCATGGCAGCACTTCCTCTCACAGATGTTGAAGTTTCAACAATTATATTTTATCACAAAAAGTTGAAATGTCAACATCTTTTCTGTCGGATTATAACCTTACAAACGGATAACGGCGGAATAATTTTATAAATGAGCACATCCCCCTTAAAGAGCGCTGCCGGCTTTAGCCTTTTGGCTGACAAGCCAGGCGGTCATATCCCGCAAGGACTCCTCGATCGGGCGCGGCCGATAGGCAAACCTTTCCGTTGCGGCATCATGGGTAAACCGTCCGTTTGAACCAAGAACGGCAATTGAATAAGGCGTGAAGAAAAGCGGTTTTTTCTCTTTCAGACAGCGGCGTTCACAGTATGGCGCCGCAAGCCTTGCGAGCTTTAACGGCAAACATATGGGACGGTATATCAGTTTGGCAGCCTTTCCGACGATCTGCAGCATCCTGCGGATGGTGATGTAATGTCCGGACAGAATGTAACCCTTGCCCGGCTCGCCGCTTTCCGCGCAAGCCAAAATTCCTTTTGCCACATCCCGTACATCTACAAAATCATATCCGCCGCGTACGGCAAAGGGCAGCTTTCCGGCAAGAAAGGACTTTGCCATTGATGTAAAGCTTCCGCCGGACACATCCCCCGGACCGATGATTCCGGAGGGAAAAACAATGCTGACGTTAAGTCCCTGCCGTGCCGCACTAAAGACCAGTTCCGTTGCGGTTGCTTTGCTTTTGGCATAATCGCCGTCTACAAGTCCCGGAGAAAACTCGCAATCCTCTGTAATGACGCAATTCTTCGGTTTTTCCGGTATGGCGTGTACAGAGCTGACATAGATCATCTTTCCTATGTGATGCTCCAAGCATTGCCGGACGACCTTACAGGTGCCGCCTATATTGACCTGGTAGAGCTTTGAGCCGGATCTCGAGGCGACTGAGATGATGCCGGCACAGTGAATTACGCAGGTGGTGTTATCAGCGTCTGCAAAGAACTGCTCAAGCGAGTCATCTTCGCATACATCGCCTATGACTGTATGAACCTCTCCGGGGAGCAAAGCCGCATAAGGGTCGTTGCGCAGCACCAATGCGTCTACCCGTACATTGAGGCGTACCAGCTCCTTAACGATTGCCCGACCGAGAAAACCGGTGGCGCCTGTAATCAGATATCTGTTATACATATAGAACCCCCTTTAAGATAACCGTACAGGTGTTGACTATCTTTCACAAGTATAGTATACTTAATATAAAAGATAAAAGCAATCGGCACTCACAGTTTATCTGAAAGAAAAACAACATCTCCTCGTTAAGTGTTGCCTAATTTTGTAAACTTTTTTCGGAGGAATTTTGAATGGAGAAAACAGACGCCAGAAAGCGCTATACACAAATGGTGCTTAAGCAGTCTTTACTAAAGCTGCTGAAAGAAAAACCGGTCAACAAAATTACCGTAAAAGAGGTGTGCGAGCTGGCACAGCTGAACCGGGCGACCTTCTACGCACATTACAGCGATTGCTTTGCACTGCTGGGGAGTATTGAGAACGAGCTTATCGGAGCGTTTGAACAGTCCCTTCGTTACGTAAACTCATTTGATGTTACGGCTCTTATAGAGGCTATTTACGATATGATCGATCAGAATCGGGAGGCGTGCAGTGCTCTGATTCTCGGAAATACAAGCTCAACGGTTCTTAAGCGAATGATTGCGCTCGCAAAAAAAGACAGTATTGCTTACTGGCGAAAGGAGCTGCCTATGGCACGGGATGCGGAGCTTGAAATGATGTATACCCATCTGTCTAACGGCTTGATGCATGTTGTTGTGGAGGATTATAATCTGTACAGCAAAGAGGAAATCATTCGCTTTGTCAGCCGGGTGGTGAAGAACAGCCTTTCGCTGTTAAAAAAGCCGGCAGAGGCTTTTGCGTAACTCAAAGAAAAATCAGAGAGAGGAATAGCTGTTATGAAAGAAAACAGAAAACTGTTAAGAGAGGTTCTGAACGATATCCGCCGTGATATGACTGATGAAGAGGTATTAAATCTGCTGGCGGACAGCAAGATTTCGGTGCAGCCCGAAAGCGAAAAGGAAAAGTATACGCCGGGACAGCGTGCGGCGGATTCCATTGCAAAATTTGCCGGAAGCTGGGCATTTATATTTTCTTTCAGCGGGGTTCTGATTTTGTGGATGGTTGTGAACGTTCTGCTGGCAGCCCGGGCGTTTGATCCGTATCCGTTCATTCTGCTGAATTTGGTTCTGTCTTGTGTGGCGGCTATCCAGGCACCGCTTATTATGATGAGTCAGAACCGTCAGGAGGAAAAGGATCGCCGCCGTGCCGAAAATGATTATAAAGTCAACCTGAAAACCGAGATAATGATTGAGGATCTGTACGATAAGGTAAATGCCATTCTCGCAAAGCAATCGGCGCTTGAACGGCAGGCTCGGGGAGATAACAAAGAAGAGCAGAAAACAGCCGAATAATTTAAGGCGAGGGCTATCCGCCTTCGCCTTTTGGAAATATCTGTTATTGACTTTGTGCCGGGAGATTGATACCTATCAGCCCTTACTGTTTGCAATGGCCTGATCAATCAGCTTTTGCAGCGTCTCTGCCTGTTTCTTGGCGGTTATCGCACCGACAATCGGTTCGCCTACGATGTTGCCGTTCTTGTCAACAACATATGTTGTTGGATACGAGTACAGTCCGGAGGTGAATTTCCCGGCCTCGCTTTTCGAATCAAACCAAATGTTTTTGTAGGATACGCCCTTCTTTGTCAGAATGTCCTTTGCATCGTTTATCGCCGTTTTATCTCCGTCAAGAGTGAATGAGTTGATTCCGACTACCGCACCGCCTTTTTCGGCAAGCTTTTTGTTCAGCGCTTCCAGGTCGGCAAGCTCACCCACGCAGGGGCTGCAGGTGGTAAACCAGAAATTTACTACGGTAACGGTGTTTCCCGCGAACAGTGTGCTGCTCTTCACTTCGTTTCCGTCAAGATCCTTACCGTCAAATGCGGGGAATTTCATCAGATCGCCTTTTTCTGTCGGTTTGCCGTTTTCCGCCGGAACGCTCATATCGCCGTCGGACGGCTTTTTTCCGCAGCCGGGGAACTTTTGCTCAAGAACCGTCAGCTTTCCCTCAATCTCACGAATCTGTTCGGCACCTTCGTTAAGCAGCTTCAGTTCATCCGCTTTGAACTGGCTTTTGGCGCCGTCGATCGTTTTAAGCAGGAAATCGCCGTAGTTTCCTCCGTCCTCAATCATCGCCATACCTTTATTGGCAGATAGGAATACTTTCTCCCAGAGCTCGCTGTTTTCGGAAAGAATGGCGTTTTCCTGCTCCATCAGTTTTTGATGAAGCTCGGTTGCTTCGTCCTTCGTACCCGGCTCCTTTGCCATCAGGTCGGCAATTTCAGCCTTTTTGTTTCCGTCGTTTTTCCTGTTGTCTTTGCTCGTGCCGCAGGCTGCGAGGCTGAATATCAGCAGGAATGCGGTCAATACTGTTAAAATTCTTGTTGTTTTCATAGTCTTTACTCCTTTTCTGTATCGGATATTTGTTTTGCTGTTTTCGTCTTTTCTGCGGGTCGATCGGTTTCTTTCCCATTGCCGAAGCCGTAGCGGAAGCTTACGGCCTTGGTGGGGCAGGCACGGACGCACATGCCGCAGCGGATGCATTCGGTGTGGTCGGGGGCTTTGGTTACATCCACATCCATCTTGCACGCCTTTGCACATTTTCCGCAGGAAACGCATTTGTGTTTATCAACCTTCATTCCGAAAAGCGATACCTTATTAAGCAGCGCATAAAACGCGCCCAATGGACACAGCCACTTACAGAACGGGCGGTAGAAAAGCACACTCAGCAAGATTACCGCGACCAGAATGCCGAGCTTCCACGAAAAGAGCGCACCGAGTGCGGCGCGTATGCCGGAATTGACGGCGGCGAGAGGTATCGCTCCCTCAAGTACTCCTTGCGGACATAGGTATTTGCAGAAAAACGGATCGCCCATACCGACATCGTTTGTTATAAGCATTGGCATTAAAATCACCATAAAAAGCAGAACTGCGTATTTTATGTAGGTCAGCGGCTTCAGCTTTTTGGTGGAGATCTTTTTGGTCGGAATTTTGTGCAGCAGCTCTTGAAACCATCCGAAGGGACACAGAAAACCGCAGATGAAGCGGCCGAGCAGCACACCGAGCAAAATGAGAAATCCTGTGATGTAGTAGGAAAAGCTGAATTTCGACGATCCCACCACTGCCTGAAACGAGCCGATCGGACAGGCACCCGATGCCGCCGGGCAGGAATAACAATTGAGCCCCGGCACACAGACAGCCTTTCCTTTCCCTTGATAAATTCCGCCCTTCAGGAAATTAGGCAGATGAAGGTTGGTCAGCAGTGCCGCTCCCGCTTGGAACAGTCCCCGAAAATGCGAGAGAAACTGCGATACGCCGCTTTTTTTCTTTTTCACATTTTTGTTATCCAATTCCCACACACTCCAGACACAGCCGGATTGCCTTGCTTAAAACGGTTTCCGCCTCTCCGCGCCATGCTCCGTAGCACAGCATCGCGGCTCCGCAGATAAGCAGCGCAACCTGAATTACGGCTTTTTTCGATCGAATCAATTCGGTCACCCCTTTCTTTTGTGTTCTCATTGTAACACAGAGGATATAAAATTCCCGTTAAGAACGAAAACTTAACGAAAATTTTATTTTCATGTGATATAATATCCGCAGAAAGTCTTGCCGCGCACGACTGTGGTATTGACGGCCTCGCAAAAATGCCGTTGCGAGCAAGCATTTTTGCTTTGCGGTATAATATAGTTGAAAAAACGGAAGGAGATTTCCTATGCATATTTTAGTGGTTGAAGATGAACGCGCTTTATGCGAGACGATAGTTCGCAGCCTCAGGCGGCTCGCTTACAGCGTGGATTTTTGCTGTGACGGAAACAAAGCGATTGAACTGCTCGGTGTGGAGCGGTACGATCTTGTTTTACTGGATCTGAATCTGCCGGGGGCGGATGGGATGACGGTGCTCAGAACGCTGCGGCAAACCGACAGAGATACAAAGGTGCTGATTCTTTCGGCGCGCAGTGAGGTCGCTGACAAGGTGGAAGGGCTGGATGCCGGAGCAAATGATTATCTGGCAAAGCCTTTTCATTTAGAGGAGTTGGAAGCAAGGATACGCAGTCTTACCCGCCGTCAGTTTACACAGAATGATGTAGTTCTTACATGCGGTAAGCTTTCCTTTGATACTAAGACCCGTATCGCAGTAGCCGGCGGACAGGAGCTGTCGCTTACCCGAAAGGAAATCGGGATACTTGAATACCTGCTGCTCAATCAGGGTCGGCCCGTCAGTCAGGAAGAGCTGCTTGACCATGTATGGGATAACAGTGTGGACAATTTCAGCAATTCGATAAGGGTACATATTTCAGCTCTGCGGAAGAAGCTGCGTGCCGCACTTGGTTTCGACCCTATCCGCAACCGAATAGGGGAAGGGTATGTTACGGAGGAAGAGAAATCGTGAAAAAGCTGTCCTTGCAATGGCGGATCACCATAATGACGGTACTTCTTATCGGAACAACCTGTGTTTTTATGAATGTTCTGATCGGATATTCCGGCAGGCATTATATGGATTCCATAGGCTCTTATATTTCGGGCAACGTGGAAACGGATGGGGGAAAACCGGAGTATTTTGATCCCGAGCAAAAGAAGCTCGACGAGGAATTGACCATTGTTGTACACGGGGCGCAGGAATCATTTATTACCACCAACTGGTATATCACGGCGGTGGTAACGGTCTTCGGCGGTGTGCTTGCGTACTTTTTAAGCGGACACGCGCTGAAGCCCCTGCGCACTTTTACTTCTCAAGTGGAAAAGGTTCAGCTGAACAATCTGACGGACATGAAGATCAACGAAGATGTCCTGCCGGAATTCCGGCAATTCAGCCGGTCGTTCAATCAAATGCTTGAACGTCTTGATGAAGGCTTTACCGCGCAGCGGCAGTTTACGGGGAATGCCGCTCATGAGCTGCGCACGCCGCTTTCGCTGATGCAGGCACAGCTTGAACTGTTTTCCGCGGAGCATCCCGAGGTATTGCGGGAAACGGCGGATTTTCTGCGCTTGCTGCGCGAGCAGACCGAACGTATGACTCAAATGACGAAAACTCTGCTTGAAATGAGTGAGCTCAAGACGGTACCCTGCACTGACCGTATTGAATTGGCTCCTATGGTTGAGGAGATCTTTGCCGACCTTGCTCCGCTTGCGGACAGAAACGGCATAATCCTTGAAAGTGAAGGCGACGGGGTTATGATCGGCAGTGATACGCTGATTTACCGTATGCTCTTTAATCTGACCGAAAATTCCATACGCTACAATCGCCCGAACGGAACGGTGCGTATTATGATTACCGATGAAAAAAATCGGTTAGTCATTCGGGTCACAGATACCGGCTGCGGCATACCGGAGAAATACAGAGAAAGCATTTTTCAGCCATTTTTCCGGGTGGATAAATCCAGAAGCAGAGAATACGGCGGTGTGGGATTGGGACTTTCGTTGGTGTGGGAGATCGTCGCACTGCACGGCGGTGAGGTTCTGATTGAGGAAAGTTCGGAAAAGGGGACGACTGTAGCGGTGAAGCTCCCGACAGACATGAAAACAAAGTTACTGTAAAGTGAAAATGCAGGCACAGCTTTTGATTCTTACGGTTTTGTGACAATTTTCAGGCGTTTTTACGGTGAATCGGCTTCTTAGCTTTGATATACTTAGGTTGCGGTAGACAATACAATCAGGATACAATACTTTTTTGAAGAAACGGCGCCGTTATCGGCACTGCCCCGCTCCGCTCACAATACGTCAGTATTCTTCGGTCAGGCGCCGCGCCGATAAACAGCACCGTTTTCTTACAAAATCCCTGACCCATAGCGAGAAAATTTTTTCGTTTATGAAGTCGAGGAATGCAGGAATACCGGCGTATTTCAAATGACGAGGCAATATAAACGGACAAATTTTCCGCTATGGGAAGCATTGTACCCTGATTGTATTGTCTACCGCAAATAATATTAAAGGAGCACTTACTATGAAAAGCAAAAAAACCGTATTTACATCACTTCTCACTCTCGTACTTGCGCTGAGCATTGTTACCGTTTCCGCGGCTGCTGTTTCGGCAAATGCGAAGAAGTCGGGAGAATGTGCGAACGATCCGTGCATTGCCGCCGCAGAGCCTTCAGGCGAATGTGTCGGACAGCCGCTTGAAGGCTTTGTTAAAAATCTGAGCTTTCTGAGCGAACAGGAGAAATCGGCTCTGCTTGCAGACCTTGCCGAGATCGAAAAGTATGAGAATCAGATCAACGAAATCTACTCCCGAATGACAGATAAAAACGAGAAACAACTCTGCGAAGAAATCGACACCCTTGATAAAAAACTCACGGCGGTTCTCGAAAGAAACGCGGAGCTTTGGGAGCGCGTCAACGATGAGTATGATGAAAAGATTGCGGCAAACGAGCCGGACATGATCTTTGAAATGAACGAAGCTGACCTTGCGGTCTGCGAAAAAAACAAATAAACCACACGTACAGAGCCGTGTCCGGACGGCACGGCTCTGTATCGGTTTTGGGAGGCATCATGAAACAGCTTATCTATATTGCAGAGGATGAAAAAAACATAAGAGAAACTCTTCGGAGCTTTCTTGAGAATGACGGATATGAGGTGTGCGCGTTTGAAACAGGCGACGCACTTTTAGGCGCGTTTTTTAAAAGGCGCTCCGATCTTGTTATTTTGGATATTATGATGCCCGGGACCGACGGACTTACCTGCTGCCGCCTCATCCGTGAAAAGGATAGCGTTCCCATCATTCTTTTGACGGCAAAGGATACCGAATACGACTACGTCAACGGTATTCTGCAAGGCGGTGACGACTATCTGACCAAGCCGTTCCGCCCGACGGTTCTCCTGATGCGTGTTAAATCTCTACTTCGCCGCGTGGAGATGGAAAGAGGCGGAGATCCGACGGACAGGGATATTGCCGTTGGAGATCTGCGCTTTTCGGGTGATGAGAAGCAGCTTTTCTGCAGAGAAAAACCTCTTGCACTTTCCCCGAACGAGCTGAAGATGCTTCTCTTTCTGATGCGTGGCGAGGGCAAGGCCTTTTCGCGCGATGAGCTGCTCACCCACATCTGGGGATACAATGACGAGGTGGAAACCAGAGTGACCGATGAAACACTGCGCCGCATACGCAGCAAGCTCTCCTCGGCAGACAGCAAGGTGCAGATCGAGACGGTTTGGGGATACGGCTACCGCCTGCGATCGGACGGAGGCGGGAAATGAAGCATATAAGAAGAAAAATCACCGTATCCGTTCTCGGTACGATGCTGTTTGTTTTTGCGGTGCTGCTTGCCACCGTTAATATCTTTATTCCGGAATATCTGACGGCAGAGGCGCAGAAGGCGATACTTTTGGAGGATGAGCGTAAGGACCCTATCCCGCTTACCGAGATAACGAATGAAGGGGAGGAGCATTTTCTTGCGTCCAGTGTTCGGTATCTTGAAGTTGAAGAGGGTCTTACAGAGTCGGAACACCTTTCAAAGGCTGAATATCAATTGCGGAAATACTGCCGGGAGGAAAAGCCCGCCGCTGATGAATTTCATACGCTGAAAACCGGCGGCAGCCGATTTGTTTTCCGAATATCACAGGTCGAAGCCGATGAATATGAGGACGCATATTCGTACATCCTGTATGTGGATGTCGGAGCAGTTATGCAATATTCGGCTTATCTGAATGCAGTTTTTTTCGCGGTGTTGGCAGTGCTCAGCGTGCTGGTCTGTCTCTTTGGCTGGAAGCTCGGCGGCTATGTTGAAAAGGCGCACGAATCCCAGAAATGGTTTTTCCAGAATGTGTCGCACGAGCTGAAAACGCCGATGATGGCTGTTCAGGGCTGTGCGGAAGGTATCCATACAGGGGTTCTTGATCCTGTCGGGGCATCCGGGATCATTCTGGAGGAGACAGAACAGATGTCCGAATTGGTGGAAGAGCTGCTCGCACTCTCCCGATTGGAGTCAGGACAAGCCAATGCCGAGTTCCATTCGATGGATGTCCGTGAGGTTTTATATGACTGTCTGCGCAGCACGGAACAACTGGCGGAGCAGAGAAAACTGTGCATCACCCCATGCTTCGACGAAAAACCTGTTTTGGTAAACTGCGATGAGGTTCAGCTCCGCCGTGCGTTTACCAATATCATCACCAACGCACTGCGGTATGCAAAAGGGAAAATACAAATTGAATGTAAGGCAGACAGAGGAAAAGCCATTGTTCGTATCCATGACGATGGAGAGGGCATTGCGCCGGAGCTTTTGCCGCACATTTTCGACCGCTTTTTCAGCACCCGTAAGGGTGGTGCCGGGATCGGGCTTTCGCTCGCAAAAGAAATTGTGTCATTGCACAAAGGCACAATATCCGCGTCAAACGACGGCGGCGCAGTGTTTGAGATCGGTCTTCCCCTGAGATAAACGACGTAATTGTTAATGTTGTTCGGGTTACAGATAATGTTATGAAAACAAAACCTAAAGTGAAAGGAAACCATATCATGAAAAAGATTATTGCACTTGCACTTGCTGCCGTCTTTGTCCTTTCTTTTGCAGCCTGTGCAAAACAAAACGGTGAAAGCGGGACAACCACGCCTTCCGATGTCCCCAAAGGGCAGGTCAAAAGCGCTTTGGAAATTCTTGAAAAGGTCTGGAGCAAGTATTCAACCGACGAAAAATTTCCCGCAACAGGCGGTTCCGAAAAGCATATGAAGGAAGATAAGCCCGGCAAATTCGATGTTTCCGATGCAGAAGCCCTTGACTTTGAACTCGGCTTCCCGAAGGCAAACGCTTCCGAGATTGACGATGCCGCATCGCTTATGCATATGCTGAATCAGAACAACTTTTCCTGCGGCGTATACCATGTTAAAGGCTCCGGAAACGCCGAAGCACTTGCAGGTAAAATTAAAGAAAACATTCTTGCGCGCCAGTGGCTGTGCGGATTTCCCGAAAAGCTCGTCATTCTGACCGTCGGCGATTATATCGTTTCCGTGTTTGGCGCCAGGGAACTGACAGACACCTTTACAGCAAAGCTGTCCGCTGAATACAGCTCAACAAAACAGCTTTTCGATGTTCCCATCGCATAAGACAAAGCTATGCTGTTTTCAAGTATAACGTTTCTGTACTGCTTTCTGCCGTGCGTTTTGCTCGTGTATTTCGTTGTTCCCGACCGTATGAAGAATCTTGTGCTTCTTTTGGCAAGCCTGTTTTTCTACGGTTGGGGAGAGCCCAAATACCTTGTGTTCATGCTTGCGTCGGTCACTCAGTCGTATATTGCCGCGCTTTTGGTCGAACGCTTTCGCGGGACGAGAATTGCCAAGCTGGCGCTTGCCGTTTCGGCGGTCGCCAGTCTCGGTCTGCTTGCTTACTGCAAATATGCGGACTTTTTTATCGGGAACTTCAATGCGGTGACCGGTTTTTCCATCCCGCTCCTGAAGGTGGCTCTACCGGTAGGCATCAGCTTTTATACATTCCAGATCCTGAGCTATGTCATAGATGTTTATCGCGGCGGCGTGCCGGCACAGCGCAATTTTGTTGATCTTGCCATGTATGTGGCGATGTTCCCGCAGCTGATAGCCGGTCCCATTGTCCGCTATTCAGACATTGCCGGAAGCCTGAAAAACAGAAAAACAACGCTTGCCGACGCGTCGGAGGGAATCACGCGCTTTTCCGTCGGACTTGCAAAGAAGATACTTCTTGCAAATTCGGCGGCACTTCTTGTGTCCGAATTCAAGGCGTACAGCGAGAAAACCGTGTTGTTTTATTGGCTGTACGCCGCAGCATATATGCTGCACATCTATTTTGACTTTTCCGGATATTCCGATATGGCGATAGGACTCGGGCGTATTTTTGGATTTCGTTTTTCCGAAAACTTTAACTATCCGTATATCTCCGCAAGCATCACGGAGTTCTGGCGTCGTTGGCATATCTCTCTCGGCGGCTGGTTCCGCGACTACCTTTATATCCCCCTCGGCGGAAACCGCGTAAAGCCTATACGGCATGTATTTAACATCCTTGTCGTGTGGGCAGCCACCGGTTTTTGGCACGGAGCATCATGGAATTTTGTTCTGTGGGGGCTTCTTTATGCAATACTTTTACTGTTTGAAAAGTACATTCTGCACCCGAAAAGACGGCTTGCCGTGTTTATGCACATCTACACGATGCTGTTTGTCGTGCTCGGTTTCGTACTGTTCGATTCGGCAAGTATTGCCGATGCATTTATGAGCTTTAAGTCCCTGTTCGGGCTTGCCGGAATCCCCACCGCGAACACGGCCTCGCTTTATTATCTGAAAAGCAACCTTGTGTTGCTCAGTGTCGCCGCCGTCGGTGCGACACCCTTGCCAAAGCGGATCTATGAGAAGATCGGAGAGACGGCGGGCGGCAGCTGGGTTCTTGCCGTTCTGACGCCGGCAGCAACTGTCGCGTCAATTGCCGTATGTACGGCGTATTTGATCGACGGTTCGTTCAACCCGTTCGTTTATTTCCGGTTCTGACTTGCGGTTTTAACTTTTCCCCGGAGGAAGTATTATGAAGAAAGCCCAACAAATACTTACATTGGTTTTGTCACTTGGTTTCATTGCGGTTTTTGCTGCTTTGTTTTGGATTTTGCCCGATGCCGATGAATCCGTAACAGAAAGACGGCATCTTGCGAAAAGCCCTGCGCTGTCCTTTTCGTCGGTTGCAAACGGCAGCTTTATGAACGGCTTTGAAAACTATATGCTTGATCAGTTTCCGCTGCGGGACGGCTTTCGAACACTCAAAGTCGCCGCAAATGCAATGGTGTTTATGCAAAAGGATAACAACGGACTATATTCCGTCGGAGAGCACCTCTCAAAGCTGGATTTTCCGACGGACTTCGATTCTGTCGATCGTGCCGCCCGGCGCTTTCGGTATGTGTATGACACTTATCTTCGGAATGGCGGAACAAAGACATATCTGTCGGTGATACCGGATAAAAATGTCTTTATCGCATCGCCAAACGGCTATCCGGACAAGGATTACAAGGCCCTTGTCGAACGCCTTGGGAACGGATTTCCGGAGGCAAAGTATATTGATATTTCCGGACTCCTGTCGGCGGATGATTTCTATTATACCGATTCGCACTGGCGGCAGGAAAGAATACTTAAGGTTGCCGATGAAATTGCGGATAAAATGGGAGCGAAGCGGATAGGACAGTGTGAAAAGCATGATACGGGTGTTTCTTTTTACGGCGTCTATTACGGTCAGTCTGCTCTCCCGCACGCTCCGGAGCCCTTGCGGTATCTTGACAACGCCGTGATACGGGACCTTAAGGTGTATAACGCCGAAATAAAGTCCGACATTCCTGTTTATAACCTCAGCGCTGCCGCAGGCAGAGATCCTTATGAAATGTTCCTGGGCGGTGCGCACTCGATCATCAGGATAACAAACCCGAATGCCGAGAAGGAACGTCGGCTCATCGTTTTTCGGGATTCGTTCGGCAGCAGTATAGCACCGCTTCTTACAGCGGGCTATTCCGAAATCACGCTTGTCGATATCCGCTATATCTCGCCCTCCTCTCTCGGAAAACTGATTGACTTCACGAAAGCGGACGATGCGCTGTTTCTTTATTCCGCGTCGGTCATCAACAACAGCGGGACGATAAAATAATGCAAAGCCGCATCTGTGATGAACATAAAAAAGCTGTCCGCACTGTGCCGTGATACAGTGCGGACAGCCTCAAAAAGCGGATAACACGACGGCATTATTACAAAGAGAGCGCCGGGTGCTTTTTAAGGTTTAAAGTCAAGGTAGGTTGCTTGAAAAGTCAGGCGCCAAGGCAAGGGTACGCAAGCCGTCAATGCTTGTCAGCTCAATACAGCCCCTTGATTTGTGAATCAGTTTTTTGTCATTCAGCTTTTTCAGAGTTTTGGTAACTCTCTCGCGGCTTGTTCCTATGTGCCGTGCAATATAGTCGTGAGTAAGGTGTATATGCGTCTCTCCGTACCTGTCGTATTCGTCTACAAGGAAAACGGCAAGACGCTGTTCCAGACCGTGAAACAGAATCCACTGCATTGAATCCATAACCAGGTTAAATCGTTCGGCAATCAGCTCATAGGCAAAGCAGCGAAAATACAGGTTGTTTCGCATCAGCTGCTCCATAATTGACATATTAACAACGAGAACCTTACTGCGGCAGTCTGATGTGAGAAACACCTGAAAGGATATTTGGTTAAACAGACTCAAGGCAGAGAATATACAAATACTTTGATCGTGAAGAGAAAACAGGGTGATCTCCCTGCCGTCCGGCGACATTAAATACGCCCGGATTCTGCCCTCGACCAGCATCATAAGCCCGATATCCTCGCCTGCCATGGAATGAAGAATGTATGAATCTCTGTCAAAGGAACGAATATAGGCGTTATTTTGAAGCAGATCTTTTTCAGCGTGGTTCAAATGATCCCAAAACGGCAGCGTGTGAAGATGTTTTGTTGTTATGTTCATCGGGCGCAATCCTCTCACTTCTCACTATATAATTATTATATCATGCTTTTGCACCGTTGTACAGTGCCGCAGGCACATAGAAAAAGAAAAAACATGACTCAGACCCGGAAAACCGACTCCCGAATTCACATAAAGAGTTTGGAAAAATACCGCAAAAAACGCCGGGGTACAATATTATTTACATATATGTGCATTTTCATATTTGGCAAACCTGTCGAAAAACAAGAGTGCAAGTTAAGTGTCTAACCGGAAAAAATCCGTATGATTGACTTCCCGCCCTTTTTAAGATTGCGGGCAGTCTTTTTTGCGTAACCGCCCTGAACGGTGCCTGCGACACATATGATATGTATTCCCATCACAGACAATAGGTGACTGCTATTGTATAATCATAATGTTAAGATAGGGTTGGTGTACGTGTTGCCGGAAATTATGCAGATCGCTCGAAAAAGGTCGTTGGTAAAGAGAAAGAGGGACAATGGTATAATCGCATTTGACGATGTCCGGCAGAGACTGGGTTACAGTTATATTTCGGATATCCGGTTTGACATGAGGAGACCGGGGTCATCTCTTAAATTGGAATTGCATTCGTGGGGGCTTGATTATACAAAATATCCGCCGGAGGAATTGGAAAAGCTGTACGAGTATTTGTTTGGTGAGGCAACCGCTTTTTGCAACCATATCTAAGCGAAAAGGAAATTTTCAGAAGCTATAAAAATCTAACAACAATAAATAAAAACTCTTTTGGAGGACTGTCGTATGGCAAAAAGCAAAACATCAAAAAGAATTCTGTTCATTGTCGGGGCGGTGCTGTGCTGCATTTTCGCAGTAATTCTTGTCTGTAACTTGACAATAATTATAAAAGGCGTTGTAAATCCGAAGGTTCCGCCGTCGGTATTCGGCGTTACGCCGATGGTCGTGCAGTCGGGCTCCATGAGCGGCAATGCCGAGGATCATATTGAAGTGGGGGACCTGATCTTTACGGTTAAGCCCGATACGGACAAGCTGAAAGCCGGCGACATCATTTCTTATATGGACGGCAATATCGCCGTAACGCACCGTATTATTGAGGTGCAGACGGGAGCAGACGGAAAGCGCAGTTTTGTAACCAAGGGTGACGCCAACAACACCGAGGATCCGGCAGTCGGTGAGGACGCTGTATTCGGACTGTATAAGGGGCGCATTCCGGGGCTGGGTGATTTCGCCATGTTCCTGCAAAAGCCGCTGGGTATGGCGGTATTTATCGGTATTCCGGTGTGCGCATTTATCATTTACGACATTATCCGCCGCCAGAGAAGCTCCGGTAAAAAGGATAAGGAAACCGAGGAGCTGAAAGCGGAGCTTGAACGGCTGCGTGCCGCTGCGGGAGAAAAGAGTTCTGAAAAAGAAGACGGCGGCAAAACATAATAAACGGTATATTCCGCGAAACCGGTGCCACAGCCGGACAAAGCGGTGATATATATGAGGGTAGGGTCCTCACGTTGAGGCGATTTATCTCGTCTCACAAAAGCCAAATGACGGTGTTTTATCGTCTCAACAATTATTATATCAGGAGGAATGTTCCATGACTTCAAAAAAGAATTGGACACTGAGAGCAGCAGTTCTCATGCTTGCTCTCGTACTTATCACCTCATGCTTTGTCGGAGGCACCTTCGCAAAGTATGTGACCAGCGATAATGCGGCGGATCTTGCCAGAGTAGCCAAGTGGGGAGTGAGCATCACGGCTCATCCAACCGGCGGTGTCTTTGCCAAAGAGTATGACGCCATTGCAGGCCAGGAAAACACCGTTGTTGCCGATGACGGCAAAACCAATGTAGTAGCTCCCGGTACAAAAAAGGAAAATGCCGCACTGGTAGAACTGAGCGGCAAACCGGAGGTGTCCGTAAAAGTCACCTATAGTGCCGAGTACTTTAGGCTGGACGGCAATTGGGTAAGCGATGCAAACGATACATTCTATTGCCCGTTGATTATCAAGGTTACAGGTAAAGTCGGCGATACAGTCAAGACTGAAACCATCAAATGTGCGGAAAAGGCGAGTGCGGATGATGTCGCAACAGCCGTAAAGAACGCTGTTGCTGCCTGCAGTGCCACCTATGGCCCCAACACGGATCTTTCCACGGTGGCCGGTGACGGCTTGAAAATCTCCTGGGAGTGGCCTTTTGAGGAAGGAGATACAAATCTGGGTCAGACCGATGAGAAGGATACATATCTTGGCAATCAGGCTGCCACGGCTACCGGTTTAAATATACCTGCTATCCACATTCCGGTGACAGCTACCGTAACTCAGATCGACTAAGGCTCTGATTATACGGCTTTCGTACAGTTGTATATCCCCCGTCATGTGGCGGGCGGGGGATATCTTCGGGCTGTATGCAGTTCTCCCGACATCTGTTTGCCGGGAGTCCTGCATATGTCCCGAACCCCTATAGCACTGCCGTTTTGCCGGATAGCTCGGTTGCTTTCAAACGAGGTGGCGTATGAATAATTCTGAAAAACTGCGGGAATGGATGTTTCCCACGGTCCTGATACTCTTTATATTACAGGTCATGCTGCTGCCGGTGATGATAGGTCTTACCTATGCCGTACCCGCAGAGAGACCGGAACACATCCTTACCTATAGAACAGGCTTGCTTGTTTGGGATAAGGCTGTTTCGGTGCGCCCGGACGGTTCGGCAGAGCTTTCGTTCTTTGAAACGCTGTATAAGAATGTAAACGCCGATAACGCCGAAAAGGTACTGACGCCCGGCACCGAAAAAGACAGCGTAATCCGGCTTAAAAACGATACGAACAAAGAGATAACCTATATCGCCGTGCTGTATTCGCTCTCGACTTCTCCGGATCTTGATATCGGAGCCTCCCTTTCGGGAAACGGCTTTTCGGATACCTCCCGGTATACGCTTCCCGAAAGCATTAAGGAGGAAACTGTGATCCGCGTCGTCGGAGGAAGGCTTGACGCAAAAAAGCTGCAGGACTTTGGCATCAACTGGTTCTGGAATTATGAAGCCGGTGCGAATGTTGACGAACGGGACCGTATTGACACTTATCTCGGCAATAAAGCCGCAAGCGGCAAAGCGGACGAAGCAAAGCTGGGATTTTATATTGTCATCCGTGACGGCGGTGAGATAGTGCCTTCTCCGCAGACAGGAGACAACACCATGATCGGCGGTTATGTTGTGCTGATGCTCATCAGCGGCGGAATGTGCCTGTTCCTTGCCATTACCCGGAAAAGGAGGGAAAAGGTTGAAAACTGAAAAAGCACTGGCCGTTTTGTGGCGTATCCTTCAGATCCTGATACTTGTGATCGTAGGTATTGTTCTGCTTGCCAATCTATATCGACTGGCGGCAAGGGAGATATTTAAGGTGAATGCTTCGACCGTGTTCGGCTATTCCTCCGCCGTAGTGTTGACCGGCAGCATGAGCGGCACCATAGAACCGGACGATTTGATTATCACCCATAAGCAAAGCGATTACATGGTCGGCGATATTGTGATGTATCAGACCGACGGCACACCGGTGACCCACCGCATTGTCTCTGAAAGCGATAAAGGTTACCGCACCAAGGGCGACGCCAACAATACCGACGACGGCGCGGATATACCGAAGGAGGATGTAGTCGGGAAAGTGGTGCTGGTGATTCCGAAAATCGGGGCGGCTATCCGCCTTGCGCGAACGCCGATCGGAATGCTCAGCCTATTTGTTGCGATCATTTTGGTTACCGAGTTGCCGAATTTGATCGGATATATTCGCCGTAAGGGCAAAAAACAGGAGAACTGAAATTAAACAAAGGAGGCGGAAAATGATGCACAGTGAAAACCAAAAACGAAACCCGAAATTCCGGCTTCCTTTTTCCGCCGTTTTGCTTTATCTTGTGCTGATTGCCGTAGCGTTGTCCGGAGTGACCTTTTCAAGGTACATGACAGGGACAACGGTGGGCGACACGGCAAGAGTAGCAATTATGCGGGATATCACCGTTACTGAAACGGGGAATTTCGCAGAGACGGATAAGTGGGTCATTACCCCGGGCGTTGATATGATAAAAAATGCTGTTGTGAATTTCGAGGGCAGTGAAATGGCGTGCTATGTGTTCTGCGAAATAAAAACGACAGGCTGGAGCAGAATGAATGATAATTACAGCTTTGTTTTTTCCGGCGGTAACGAAAACATCCTCGGCTGGGCGGTAAATAACGGTTGGAAATTTCTTTCCGGCAACGGGAGCGAAGCGGTATATTACCGTACCGTCAGCGCCAATAGCGGACTGACGGCTGATGTACTGGCTGACGGCGGCAAAATCACCGTCAGCGAGAATATCACCAAAACACAGCTTGGCAGTTTGCCGAAGGATATGCAAATTAAAATCAGCGCCACAGCGGTGCAGTATAACGGCTTTTCCGAGGGTTCGGCAGCCGAATATACGGAAGCACAGAGAGCCTTGGCTGCATGGGAAGCCGTGAAAAACAAATAATGCCCCACAGGAAAGCAGGTGGATAGTATGAAAGGAAGATATCTGGCAAAACATTATAGAAATACGGAACATACAGGGCTCAGAAGACTGCTTTCGGTTATTCTGTGCCTTTGCCTGCTTACGTCTGTTTTTCAGTTACAGTTGATAACGGCAAATGCCATTACAAAGCTTGATTCGGTGACGATTACACATGAAGGCAAGAAAACAGAAAAGCTGACTCTGCCTCAAAATGAAAGAGCCACCTTCAAAGCCGAATGCTCTCCGAATACGCAGAATGTTGCCTATCAATGGCAGATACTTGCGGATATCAAATCAGAGCTTTGGGTGAATATTTACGATGCGACAAATCAGTCTATGTCACTGTCCTACGCTATGCTCGGCTCGCTTTTGGACGAATCGGGCAGCGCCTATATCCGTTGCAGGGCGACAGCAGGTGAAAACAGCCGATATTCCGAGGCTGTCTGCGTAACGGTTGCCTTTAACGCTCTCGCAGATGCCGAACCCGCTGCTGTGCTGAACGGTAAATCCCCGGTACGAAAGGCTTTCGCCCGTGCGCCGAAGAGCAATCCGGAATATGTGGATATTTCTATAAATTACTTAGATGCCGTGTCCGGTCAGCCTATCTACACGGGATTTACGGCGCAGATAGAGTACGGCACTTCCTATTACAATACAGTTATTTCACCGACCTATCTCGGCTATGCGCCTTTTTATAATGCGGCTGATCCTTCTGTCACTGTGCCGGAGGGAGGTACGGTGGATGCGAATGACGACGCAACGGTAGTTACTCTGAATATTCCGGCAGACTATACAGCGGCTCAGTATGTTGTCAATGTCTATTATAAGGCAATCGATGTGCCTTATGCCGTGCGGTATTACTTCCAGAATATCAACGACGACATGTATACCGAGAATATGGGACTATACCGTATATCCTCTGCTAAAACCGGCACGATTATTTCCAACGAGCAGCTGGCGGTGCAGGATGCGGAGACGGTAAAGGGCTTTACGAAGCTGTATCATTATCCGGAGGCGGTCGCCGCCGACGGCTCCACCGTTTTTCAGTGTTACTACGACCGCAATTATTATATGGTCAAATTTGATATGAACGGCGGCTACGGCACAGAACCGATCTATGCCCGCTACGGAACGCCCTTTGTTGTAAATGCCCCTACACGACACGGCTATGTGTTTGACGGCTGGGACGATGTGACGAGCGGCACCGGCGACAATGTCAAAGATACTCTGCCTGATACCGTGCCCGATGAAAACCGCACATATAAAGCTCTTTGGAGCACGGTTGACACCACCTACACGGCGGTGTATTGGTTACAAAATGCCGACAATGATGAGTACAGTTATGTAGGCAATGTAAAAAAGACGGCAAGATCGGGAATTACCGTTTCCGGAGAGGACGATATCACGGCGGAGACGAATATCTGCGGAAATACCGATGAAACACATACCCACAGTGCGGCTTGCAAGCCCGACAAGCTTCGCTTTTCCCGGTTTGACCATGCAGATCAAAATGTGACGGTTGCCGGAGACGGGTCTACGATCGTAAATGTGTACTATGCTCGTAAAGAGTATACACTGCGTTTTTACTATGCCAAGGAATACAACCCGACAAAGGATCATGTCAACCCGACAGGGACGGAAACCGTATACTACGTTGTGGGCGGAAGTACTTATAAATTCGGGCATCAGTATGATGGGTATATAAGTTCAAGGGGCGATAATAAACGCCCGTTTGACAGCAACGGAAATGTGTTGAATGATATTGAAAGCTTGCTGTACAACATAAATACAAATCAATGGGGCGCTGTTGAGGCGTTGCCGTCTATAACCCTGGCCGAGGGCGTGCAGTATACTACAGGAGTATATCCGTCATCCGAAGACAGTGCAAATGATGGATATACGAACAAGGGCGACAGGTTTCACTATCTTGAATTTACGGCACGATACGGCGCGAACCTGACAAAACTATGGCCGAGCGAAGTGTTTGACAGAGCTCCTATTGTCGGAACCCATACGGCAAACGGTGCAAACAACCATATGACAGAGGGTGATGATTGGGGCAAGTATGCCTACTTTGCCGGCTGGAACGGAGAATACAATGTAAAATACAACTGGGATAATACCAATGCCACGATAAAGTGCTATTATCCGATACTGAACGAAACATTATTGTATGACAGCCGTTTTATCAATGAGTTCGGCGATCCCTCGACAATCAATTTCCTTGCTTTTTACGATAACGGCGCGAATATCCAATGGAGTAAGCCGACAGAGTGGATATATGAGCTGTATCTGCCTCTGCGTGACGGCGAAAACGAAGACGGACTGACGATACGGACGTATAAAGGAAAAAATTATAAGCTGTATAATACTGTATACGCCAATGACGATAATGACGGTTCGGGCGGTATTACACATCAAACCTATCCTCCGCTGCCGGGATTCAAGTATCCCGTGAATGAGCGCGAATGGGAGGATAACGGCAAAACCGCAGACGGCCGCCATTCAAACATTGCTCGGTTTTACTATACAAGACAAAGCTACAGCCTTACGCTGCATAATTACAACGAGGTTTACGGCCGGTTTGACGTACCGTACAATACGTCACTTGATCCTTACACCGTCGGGGTCGTTCCGGATTACCCGGCAACTCTGGAACAAAATGCGTATACCTTCGGAGGATGGTATAATTCTCCGGGATGCTTCCTCGGAAGCGAATATAAAGTCGGTGAGACCATGCCTGCCAAAGATATCGGCCTGTACGCCAAGTGGACACCCGTAAATCATACGGTCCGCTTCTTCCGCACCTACGACGATATGATTGCCTTTGAAACGACAGGCAATGCAAACGGCATGATTGAAACACGGGAGATAACACACGGCAGTGTGCTGGGAAGCGTGGATAATCCGTCGTTTTCTTCGGGCGGGCTTGCGTATACCTTCGGCGGCTGGTTTTATATGCGTGCCGGGAACAAAACAGCGTATACGCCGCTGGATATGCCCGTTACAACAGATATGAATGTCTTTGCCGACTGGGGTACACACTCGGCACAACCCTACCGAATCCACTATGCTCTGCATGAGGGAGAAGGCGACAACTCTTGGCTGGGGCTTCTTAACACAGCTGCAAACGCTTCGCCTAAGGACAATAAAACCTATGAGGTAACAAAGGACGGTGAGGATCGCGCCTACGTATACCTGACATCGGACAACAGATACCACTGCCTGATCGCACCCGATTCCGCCGGCTTTGCCTATCAGGGGAATACCCGTACCTTCTATCCGAAAGCAGGTGAGCCGCTTAACGAGCTTTATCCCGCCTATAACAGCGGCTATTACCCTACGGTTGCCAGTCATTCCGTTACGGTGGAGTACGAGGAGAATAAGGAAGATCCTGTGCATAATGTATTCACCTTTACCTATGTGCATGCGGAGAATATAGCTTATAGGGTGGAATACCGCTATGCGGATACCGGTGCCCTGATAACCTCTGCTCCGGGTGGCGGAACGGTAACGAAATATTCGACCAAGGCGGTCGTGACAGAGCGCTTTGAGGTCATTAAAGACTATATTCCCGATGCTTTCTACAAACGTCTGATTCTCGCCGTTACTGACGACGGAAACGGAAATTATGTCGGTTCGCCGGATAACGTTGCTGTATTCTATTACAGCAAAAATACGCAGAATGCCTTTTATGCCGTACACCATATGCTGCAGAAGGTTAATGCCGCAGGGGCGGAGCTTACGCAGGATGAAAGCGGTAATTACATCAACTATACCGAAAGTGATGCCCTTACCGAGGGTATCGGAGATATCGGCTCTACGCATGATATCGTACCGCAGACATTCAGCGGTTTTACGGTATATGGCACGGGATATATCAAGAATTCCGGTCCAACGCAGATCCTTGACGCTGAAACCAATCCGCACTTTACTGTTACTGTTCAGGCGCAAGGCACCGAGCTGTATATCTTCTATACCCGTAACACGCAGAGCTACAAGGTATATTATTTGAAGTACGGAACGGATATCAGCAACCTGCCACAGCTGACCGATACCTCACCGGGTGTGCTTCGGCCGATTGAATCCGGCACAGGTACTTTCGGCTCCGCAGTTGCGGTATCGGCAAAGCCGGTCAGTGGGATGAACTGCGTTTCAAATTTGTCACAAACGATCATTCTTCGGGCAAACGATGCCCAAAACTACATCATATTCTACTATGCGCCTTTGCAATATACCGTAGAATACAAAGTATGGCAGTACGGCGGAGGAACGCTCAGTCAGACTATTGAGGTAGTCAACGGAACAAATCTGTTCAGCGGTTCAAGGGCGACAGCCAAGATCGGCTATCGGTTTGACGGCTGGTACGCGGACGAAGCGTGTACGGTGCCGGTCGGCAACAAGGGAACGGTAACGGGCAGCAAACTTGTTCCCACGACGCTGAATCTTGACGCCGCTCCCAAGGTCAATACCTTTTGGGCAAAGTTTGTTCCTGTTGTCGGAAACATGACGATTGTCAGGGAGAACGGCACTGCGGATGAGGGCAACGGCGACAGAGTATTTGTCTATCGTATCACCGCAGCGGATGATCCTGCCTTTGAGCTGTATGTTTCGATCAGGGGGAACGGCAGCGTGACAATTAAGAATATGGTTTGTCGTGAGTACATGATAGAGCAGCAAAGCAATTGGTCATGGCGATATAACGACACCTCGCAGAAGGTGACCGTTTCCGAGGGAACAATAAAGACAGTTACTTTTGACGACGCCCCCGTTAATAATAAATGGCTTAACGGCAACAGCGAAAGGATAATGAACAGAAAGGGGTGACGCCGCAATGTCGAAAAGAATAAAGCACATGCTGATTGCGGCGACCGCCCTGTGTATTGTTGCGACCGTGGGCTTGACCCTTGCCTTTATGTTCAAAAAAGCGGAAAAAATAAATCGGTTTATTCCGGCGGAGGTCGCCTGCGCCGTTCGTGAGAAGACGGACGGCAGCGAGGTAACCGGTATTGCCGCCGTCGGCAGTGAAAAATCGGATATCCGGGTGGAAAACACCGGCAATGTCAAGGAATTTATTCGCCTGAGGCTGGTTTCGTATTATGTCGATTCAAACGGTGACATTGCAGGAACAGCCGCGTCTCAATATCCGAACTTGACACTAAAAAACGGTTGGATTGCCGGGGCAAACCGCACCTACTATTACCCCTATCCGGTAGAATCCGGAAGTTTGACTGGAATACTGTGCGAGCCTTTTACCCTCGGGCAGACGCAGCTTGAAAACGGCACCATGGTGTATCAGGTAATGGAGGTTATTGCCGAGGCTGTTCAGGCAGAACCGATATCCGCCGTGCAGGAAACATGGGGCGTAACGGTTACAAATAATACGATCACGGCAGCTCCGTGAATAATTTCTCCTGTTTGGCACATCATGCCCGGCAGGAGGTTTTTCTTATGTGTCTGCGGCACATAAAAAAGTAAAAAAATAAAAAAGTAATTAATGTCTACTGAACAATTGCATTAGCAAATGCAATTATATAAAATCGAGTTAAAATCTCGATTTTATGGGTCAAAACCTTTGTTTTGACCGTCAGTATCCATTGATTGTCGCCTGATTTTAAAAAGAATCAAAATGTGATTCTTTTTAAAGTGCAAGGTTTTTTCGCAAAATTGCGCAAAAACCTTGCACCTGAACAATTCAAAAGTTTACACCAACATGCTTGGTTAAGGTACTTTTGAATTGTTCAGCAGGCATTAATTAGGAAAACCTCCTATTATTGCTTTACTGCCTATTGACTTTATACCGGTTTTCGCCTATAATATTATTAGGAACTCATCCTAATAATGTAAGAAAGAGGGCAGCAATTATGAATGAAAAAAACAAGTATGCAGGAACACAGACCGAGCAAAACCTTTGGGAAGCATTTGCCGGGGAGTCGCAGGCCAGAAACAAGTACAGTTTCTTTGCTTCTGTCGCAAAAAAACAGGGTTTTGAACAGATTGCCGCCCTGTTTTTGAAAACGGCGGAAAATGAGAAGGCTCACGCCAAACTCTGGTTCAGGGAACTCGGCGAACTTGGCGGGACAGAAAGGAATCTTGATACTGCCGCCGAGGGAGAAAACTATGAGTGGACGGATATGTATGTAGAGTTTGCAGCAACAGCGGAGGATGAAGGTTTTCCGGAGCTCGCAAAGAAGTTTCGCCTTGTCGCAGAGATAGAAAAGCAGCATGAGGAGCGTTTCCGTGCGCTACTTCGCAATATTGAGACCGAAAAAGTTTTCGCAAAAAAGGAAGTCAGAACATGGGAATGCCGAAACTGCGGACACATTACGGTCGGAACAGAGGCTCCGGAGGTCTGTCCGACCTGCAACCATCCGCAAAGTTACTTTGAGATCCATGCAGAAAATTTTTAAGAAAAGCAAAAAGCTCTGAAAGGAGAAACACCTATGGAACAAAGATTTTTTATCTGTAATCACTGCGGAAATATGATTGCGTTCGTCAATGACAGTGGAATCCCCGTTGTCTGTTGTGGTGAGTTGATGCACGAAGTGATACCGGGTGTAATTGACGCATCAATTGAAAAGCATGTTCCTGTGTATTCTGTAAAGGACGGTATAGTTCATGTGGATGTCGGTTCAATCCTTCACCCTATGAACGAGGATCACCATATTGAATGGATTTCCCTTCAAACAAAGTTCGGAAATCAGCGCAAGGAACTGTGCCCGACCGGCGAGCCGTCAATCAGCTTTGCCATTTGCAAAGGAGACGAAGTTGAAGCAGTATATGCTTATTGCAATCTGCACGGCCTTTGGGTGACAGATGCTGATTTATCTTAAAATGTATAGCCCTATTGCTTATTCTAATGAGAGCAGCGGCTGATGTTCAGCCTGCAACAGTTGCGGCCCGTCCTGTTCCGGACAGGCAGGGCGGGCCGCAAATTACGGAGATGAAAACCGATGATTATACGAAGAGAAACAAAACAGCGGCAAATGGTTTTACAGGCAGTACGGGCAAGGACAGACCACCCAACAGCTGACCAGATATTTAAAGATGTGCATAAGCTGGATCCGAAAATCAGCCATGGAACAGTATACCGTAATCTGAACCATCTTTGTGAGGACGGTCTGATCTGCCATGTGCGAGTGCCGGGAGCGGACCGATACGACCTTCGCACCGATATGCACTATCATATGTTCTGCGTCAAGTGCAAAAAAGTGAGCGATGCGCCGCATCCGTACAAACCATATTTGGATGAAGAAATTGCCAAACAGTCGGGCTATAAGATTATTCGACATCGTCTGATTTTTGAGGGAGTGTGTCCGGAATGCCAAAGGAAAGAGCTTCGTCCACTTCCGGAGCCTGTATTCGTTCGTTATCCGGTTCGACCGGCACCTCAGATGCCGGTGCCTGCCTTTGCCGAAACGAAAAAACCAAACAGGAGAAAATGATCATATAGACAATGCGGCTGCTATTTTCGCATTGTCCGATGTGAAGAACGGCTTAAAATGTCATGGGAAAAGAAGACTCGTTGTTTGTGGCTCTTTGATAAGCTGAAAAGGGAAAACACTCTTACCCTTGAAGAATATGAATGCTTAAGATCGGTTAAAGCACTTGAATTGGTTTATTATGCTGCCGAGCACGCAGGGGAAGTCCGTAAGGAAGTATACGGAAACGAGGTATATATCAGGGGTCTTATAAAAATAAGTAATCAATGCGGCAATGATTGCTTTTATTGCGGCATACACCGTTCCAATAAAAACTGCGAGCGATACTTCCTTCCGAGAGAACAGATTCTTGCCTGCTGTGCGAAAGGCTATGTACTTGGATTACGAACCTTTGTGCTGCAAGGGGGAGGGGGAACGATTACGGCAGATACAATCTGTGATATTAATATAAAGTAAACCAAGTGATATGTAGAGCTGTGCTCGGCGTGATATTTTTGCTTGTGGCAAAAGTGATATTATATTCACCCTCACACTCGCTAAGCGAATATTACTCGCTGTAAGGCGAATATAACTAAAAAAAGCAATTGCTTTTTGCAATTGCTTTTTCATGTGCTTATCGCCCGAATTTGCACAAAAGCAAAATTACCGTTAAACGGAGTATTCTGAATGCCTTTGAGCTTATATGTATCTTGCGATTATAAATCGCCTCAAATAGCACAATTTAATTTTTATCTATTCTTATATGTAATAGAGACAAAGCACCTCCCGGAACCCTGTTTCTATTTTTAGAACAATATATTTATGATTGATTCATTTTATACCTTCGGTTATTTGCACTCCGCCTTTCAAAAAAACGGTTATTGTATTATCACCGTTCACTTGAATTGTATCAACAAGCCTATGGAATACACATGGATATCCTCGGGAGCAATGTATTTGAGATAGATATTATAGATCCGAGTGCTGTATTCCATATAGTATGCATTCTCGGCGGTGCTGCGATATAACTGAGAGCCAGGGAGGGATTTCTTGCGAGCAAGGCGGCGTTATACGATTCGCAGTAGAGTTTATGACGCGGTGCATTGTATTTACGCTGCCTATTGATTTGCTCAACCTTTTGGATTACCTCAAACAGTCTTGCTCTGCCGGGGATACCGTAGGCTTTCAGCGACGGCGTAACCGCAAGGCAGATGGTTTTCTCAGTTCTTGTGACATCAGCCACCACAAGATTTGTGGTAAGCGGATCAAGCCCGCGCGTTACGCACTCAACGGAGGCATAAAAGCTCTTTAAGTCAATGCAAAGATAGGTTCTGTCCACTTTTATACCTCCGTTTCCTTATCTTTTAA
>ERZ833963.932-NODE-932-length-39484-cov-3.736641_pt1 | contig 39484 bp, 26 predicted proteins | sample MGYA00519693_ERZ833963 | MGnify/ENA primary metagenome ERZ833963 (study PRJEB31850, sample SAMEA3708748) | human gut metagenome | biome: human gut; feature: human-associated habitat; material: faeces | place: China | collected 2014 ...
AATTTTTCTAGATTAGGGAGATTCAGGATGTCTTCAAAAGAAGAGAGCGAATAATCATATTCAAGTTCTCTTAAAGATTCAATGAACTCTTCCGAGATCTCACTTTGTCCGTATTTTGCTTTAAGCCAATGCTTGAAATCACTGGTGTACAATTTATCCCGGGAAAGTTGATACGGGTCAAAAACAATTAGGTCATCACATCCTTCGACTTGACCTTCCCGATTTAGAATTACCGGCTTGTCGGGGTCAATTTCTTCTGGTAACAAGTAATACTTTTTTTGCATTAATTCGGATGTTAATTCCAGGGTTTTGACATTCCCGTCTGCAGTATAATAATTCAATTGGGCGGAAGAAATGTTCTCTTGCCAAGTTGAAAAGAAAAGCACTAAACGTTTCTTTACAAAGTAATGTTTGGAAATCAATCGAGTAAAGGATATTATTGTTTCATGCGTGGGTGTATAAGGACGTCCAAAAATTGGGTTGGCTAAAGACTCATTGCCATTTTTGTCAATAGCACATACTGTAACCTCGTAATTTCCATCTTCTAAATCGGGAATACTATACTCTGTTGTATTTGGGGCTAGAAGAATAGAATCTTTCATATCATTTACTTGCCAGCGGACTTTAATTTTATCGATAACGGGATCCACATTATTTACCCATTTCACGATTAATCTTTTCCATCCCGGAGCTACCGATACTTTGGTACATTTCCCTAGATAACGAATGGCTCCATCACCTGCATAATCACTATATGTATCTTCCAAACTCTCGCAACCAGCGACAAGGACGAGAGATATAAGTATCCATAAATATTTTTTTATTGCCATAACTTAGTCTTTTTTGGTATAAACCTCGAATTCATGAAATGTTACATATTGGCTTGCGTTAATATCTCCAGCCCAGCCGGAAAATAGTCCGAAGGTATCGTTTATCACAACCTTAATGAAACGATAGGAACTTCCGGTTGCGGCAAATGGGATTGAAATGTATTGCGGTTTGGCCGCTTTGATTTCTTCCAAGCTATTGAGTTCATCTACTGTGTTCAACAAAGGACACTTGGAACACCAGCGGAGATTGTTAACAAGTTCCCTGTATTGTTCAAAATGGCCAAGTTCTTTCCACGAGTTTTCGTCATCTTTATTATTAGATGCGTAAATGGTGACATTACAAGGAAGCTTGTTGAAAATTCTTCCTGCCCACACGTAACCGTACTTTCCCGGATTAGGGTCCCATGCTGAAGGTGCTGATGGGAAACTTTTCTTCGTGTATAGCATGCTGTATAGTCGAACTTCCGATATTAGTTTGTCCTCTTGAAGGTCAAGAATAAATAGTGGCTTACCGAAACAATCTGGTCCGGCTAGATAAGTTCCATAGGTATTCTTGTCTGTCCCGAAAGATGTTTCCCCTTTCGTGTCCCCATCGAATAAATATGATTTACTCAATTTTGCCTCTGCGTCTTCTATGGCTAGTCCTTCTGGATCTAAAAAGTCAAATTTTGAAGGAGATAATAAAGCTGTATTGTAGGCTTCGATATTTTCCCAAACTTGCTGTTTTACCATGTAACCTCGAAAATCTTCCGTACGAATTACAACCGTGTTCGTGGCGGCGGATTGTTCAAGGGGGAATGCTAAGGTGTCTGCTCCGGCCGTGATTTGAAAACTATTTATCAATAATGTGTCCGGTTCTTGTGTTTTTGGATCTTTACCGATATAAAATACGTGAGCCATACCGTTTGCATTTTGGGGGACATCGTATGTGAGCATGAATCCGTTCCAACTTGGTTTTACTTCCAGTTGTTCAAAAAAGGCAACAGGGCCAGAATCTTTCGTGTCAAAAGCGATCTCCAACGGGGCCGATTCCACGTTATTTCGATTGCAAAGAGTGATCGACGCCAGAACTCCTTGCCGGGCTTCGTTGAATCCGACTAGAAATAAAGAATCACAAGCATAACTACCCGTTCGTAGTATTTCTTTACCGAACGCATCTTGATAACGGACTCTGATGGATAGAATGTCCGGATCTGCTGGTAATCGATAACGCATAATAGCCCCCCCGGCCGTGGGTTGAAAAGAAATATTTTCTTGTGGTATGGTAATGTCAAAACCGACTTCTTTGTCTTCTTGACAGCCATAAAATATGCTTAATGTCAATAGTATATAAATAAGTTTTTTCATAATTCTATATTTATGTATTAGACTATTTGTTACCAACCTGGATTTTGAACACAACCGGCAACCATAACTTCCTCGCTACGAATGGGGAAAAGATAATCTCTAGGAGCGACGAATTCCCGTTTTGACCATACAACGACAGGTCCATCAAAGTTATTATAGAATTGATGTGCTGTTTCTCCTAAAATATTCCATCCATAAAGATCTGTATTTAATTCATCAGCAGCGGTTAACCAACGGCGTAAATTCCAGAAACGACGCCCTTCAAATGCAAATTCAATGTTCCATTCTTGACGAATGATCTCTCGCATTCCTGTTTTCGTTTTTACCTTGTCTGGGGTTTTTGAGTAATTAGTCCATGCGGATTCTACGTCTGGAATTCCTGCGCGTTCTCGTACTGCATTTAGAGGATTATAGACGTGTTCGGCATCAGGTGTTTCTAAATATTCATTCCAAGCTTCTGCTTTCATCAGGTATAGTTCTGCTAAACGGAAAATAATAGCACCTTCTTCACGATTATCGATAGCTGAAGAATAATCACGTGTTGAGACATTAGAGTAGCTTCCCTTTTTCAACCAGTAACCACTTAAGTTTTGCGGATAGGAGTTATTGATGATGGGGGTGTGCGTACCGAATTGTTCTCCCCGATAAGCTTTCACGATAAGATTCTGCGCTGCATCTTTTCCTCTTTGCCAGTAACAGCGGTCGGCGGCGATACTTGCATAGAAACGAGGTTCTCTGCGAAGATGTAGTCCCAGTACATCAGAGTTTAACGGAATGACATCTCGATATAGAGGACTACTTTCTTTTCCCATTTGGTAGCGGGAAGAATAATCCCATTCTTTGTCAGCATCAATTGGTAATCCATGTTCCGTGTAATACATTTCGACCATTTTTATGCTTGGAGAGATACAACCTTTCATTGATGCATTATAATTAGCATAATCAGTACTTTTGAAATAGGGTAACGTCCAAGAATACCAGAAGTGTAAGCTCTGACCTTGTGGGCGAATCATGTATATAGCCTCGTTGTTGGCATAACCTGGCGCTACCACTGAGTTTTCAATATCCATCATGGTATTGAGCAATTCTGTACTTTTAGACATATTTCCCGTGACAAGTTGTCTTCCTCCATCTAAACAAAGTTGTATCGCCTCGTCTGTCGCTTCTGCTGCACGTTTCCACTTTTCATGATCATATGTTGTGTTAAACAGTTGTTCTCCCTTTTTATTTTTGAAATTGGTATATGCAGGATTCCCGTTAAAAAGGGGTGATGCGGCATATAGCAGAACTTGTGCTTTTAATGTTGCTGCGGATTCTAAACTATGATATGTCCAACGAGATTGATCTTTTTGCATGAAAGGAGGTAATACTTTCATCGCTTCATCCAATAGCCTGACAATTGTGTTTACACAAGTGTCAATAGGAGAACGTGGTTGTTGCATAATCTCAATATCTGAATTTACTTCAATATTTTCAGGAACTAAAATGATTGGTCCATACCGGCGCATGAGTTCGAAATACAGTTGTGCTTTTAAGGCTTTTAATTCGGCTACCCATAAAGCTTTTTCGTTGTCAGGCATATTGTAAACTCCACCGATCTTTTCGAAAAAGATATTACAATAACGAATGGCAGCATAAAATAAGTCTTTTTTCCAAATATTGGCATATGGTTCTTGAACCATTTGTAGACCGTCGCCGATAAATAAACCGTACCATTGCCATCTATGTTGAGTTGTGAGAAGTTGTCGCGTATATTCTCCGGCAACGACTTCGTCTGTCCCGGTAAAAGCGGGATTTACGATGACGGAAGAAACCGGATCGGTCATGAGAACATAACAGCTTTTTAACCATAGTTCGGCTTGTTCTCGTTTTTCAAAAATGGTCTCGATTGTCTCAATATCATTCTCGGGTACTATATCCAGATAGTTACTACAACTAGAAAAGAATATTGATGTGACAATCGTGCTATATATAATTAAATGCTTCATAATAGTAATTTATTAGAATTAGAAACTGAAATTTAAACCGATAGCATATGTCTTTTGTATGGGATAATTAAAACCGTCTTCACCTAATTCTACATCCCATACTTTAAAGTTGGTGATTAAGAATGGATTATTTGCCCGGACGAAGAGTTTGACATTCTGCAATTTCCATTTATCCATCAATTTTCGAGGCATATTGTAAGCTAATTCCAACGAGGTACAACGTAAAAAACTACATTCTCGCATAAAGTAGGTACTTTTACGAATTTCTGCATTATTTTCATTATACCAATCTTCTTGTGGATTGTGTTGTGTTAAGTTGTAAGTTGATAATCGTGGCCAGAACGGTTTGTTTGACATATTGTCTTCTGACCAATGGTCGTTGTAAATAGCCTTTAGCATGGCGTGGTCATTATCAAATGGAGATATTTTTTTAGGATCCATAAAGAATCCTCGTTTCCCGGAACCTTGGAATGCAAAACTGAATTCGAAACTCTTGTAGTTGATAAAGCCTTGGAAACCATAAATTAATCGAGGAGTTTCTGGGAATCCGATGTAAGTCGCATCTTCCACGTCAATCACTCCATCACCATTCAGGTCGCGATAACGGATATCTCCGGGCATTACATCCCCACCTTGAACCGGAGAGTTGTCTATTTCTGCCTGGTCGCGGAACAAACCTTCTGCAATATATCCTACTTGTTGAGAGATTTCATGACCAACCTTACGTTGCCATACTGGTTTATCCGTTGCCTCTTCAATTTCCAAATATTTTGATTCGGAATAAGTGGCCGTGGCGTTTAAGATGACCCACAAGTCATTTGTGAAAGCGTGTTGGATTTTGCCAGAAAAGTCTAACCCGCGCGTTCGTGCTTTACCAATGTTATCTAAGGGGGCAAGCTCTACACCCATGGAAGAGGGGATTGTGGTACGATTGGCCAAAATGTTATGGCGTACTTCTTGAAAAGCATCTAAAGTAAATTCAACAACACCTTTGAATAACTTAGCCTCTAGTCCCAAATTTACTTGTTCTGCAATCTCCCATTTTATATTTTCATTAGCATAGGAAGAAACTCGGAAACGATTAATATTTTGTCCATAGGGCATTGGATCTTTATATTGAAGGCTATTAGGTTTTTCGATGAGTGGCAGAAAAACAAAACGAGGGGTTGAAATGATTCCGTCGTTTCCAACCTTCCCATATGAAGCTCTGAATTTTAAAAAGGGTAGCCACTCTGAAGTGGATTGCATGAATGGTTCGCTGGATATAACCCAGGCAATTCCTCCGGCTGGAAAAAAGCCCATTCGGTTCTTGTCCGCGAAACGTTCGGAGCCATTGTACCCGAAACTACCTTCTATGAAGTACCGATCTTTGAATCCATAACTTCCGCGCATGGAGAATGTCATGTTGCGTCGGGGCATACCGTCTAGGACGGATTGGATGGGAGTGTAGGTTCGTTCTTGCATTTGAAAGACTCCTGTTAATGAAGTCTGGTGATCTCCCCATGCTGCGGTATGTAATGCCCGCCCTTCGTAAGTCACTTGCGTGTTGGTTGTAGAACTGTTAGATGCGACTTCTAGTGTTCTACGGGCAGATACCGGGTTTATAGCATGTAGGGTATGCTTACCTGTTTCGAAATTGTAGTTTTCAAGAGAATATAAAAAAGGTGCAGTTTTAAAACCAGTTGTGTAGTATCCGGATTGAACAATGGATACGCTGGCTCTAATCTCAAGACCTTTGATTAGAGAGGAAAGATTATGGATGTATTCTGCTTTGTTTGTGGTAGAATACCGGGTACGTTTCATGTATCCTTTTTGAATCTCCATGTATGGATTTGTCGTGTATTCATCTACTGCTCCAAAACGAAGATGGGGCCAGTTGTATGTATCATCTCCCGGATAGGTAGGTGCAAAATCGACAGGGGAAGCATTAAAGGCTAATTGGTACGCTTGGGTTACATCATACAACGGTCCATTATATTTATCTAAAGTGGTGGACGAGTTGATTAATAATTTGATACCCGCCTTTAAATCAATGTTCAGGTTTGCCCGGAAAGAGGTTTGATTGTTTATGATGTTACAATCATAATCATTTAATTTATCTGTTTTTAGCATACCTTGATCTCGGTTGTAATTTACAGAAGCGTAATATTGTACAACCTTTGAACCACCCCTAATACTGATCCCGGCATGGTGGTTTACGTTAAAACGTTTAAATAAAACATCGTACCAGTCGTTTTGAGGGTATAGCCAAGAAGGATATTTTCCCGAGAGGGGTCTGTTGATTGTTTCCTCGCTGTATTTGGGTGTTGAAGCTTGTGAGCGTCCCATTAATGCTTGGTTGTACATTCGCATATAAGTGATGGGATCTACCACGTCAATTTCTTTGGTGGGCATGGAGAATATGGATTCATAACGTAAAGATGCATACACGCTGCCTTCTTCCCCCTTTTTCGTGGTAATCATGATTACTCCATTTGCCCCGCGAGCCCCGTACATCGCTGTTGCCGAGGCGTCTTTTAATACCGAAAAAGTCTCGATGTCTTCGGGTGCAATTCTGGCTAGTTCCAATTTTGACGATTCTACCCCGTCGATCAAGATTAATGGGTCAATATTTGCTCCTGTCTGGAAAGACGTGATCCCGCGAATATAGAACTTCGTATTCATCTCTTCTTCGGTCAACGCTCCCGGAATTCCTCCCGTTTGCCAACCGATAATACCGGGGACACGTCCCGCTAGGCTTGTTGTTAAGTCACTGTTAGAGGATTTTAAATCCATGGGGCGTACCGTGGAGATTGCAGATACTACACTTTCTTTCTTCTGTGTACCAAAGGCAACAACGGCAACTTCTTCAATGTTTTCGGCTGTTGGATTTAATGTTACATTCACGGTCTTTTTTCCTTTGATAGCAACGATTTCCGGTTTGTAACCGATGAAAGAAACTCGTAAAACATCGTCAGGTCTAACAGGAATCGTGTACCGTCCATTGGCATCTGTGGCAACTCCTTGGGTTGTCCCGTGGATAATTACTGTGGCTCCGGGAATAGGATTTCCTTTATCATCTGTAACTTTACCACTAAGTCTGATTAATTCTACGATCTTTTTCTCTCGAATGGAGATCAAGCTTTGTGAAATGGCGTATTCTAATCCCAGCTTGGGAAGAATCTCGTCTAAAAGTTGTTTTACCTCCTTGTTTTTAGCCTCTACTGAAATTTTTCCTTTGGATTTGGCCAACTCACTGTTGTAGAAAAAGTCATAGTCGGTTTGCTTTTTTAATTCCTCGATGACTTCGTTTAACGTGACATCTTTCAAATCTAAAGTAACCTTTGTTTTCTTTTGGGCCTGTGCATTTGTCGGGAGGGAAAAGCACACACCTAGCAACAAGATTACTAGATTTTTTTTAAAGATTAACATCTTCTGCCATGAATTCCAGCATCTTGGCAATGCATAGTCTCGCTTTTTTTTCATAAATTTGTAAATTAATTTATTAAACATCTATACTTCCGATTCTTGCAAGGACTCCGGAAAGTATTGAGAATAGGAACAGGTTGAGGATTGATCAAGTCTTCAACCTGTTATATTTTTATTTTCTTTGTATTATAATCTTGTCTTCAGCAATGATGAAATTGACGTCACGAGTGTATTCCAGCATCTCGAATAATGGACGGAGATCCTCGTAACGTTTCAATCGTCCACTGAATTTTATCTCTTTGACTTTTGGGTCTGCGAACTCGATATTAAGATTGTACCATCGGGTAAAAATTTGCATTAATTCCTCCAAGGACATATCCTCAAATTCATAGTAACCCTCCTTCCAAGAGATGAATTGTTGTACATTTACCGGAAAATAGTCCGATTCTTGTGTAGTTTTATTGTAAGCAACTTGCGTACCGGGAGCCATGATGATATTTTTATTTCCACAATGGGCCTCCACCCGCCCTTCTACCAAGGTCGTTTTTACCCACGTCCCTTCAGCATAAGCGTTTACATTGAAAGAAGTTCCCAATACCCGAATTGCAACATCCGATGCATGAACGATAAATGGGTGGAGGGAATCAGATTTAACCTCGAAATAGGCCTCTCCGGTTAAAAATACTTCTCTCTTATCCCCGATAAATTGATCCGGATAGCGCAACGTGCTACCAGCGTTGAGATATATCTTCGATCCGTCCGAAAGTACTAGATTGTATTCTGCCCCGTAGGGTATGTTTATAGTGTAATACTCGGTCTCTCTCGTTTTAATGGTATTGGATTCAACAATTAGAGTTTGTTGGTCAGTGCGCATTTCCCTGTTACTGTCAGAGACAATAACCGCTTTTTTCTCTTGGCTAAGTAATCGCTTTCTGCCATCAGGTAAAATCAATTCTGCCGCGGGTCTTTTAAGTGCTAAACCGGAGATATACGTTTGATTGATCGTTTGTGTTCTCGTGACGGTGTTCTCCGTCCGGAGAAGGAAGAAAAAACCGATAAATAGGATAATTCCTGCTGCACAGGATGACCAAAAGATCAATTGACGTTTTCTTTTGCTTTGTCGGACTTGGTGTTGAACTTTGTTAAATACGACTTGATGTGATTGATGCCGGGCTAATATCTGTTTTTGTTTCTCTAATTTCACTATCAGTTTTCCTACTTTCTTGTTATGGACGGAAGAATTCTTCCATGCCTCGAATTCCTGTCTTTCCTCCTCGGTCAATGGAGCTTTATTTAGGTAGGCAGCTAGGATGTCATCAATGTCTTTTTTCATATCTCTCCCTTTGTTTTTTATATATTGCTAAAAGGAAGAAAAAGGGTGATAAGAAATTAATCTTTTTCTGTTAAAAAAAAGTAAAAGCGTAAAAAACAATTCTTCTTGTAAGTTTTCCCGTAAAAATTTGAGTGCTGTCTTCATTTGAGTCTTCACGGTATTAATGCTTGTGCCTAGTTCATCGGCCACTTCTTGGTAGGTTTTGTCATTCAGACAGGCCATGAGGAAGACTTTCCGGCATTTTTCGGGGAGCTTGTCTATTGTTTGGTATAATAATTCGATCTCTTTGGAGGACTCGTCAAGCGTGTCATAATGAGAGATTTCACTTTCTTGGGAGAATGAAACTTGTATATTGTATCTTTTCTTGTATTCCCGGAGAAAAAGGAAAGCTTGATTTTTAACCATTTTGAAAATGAATCGGTCCAGATCGCCCGAGAATGAATGAAGGCGCTTGCTATTCCACAGGTTGACGAAACAATCCTGTACAATGTCTTCGGCTGTTTCCAAATCATCCAATATATGATAACAATATAATAATAGATTATCATAGTACCGGTCAAAAAGAAGTCGGAATGCACCGCTTTCGTCTTTTTTGAGTAAATCTAATATGGATTCTGACGGATTCATGCACACTTTTTTGTACTTACAAATATAATGAACTCCAAGACGGATGCAAATTTTAAAAGAAATTATTGTTTGAAATGTTTGTTTCCGTGAATATAATTAAAGGAGATTAGAGGAAAACCTAAAGAGAATTAGAGGAGATAATCCTCCTTGTTCGAAACTTTCTCGATGATTCCACGGAGCTTATTCATCCCGTGTTGGATGAGTCACGAGTGATCTTCGAATGATCTCTGAAGGTGGGGGATTATTTGGGTTAGATCACTTCTTTATCACGGTAGGATTTGGTAATAAACAGGGGAGAAGTATGGTCAAAAAGAAAGGGAGCCCCGTGGACTCCCTTCTTCTGCCTGATGGCGTTTTATTATTTCTTAGCCAAGTCGATCAAAATTTCAAGAACTTGGATAGCACTTGTCGGCACTTTGGTACCGGGACCGAATACGGCGATAGCACCTGCGTCGAACAAGAATTGGTAGTCTTGATGAGGAATAACACCACCCACGTAAACGAGGATGTCTTCACGTCCCAATTTCTTCAATTCTGCGATAACGGCAGGTACAAGCGTTTTATGACCGGCTGCCAGAGAAGATACTCCGACAACATGAACGTCGTTCTCAACGGCTTGTTTAGCGGTTTCTTCCGGGGTTTGGAACAACGGTCCCATATCCACGTCGAAGCCAAGGTCTGCGTAACCCGTAGCAACAACTTTAGCACCACGGTCGTGTCCGTCCTGACCCATTTTAGCGATCATAATACGCGGACGACGTCCTGTCATTTCTGCAAACTGGTCTGCCAGTTCTTTCGCTTTCTTGAAGTCTTCGTCTTCTTTAGCTACACTTGAATATACTCCACTCACGGTTCTGATAACTGCTTTATAACGTCCGGCAACTTTTTCACATGCATCTGAAATTTCACCTAGAGATGCTCTCTTCTTAGCTGCATCAACAGCTAATTCAAGTAAGTTTCCTTCTCCTGTTTCTGCACATTTGGTGATTGCAGCCAATGCAGCGTCAACCTCAGCTTGGTTACGGTTAGCTTTCAATTCTTGCAAACGACGGATTTGGGCTTCACGTACAGCGGTGTTGTCAACCTCAAGAATATCGATCGGGTCTTCTTTTTCCAAACGGTATTTGTTGGTTCCCACGATCGTTTGAGCTCCACTGTCGATACGTGCTTGTGTACGGGCAGCAGCCTCTTCGATACGGAGTTTTGGAATACCGGATTCGATAGCGGCAGCCATACCACCCAATTTCTCAACTTCTTGGATGTGAGCCCATGCTTTTTCAACCAATTCTTGAGTCAAGCTCTCAACATAGTAAGAACCTCCCCACGGGTCGATTGATTTACATATGGTGGTTTCATCTTGAATATAGATCTGGGTATTACGAGCGATACGAGCAGAGAAGTCAGTTGGAAGAGCGATAGCCTCATCCAATGCGTTGGTGTGCAAAGATTGCGTGTGTCCCAAAGCAGCTCCCATGGCCTCGATGCAAGTACGACCCACGTTGTTGAACGGGTCTTGCTCGGTCAATGACCAACCTGAAGTCTGGCTGTGTGTACGCAATGCCAAAGATTTCGGGTTTTTCGGGTTGAATTGTTTAACGATCTTAGCCCACAACAAACGTCCGGCTCTCATCTTGGCAATTTCCATGAAGTGGTTCATACCGATAGCCCAGAAGAATGACAAACGAGGAGCGAATGCGTCGATGTCCATTCCGGCATTAACTCCGGCACGTAAGTATTCCAAACCGTCAGCCAAGGTGTATGCCAACTCGATATCTGCGGTAGCACCTGCTTCTTGCATGTGGTATCCGGAGATAGAGATCGAGTTGAACTTCGGCATATTCTTGGAAGTGTATTCGAAGATGTCAGCGATAATCTTCATAGAGAACTTCGGCGGGTAAATATAAGTGTTACGCACCATGAACTCTTTCAAGATATCATTCTGGATTGTTCCTTGTAATTGGTCAAGAGTAGCACCTTGTTCCAACCCGGCAACGATATAGAATGCCAAGATAGGAAGTACGGCACCGTTCATCGTCATGGATACAGACATTTTGTCCAATGGAATTTGATCGAACAAGATCTTCATGTCCATGATAGAGTCTACGGCAACACCGGCTTTACCCACGTCACCGATTACACGCGGGTGGTCTGAGTCATATCCACGGTGAGTAGCCAAGTCGAATGCTACAGACAAACCTTTTTGTCCGGCAGCCAAGTTACGACGATAGAATGCATTTGATTCCTCTGCGGTAGAGAATCCGGCATACTGACGGATTGTCCAAGGACGCATCGGGTACATCATGGAGTAGGGACCACGTAAATATGGAGGGATACCGGCAACATAATCCAAGTGTTCCATCCCTTTTAAATCTTCAGCCGTGTACACGGGTTTTACCGGTATCAGCTCGGGTGTCAACCAGTTTTTCTCAATGTGATTAGCTTTTTCCCATTCTGCAGCGGCAGTGGTAGCTTTCTCTGTTGACTTGATATTTATATCTTTGAAATTTGGTTTCATCTTTCAATTTTTGATCGTCAATTACTTAATTCCCAATTTTTGTTGGTATGCTTTCAAGTCTTCCAGCACGTTACATTTCACGTGAACATAGTTCTTGATGCCAATTTCTTCTAGTTGGGGTCTGCATTCCGGGTTACCGGCAACAACGATGATAGCTTTGTCCTTCATTGCTGCATATACTTCCGGTGCAATGGTAGCGTACTCGTCATCCGAGCTACAGATTACCACGATATCAGCCTTGTTGTCCATGCATGCTTTAGCACCTTCTTCAACAGTCTTGAATCCGTTGTTATCCATTACTTGGAATCCGGCACAAGCGAAGAAGTTACAAGCGAATTGAGCTCTTGCTTTACGCATAGCCAAATTACCCATCGGGAACATGTAAACTACCGGGCGACGACCTTGTTCTTTTGCAAACAAGTCAGTTCTGATACGCATAGCTTCGAAAGCTTGAGTTCCACGGTAAGGTTTCAACGTTTCAACAACAGCGTCGGGAGCAGTTTTGTCTTCCGGCTCTAGGATGCAAGCACAAAGCTCTTTATCCATTTTTTCGTTGAAGTTCGGGAATTGGTTCGTACCCAAGAAGTTTTCTTTCCGGTTAGCGATGTCTTGATCTCTCTTCTGTGCGGTAGCCTTCACAGCAGCCTGTACGAATCCTGATTCAAGAGCTTTCACCATACCGCCTTGTTCTTGTACTTCTAAGAAGAGTTTCCAAGCAGCCTCGGCGATGAATTGGGTTAATTCCTCGATATAATATGAACCACCGGCAGGGTCAACGATCTTGCTGAAGTGTGATTCTTCTTTCAATAACAATTGTTGGTTACGAGCCACGCGTTCTCCCAGTTCTGAAGGATGGCACTCGTAGATATAGTCGTACGGGTGAACCGTGAACGAGTCAACACCACCGATTGTTGCGGACATGGTTTCCGTTTGAGTACGGAGCATGTTCACGTTCGGGTCGTATACCGTCTTGTTCCATTCTGATGTTTCTGCATGGATGTTCATCTTGCAAACGCAGTCACAGCAAGGATTATAAGCTTTCACGATGTGAGCCCACAAGTAACGAGCTGCTCTTAATTTAGCAATTTCCATGAAATATTTAGAACCGGTAGCGAAGTGGAAACGCATACGAGGAGCGATGTCCTTCACGTCCATTCCTGCATCGGTTAATTTGTCAAGATATTCAACTCCGGCAGCCAAGCTGAAACCTAATTCCTGAACGATGGATGCTCCTGAGTTATTGAAAACATATCCACCCACTTCAATGGTTTTGAAGTTTTTCAGTTCGGCAGTACTCTCCGTGGTAGCCTTTACCACGCTGAACGGGTTCGGGTCACAGAATTTTCCTTCTAAAACGAGTTTGCTGATCGGATCGATATTGATACCTCCCTGTATTTTTTCAGGGTTGAATCCTTTCTCTGCAACGTACTCTTTGAACATATTCAAGATGGCAACCTTGTTGCAGCATACAACGAAGTTAATCTCGATACATTCCAAGCAAATATCTTTCAACAAGGTGGCCATGTCGGCTTTCGTGAAGTTCTTGCAATTTGTAAGCACGAATCCGAGTGAGTCAACACCCTTGTTCAGAACATCCAACGCTTTCTTGTTCGCCTCAGCCACATCCTCTACCACGATGTCCTGACGAACGAACCATTCGTTGTTATTTTTCTTGTTACCTCTCACGAAAGGATATTCTCCCGGGAAGCATTCTAAGTTCTTGAGGTCTTTCATATCTTCCAACCGGTACATCGGTTGTACGTTGAATCCCTCGTTTGTTCTCCAAACCAGCTTTTTATCGAAGTCAGCCCCTTTTAGGTCTGCAATGACTTTGTCCTTCCACTCTTGGGTGGTGTTGGGAGCAAATTCACTGAAAAGCTTTTCGTTTACATTCTCTGCCATAATAGATTTTTATGTATTTATTCTGTAACTGTTTGTTATTAAAAACGAAAGGCAAAATTAGCCGTTTTTGACAATAAAAAAAAGAAATTCTTCTTTATTTCGCCTCGTGAATCGGAATATAAGTCTTTTTAAGGATTTTGTGAATAGAATGTTCTATGGGTTATCGGGGGATGATGGAATGACAGATATTTAAAGAAATATTGCAGGAATGTTGTCTTGCATAGAAAAATAGATAATGAATTGATATTCAATAGATAGTTTTACATCCGGCTGTTGTCCTTTCGTTATGGTTTCGATATATGTTTATTCCAGGGAACGAAGAGATAACGGAGGGATAAAACGGGTTGGGTAGGATCGATGTAAGAGAAGGTAAAAAGATGCAGTGGTGTATGTTGTATTTTAATGGCAAGGAAAAAATAGATGTTGAAAGTTTAACAAATAGGTGAAAACGTTACGCTTGCGTTTTGTAAGAAAAAAATTTATTTCGTAATTTGCGATGTTAATTTAAAAAGCAAAAACAGATGAAGAAAATTAGAGCAGCCATCGTCGGGTATGGAAATATAGGTAGTTACGTGCTTGAGGCATTGCAAGCTGCCCCCGACTTTGAAGTAGCAGGAGTAGTACGCCGGGATGCGACGAACGTGCCGGCCGAATTGAAGGACTATGTTGTCGTGTCGGATATTGCTCAAATCAAGGATGTAGACGTGGCAATTTTGTGTACCCCAACCCGTAGTGTGGAGTCGTATGCCTCGAAAATACTGGCTATGGGGATTAACACGGTGGATAGTTTCGATATTCACACGGAGATTTCCGGTTTGCATAAACGTCTGGGAGAGGTTGCCAAAAAGCATGGGAAAGTATCTGTTATTTCCGCCGGATGGGATCCGGGAAGTGATTCTGTCGTTCGTGCCTTGCTAGAGGCTTGCGCCCCGAAAGGGATTACTTATACAAATTTTGGCCCCGGCATGAGCATGGGACACACGGTTGCCGTGAAAGCCGTTGAAGGCGTGAAAGCCGCGTTATCCATGACGATCCCGGTGGGAACGGGAATCCATCGCCGAATGGTGTACGTGGAGCTAAAAGAGGGGTATGATTTCAAACAAGTAGCCGAGGCAATCAAGACTGATCCTTATTTCGTGCATGATGAGACGCACGTGATGCAGGTGGAGTGTGTCGATAACCTGAAAGATATGGGCCATGGCGTGAATCTTGTGCGCAAGGGTGTTTCCGGCAAAACGCAGAACCAGTTGTTCGAATTTGACATGAAAATCAATAACCCGGCTTTAACGGGACAAATCCTCGTGGCAACGGCCCGTGCATCCATGAAACAACAACCGGGATGCTACACGTTGATCGAGATCCCGGTGATCGATATGCTGTACGGAGATCGGGAAGAGTTGATTAGGCATCTGGTATAATCTAGAGACAAGATTAAATAATAATTACGACTTTATCGTAGATTTGTAGGCGGTAAAGTCGTAATTTTATTTTAGCATTATAATATTGGTAGTTTTTAATTTGCCGAATGCTTATTATTTTACTTCTCCACTTCCCGGGTCTCCTGTTGTCCATGGAGTCGTTTTTGCACTACTGGCGATTTCAGATCTTTTAAATGTCAGAGTGATTTCGTGTGCGGTACCTTTTACCGTAACAACTGGTGAGATAGTGACATCAACTCCTTGTGTGTTTTCTGCCGTTTTAATATTTAGGACATATGCGGTTGTTGATGGTAGAACCATGATGTAGCCATTTTCTGCAGGTGTTGTTGTTAGTTCCTTTGACGTGAATCCTTCGCTTACCTCTAAATCTCCTTTATTGGGAGTTGGGGCTACAGTTAATTCTCCTGTATTTAAATTAAGAACTAGGTCTTTTTCGACGTCTTTCACGGTTATTGATGTGATGGAACCCCAATAAGTAATAGCGTCGGCATTTTCTGCGACTAACTTGAATTTGAGTTGTGTTAATAAGTGGTTAAAAGTAAGCTCTTTATTGGTGTTGTCTGTTCTACTTCCTGAAATTTCTGATGTAACCATAATGTCCTCTTTCCCTGAAATAGTGTATGCAACTTGTCCTGTATTAATTGCTGCTTGTGGGGCAAAACCTTTCATGTAAACGGTTCCTCCATCGTTAGGATAATATTCCGTTTGGGTGAAGGTTACAGAACCATCACTCACCGTTATTTTCCCAGCGTTTGTTCCGCTCCATAGGGGTGTCGCATAGTTGCCTGTTGTTTCGGAAGATGCAACTTGAGCGGTAAATGTATTATCTGTAACTGCCGCTTTTGAAAGTGCCGTTATACTTCCTCCTAGTTTAATCTCCACCGGAGCATTAGGATCAACGTCATCTTCGGATGTTTTAGTACAACTTGTCATAGCTGCTATGGCAAGAATTGATAGAATAAATTTTTTCATATCGTGAGCATTTAAGTTTTTGCAAATGTGAGGGACTTGTCACGAAAGAGATGAGTAAAAAGTAAAATTGTAACAGAATTTTACCTTTTCGGTCGTGACTTGTACGAATTCCAAAGTTTTTACGTATTCGAAATTGTTAAAGGATGTCCACGTAACGTTGTTTCCATTGTTTTGGGGTGATGCCCTCGTTGAGCTTGAAGGAGGAGATGAACGAGGAAAGGGAGTTGAAACCGGAAAGGCTGGCTACTTCCTGGATTTGCATATCCGGGTGTTGAATTAATAAAATGGTGGCTTTTTGAATCCGATATTTGTTGACGAACTGGTAGAAACTGAAACCAAACTCGTTGTTGATAACGTTCGAGACGTACGTGCGGTTTGTTCCCAGCAAGGCGGCGACGTCGGCTATGGTCAGGTTCCCGTTGGTGTATATTTCTTTTTCATCGAAAAGGTGGACGAGTTCATCTTTCATCTTTTCTCTTTTGATCCCGAGATTTTTCAAATACTTCTCGGGTAGGGCGGGAAAAACAGGGGATAATTCCGTTTCGCTTGTGGGAGCGGTAATGGGTGGTTCCGGGCAGGAATTAGGGGAAATGATTTCCTCTTCATGAATCTCCGCGTGTTGCTCCGTGTAACAGATATAAGGTTCGTTGAGAGCGTGGATAAACAAGTAAAAAGTGAATAATATGGAACTGATGTGGAATAGATAATCGCTCCAGATGGCTTGAAAACAAGATGCGAAAAGAGCTACAAATGCGAAAAATGCAGCTAGAGGGATGGCTTGGTTTAGCCAGTGTAAATCGATGTCTTCCATGAATGAATAATTCTCTTCCAGTCGTTGCATGTGTTCTCGTTTCAAATGCAGAATGCGAAGCGTGTATATCGTGATCATGATGGCTTGAAGGATCAGGCTGGCGCAACGGAAAATAATTAAAGGTAAGTTGGCGTTTAAGAACACGCCGTTTCCTGCAACTTTTTCTTGCAGAGGGGACAGAAAGAAACTGGTGATCAGCACCGAAATTCCCGGCATCAAGTGTGGCCAGATTCTTCGAGATGTCAGTTTTTCCGGTTTCGTGAGCTTACGGAAATAGAAAAAATACAGGGGAACCAGGAACAAATTAATGGCAATATCAAAGATCGGTAAGCCCAGTTCACCCGTGATATATTTATGGATATCTTGTATCATGTTCGGGATGAAGATCAACCCCGAGAATGTGAAAATAATTCCCAGTAGCCGCCGCGGATGCATTCCAGCTTGTTCGCTAGGGACGGCCCCTTTGACCGTTAATAGCGTGAGGCCGCAAAATAGGGGAATGATAAAAGAAAGGACGTACGAAAAATACATCCAAAATATTGGAGAAGATATACTGTCATTCATCATATTCCTAGAATTTGAAATGCCGTCCTTTTATTTCACGGGACAAATATAATGAAATTATAACTATATGGATACGATCTTGATATTTTGAATAAAAGTTTGGAAGAATAAAAATAGATACCTTAAAAATTGACATCCTGCCATAAACTTTGTACTTTCGTCCCCACTATAGATGACTTATAATGAATGATGAAAAGCTAAAGGAAGAAGTTCGCAAGGCTTGCGAAATTCTTAAAAATGGGGGGATAATTCTTTATCCCACGGACACGATATGGGGCATCGGGTGTGACGCCACGAACGAGGCTGCCGTGAAACGGGTGTACGAGCTGAAACACCGGGAAGATAGTAAGGCCATGTTGGTATTACTGGACGACGTGGGTAAGCTTGCATCCTACGTGGAGGTTCCGGACGTGGCTTACGAGCTGCTGGAAGTGAACGATAAACCCATGACAATCATTTATCCGAATGCGAAGAATCTGGCGAAGAATCTGATAGCACAAGATCGGACTATCGGCATTCGGATTACCTCTGAGATTTTCACGAAATCCTTGCTTTACCGTTTCCGTAAACCCATTGTCTCTACCTCTGCCAACATCAGTGGAGAACCTTCTCCCCGGTGTTTTGCCGAAATCAGTGATGCTGTGAAAACTGCTGTCGATTACGTGGTCGATTTCCGTCAGGAAGAAACAACGAATCCCGCACCCTCCAGTATTATCAAACTAGGTGTTGGCGGCGAAATTCAAATCATCAGAAAGTAATAACCCGAAAATTGAAGTCGAGAGTGTCCCCACATTTTCAATTTTCAATTTTCAATTTTCAATTTTCAATTGTATTATGGCTCTTATTTTAAATATAGATACTTCAACAGATGTATGTTCCGTGGCGATAGCCCGGGATGGAAATGTGATTGCTTTAAAAGAGAATGACGAGGGATTTAATCATTCTACTTTACTGGGTGTGTACGTGGATGATTTATTAAAAGAGAATAACTTGACGGCGAATGATTTGGATGCCGTGGCCGTGAGTATGGGCCCTGGCTCCTACACGGGCTTGCGTATCGGGGTATCTTTAGCCAAAGGAATATGCTTTGGTGCCGGGAAACCTTTGATTGCTGTTAGTACATTGGCAGCATTGGCAAATGCCGTGGCCCGGAGAGAAGGCGAAGAAGCTTTTTATTGCCCGATGATTGATGCCCGTCGCATGGAAGTCTATACAGCAATATATGATCGGGAGGGAAATGTTGTACGGGATATTCATGCAGAAGTGATTGAAAAAAATTCTTTTGCCGATTTATTGTCTACCCGGAAAGTTTTGTTCTTTGGAAATGGGAGTGATAAGGTGAAAGAAGTCTTGAAACATCCGAATGCCGTGTTCATTAACGGGGTCTCGACTTCTGCAGCAAACATGATTGGGCTTGCTGAACGATACTTTGAAGCCGATAAATTTGAAGATGTAGCCTATTTTGAACCGTTTTATCTGAAAGATTTCGTGGCTACCGTGCCTAAACGGAAAGTTTTATAAATTAAAAGCTTTATCTTTGCTCTACTAAAAAAGAGAGATGGGCGGTCCGCATGTAATAAAAAAAAGAGGTAAGCAAGAAGAAGAGAATTTTAAAATTCTTTTTCGGGATTACTTTGTTTCCATGTGTGTCTTTGCTAATCGTTACTTGGAGGATGGAGAGATGGCCCGAGACGTAGTTCATGATGTGTTTTGTGGACTATGGGAAAATCCATCGGAACTGGTGGATGTTGCCAACGTGAAAAACTATCTTTATACTAGCGTGAAGAATCGTTGTCTTGACGTGTTGCGTCGGGAGAATATCCATCATCGTTACGTGGAGTGGGAACAAGAAAATGAAAAAGAACGTGAAGAGTTTTTCGAGATAGAAACTCTACGTGAAGATGTTTACCGGTTACTGGATCAGGCCATACAATTATTGCCGGAACGTACTCGGGAGATTTTGTTGTTGAAGTTACAAGGCCTAAAGAATCAGGAGATAGCAGATCAATTGCATATTTCCGTGAATTCGGTAAACACGTTAAAGGCAAATGCTTACAAGGTATTAAGAGATCAATTGCATGATCAATATTTCCTTTCATTGTTATTTTTTTTGAAAAAAGTCTGTTTTTGATTCACTAGTTTTTTTCATGAGTTCGTCTATGGGATGTATTAAGGATAATAGACGGATGTATGAATCAGAAATCAAATCATAAGGTATGGCTCGTGTTTGCCCGGTTGCTTGGAATGGAAACCAAGCAGGAACGGCATCAATTGGACGAGATTGTCGTGCCTGATTCTAAAGAAAAATTATTACTTGACGAAATGTCTTCGGGGGAGGATTATTTGCGGCGGCGGCAAATGATAGAAGATATAGATGTGGATAGAGAGTTGGAACGAGTGATGAGGCCCCGTAGGCGGCGATTACCAGTTCTGTTGGGGAGAGTAGCAGCTGTGTTATTGCCTCTTCTTTTAGGGGGAACGGCCATTTATGTTATGTATTCAAAAAATAATGCATCCTTGAAAAATGTAATTAGTTTGCACGATGTGGAGCCGGGAACCTTGGAGGCCGTGCTAGTTACGAGTGACGGGACATTGCGGGAATTACAGACAGCCGGGAACCATATTAACGAAAAGGATGGAAGTAAGATAATGGTCGATTCGGCTCGCCTGAATTATCAGGATAACAGGCCGGAATCCGTGCGGGAATTGATTTATAATAAATTACTCGTGGGGCGTGGGCATGAATACATGCTGATCTTGAATGACGGGACACGGGTGTGGATGAACTCGAAATCAGAATTAAGTTATCCGGTAGCTTTCGGGGAGAACGTACGTCGGGTACGTTTATCGGGAGAGGCTTATTTTGAGGTGACCAAGGATTCGGTTCGTCCCTTTATCGTGGAAGTTGACCGGGGATTTGAAGTGAAGGTATTGGGAACGCATTTCAATATAAAGGCATACGACACGGATGATTCTTATGAAACGACCTTGGTCGAGGGAAAAGTGCAGGTTTTTCAAGGGAATAAAACAAAGATCACGTTGGAACCTTCGGAACAGATGGTGATCGGGAAAGACGGGCGTCACGAGGTACGAGTGGTAAACACAAGTTACTACACGGCTTGGCACGAGGGATGGTTTTATTTTAACGACGAGTCCCTGGAACAGGTGTTGACGATGATCGGTCGTTGGTATGATGTCGATTTCGTTTTCGCGAAGGAGAACCTGAAAGGGATTGCCGTGACGGGGAAATTGAAACGTTTCGAGAATCTGAGCGTGATATTGAAGATGTTGGAAAGAACAACCGGAACGGAATTAATGTTGAAGAATAGAATAGTAAAGGTGGATAAAAAGAAATAACCGGGGATGATTGGACCCATTCCCGGTTATCATTAATAATCAATAAATAATTATTATTTAGTCAAAAACAAAGTTATGAAAAAAAATGGAGAAACGCGCTATCTTCCGCGGGGAGGATGTGTGGAAAAATGGTTATTGTTTATGCGAAATTTTCTGATTATTTTTTTGATGAGCTCTATGTCCCTGTATGCTAATCAGGTGACCATGGCTCAAAAGATTTCGATTAAGGTGAATAACGTTAATCTGAAAGCGGTAATCGAGGCTATCGAGCAACAGACAAAGTTCGGTTTCCTTTATAATGAGAACGAGGTGAGACAAGTAAAAAACTTGTCTTTGAGCGTGAAGGATATGGATGTGGTAAAGGTGTTGGACTTGGTGTTGAAAGGTAGTTCGTTGGTGTATTCCATTGAACAGGAAACAATTCTGATCTCGACGAGGGAACGTGTAGTGGGTGATACGGTAAAACCGATGGAAGAATGGGTAATTCGAGGACGGGTGACAGACAAGAAGAATGGGCCTTTACCCGGTGTATCCGTGTACATAAAAGGAACCACGAAAGGGATGGCCACTGATTCAAAAGGAGAATATAAATTGGTTCTGGCTCCCCAGAAAAATTTGGTATTGATGTACTCATTCGTGGGAATGAAAATGAAAGAGGTGCCGGTAAGTAAGCCGGGAGTGGTAAATGTCGTTTTGGAGGATGACGTGTCGGATTTGGACGAGGTAAGGGTTATTGCGTACGGGAAGACCACGAAACGGGAAATGACGGGTGCTATGACTTCGATCAAGGGCGAGGATCTTATCAGCGTTCCGACTTCAAATCTTTCCAGTTTATTGCAGGGGCGTGTTGCCGGGTTAGATGTTTCTAACATGAGTGGGGCTCCAGGTAGTGGCGGGACGGCAACCATTCTGCGTGGATATAATACTTTGAGCGCGGAGCAACGTGATTTTAGTTCTCCCTTGTGGGTGATTGATGGTGTGCCCATCACGAACATGACTTCTTCTTTAACGGGGACGAATGCTTTGGCCGAGATTGATCCGGAATCGATAGAATCTATTGAAGTGTTGAAGGATGCGGCGGCTACTTCCATGTACGGATCACGTGCAGCTAATGGCGTCATCTTGGTTACCACGAAACGGGGTAAAAACGGGGAACGTTCCATACGGGCTAACGTGTCTTATTCATGGTCTTATATCCCTGAATACCCGACAGTTTTTGCCGGTAAAGAATCTCGGAGATATAAATTGAAAGCCTTGCAAAATTATCGTCAGGCTTATATGAATGATGATTATGAGGCGGTGTATCCTAAAAGTTATCAGGATGTTTTCGGGAAGTATGGAGGAGCTTATGATTATTTCTGGGGAAATGGTAGTGAATATAATGCAAAATATATAGATCAATTGCAGGATAGTTTGAATTCGTTTTATAATAACTCGACAAACTGGTTCAAGCGTTTCTTCCAGACAGGAAAAGTCATAACGGCCAACGTGCAGTCATTGTATGGAACGGATCGTTTTAATAGTAGCGTGGGAGCTGGTTTTTATGATGAAACGGGAATTTTGAGAAATAGTGGGTTTACCCGGTTTAACTTCATGACGAATTTAGGATTTAAACCCATCGAACGTTTTAATATAGAAGTTCATTTGTCTTTGGCATACGCCCGTCGTAGAAGAAATCAAGGAGAGAGTAGTAACTTGATCATGGGTGACGGTCAAAATTTAGTAAATATTCCGAAGGTGCCTTTTGAAACGTCTCCATTTTTGCCCGCGAATTCTGTGGTTGAGGAATACGTGCTGAAAAATCAAGAAGGAGTGAAGGAGAAGAATGAAGATTTATTTGGTCGTTTGGGTGTTGCTTTAACTTATAATATTACCGACTGGCTTCGAATTTCGTCAACGAATTCTATTGGATATACATTAAGTAAACAGAATACGTTTACTCCCATGGAATTGACCACGGATGGCAAGACGGCCACTCAAGGATCATTTTTAGAAAATCGTACTTTATTAACGGAAAATCTATTGGTATTTAACAAGCAATTTAAGGATCATAAGATAGAAGCTTTGGCAGGTATTTCCACGCAGATGGATGAGGAACACGCCGTTGGAGGAATCGCTAAAGGAGGGCCTAATAATCAGGTACATTATGCTAAAAACAAATGGCCGTCGATTGACAATAGTGGCTCAACGCCTCAAGCTTTGCAAGCATATAGCTCTAATTATGAAAAAGACGTGATGGTGAGCTTTCTGGGAAGATTGACTTATAGTTACAAGCAGAAATATATTTTTGGAGCCTCTGTTCGGCGGGATGGTAGTTCAAAGTTCGGTAAAGGAAAACCTTGGGGGACTTTCCCGGCAGTTAGTGCGGCTTGGGTGTTCTCTGACGAATCATTTATGGATTGGTGTGATTGGCTGGATTTTGGAAAGATTCGTGGTAGCTGGGGAGAGACCGGAACTCAATTTACAACTCGTTATTTAGCTTACGGCTCTTTGACAACAGGTTGGACGTTTATGGGGAGTTCCACGATCGTACCGGAATCGGCCAATGGTTTGTTGAATCCCGACTTGTCTTGGGAAACAACCGGACAGTATAATATTGGAGTGGATCTGGATTTCTTGAATTACCGGCTGAATGTGGTATTCGATTATTACAATCGTTATACCGATGATATGATGTACGCGGTCCCGCTGCCGGGAAACTATTCTCCCATGACAACGCAATACCAGAATGCGGGGGCTATTTCTAATAAAGGGGTGGAATTATCGTTGCGATATGACATTTTTAGAAGAGATAATTTCCGTTGGAGATTGAATTTCAATATTGCCCGGAACTGGAATAAATTCAAGAAAAGCCATAATGGCCGGGATTTAGGGACCTATATCATTGGTGAGCCATTAAATATTATTCGGAGATTGAAGACGCAAGGCGTTATCGAGTCCGAGGATCAGATTCCGTATAAATATAATGCTTACGGTGAAAAACAATATTTACATCCGGATATGTATGAAGGGGAACGCCAGTTTTACACGGTAGGAGATATGTATTATTATGATGCGAATGGAGATGGTTTGATTGATCCCGCTTCTGATGCTATCTATGTGGGGAGTCCTCTCCCGGAGGCCCAAGGGGGTATTATGACAGAATTGCAATGGAAAGGGTTTGATTTATCTATGAATTTCACTTATTCCTTGGGGCGTACGATCATCAATGCCGGGAAGGCAGAGGCTATTGCGGTGAATAGCTCCACGTTAGACGGTCCTATTTTAGAGGATATTCGTAAATATACATTCTGGGAAAAAGCCGGGGATAAAGCGGACTTCCCTAGATTATCTTATGATGTTGGAAAAAATAACACGGGAATTTACAGTGATCAGTTCGTGGAGGATGTGAATTATCTTCGGATGAAGAGTTTTGTTCTGGGTTATACTCTACCGAAGAAAGTTACGGATCGAATGCGTTTACAAAAAGTTCGAGCCTATATCAGCGGGGAGAATTTGTTTACTTGGACCAATTATTCTGGAATGGACCCCGAGGCCGTTGACTTGATGACAGGATTTGATAATGTTCGAAAATATCCGTTGAATCGGAAGTTTACTTTAGGTTTGTCAATTAACTTTTAATAGAAGCTATGATGAAGAGGTTTACAATTATACTATTTCTGCCGGTGATCATGATGTTACATTCCTCGTGTAACGGGTTAATGGATATAGAGCCGGAGAATTCAATGACCTACTATAATTTTTTCAAGACAGAACAAGATTTTGAGGGGATTATGCGGGGTGCTTATGAAACTTATCGCGGTGCTTACGAGTATTCTACGCCTCGTGCTATTTCCGGGGAAATTATGGACGAGTGTGATCATTATCTGACAAAGGCATTAAGAATACTGGATGCAACGACAATTAATAGTGACGTGACAGCCTGTTCTTGGTATAGTTACTATCAGGCAATTACGCAGGCAATGATGGTGATCGAGAACATTGATAAAGCTGATTTACCCAAGGAGAGACATGACTACTGGTTGGGACAAGCGCTATTTTATAAAGCTTTATGCTATTTCGAGATTGTTCGGGATTGGGGGGATTGTCCATACGTTGCGACTTCTTACAAGGTTGAGCCTTTAGCTCGTAAGCCGTGGAATGAGATTTTGGATATTGCTATTTCTGACATGAAACAAGCTACTACTTTGCTGGATGTTTGGAATAACTTGACAGATGCCAGCGGGAATAAGGTAACAACGAAACAAATCCCCGGGAAAGAAGCGGCTTACGCCATGTTAGCACACATGTACGCATGGGAAGGGAGTCTGTTAAATAATAACGACACCTTGCAAAAGGCGATAGATGCGGCAACTTGGGTTATCGAGAAAGGAGGATTCACGTTGGCAGCCGATCCGGAAGAGGTATGCACGAAGTTGCTATTAGGTAAGCATCCCGAATCTATTTTTGAACTGGAAGTGGTGTACACGGACTTGTTGTGGATGGATGTTTACATTGACGAGGAATTGTATTACCAGAGTTACCCGATAGAGCCTAATTCGACGCCGGGAGATATTGCTTGGAAAGATATGAAAATTAAAGCGGAGAGAGTGTTGAAAATGTACAAAGAGGGGGATAAACGAAGAGATGCTTATTTCTACAAACCGGCTGAAATGATTGATGTTGAAGAAACCGAGGGATGGGCTCTTATGCAACGTAGAAGAGATATAGTTGAAGATAAAACATGGTCATCTCCTTCCATGTGGTTCCAGAATTTTGCAGGAAACGTTATACGTACCCGTTTGGCCGATATTCTTTTGCTGCGGGCGGAATGTTACGCCAAGTTAGGAAAAGATGATCTGGCAAAATCTGACTTGGATCGGGTAAGAGACCGGGCCGGGGCAGCAAGATATACTGCAGCAGAAGGATCTATTTATAGAGCCGTTTTTGAAGAAAGGGAGAAAGAATTACTTCTTGAGCGTCATCGTTGGTATGATATGGTACGGACGGGATATTGGAAAACGGATATGACCGAGGAATATGCAAGACTAACGGATCAAGATGTTGAGGACGGGGCTTTGTATCTACCTGTTCATTACCTCGCGTTTAATTCCAATAAATTGATGCGTCAAACTAGATATTGGTTAAAGAGACAATAAAATGTGAAAGCTATGAATAAGATATTTATAATACTGCTGATGGTTTTTATCGGGTCAGCTTGTACGAAAGAAAATTTTATAGACACGGGAAAGGCTTCCGGAATTTTTGACGGGAATATACTGGAATACATGAAGAATGATCCGTATAACTGGGATTCAACCGTGGTCGTTATTGAATGGGCGGGATTGACTTCCTTGTTTGAAGGAAAGGATGCGCAATATCCTGAAATAACTTTCTTTGGGCCGACCAGACTTTCCATCCTGCGCTATATGTTGAATAATGGAATCGAGCGGATAAAAGATGTTGAGCCGCAAGTGTGGAAAGAGATGATGCTTAGATACGTGATTTCGGGGAAACACATGAAAGATAGTTTTGCTGTTGGCGATGTTGATGGCGGGGGTGACGAGTTTACTGCAATAGCGGGGAATCGCATCCGGGTTTATCGAAAATTGAACCCTTACAAGGAAACCCCGGATGTCGGTGCTGCTACCTTGCACATACAATCCATTGATACGGAATATTCTATCGTGATGATTGCATCTGCGGACATTGAGCCTGATAACGGGGCCGTGCATTCATTAGTGTATGGCTTTACATTTGGAAAATTTTAAAACAAAAGCATTATGAAACAGATCATATACATTCTATTCATGTTTTTCGCTTTCATAGCCTGTGATGAAACAAAGGTCGGCTACTTGGAAGTGGATGAGGCCAGTTATGATCCCAACACGATGATCGTTCAAAAGAACCCGGATGAGGAAGAAGAGGCAGACCGGATTGAACGGAAATACCCTTGGGTGTCTTCGCCAATACAGGGGATATTGGGAACTTATCCGATTCATTATAAAATTGCAGGAGTACATACCAGTGATGGCGATGTTGAGTCTTTTTATAATGAAGTGCAACTGAGAGGAGATAGTTGTTTTGAAGTACCTTTTGAGAATTCAATAAAGGAAGGAACCTATTATATTGACGTGAATATTTATAATCGAGGGTATTCCCTCGTGAGGGATTCGCTCTTTATTATAGTGGTGGAATAAGGTAACATGGTTGTACCGGATGTCTCTGGTACAACCTTATTTCTAAGAGAATATATGAGAAAAATAGTTTTATTATTGTTGTTGGGATTTGCCCAACTTTACTCTAATGCTCAATATAAAATGGACACTCCGGTTCCCTTGAACCCGGACGTGAAACATGGGAAATTGAATAATGGGTTGACCTATTTTATTTGTAAAAATAACGAACCGGCAGGGCAAGCTAACTTTTACATCATCCAGAACGTGGGTGCGCTCATGGAAAATGATGCCCAGAACGGGTTGGCCCATTTTTTGGAACACATGGCTTTCAACGGGACGGAGAACTTTCCCGGTAACTCGATTTCTGAAATCCTGAAAAAGTACGGTGTGAGCATGAATGCACACGTTAATGCACAGACCGGGCATAATGAAACTGTGTATTACTTGGCAGGAATTCCCACCAAAGAAGAGGGATTAATTGATACTTGCTTGTTAGTACTTCATGACTGGTCACGTTATATTGCTTTTGATGAAAAGACGATCGACAAGGAACGGAAAGTTATTATCGAAGAGGAGCGGACAAGAATGGATGTGGGTGAGCGATTGAGAGCCAAGACTATGCCTGTGATGCTGAAAGGTTCAAAATACGTGAAACACAACATCATCGGGGATATGGATGTGATTCGGAATTTTAAACCGCAGATGCTGATCGATTATTACAACGAGTGGTATCGTCCGGATTTGCAGGCCATTGTCGTGGTGGGAGATTTTGACATGGAAAGAATGGAAAAGAAAGTGATTGACTTATTTTCCCAGATTCCTGCCGTGAAAAATCCTACTCCACGACCTTTCTATCCTGTACCATTGAAAGGGGATGTTTCTTATTCGTTAGTTCTTGATAAAGATGTCCCTTACTCTTTTGTTTCTTTGAATATTCTTTTGGAGACGACAAAACCGGAGTTGAAAAATCACGGGTATATGAAGGAGGCTTTGGTGGAAGCTTTGTATAGTTTGATGTTCCAAAGCCGGATGGCTAAACTGACACAACAGAAGAATACGCCTTGTCTGGCTGCCGATAGCCGGATGAATGCTTTAGTACGGGGTTACCGGGTTTACGCTATTTCCACGACAGCCGCTCTAAACCAAGAAGATAAGGCGTTAGAGTTAGTGTATAAAGAAAACGAACGCTTAAAAAAATTCGGTTTCACGGAAACGGAATTAACGGATGCAAAAAAGTTGTTACTGGCCAGTTTTGACAATCTTTACAAGGATAAAGGTAAACTTTCAAGCGGTCAGATTGCCGCGGAACTTCAATCTTATTTCCTGGAGAACGAACCGGCCCCGGGTTTGGAGTACTATTATCGTTTTGTCCAAACCGTTATTCCCCAGATCACGGTGGAGGAAGTTTCTGCCAAGGCGAAAGAGTGGATCACCCGTGATAACATGGTCATTTCGATTGCTGGGCCTAAAAATGCAATTCATCTTACCAAGGGAGAGGTACTGAATGTGTTGAAACGAGTCGAGAAAATGAATTTAGAACCTTACGAGAAGGAGGAAACGACTGCCGGGGAATTAATGATCGGAAAACTGGCAGGGGGAAAGATCATAGAAGAGAAAGAATTACCAACATTGAATGCGAGGGAGTGGGTGTTGGATAATGGTGCCCGTGTCTTGTTCCGGAAAGCAAATTACGAGAAAAATCAAGTGGAGGTAATGGCCTATAGTAAAGGGGGAGCCTCTTTGTATAGTAAAGATATGCTTCCGTCTGCCATGATGTTAGGTTCTTTCATGCCGACTTATGGAATTGGCAACCTTAGCATGAAAGAGTTACAACAATATCTTGAAGGTAAAAACGTGAGATTCCGGGTAAGCGTGGACCCTTTGTCGGAGTCTGTTCTGGGATCAGCCACTCCTCAAACCTTGGAGATATTGATGCAGTTGATTTATCTCGGTTTTGAAAAGCCACGGTTCGATAAAGTAACACACGAACTGATGATGCAACAAGCGAGAGCCTCGTTGCAAACATCACGGGTGAATGATTCCTTGCAGATGATCATGAATAATTATAATCCGAGAATCGTCTTGTATAATCAGGACTTTCTGGATCAGGTTTCGTTGGAGAAAATAGAACGGATTTACCGGGATCGTATACAAGATGCCAGTGATTTTACTTTCTTCATCGTGGGAGACGTGGAGGCGGAACAAGTTCAACCGTTGGTAGAAAAATATATCGGTTCGATTAAATCGACTTACCGGAAGGAAAACTGGAAGGATAACGGGGTTCGTTGTCCGCAAGGTGTTACCCGGAAAGTAATCGAGTTGGATGGAGAGAAAGCAAAAGCGACGGAAATTGCCATTTATTCCAAGGAAATGCCCTATACCGTGAAGGATAATATTTATTTGGGGATTTTGAAATCAATCCTCAATGCACGTTGCCTGCAAAGTATTCGGGAAGATGCCGGGGGAACCTATAATATTGATGTGCAAGGCTCGGCGGAGCGGGAACCGTATAACGTGTACAATCTAAGTATCAGTTTTGATTGTGACCCGGCTCGTTTGGATGAATTGAGGTCCATCCTTTTCAACGTGATAGAGAAAATGGTGAAAGAGGGACCCCGGCAGGATGAACTCGTGCAGCTTGTGATTGCTATCCGGGACGCTTACAACGAGACGATGCAACACAATCCTTTTTGGATGAATGCCCTGATGATGCAAGCGCTCTATGATTTGGATATTACTGATCCTAAGAATCAGAACGATATACTTGATTATGTTACTCCCGGGGATATTCAAGAATTTGCACGACGTTTATTCGAAAATGCCAATTTGATGGATATATCTTTCGTGACGAGAGTGAAGTGAAATCGGCTGTTAGTTGAGTGTGGGGGACGGGACTTTTTGGCCCCGTCCTTTTTGTTTAAAACGGATACTGTGTTACCTTTGTCTTTCTAAAATTAAGCATAAAACGCATCTTATGGATATAAAATTACTAAGTCCCTCATGCTGGACTGATTACGAGCTAATTGATAGTGGTGCTTTCGAGAAATTGGAACGTTTCGGGCGTTATGTGATTGCCCGGCCGGAGCCGCAGGCGATATGGAATAAATCGCTTCCCGACGTGGAGTGGCAGCAACGGGCGGATGCTTATTTCAAGAAGGATAAGAAGAGCGAGGATCGTGGAGAATGGATTTGCAAACCTAAAATGCCACAGCAATGGTTCGTGAATTATCGGTACGGGGAGATGAATATTCGGATGCGTTTGGGATTGACTTCTTTCAAGCACGTGGGGATATTCCCGGAGCAGGCGGAGAATTGGAATTTTATATTCGATCAGGTGAAACGAATAGGTTCAGAGGCAAAAGTGCTAAACCTGTTTGCTTACACGGGGGGAGCTACTCTTGCGGCGAAGAGTGCCGGAGCGGATGTTACCCACGTGGATTCGGTAAAGCCGGTTGTTTCTTGGGCTAGGGAAAACATGGAAGCATCGAAATTGGATGGTGTTCGCTGGATCGTGGATGATGCTTTAAAATTTGTGCAAAGGGAAGTACGTCGGGGTAAAAAATATAACGGGATCATTCTGGACCCACCGGCTTACGGGCGCGGTGCGAATGGCGAGAAATGGGTATTGGAGGAAAATATTAACGAGTTGATCACCTTGTGTGGGCAATTGTTGGAAGGTTCCAATAGTTTCCTCGTGCTTAACCTGTATTCCATGGGACTCTCCGCACTGTTAGCCCGGAGTATCGTGCGACAGCTAGTCGGTGATTGTACCGGGGAACAATTCGGAGAGTTGTATTTTACCGATTCATACGGGAAATCGTTACCGTTAGGAGTTTATTATCGGTTGTGGCGTAAGTAGTGTGGTTTTATATTATTACTTTTGTATTTATAAAAGCAATAATATGACACAAAAGGATGCAATAAAGCTATTTGAAGAAAGAAAGATTCGTACAGTTTGGGATGAAGACCAAGAAAAGTGGTATTTTTCAGTTGTAGATATTGTTTCTGTATTGACAGATAGTGCTAATCCGACTGATTACTTGAAAAAAGTAAGAAAACGTGATTCCGAATTGGGATTGTTCATGGGGACAAATTGTCCCCAGGTAATGATGATGACCGAAACGGGTAAGAGGCGTAAAACACTTGCTGCAGATACGGAATCCCTTTTTCGAATTATTCAGTCGATCCCCTCTCCTAAAGCGGAACCTTTTAAATTGTGGATGGCACAAGTAGCTAAAGAGCGTCTGGATCAACTGGAGGATCCTGAGTTGTCGATCGAGCAAGCCTTGTTAGACTATAAACGATTGGGTTATTCGGATAATTGGATAAACCAACGTCTAAAAAGTATAGAAGTGCGAAAGGAGCTTACTGATGAATGGAAATGTCGGGGAGTGAAGGAAGGTGTACAATTTGCTGCATTGACAGATATAATAACGCAAGCTTGGGCTGGACTGACGACTCGAGAATATAAACAATTAAAGGGTTTAAAGAAAGAAAATCTTCGAGATAACATGACCAATATGGAGTTGATTTTGAATATGCTTGCAGAAGCGACGACAACCGAAATATCGAAAGAACGTGAACCGAAAACATTTGAAGAAAATCGACATATTGCGAATCAAGGAGGTCAAATCGCAGGTAATACTCGGAAAGAAATTGAAATTCAGACAGGTAAAAGTATAATTTCTCCATTAAATGCAAAAGATTATTTGCAACTTGGAAATTCGGAGAAGGATGATTAGTTTATTATTTGGACTGGATTAAAAATCGGCTTACTTGTGTGATAATAGACGGATCATATAAGAAAATAAAATCCTCATTTGGTGATTTGTGCTGATTTCCTTATCTTTGCACCCTCAATGAAAAATATTAAATCTAAAAAATAAAATAAATGGCAACAACGGCTGATTTTAGGAATGGATTATGTATCGTTTTCAAAGACGATTTATACAGAATTGTACAGTTTCAACACGTGAAACCCGGTAAAGGTCCCGCTTTCGTGAGAACGAAGATGCAGAACATCAAAACCGGTCGTACCTTGGAAAATACCTTTACTTCAGGAGTGAAGATTGATGTGGTGCGTATCGAGAGACGTCCGTATCAATTCCTGTATATGGAAGGAGAGGACTATATCATGATGCACACGGAATCTTTCGAGCAAATTCCTATCGCGAAAGATTTGATCAATGCTCCCCAGTTCTTGAAAGAGGGTGATGCTGTTGAAATGGTTGTACATGCCGACACGGAAACCCCGTTATATGTTGAATTGTTGCCGACTGTTGTTTTGGAAGTAACTTACACGGAACCGGGATTGAAAGGTGATACCGCTTCTTCTACGGCTTTGAAACCGGCAGAAGTAGAAACCGGTGCAAGAGTGATGGTTCCTCTTTTTATCAATACCGGTGAGAAAATTCGTATCAAAACGGAAGACGGTACTTACGTAGAACGTGTGAAAGAATAAAAAGATTGAGTGATTTATGATTGGCGATTCTGTGATTATATTCACTGAAAGAAATCACGGAATCGGCAATCGTGGAATCATGGAATAATATTAGATTTCAATTTCTCCTTGGGCCTCGACCTGGAGTTTTTGAATAACTTTTTCAGCGGAGTTTTGCTCCGCTTCTTTTTTTGATGCACCTATGCCTTGGGCCATGATGTCCTCGCCGATAGAGATTGTACAGACGAATTTAGAGCGACGGGCATTACTTTCAATCGTTTCGATATTCAGGTCAATCTTTTGTTTTTGGGCCCATTCAATCAGGCGGCTCTTGTAGTTTTTGTCAACGTACACGAGGTCTTCCAGGTTCACGTAGTGGGGGAAGATGTAATTCTCGATAAACGCTTTGGTTTTGTCGTATCCTTGATCCAGGTAGATGGCTCCTGTAAAAGCCTCGAATACATCACCGTAGATATGTTTGTTTTTGGAAATATCCGATTTGGCAATTACTTCCTCGCTCAACCCCATTTTGATGGCAATGATATTCAATGATTCGCGGCTCACGATCTTGGAGCGTAAGCGGGTCATGAATCCCTCGTCCTTGTTGGGGAAAAATTTGTACAGGATTTCAGCGACAATAGCTCCCAACACGGCATCGCCCAAGAATTCGAGACGCTCGTAATTCAAGACGGTTCCGCTTTTCGTGTATCTGGACGCCGATTTATGTAACAATGCCAAGGTGTATAAACCTTTGTTACCGGGAACAAATCCCCATTCCGAAATAGACAATCCATAAAACTTTTCCTTCCTGTGAAGGTAAAGTTTTATGGATTGAATTATTTTACTAATCACTTCCCCAAAATTTTAGTTAGTGATTACTTTTTGAATACAACGCAAGCATTGTGTCCTCCGAAACCGAAAGTGTTACTGATGGCTACATTGATTTCTTTCTCTTGAGCCTTATTGAACGTGAAATTCAGCTTGGGATCCAGTTCCGGATCAAGGTTGCTGAAATTAATGGTAGGGGGTACAATGTTGTTTTTCACAGCCAGAACACAAGCGATCGCTTCTAAGGCACCGGCGGCACCTAGTAAATGTCCTGTCATTGATTTGGTGGAACTGATGTTCAGATCATAAGCGTGTTCACCAAATGCTCTCTGAATGGCCTTAGGTTCTGCCACATCTCCGAGTCCGGTAGACGTTCCGTGAACATTGATATAATCAACGTCTTTCGGGGTCAGTCCGGCGTCTTCCAACGCGAGTAACATAACATCGGCTGCACCTTCTCCTTCCGGGTCCGGGGCTGTCATGTGGTAAGCATCGCAATTGGCTCCGCCTCCCGCGAGTTCCGCGTAGATGTGAGCACCTCTTTTTACTGCATGTTCGTACTCTTCTACGACTAAGCAAGCACCGCCCTCGCCGATAACGAATCCGTCACGGTCAACGTCGAAAGGACGCGAGGCTGTTTTCGGGTCATCATTACGAGTGGATAAAGCTTTCATGGAATTGAAACCACCTACACCCGGGGGGGTGATGGCTGCTTCAGATCCACCGGCAAGTATCACGTCTGCTTTTCCTAATCGGATCAGATTTAATGCATCTACTAACGAGTGTGCGGATGATGCACAGGCTGAAACCGTCGTGTAGTTCGGACCCTTTAGGCCTTCTTCTATGGCGATCATGGCTCCACCCATGTTGGCAATCATCTTGGGTATAAAGAACGGGTTGAATCTGGGAGTTCCGTCTCCTAATGCAAAAGTTTTGCATTCTTCGTAGAACGTATCCAAACCACCGATACCTGCACCCCAGATTACACCGATTCTCTTTCTGTCCTCTTGCGAGAAATCGAGTCCGGCATCTTTTACGGCCTCCCTGGAACAAATCAGGGCAAATTGGCTGTAAAGATCCATTTTACGGACTTCTTTCTTGTCGAAATATTCCGTGGGCTCGTAGTTTTTAACTTCGCAAGCAAATTGCGTGCGAAATTTAGATGCATCAAAACGAGTAATAGGACCGGCGCCGCTGACGCCACCTTTCAAGTTCTCCCAAAATTCGGCCACGTTATGACCCAAGGGATTAATAGTTCCAAGACCAGTTATTACTACTCGTTTGAAATTCATAGATAAAATATTAAATTATTGAGCGTTAGCTTCAACGTATGCAATAGCATCGCCCACGGTAGCGATTTTCTCTGCTTGATCGTCCGGAATAGTGATGTTGAATTCTTTTTCCAATTCCATGATCAACTCTACCGTATCCAAAGAGTCAGCTCCTAAGTCGTTAGTAAACGTTGCTTCAGGTTTAACTTCACTTTCGTCAACTCCTAATTTATCAACAATGATAGCTTTAACTCTGTTTTGAATGTCAGACATAACTTTAAATTTTAATTAGACATTTTTTAAATTCACACTTGCGTCTACAAGAGACGCGCATAACTCTCTAAGTTCGGGGGCAAAGTTAGAGAATTTATTTTTCCTAGAAAATTTTTTGGCATGAATAAAGTTTTCTTATCTTTATGCGTTTGATTTTTAATAGATTACAGGATGAAAAAAATAACAATATTTGCCTCTGGTTCAGGTTCTAACGCTGAAAATATCATTAATTATTTTAAAAATGACACCGAAAATGTCGTGAAAATCGTGTTTTGTAACAAACCCGATGCCTATGTTTTGGAACGGGCAAAACGTTTAAGCGTGCCGACGTTTGTTTTCGGACGGGAAGAGTTCTCTCATTCTGACCTGGTTTTGAATGAATTGAAACGATTGGATATTGATCTGATCGTGTTGGCGGGCTTTCTCTGGAAGGTGCCGGATGCTATCATCGACGCTTATCCGGACCGGGTAATTAACATCCATCCGGCCCTGTTACCCTCTTACGGGGGCAAGGGTATGTACGGCATGAAAGTACACGAGGCGGTGATCGCTGCCGGGGAAAAGGAAAGTGGTATTACGATTCATCACGTGAATAATCATTACGACGAGGGGGCAATCATCTTTCAGGCTAAATGTGAAATCGTGCCGGGAGACACTCCGGAATCTTTGGCAACGAAAGTCCATGCCTTGGAATACGAGTATTTTCCTCGTGTGATCAAGGAATTATTAGAAAAGGGTTTATAAAGTTCATAAAGTCCATAAAGTTCATAAGGTGAATAGATTCTGTGGATTTGCGATTTTGCGACGTCAATGTCATTGGTTCGTTTTTATGCCTGAATCAACTTTGTGAACTTTACGGTTTTGTAAACTTTATAGACCTTATGAACTTTATAAACTTTATGAACTAATTTGTTATGAGGAGGTTTATTCTTTTACTAGGTGTGTTGTTAGCCGGTTTGTGGGTACAGGCCGGGGAGGCAAGGTTATTAAGGTTCCCGCATAGCGTGGGGGACAAGTTGGTATTCTCGTATGCCGGGGATCTTTACCTGGTTTCAGCCGGGGGAGGAACGGCCCGTCGGTTGACCTCGCACGTGGGGTACGAGATGTTTCCTCGTATTTCCCCGGATGGAAAATACATCGCTTTCACCGGGCAATATGATGGTAACACGGAAGTATTTGTCATCCCCGTGGAGGGGGGCGAACCTCGTCGCTTGACTTACACGGCCACGCTGAAACGGGATGATCTAGGGGATCGCATGGGGCCGAACAACGTGGTGATCGGTTGGACCCCGGATAGTAAACGGATTCTTTATCGTTCCCGGAGATATACTTTTAACGATTTTACCGGGCAACTGTTCACGGTCCCGGTGGAGGGAGGGATGTCCGAGGAAGTACCTTTAAAGAATGGCGGCTTTGCCTCTTATTCTCCGGATGGAAAGAAATTAGCTTACAATTATATTTTCCGGGAATTCCGGGCGTGGAAACGTTATCAAGGTGGTATGGCGGATGACATCCGGGTGTTTGATTTCAACACGAAGAAATCAGAGCGGATTACCGACAACGTGCGGCAAGATGTGTTCCCGATGTGGTCCCCGGACGGGAATACTATATATTATATATCCGATCGGGGTGACATCATGAATCTTTACGCCTATGACGTGAACACGAAAGAGGATAAACAATTGACTTCTTACAAAGAATACGATATAAAATTTCCCGCGATTGGTGACAAGCTAATCGTGTACGAGCAAGGGGGATATATTTACGGGTACGATTTGCAGAGTGGCAAGGAATCCAAGATCACGATAAACATTGATAACGATCAGGTTTATTCTCGTCCGACGTTGACTGATGTAAGCGGCCAGATTTCGAGTATTGCGGTTGCTCCCGGTGGGGAGAGGGTAGTTGTGGCTGCTCGTGGGGATATTTTCTCGCTGCCCGTGAAAGAGGGTATTACCTATAACTTAACCAATTCTTCCGATGCTAACGATATGCAGGCAGGTTGGTCTCCGGACGGGAAATACATCAGTTACGTTTCCGACAAGGACGGGGAATTCAATATTTATCTCCGGGACGTGGTGACGGGAAAAGAACGGAAGCTGATCAAGAATCTGAAAAGTTATATCTTCAATTATAAATGGTCCCCGGATTCCAAGAAAATTCTCTGGAGCGAGAAGGGGAACACGTTGAATATATCTGACGTGGAAAGCGGGAACCGGAAGATCGTGGAAAAATCGGGTATCCGTTCCATGACGTCCTACAACTGGTCTCCTGATAGCAAATATATCACTTACGTTCGTCCGGAAGCGACGATGGATAACATCATCGTGTATCATGTTGAAAGTGGCGAGAAACACCAAGTTACCGACGGGTGGTTCGGTTCCAGTTCACCGAATTTCAGCGAGGACGGGAAATACCTGGTGTTTGTTTCTGCCCGCACATTCTCCCCGACGTATGGACGGACGGAATGGAATCACGTGTATAATGATATGAATAAGGTGTACATCCTGCCTTTGGCGAAAGATGCCCCGGTATTGTTCGCCCCTAAAAATGATGTTGTCCGGGTGGAGACAATCGTGAAAGAAAAGGATAAGAAGAAAGAGAGTGAAGACAAAGGTGTCGTGTATGATTTCACGAATTTGGAAAGTCGTCTTGTAGAATTGCCCGTGTTGGCATCGAATTACTATGGTAACGTGCATATGCTGGGAAACCGGGTATATTATAACCGGGGAGGCCGCACGCTGATTTATGACCTGAACGGGAAGAAAGAAACCGACACGGGTGGGGACGTCGAATTTTCTCCCGGTTACAAAAAGGCTATCGTTTCTTCGGGTTCCGCATTCCAGGTGGAGGACCTTCCGGTACTTTCCGCTAACGTGACTTCTCCCGTTCCCACGAAAGGGGTGAAACGGGTGATTGACTACCATCAGGAATGGATGCAGATCTATAACGAGAGCTGGCGGCAGATGCGTGATTTCTTCTATGCCAAGAATATGCACGGCGTGGACTGGGATCACGTGTACGAAAAATATAAAGTGCTGGTGCCTTACGTGAATCATCGTACGGACTTGACTTATATTATCGGGGAGATGATCGCGGAATTGAGTGTCGGGCACGCATACTCCATTAACGGGCGGGTTCCGATGCCCGAGAGAATTGATATGGGGTTGCTGGGTGCTAAATTCGTGAAAGATAAATCCGGTTATTTTAAAGTAACCGAGGTAATCGAGGGAGCCAACTGGGATGCCTCCACCCGCTCGCCTTTGACCATGCCGGGCGTGGAGGTGAAAGAGGGTGACTATATTCTGGCCATTAACGGGAAATCGTTGAAAGAGGTAGATAACCTGTTCTCCGAGTTGATCGATATGGCTGGCAAGACGGTTGAATTGACCGTGAACACGACCCCGACCGAGAAGGAGGCCCGTAACGTGTTGGTTGTTCCGTTGGCTGACGAATCGAAATTGTATTATTATAATTGGGTACAGAATAATATCCGTAAGGTAAACGAGGCCACGAACGGAGAGGTCGGGTATATTCATATCCCGGATATGGGTGTTGACGGTTTGAACGAGTTTGTGAAACATTATTATCCGCAGTTGAATAAGAAAGCCTTGATCATTGATGATCGGGGAAATGGTGGGGGAAACGTGTCCCCGATGATTACCGAACGTTTGATGCGTACGCCGACTTTCTACACGATGCACACGAACCAAACTTCCGGGTCGGTAAGTCCGGTCGGTACGTTCTTGGGGCCGAAGGTGTTGCTGGTAAACGAGTATTCCGCCTCTGACGGGGATCTTTTCCCGTATCGATTCAAGTATAATCATTTGGGAACAATTATAGGTCGTCGCACGTGGGGCGGTGTTGTTGGATATAGCGGTTCGATCCGGGTGGTTGATGGCGGTTCCATCGTGACGCCGTCATATGCGCCGTTCGCGGCAGATGGCAGCGAGTTTATTATCGAGGGAACGGGAGTTACTCCTCACATTGATATTGAAAATGATCCTTATTTAGAGTATAATGGTGAGGATCAACAGTTAAATAGAGCGATTCAAGTGATTCTGGAGAAGTTAAAGACCGAGAAGAAGGAGATTCCATCTATTCCCGCTTTCCCGAATAAAGCGGCAAAGAAGAAATAGTACCGATCATACGTGAGAAGATAAAGAGTGTTTGGCTGTGATGCTAGGCACTCTTCTTTTTTTTAGTGTGTTTTTGTGATCTAACAAGGGGGATTAACCTTGAATAAATCCTTATTAATACCTTGTGTGTGAATATAAAATGAATGTTTCATGATCACTTCTAGATCACTACCGGATGAACTATTTTAAACATCCTATTAAAATTCTAATAGAACGCTATTATATATAGCGTTTTAATAGGGATTTAATAGCGTTCTAATAGCGCTTTACACGATAGTGATC
>ERZ833963.937-NODE-937-length-39161-cov-9.651025_pt1 | contig 39161 bp, 38 predicted proteins | sample MGYA00519693_ERZ833963 | MGnify/ENA primary metagenome ERZ833963 (study PRJEB31850, sample SAMEA3708748) | human gut metagenome | biome: human gut; feature: human-associated habitat; material: faeces | place: China | collected 2014 ...
ATGAGGATGCTCAATGAGCTCAAAATCATTCATCAATACGATTTGACAAAGAGCCGATTTTTGTTATTTTTGATAATCATTGAGCGATTTTTCTAAACGATTCAAACCGTCTTGAATCATACTTTGGGGACTGGCGATGTTCATTCGAATGAAGTATTGACCATCTCCTCGATAAACGGAACCAGGATTGATGATCAAGCCACTGTCATCTTTAATAAATTGAGCTAATTTATCAGCGTCATCAGTGATTTCTGAAATATCAAACCACAATAAGTACGTTGCTTGACCTGGTACCCATTTAAGTTGAGGAATTTTCTTTTCGATGAAATCTAAAACTAATCGACGGTTCTTCAAAAGTTGTTCTTTCAAAGCCTTCAACCATGGACCACCCTTTGTATAAGCGGCAATTGTTCCGGGGATAGCTACGAAATTGGGTTCGGCCAATTCTTCACTATTTAAACCACGACTCACTTGCGCACGAAGGTTTTCATTAGGAACGATAATCGTTGCCGCATGCATTGCTGCCACGTTGAAAGTTTTACTTGGGGAAACAGCTACAACAACATTGTCGAGATACTGACTATCTAAACCAAAGATAGGATTATAACCATTTTCGTTGAAGGTAATGTCACCGTGAATCTCATCACTGAACAGCTTAACGTCGTATTTTAGACATAAACTAGCAATTTTTTCTAATTCAGATTTTGTCCAAATTTTTCCAACCGGATTGTGAGGATTGCAAAGAATCATCATGTTAGTCAATGGATCGCTTAATTTTGCTTCCAAATCTGTGAAATCAATCGAATAAGAATGAGTTTTGCCATCGTAAACTAAATCATTAGAAACTACGTGACGGCCGCTGTTGACGATAGAATTGTAGAAAATATTATAGACAGGCGCTTGAACCAATACGTTATCGCCTAACGAAGTTAATCGTCTGACCGCTGAAGAAATGGCTGGAACAACTCCGGTCGCAAAAATCATCCAGTCTTCCTGTGGACGAGCGTGATGTTCTTTTTCGTACCAATCAGCTACAGCTTTGAAATACTCTGATGGGATTTCCTCATATCCAAACAATCCCATTGAAATTTTTTCTTGTAAAGCTTCAATGATCTCCGGAGCAGTTGGAAAATCCATATCAGCAATCGTCATTGGCAGATCACCATTGGGAACATCCCATTTAGCAGAATTACCAGCTCGTTTTTTATTTAAAGTTTCAAAATCATATGCCATCAAAACACCTCATTATTGAACTTTTTCAGCAACTTTAATTTTAGTTTCATCAGGATCGATTTGAGGATCGTCAAAGATAATCTTATCAACGGATTTTACTTTGATTGAACCGTTGATTGGATTCTTGATACTCATCACGTTAGTCGTAATATCAGCATCAATATTTGAACAGTATTCAAAGGCCAAATCAGTCCGCAAAACTTTACAATTAATCATTTTTAGACCATCGATGTAACAAAGTCCCTGATCACTTTCGATTGTACAATTAATCAAGGTTAAATTCTTAGTATTCCAAGCTAAATATTCACCACTGATTTTTGAATCATAAATCGTCACGTTTTCACAATTCCAAAAGGCATCCTTCGAAACAAAAGTTGAATTGTGAACTTCAATATTTTTGGCGCCATCGAAGACGTAGTTTCCAACAACATTCAAATTTTCTGCATAAATATTGGAACTATCTTTACCGAAGTAATTTCCATTAACTTGCACGTTCTTTAATTTAATATCATCACAAGTCCACATTGTTTCTTCAGCGTCCGCAAAGTGAACGTTATTCAAACGAATATTAGAAGCTCTTCTGAATAATTTTGGTGCCTGTAAAGCTGAATCGTTAATTTCAATATCGTGCGTATACCAAATCCCAGAGCGAGACATAGTTTCAAAGATACTGTTATTTACGATGACGTGGTTAACGTACCAAAGTGGGTACTTCCATTTGAAAACTACATCATCCAAATTGATATTACTAGCTTCTTTTAGTGGTGATTCACCTTGTCCAAAAGTAGTATCCACAATTTTTGCATCATTAATTTTGAACAATGGACGTTCACCATCAAAATATCCTTCATTAATTTCTGTTGTCATATATTTTATCTCTCTTTTATTTTTCTTCATTATTTTGTAATTCATATAATTCTGCGTAATGTCCACCAAGCTTCAAAAGTTCTTGATGAGTTCCTCGTTCAATGATGCGACCCTTATTTAAAACTAAAATCAAATCAGCATCTTGAACGGTAGACAAACGGTGGGCAATTGCAATTGTTGTTCGGTCATCGCGCATCTTGTGTAAGCCATTAGTAATGCTCTGCTCAGTTTGAGGGTCAATATTAGCCGTAGCTTCATCAAGAATCAAAACTTTTGGATTTCTAACGATAGTTCTGGCAAAGGAGATCAATTGACGTTGACCGGTCGAAAAACTAGAACCTCTTTCACTAACTTTGGCATGATATTTACCAGGAAGTTGTTGGATAAAGTTATCGGCATCGACAAATTTACCAGCTTGTTCAACTTGTTGGTCGGTGATTGAATCGTCAAACATCCGAATATTTTTGGCAATGTCACCATAAAACAAGTAAGGTTCTTGAATAACTAAGCCGAGTTTCTTACGTAATTCTTTGGTTGAATAGTCACGAATATCATAATCATCGATTAAAATCTGACCTTCTCCAAATTCATAAAACCTCAACAATAAATTAATAATGGAACTCTTTCCACTACCAGTATGACCGACAAAAGCCACTGTTTGACCAGGTTGAACGGTAAAGGAAATATCCTTCAAAACTGGCTTGCCTGGTTCATAACTAAAAGTAACGTGACGAAATTCGATTTTTCCCTGAGTAATTTCTTCAGTACTATTTTCAAGTTGCTTAGGAGCAGTCGTCTGATTATCAAACAATTTCATAATTCTAAAACCGGCTACTAAACCATCTTGGAAAAATGACATGTAATTCATCACATCAGACAATGGATTGAAAAAGTTTTGTTGGTAAGATAAGAAGGCATAAATTACACCGGCTTGCACTAGAAAATGCATACTATCCCAACCAAAACCACTCAAAGACACGACTTCGGCTAAGATGAACATCAAACTGATTGTTGGATACAATAAGAAAGCATTAACGTTGATCATCTTGTTACGCATTCCAAAATAGGCATTGTTTCGGTCTTCAAATTCAGCGGTCATTCTCTTTTGTTGGCCAAATTGTTGAATAATACTGATACCCATCAATGATTCATTTAATTTCGTATTGATTTGACTCAAGAATTCACGCAAATTTTGATAAATCTTAAAACTCAATTTCTGATAGAGCCACACTAAGAAGTACAACACGATTACAAACAACGCCGTCAACAAAGCTAAAGTTTTGTTAACTGACATCATTGCTACAAAGGCCGAAACCATGGCGAAAAATGCCACAATGATCATCAAAAACAAAGTCCAAAAGTTATACAACGTCTTCGTATCATTAGTAACTCGAGACACGATTGACCCTGCTGGTGTGACGTCAAAATAATTTAAACCCAAGGTGTGCAATTTATGAAATAATTTGCTCCGAATTTTTTCTAACGTTCTTTCGGCACCCATTGCAAAGGCAAACTCTTCAACGAATTGAACGATTGCTTTGATGATTGTGCCAAGAGCATACAAAATGGCAAATGAAATAATTAAGCGTACGCCAGTACTTTGATCAGTTAAATAATGATCCATGTAAAATTGCAACATTCTTGGTAGCAACACGTTGACAACACTCAACAAAATGGCAAATACAATGGCAATGCCAAATTGCTTTTTGAACAACCAAGCAAATTTAAACAGACGTTTCAAAACTTGTCGTTGGTCTTTTCTAGTCAATGAGTGAATCTCTTCAAGTGTTTTCTCATTTTCATTTTTCATTATTTAACCTCCCCTCAAGTTGTTCGTTTCGAGCTTGCAAATTATACGTATCAGCATACCAACCGGCTTGATGCAACAATTCTTGATGAGTACCTTTTTCAACGATTGTTCCATCTTCAACAACAATAATCTCATCAGCATCTTCGACTGAACTCAGACGACTAGCCGCAATGATAGTTGTCCCTTGTTGGCGATTCTTGGCGATTCGCGATTCAATGTGACGTTCAGTTTTAGAATCAACCGCTGAAAGTGAATCATCCAAGATCAATAATTTAGGGTTACTCAAAATAGCTCTAGCGATGGCTAAACGTTGTTTTTGACCACCGGATAGTGAAACACCGAGTTCACCGACTTGAGTGTCATAACCATCAGGCATTTGTTTAATGTCAGCATCCAAATCAGCGACAAAACTAGCTTGTTCAACTTCCTCTTGAGTAGCATCAATATTAGCAAATCTAACGTTATCTCTGATATCAGTTGAGAATAAAAAGTTCGTCTGAGGCACATAACCGATCGTATCCAGATAACTGTTTAAATCATATTTTCGAATATCAACTTTGCCAACATTAATGAATCCTTGATAATGGTCAAAATCACGCATTAACAAACTAATAATTGTCGACTTTCCACCACCAGTTGGACCAACAATTCCTAAAGTTTGACCTGGTCTTAATTTAAAATCAACATCGTGCAAAGCAATTTTTTTATCATCAGGATAGGAAAAACTATCAATTTGAAAATCTAACAATCCACTAGGAACAGTTGTAAAGCTATCCTTAGTTTTGACAACTGAAGATTTCTCATTTAATAAATCACTGATTCGATCATAACTGGCAGAACCTCTTTCCAATAAATTGAACAGACTGCCGACAGCATACATTGGCCACATCAATTCGGCCATATAAGTAATGAATGAAACGAGTTGACCAATCGTAATTCTTTGTTGTAAAACGGCTAGCCCACCAAAGATAATCGTTAATGTATACGAGATTCCCATTATCAAAGTCGTCAGAGGATCAAACATTGCATCCAAACGATAAGAACGCTTATTAGCTTTGATATTTTTATCAACATAACGGTCAAAATCTGCTTCATCTTCAGTTTCTTGACCTAATGCTTTTAAAACCTTAATCCCGACAATACTCTCTTGGGTTTTATTGTTAATACTCGAAAAAGCTGCTTGTGAATCACGAAAGGCAACATGAATCTTATTTCCAAGGACGTTAGCCATCACCGCCAACAACAATAACGGCAAAACAGCCATTAAAGTCATCTTCCAGTTAACAAACATCCCCATTGCCAAAATCATTGAAAGTCCTGTAATCAAAGAATCGGCCAGAGTCAAAATTCCTGGTCCCGCAACATCTCTGACAGCATCGATATCATTAGTGGCGTGAGCCATCAAATCGCCAGTTCGCCACTTCTGATAAAAAGTTTTATCCATCTTCATAAAATGATGAAAGAGTCGACTTCTTAAATCACGTTCCAAAACATAAGAACTACCATAAATCATTTTCTGCCACAAAAAACGCAATAAATACTGCACGATAGCAACAATAAAAAGTGTCACCATATTAATGACTAAAAATCTCACCGTCATATTTTTATTGCTGACAGAATCAACTACATTACCGATAATTCGTGGCGGTATCACATTACAAATTGCCACTAATATCAAGGCCACCACACCAATTAAATATTGTTTCCATTGGTGTTTAAAAAACCAACTTAAACGAGAAAAGATCCCCATATATTTCACCCACCTGTTACTTCAAAAATGACCTCAAAAATAACTCTACACCCTAAAGTCGACTTTAACTCAAGCACAAATTTGAGATTATTTTTAGAAAAACGTTTTCTATACAAAAAGAACAATCCTCAAACTAATTCTAAGGATTGTTCTCTATGATTAAATTCATTTTTATACTATTACAACAATTATAATAAATCAACGTTCTTGACGTCATGAATCGTCTTAGTACCAGCCAATTGCATTGTAATTGAAAGTTCTTTGTTCAAGTGTTCAATGACATCTGTGACACCTTGAGCACCACCAAGATTCAATCCATAAATAATTGGACGACCAACAGCAACTAAATCAGCACCACTAGCCAAGGCCTTGAAGACATGTTCACCACGACGAACGCCACTATCGAAGACGACCGGAACACGTTTGTCGACAACTTGAGCAATTGCAGGCAAGACATCAAATGAAGCGGGACCTCCGTCTAATTGACGACCACCGTGATTTGATACCCAAATACCATCAGCACCAAATTCAATTGCTAGTTCTGCATCATCTGGTGATTGGATACCTTTAACAAAAACTGGCAAACCTGACATGTCTTTGATCTTTTGAATATCTGAAGGTACGATACCTTGTTTAGCGGCGGCGTAAATTTCGGAAATTCCCTTACCTTCACCATCGTCGTCAGAAAAGGCAGCTAAGTTTGGCATTGGTAGTGGGAATTGGAATTTATTGATGACATCTTCTTCACGATAACCACCAAGTGTTGAATCAACTGTTAAAATAATAGCTTTAACACCAGCTTTAACAGCTTTCTTAATTAAAAATTCATTAAATTTGTCATCTTTACTCATATAGAGTTGGAAGAATTGTGGAGCATCAGGAGCGGCAGCGGCACCATCTTCAATAGAAGTACTACCGTAAGTACTCATTGAAAAGATTGAACCAGCAGCAGCAACACCCTTTGCAGTATCAACTTCACCTTTAGCATGAGCCAAACCATGGGCAGCTGAAGGAGCTTCAATGATTGGAGTCTTCAAATCAATGTCCCAAAACTTAGTACTCAAATCAGCATGATCAATGCCTTGCAAAACACGGGGCATGATTCTCTTCTTATTAAAAGCCTCAGTATTTTGTTTCATTGTCCATTCATCTTCAGAACCACCGCGAATATAGCCGAAAGCACCTTTTTCATTGCTCATATGGTCCTTAACACGTTGTTCCAAACTAGCAATATTGACGATATCAATATGCTTTTCTTCTGTACTTGCTTCATATTTTGCCATAAAAAATCCCCATCCTTTTGATGTTACTTTTTATTTAACAGGTACATTCTAGTCCATATCGACATATTTTGCTGTGCTTTTTTCTCCAAAAAAGATATTTCTATTAATTTGTCTCTTTTTGACCACCACTAATAATTTTGTTGAAAAGTATTGGTCCTATCAAACACGTTATAATAGCTGCCAAAGTGATTGCTCCTGATTGAGCCGTAGTAATCAACTTCAAGTTTTGTCCGACTTGTAAAATTGGCAAAACCAACGTAATTGTCGTTGATGTCACGATTGTTGCAGCGGCAGAATATCTTTTTCCAAACTTCTTTCGAAAAGCAACATAGACGAGCATCTTGGAAAGAATGAATGCAATGAAGAAAACTGGAATCAAAATTAAAGCCTGCTTATTAGTTAATAAAGTTCTCAAATTTAAATTAACCCCTGTTGTGATGAAGAAAACAGGGATAAAGAATCCATAACCCATTGAACTCAATTTTTCTTCAGTATCAGCTTTAGGCTTAAGTAATTTCATAACCGCTCCAGCTAAGAAAGCTCCAAGAATATTCTCAGCACCAATTTGTTCAGCAAAAGTTACTAAAATAAAAATCAAGAAAAACGCTAAACGAATATCTAATTGAGTTGTACTCTTGTCAATGCCCTCAAAGAAGATGTAAATTCGATTGAATCGGCGTAATAAAATAATCGCAATAATAAATATCACCGGCAAACCAAAGACCGACAAATAATTTTGTTGTTTAACTGCTGAATAAACAGTCAAAGCCAGCAAAGGAATAAATTCTCCAAAAGCACTAGTCAATAAAATCGTTTGTCCGTAATTGGTACTCAACAAACCTACTTCTTTTAGTAACGAAATGATTACTCCTAGAGCAATCGTACTAAATAAAATAACAGCTAAAACAAATTCACTGAAAATGCCTGTCACATACATAAATGTGCTTAAAATAACTGACATTATTAACACCGAAACAAAACCCCAAATCGAGGTCCCTAATGGCGAGAAGACATCTTTATCTTTTTTAGGCTCGAGCAATGAAAAGTCAATTTCCATTCCACCTAAAAAGATCAACATGATAACACCTAAACTAGAAATATATTGCAGACTAGCATCCGGTTGAACGATATTCAAACCGGTTTTTCCAATAATTATTCCCATAATAATTTCTGAAATAGCCGTCGGCATTCGTGTCAAATGAAACCTTGCGGTAATTAAAGGTGTCGCTAAGGCTGCGAACAAGACGATTAATAGTGCAAATCTCTCCATAATTTATATCCTCGTATCCTCTGATAATTTCAACACTTGATGATATAATATTTTATTCAAAATATAAAATAAAACGATTTTTGAGACCCATTACAAACACAAGGCTTTAATTGTAAAAATTTCCCATCCTCCATAGCAAAGAAAATTAGCTCAGTGGTTCTATATCTTTATGACCAAACAAATAAGCATCAATTCAGATAAATAGTTAATCGACCATATCTGAATTGATGCTATTTTGATTTACTTGAGAAAAAAATAAATGTCGTTATTCAGTCGGTAGTGGCAGCTTTGTGGACGCTCAGTACTGAAATTTTACTTAGCGATTTATCGCTTAGTAAAAGGTCAAGCTTGGAGATGATTCCCGGTTCTGGAATTAGCTTCAAGTTGTGCCCAGTACGTTCCAGCATCCACAAAGCAGAACGGACGACGATATCCTACACCAACCAAAATTTAACCATTATTCCTCTGTGTTTAATTTTTGAGGTTCACCAACAATCAAGTGATCCAAAATTGAAATCAATAGGAAAACAAATGCTACAACACAAACTCCGGACCAACCGAATTGTCCCCAAGCCCAAGTGGCTGACAAAGTTCCGATTGAACCACCTAAAAAGTAACTGAACATAAAGACTGAATTGTTACGACTGCTTTGTTTACGATTAATCGATTGAACAATTGCTTGATTAGAAACTTGACTGAATTGTGTACCTAAATCTAGTAAAACAATTCCGACGATTAAGCCGATAATCCAAAAACCAACTAACCAAAAAATCACAAAAGCTAAACCTGAAAAAATCATACTCAAACCGATTGTAAGTTTAGGTGATTTTTGATCGACTAAATCTCCTACCCAAGGTGCTACTAAAACCCCAGCGATTCCTAGCAAACCCAACAATCCGGCAACATTACTACCTAAGTGATACTGGTCTGCCAAATAGAAGGCTATAGTTGACCACAAGACATTTGACATTCCAAACATACAAAAACCATTAATAGAAGAACCACGTAATTCTTTTTGAGTAATAAATAATTTTGGCAACATTTTGATAACCGACAAATAATTTAAATCTTGATGACCACGTTGATCCTTTGGCATAAAACGATGCACGATAACTAAAAAAATTAAATCGATCACTGCAGCAACTAAATAAATATCTTGCCAAGGCATGATGCTTCCTAATAAACCACTAAATGAACGAGACAATAAAATACCCGTCAACAAACCACTCAAAACAATTCCTAAAACTTTCCCACGTTGCAAGGCAGGTGCTAAATAACCAGCGTAAGGAATAATAATTTGTGGTGCAACTGATGTGATACCAATCAAAGTAGTAGCAACCGCAAATACGGCAGCGTTTGGTGCTAAAAAGGCCACTATTAATGAAATAATCGATAAAACCATCATGAATTGAATCAAATGATATCTATCAAAAATATCTCCCAATGGAACTATTAGCAATAAACCAAAGGCATAACCTAACTGCGTCACCATCGCTAATATCCCAACAACTGCTTTAGATACTCCAAAATCGGTTGCAATCAAATTCTCAATCGGTTGAATAAAATTTAAATTAGCAACAATGACACCTGTTACTACGGCCATCAATAAAATGGTCTTTCTTGACATAGTTTTTTCCACAGTTAATTTTCCCCCTCATTTAACTGTCTAATTGATTCTTTGACCCAATCTAAAGCTGCCTTCATCTTCATTTGTTCTAATTCGATGACCCATCTGGCATTCTTCAAATCAGTCTTAGAAATCTTAGTATTTTTTAAATCTTGTGACTGCTGAGTTAACAATTCCTGACTCTTCAGTAAATAAGTCTGATAATCATGTAAAATTTGCCTTCTTAAACTTAAATCAACTTGATGAAAATTACGAAATTTTACACTATAAGTGAAATCTAGATTCGGATTCAACGGAACTTTTTGAGCCATCAATTCATAGAAACGCTCTTTACCCGCATTGGTTATTGTTGCAACCTTGATAAATCGATTATTCTTTGACTTAACTTCAGAAATCGTAATATATCCTGCTTCTTTCAAGCGATTGAACAAAGGGTAAATCATCCCAAAACTGATTTTTCTTTGCCGCCCGACAATCTGTTGCAATATACTTTGCATCAAATAGCCACTCATTGACTCATCCATTAATTGACCCAAAACAAATAAATCATACATAATCTCACCTCTATATCAGACTGATACAAGCATAACTTTTTTAATATATATCAGACTGATAGTTGTGTCAAATATAAAAGAACTCTTATTCCTCCTTAAATGAGAAGAAATAAGAGTTCTTAGATAGCTAATCTGACTAGTGCCAGAGAAATAATTCCAACAACTACGATCAGCAATAATTTCTTAGTAAGAATGGCTGTCAAAACAGTTGGTACTGAAGCCAACAAATTAGCAAAGTCAATCTGTGGTAGATGCCCAATTTGTTGGTGAAACAAGTTTTCAAACCATAAAGCAGCCATGATAGTAATTGGTACAAAGCCTAAAAATTCGACTACTTTTGGTGATAAATTAAACTTTTTTAAAAGGACAAATGGCATGATTCGAGACAACCAGGTCACTAAACCACACGCAATTAAAGTCCATAAAACAAATTTAGTTGATGGCATGTTTCAAAATCACCCCTATCGTACAACCAATTAAAGTTACAATTAGAATTAATAAATCGCTGGAAATAAAAATTAGTCCAAAATATACCAGTGGCAACATGATACCAACGACGATCAATTGAACTTTCAAAGAAATTGATTTGTCACTGATCAATTGTAAATACAACAACCCAATAAACATCGCTACCAAAGCAAAATCTAAGCCGAGCTTTTCTGGATCACTGATAATTTTTCCCAACATCGCACCAACAGCAGTCGATACCGCCCAGACCAAATAAGCCATCACATTGACAGTGTTGAACCATTTGAAAGTCAATTTACCGTCAGTGTAGTTGAGTTTATTCATACTCAGAGCAAAACTTTCATCAGTAATCAAACTTCCTAGCAAGATATTCTCAAATAACGAATTCTCTTTAAAGAAATTTGCGGTTGTCATGCTCATCAAAATCATCCGTGAGTTGACCAAAAAAACTGATAGAGCAATCGAAACAATTGGCGTTCCTATTACTAATAAACTGACCAAAATAAACTGTGCCGAGCCCGCATAGACTATCAACGACATTAAAGTTGCCATCAAAACACTCATACCAGCAGATGCAGCCACGATACCAAAAGATATACCAATCCCAATATAGCCAAACACTGTTGGAAGTGTATCTTTGACGGCTGTCTCAACGCTTAAACTATCATCCATATGCTTTCCCCCTCCTCAGTTAAATAATTATAATAATTTTAATTTAGTTAAATGTCAATTAGGTATAAAAAATTAATCTAAAAACAAATATCCCTAAAAAAACGTTATAATCAAAGTGATAAATTAATGGAGGCGTCATATGAAAAAAGCTGTTTTTGAAAAAGTCGGTCAAATGAAGATCGAAAATGTTGATAAACCTACCATCCAAGCAAATGATGATGTAATTATCAAAGTTGTCCGTGCTTGTGTCTGTGGTTCAGATCTCTGGGCTTATCGTGGTCTTGAAGACAAGGCTCCAAACTCTGAAAATTCTGGTCACGAAGCTATCGGAATTGTTGAAGAAGTTGGAAAAGATATCACAACTGTTAAACCTGGTGATTTCGTAATTGCTCCATTTACTCACGGTTGTGGACACTGCCCTGCTTGTTTAGCCGGCTTTGATGGCGATTGTCAATCACACAAGGATAATTTCAGTAATGGTAACCAAGCCGAATACATTAGATTTCAACATGGTCAATGGGCTTTGATTAAAGTTCCTGGCCAACCTAGTGATTACAGTGAAGGAATGCTCAAATCACTTTTGACTTTAGCCGATGTTTTGGCAACTGGTTTCCATGCTGCTCGTGTTGCTCACGTTAAAGAAGGCGACACAGTAGTTGTCTTGGGTGATGGAGCTGTCGGTTTGTGTGGAATTATTTCTGCTAAACTACTTGGCGCCAAGAAAATCATATCTACTAGTCGTCATCCTGATCGTCAAGCACTTGCTAAAACATTTGGTGCCACTGATAACGTCGCTGAACGTGGCGATGAAGGTGTTAAAAAGATGCTTGAACTAACCAACGGATTCGGTGCTGACGCTGTACTTGAATGTGTCGGAACTGAATTATCAACTGAAACTGCACTACGTGTTGGTCGTCCTGGTAGTGTCGTTGGTCGTGTTGGTTTGCCACATACTGGCAAAATGGATATCGCTACTCCATTTGAAAACAATATTTCAATTGCCGGTGGCCCTGCTTCTGTTTCAACCTATGACAAACAACTTCTTTTAAAAGCTGTTTTGGATGGAAAAATCAATCCAGGATTAGTCTTTACAAAGAGTTTCAAACTCGATGACATCGATGCAGCTTATAAAGCTATGACTGATCGTAAAGTTATCAAATCACTAGTTGTTGTTAGTGACTAATTAAAAAAATGGTCTCGCCAAATTTGGTGAGACCATTTTTTATTAATAATTCCGATGATAATTCTTCTTATAATAATGACGCTGTTGATAAGGATTCTTCACCTCAGGAACTTGAAATTCCAAATCAACTCTTGAACGACCAGTCGCATAGTCGAATTGTAAGTGATCTTCAACATTCCATAAATAACGATTCAATTTCATACTCCCATCAGTTGCCAACGCTTGTACCCAAACACCTCGAGCCATCAATTCATTGCCACGAAAAACCGGTGTAACTTGATAAATAACCTTTTTATTTTTAGCCAATGAGTTTCTGACTGTCTGCTCTACTTGAACCATCGTTTTTTGATTGGAAAAACTTGTTTGAGTAAACAAGTTATAAGGATTATCGATACTTCCTAACTCTCCTTGTTGAACTTGTCCGGATTTATTCAGATTAAAGGTCATTGTATAGGCTATCAAGTGTCCTCGATTTTGAGGAATAATTCGTTGTCCTTTAACGTATCTAGGTTGATTATTCCATCCCGTTGGACGCCAAGTTTGTTCAGTCCGTGTATTCGAGCGTCCTAAATTATTTCCCGTTAAGTAGGCCGTTGCTGTTTTAGTTCGATTAAGTTTATCTAAACCACCATAATCAATATGTTCACTTTTGAAATCAGATGCTTTAATTGTTGAGGGTCTGTCATCATTTAAAACCTTAACTGGTTTATCACCTGATGAATAAGTCCATTGACTTAGTTTTTCAGCACTAATAACCGAATCAACTTTGTTAGAAGTATTTTCTTGTTGACTTTGATTATTAGTATTAGCTGCACATCCGCCTAAAAGTAACGGTAATAATAACAATAATAATTTCTTCAAAATAATCCCCTTTAAAAAGCCATGCGTGATTTAATTTTCAAATAACTATCCACTAAAATTTCATCATGAGCTTTGATGTAGTTAACGTTATCGATGTCGCAAATATTATCTAATTTATTCGTAGCAATAATGATTGTTTTATCTAATTTGACTAATTCTCTAATCCAGCTAAAGACCTCTTGAGATGAAACAAGATCCAAACCCATTTCTGGCTCATCAAATAAATATAGTTCTTTTTCTACCATAATATTGAGATAAATAATTACAAGCTTTTTCTCAATCATTGATAATTCTAAAAATCTTTGTTGCTCTAATTGTAAAATACGCAAAGGTGGCGTGAATTTTTTAGTTCCATCCAATTGTCTGATAAAATGCAAAATTTCTGCCACCGTCAAATTAACGTAAAAGTCATTTTGTTGTGCTAAATAAGCAATTTCAGATGTCTTAGGAAAGCCAATCAAATTATCTAGTGATTCATTTTGGGCAATCTGATCTAATAATTCAGTCTTCCCACTTTGACGTTTACCAAGCACAAAGTTCAATTGGCAGTCCTCAAAATAGAAACTAACATTTTTAAAAATGATTCTTTTTTGCTTAGTTAAATTAAAATTTTCGATTTTCATCGTAATTTCTCTCCAATCGAAAATTTCTTGAAAACTAACACACTAATTGTTAAGTATAGCAAACTACAAAAAGCAAGAAAAATAGCGTATCTAATAGTCGAGCAAGGTATGACATACAAACCATAAACAAATTGAAACGGACTAAACACAGTTAAAACGGCTTTGTTGGTCCCTTGTGGATGAACGCCTAATAATAATACGCCAATTGTAAAGATACCTCCCACTAAATAATTAAAAATAGCACGACGAATCTTTAAAATAAAAAAAATTGACATCATCGCGATGCACAAAATAGTTATTAGCGAAGATGACAAAAAACCGTACACAAAAGTTAATGCAGATACGTGTGTAATAAAAAAAGTAACGTATAAATTAAACAAGAAGATTTCCAATTGCACAATTACTAACTGAACCAACAAATTGGCCAGAACAATCGAATGCTGTGAGCCACTCAAATAAGTCAGTGTTTTTAAAAAGCCGCTCTCACGTAAGCGAACCAAATTTAATAAGAAGCCATTAAAAACAGTGGTCACGACGATATACGACCAATATACATAAATAGACTCATTATCTTGAAAATCCAAAGTTTTATTCAAAAAGACCATAAACATCGGTACGATCAAAGTATAGACAAAGTAAAAGCGTTCTTTAAAAGCTATCGTCAGTTGTATTTTAAAAAGTGCCCAATCGTTTCTTAATTCCAAATTTAATCCCCATTTTCCGCAAAAATCATCAATTAAATTAATATATTTTAACTTAATTGTCAATTGTGATTCTGATATATAAAAAAAAATCAAAATTTATAAAATCATATAAAAAGTTTCTCAATTCTAAAAATAATTCGTGTCTTTTTAGAAAAAATCGGGTATGATATTGAGAGAAAAATTTTAACCGAGGAAAAGCTTATGAATTACTTACTACTACTAGTATCAATCGGTTTTGAAGTTTTGGGGACTTCACTTTTAAAGAAGACGGATGGCTTCACTAATTTGTTACCTACATTGGGTACATTATTATCTTACTTCATCTGCTTATTCGTCCTCTCCCACGTATTGAAAAGATTACCTCTCAGTTTGACTTATGCCACTTGGGGTAGCGTTGGGTTGATACTAGTCACAATTGCAGGAATGGTCTTTTATCACGAATCACTGTCAGTTGCTTCAATCGCTGGACTCGTTTTAGTAGTATCGGGAACCGTTCTAATAAATGCATTCTAAAAAACGTGTGAATTTTAGGATTCACACGTTTTTTTTATCTTCTTTTTCTATAAATGTAAATAACACTACCGGCAATTATTAACATAGCTACGATGGCGCCTAATATAATCCATAGATCATGAGAACGATTTGGAACTTTCTTATTCAATTGTTTATTCTCACGACTGCTAATTGTGAAGTTACGCTTCATTTTCCAAGCATTTTGACCATTATTAGCTTTGACGTTCAAATACATCGTATAAGTACCAGGTTTTAATCTCTTATTTTTTCCAGTACCACTAGGTGTGTTGACATTGACTGGATAATCAAATTTGCTATCAGGAGCAATGGACATGTTCTTCTTATCAGATCTCAAAATAATCTTTTTACTATTCTTAGGCGTAATTTTAGCATCTACCGAAACTTTATTTTCCAACTCTGGGACATCATTATCCATTTGACCCTCAACTGAAATCTGATCACTATTAGTAGTTACTTGAAAGGCTTTATCAAATTTCAAATCAAGTTTTACAGCATCTGTACTTTGTTGAAGTTGTAAACCCAAAACATAATCATATTTATTTCTTAATGAAACGCCCTTAACTTTCTTTTTATTGTTTATCTGATTATTTTCTTCAACTAAAATACCACCTAACAGTTCACCTTCAAAATGACCACTAGGTGCTTGAATTCCGACTGTTACTTCTTTAGAAGCTTTTGCAGGTACAGTCACATTTTTGGGATAAGTCACCAAATTTTCAATGTTATATTTTAAATCGTGATCAGGTTTTACCCCATGCTTATTATAAACAATCACGCCATTAACATCAGTCGTGGCACGATTGATTTGAATATCATAAGATTGCGTCGAAGTACTGTTATTATTGATCTTAAATTTAATATTTTCTTTCTGGTTAGGACTAACCTTTAGATCATAATAACCTATTTTTTTGTCAATTTGATTATTGGCACTTTCTGGGCTCACACTATAATTGACTGTTGGCGTGACCGCCGCTTGAACTGGAGTATTCAAAAATTGAAAACCAAGAAACATCGATATAAAAATCAAAAATCCCACTAACGACTTTTTCAAAATAATTCCTCCAAAAAAAGAGAGGCATAATTAAATACCCCTCTTCTTTGTAACCTAAAATTGTAACCTTACTTTTTAGCTAGGTGCATTGGACAAAGTCCAAGTCAATGTTGAACTATAGGATCCACCGACATTCCCTGCTGGAACCATCAATGAAGCATCGCCAGCATTGTATGTTGCAGTATAAGCACCAACACCATCACCAGCAGCAGCATCAACTACAGTTGCTGGAGCTGATGACAATGCAATTGTTGGACTAAATGTTGGTAATGCAGAAACGTTATCCGAAGCATCAGCCGTCAATGCTGGTGACTTACTATCAGCAAGTGACAAAACAGCACCCTTCAAACTACCACCAGTAGCATTACTGAAAGCACTATCTGCAACTGAGACTGACCAGCCAGTTGGTTCACCAGGGTTAGTTACGTGCAAGTCGCTAGAAATACTTGTTGATTTGTATGTAGCATCACTAGCACTTGATGCAACTGTACCAAAATCAATTCCACCAGGTGTCGTTGTACTTGTTGAGCCACCAGGTACACTATCCAACGTGATTGTTCCAGGTGTCAAATCTGCCGTCGACGTTGATGTTTCTGGAGCTGGCGTTGTCGTTGCAGCCTTCGTGACGATTCCACCTGCACCAACAGAACCTATTCCTAAAATTGCAGCACCGATTAATAAACTATTCTTTAACAATTTTTTCATTATATAATTCCCCTCCATATACGAATTTTTCGATATGAAACAGAGCCAATTCTCAAGATGGTTTTCCAGGACCCTTTGGGGAATAACTTTTTACCATCTTTCTTCTTGGAGACCTCTCAACCTCCATTTCAGTTATATAATCCTTTTTAATTATTAACAAGTAAATCTAATGCTACTGTACGAAAAGTAAATTATAATAAGTATAGTAATAATTAGAAGGTGTCATAATACATGGTTGAAACTAATTTGAACAACAATTTAATCATCAATGTCGCTAATATTATTTGGAGTTTTGACCCAACTAATAAAGAAATACTTGTTTTGCTAGTTAAAAACTCTCTGGGTCAAAACGTTGACAAATGGGGCTTACCTACAACAATTCTTCGAAAAGACGAAAGTGCTGAGGAAGCTTCTTTGCGTTTGATTCGAGAAAAAATTGGCATTAACCTACCAGAATTTTCGACTGAACAACTGGCAACTTTTAGTAACGTTAATCGAACTCTAAAAAATCGTGAAATTGCTTTAACTTATATGACCTATCTTCCCCAAAAGATTGATTTAACAGCTGGTTATGGGGCAAAAGACGCCGAATGGTTCCACGTTCAGTATTCAGCAGATCAATATTTGTTGAAATATCAAAATTTAATTTTTAAAACTTTATCGGATAAAATATCGGAAAGTGATTTTTATAACAATATCGATGAATTCAATAATGATAAGCATTTGATAGCTGATCATGAATTGATTCTTCGTTTGGCTTTTAATAGAATTACTAATCGTCTAAATTATTTACCAACTATCTTATTAATTTTAGGAGACCAATTTACCCTCAAACAAGCCCGTGAGGTCTACGCTACTTTTTGGAAAGAACCAGTCACAAACATTGATAACTCAAACTTCCGCAAGACACACTCGCATCTATTTATTGAGGTCGGTAGTGAACATGGAAAGAGTGGTCGACCAGCCAAATTGTATAAACTTCGTGGGTTACTTGACCAAAAATAAGGCTTCTGCTAGTCTTATTTTTAAGCTATTTAAGGTAACTTTTACCTTTAATAAAAATAGTTATTATTCTTTATAATTTTGGAGGTAGATCTTGAAATCACAAGAAATAAATACCAAGGACAATAGTGGCTTAAAACTACTAATGGTCATTGGTACAGCTTGGTTATTTGATGCTGCAGACGTGGCATTATTATCATTTATCATGCCTTTATTAAAAAAGGAAATGCTTTTAACTGACGGACAAGTTGGACTAGTTAGTTCCATTACTACTGTCGGTATGATTATTGGTGCCATTTTATTCGGTTACTTGGCTGATAAATTTGGCAAGAAAAATATCATCATCATTACGTTATTATTATTTTCTATTAGTAATTTGGCACTAGCTCTGACTCAAAATTTGCCACAATTTCTCTTGGTACGTTTTATCACTGGTATCGGTTTGGGTGGTGAATTGCCCGTAGCAACAACTATTATTGCTGATTCGTTCTCTGGTCATCGCCGTTCAAAGATGTTGATTTTGGTCGACAGTTTTTGGGCTATTGGTTGGATCTTAGCATCCCTACTAGCTTTCTTATTCATGCCGGTTTATGGTTGGCGTCCAACAGTTATCATTACCTCAATTATGGCCCTTTACACATTAGTAATCAGACGCCACTTACCGGAGCAAACAAATGTTAAAAATGAAAAACTGAATTTAAAAGTAGCTTTTAGTCAAATCTGGTCTAAAGATTTTCGTCGCGCTACGATTTGTTTAAGTATTCTCTGGTTCATCATCATGTTCACTTATTACGGTATGTTTTTATGGTTACCTAGTGTTTTAATCAAACGTGGTTTTTCAGTTGTCCACAGTTTCAAATATACTTTATTGATGAGTTTTGCCCAATTACCAGGATATTTCCTAGCCGCTTATTTAATGGGAAAACTCAGTCGTAAAAAAGTTCTCGCCATTTATTTAACAGGTACTATCATTGGAGCATTTATGTTTGCAACTGCTCAAAGTGAATTTTTAGTTGTCTTCAGTAGTTGTGTTCTCTCCTTCTTTACTTTAGGTGCCTGGGGAATCATGATTGCCTTAACACCAACTCAATATCCATTAGAAACTCGTGGAGTTGGTATTGGCTTTACTCAATCAATCGGTCGAATCGGTGCCACTATTGGACCTTACTTGATTGGTTTCTCATTAGGATTGGGTATCAGCGTTTCGAAAGTCTTCTTCTATTTCGTTGTCGGTTTAGTTATCGGTATCATCGTTCTAGTCTTTGGTATGGTCGATAATGATCAAAAATAAAAAAATTACCTTACTTTATTTATTCCAATAAATCAAAATAGCATCAATTCAGATATAGTCGATTTGCGATTAACTATTTATCTGAATTGATGCTTATTTGTTTGGTCATAAAGATATATGAACCACTGTCTAGTCCGGAATTTTTATTCTATAATTGTTCAGTTTCTGGATGATCTTTTGTTAAATGCTCAATCTTACCATCAACCTTGAAATACTTCTCAGTTAATTCTTTTAATTCTTCGATTGCTTCACTAGCACGTTTGGCTTGTTCTTCATTGATGGCTTCAACAACCAAAACAGAATCAGTTGTATCTTCCGTCAACATAGTTCTTTGGGCTTCACGCCAGTTAAGACAACGACAGATAGCACCGGAATTATCATAATAAATAATTTCTCCTGGTAAAGCTGGTGAATCTTCAGTTGCACCCAATGGTTTAAAACCTTCGCCACCTTTAGCTTCTCCCAAATGCATGTCACCATCAAAAGCATTGATATTTTCTCCACCACAAGGAACACCATATTTTAGAGAAACACTATTGTAAATATCAACTAATGGATTGATTGGTGAGAATTCATGCCCTTGACTGACCCGTTTTAACAAAGCTTCAATTGAACAACGAGCGCCTTTTTTAGTCTTGAATTGACGAAAGGCTTGACGCCATTGAGCAATCACATCATTTTCACGGAAAACATCATTGGTGATAAACTTCTTCGATTCTTCTGAACCTTCGTGCAACAATTTGGCAAAATACGGATTGTCTTTTTCATCTACATGATTGTCAATCCCATGAATCGTTAAAGTACTGATTTGTGCTTCTGGGAATAACTCAAAAAATTCTTTATCTATAACTACTTTTGTCATTACTATTTCCTCAATTCTTTTTTTAAAATGAAATCTATTTGTACTGAATCACCCATCGTAAAGCGATGAGAACTATACTTCTCAAAACCTAGAGAATAATAAAATTTTTGAGCCGCAAAGTTTTTCTCCCATACACCTAGCCATAAACGATTTTTGCCTAAATCACTGGCTCTTTTAACAGCAAATTCCAGCATTTTTTTGCCAATGCCGTGACGTTTAAAATTCTCTCTGACATAGATTCGTTGAACTTCCAAAAAATTATCGGCCATTTTTTCGCTTTGAGCATCTAAAATATTAATTTTTAAATATCCAGCAATTTTACTATCTTCATAAGCAAAATAGAACTCGGAATTCGGATTGCTTAATTCTTGCTGTAAAATCTTAATATCATAGGCCTTTTTTAAATAACCTTTTAAATTTGCTTCCGTATTATAAGGACCAAAAGTTGCTGAAAAAGTCTCAATACTGATATTTTGCAAGGCTTCAACATCTTCTGGCGTACATTTAATAAGTTTTATCATCAATACACCCGCTTATTACCTTTTTTAACGTATTCCCAGTTTTCAGAAATATTTTTTTCAACCACTTCCAAAAGTTCAAAGACCTGCTCTTTTTGACTATCTGATAGCCCACTTAAGGCAATCTCATTAGAATAATTTTCTTCACGAGATAAAATCGGATAAGTTTCTTTACCTTTTTTAGTCACGTAAAGTTTCTTTTCTTTTTTATTGTCTGGAGACTGTTTACGGACGATAAAACCATTACTCTCAAGCTTTTTGATTGCACGAGCCGCAGTTGTTCGATCAACTTTGATCATTTCAGCTACTTTTTCTTGAATAATGCCGGGATGCTCGTAAATTCTTGCTAAGTATAGATACTGGTCTTTAGTTAAATCGTATTGTTTAAATTCAATATTACTGATTGAATCCAACGACCTAGCAATCACTCCAATTGATCTCAAAATATCTACCACAAAAATACCTCTCTTCTAAACAAATTGTATTGTATAATTATTTTATTGCATTTGCAACAAAATGTATAAATAAAAAAATTAGCAACCTTCATTCGTTGCTAATTTTTTATTATATTAATGGATTGCAAAGTTTACATTATGGGCAAATTGGTCAATTTGTTCGATATAGTCTTCACCATTTTCCAATTCAGCAAGTGTGGCTTGAACGTTTCTGTCATCTCGCAATCGGCTAAACAAGTATTGGAAAGAATAATTCTTATTCAACAAATTATATGTTTTTAGAACAAAATCTTTAGAATAATCTTCTTTGTCGATGTCTTTTTGATTATTAATATCGGTATATAGCTCCGATAAAACTTTCTTTGCTTCAGTATTGTCATTTAGTTTCATCAATACGCACCACCTAATTAATTATTAATCTCTCGACAGAACTGCGCCTTTATGTAAGCGTTTACCAAGTTCCGTATTTACATTATATAACTTCTAGGTAGAAATTTCATTGAATTGCCAAATATCACAAAACTAATTATTTTTTGTTTTAAAATTATGCTTTAATGCTGGCCAAATCCATTTATCAGCACTAGCTATCAAAATCCCATTAAAAACAAAGGAGAAGATGGTTCCAATATTAACTGAATAAACTTGACCAATAGCAATTCCGGCTACAATGATAATAATAATTGGTGGGATAAAATCAATAATTTGAGCTGCCGTCGAATTACCTTTCAAATACAAGAATCTCAAAATATTAGTCGTATCATCATTTGGATGCATTACAATATTAGCTCTCTGATATAGAGAAATTGCCACGCAGAAAAAGACTACGCCTAAACAAGATAAAATAATTCTAATAAAAATTGGCAAACTCGGTACGCCTAAGAAATTGAGTAAATTAGTAAACACATTTACAAAATAACTGAAAAACATAACATAGAGTACTTCACCAATCAGACGTCTTACATCTAATCTCTTGATCAAAAACTGATTAGTGATTGCATTGATAACTCCAATAATAAATAACAATAGTCCTGTATTCCAACCAAACCATTTAGTCATATTGACTGCCGAAGCCGTCCATAAACCACTACCCATGTCAGCTGAAATACACAGACCATTTCCAAAAGCATTTAAAATCAAACCAGAGACTAACCCAATAATCCTAGTTTGGATTGAATTTTTGATAGTATCACCTCTTACACAATATGCTGTCTATCATACAACAAGATGACACGTTGATTCAAAAAAGCTACTTATTTGTAATTATTGTTTAAAAAATCCATCAAATCTTGAGCTGGATGTCCCATAATCGTTTGATAGTCAGAACTGACCACATCTAACAAACCTAAGCCCCCAGCAGCATACATGGAAGACAGCATGTGTCCCTCATTGTCTTGATTATATATTTGAGCAAATTCATCAAGACTAACTGGTTGATAACCAATTTTGCTACCAGAAACTGTGCTTAAAACTTCGGCTAACTGAGGCATCGTATAATTTCTTGATTGCGTTAATGTATAAATTCTTCCATTTTGTAGCAAAGTCTTTTCGCTAGCAACTTTGGCAAAGGCTCGAGCACTATCTTGTAAGCTGATAAACGACAAGGCCTGATCCTTCACTGGATAAATTACATTTTGACGTTCAATCAGTTCTGGTAAATAAGGTACTAAAGGATCGGCATACAAAGCATTACGCAAAATAGTATATGGAATGCCACTTGAAGCTAATCGACGTGGTAAGTAACCGTAAAAGGCAGACAAATCAAAAGGATTATTAACTTGATCAGCAATAAAGCCCATCGATAAAATATGTCCAACATTTACTTTCTTAGCAGCTGTCAAAACATTTTCTAATTCGCTAACACGACTGAAGCTGTCATGACTCTTACTTGGAACGTAAATTAAAACATCGATATTTTTAAAAGCTTCTAATAAAGTATTTTCTTTTAAAAAATCAATTCCAACAACCTTTGCTCCAGCTTCTGACAAAGATTTAGCTTTAGAAATTGTGTGAACTCCAACTGTAATATCACTACTTGGCACTAATTTAATTAATTCATTAAAAATATGGCCACCCAAATGACCCGTTGCTCCAGTTAATAAATATTTCATCATCCTACCTCCATTTTCATCACGAATGTTACTATATGAATAACAGGCAGTCAAATTAATCGCTTTCTTTTTCTAAAAAAATTATATAATGAAATCAAAAGAATAATGGAGGGATTCCAATGCAAAAAATTATTATTGATCAAGCCTTTTGGGATTTGTTTCCTGATGTAAAAATTGCCGTAATGACAGCCCACAATGTAGACAATAAAGACCAAAAGGTCCCTAATGACCTAATTCAAAATGCTAACGAAATTGCCAAAAAATGGGTACCCGATGACCCAATCAGTGCTAATCCAGTAGTCAAAGCTTGGCGTGATGCTTATCGTAAGTTCAAAACTAAAAAAGGTGCTCGTAATGCCGTAGAAAACCTCTTAAAGCGGGCTAAAAATAACAAAGGCGTAGGCAATATCAATCCGGTCGTTGACGTCTACAATTCCGTATCATTAGAATATGCTTTCCCAATTGCCGCTGAAGATTTAGATAAAATTGTTGGTGATGTCCACTTGACCGTTGCTAAAGGTGGCGAAACCTTCACTCCAATCGGTGAAGATGAAGTCGAAAAGGCTTTACCTGGTGAGGTAATCTATCGTGACGATCAAGATGTAATTTCACGTTGCTGGGCTTGGCGTGACAGTGCCCGTGTAGCTGATACTGACAAAACTAAGAATCTCCTATTCTACATGGAAAATATTCAACCCGAAAGAAATGATGATCATTTAGCAGCTGCTCATCAATTAGAAAAACGATTCCATGATTATTTGAATATCGACATCAATGACTTAACGATTCTTACTCGAGACAATCCAGAATTCATCTTTGCTAAATAACAAAAATAATCCGCCTAATACTAGGTGGATTATTTTTTACCATTGCTCATGATTCCAAAGTCGGCCATCAACTTCGCCTTCTAATTGTGTTTGACGTTGATTTTGTTCTTCAATCACTTTTTTCATTGCTACCAAAAAGGCCCGATTTTCATATTGAGTCTGTTTAGTAGATAAATCATTAACTGTTTGACTTAACCATTGACCAGTTTCACTCATAATTATTCATCCTCACCTTGTTTGATTAAACTAATAGTGCTCTTCAATTGTGAAATGTCCTCTCGTTGCTGGATAAAGGTACTCAAAATTGTTTCACATTCATTGCAATTCGTTCCATCAAAATTTTTAAATCGATCAGCAAATTCTCTTTCAAACCACAATTGACGATTTTGTAAACTATCGGGATATTGTTGCGTTAGAAAGCGTTGATAATCAATCAACAACTGCATCTGCTCATTTTCTTGCAAATATTGGAATTGAGCTATCGTAAAGACAGGCAAAATCTTCATCTTAGCGCGTTGAGCAATAGCAAAATAAGGTGCCATTATCTCATCGATCGTCACATTTTCACTGCCGCCACGTTGAAAGTCTTTTAGAGGCATACCAGTACTGACAACGATACCAAATTCCTTTTCAGCTAAATTATCATCACCATCGCCGTAGACAAAGTTTCTCGTCAAAACGTTGTCTTCCCAATGTTTTAAACCTTCTGGAGCCGCATACCAATACAAAGGAAATTGAAAAATAATTCGATCATGTTCCTTTAGCAAGGCTTGTTCTTTTTCGACATCAATTTCTGACAATTCTTCTACATGATGCCAAGTCACGTCTTGCAATTTAGCACCTTGCAACAAAAACTGTTGTGTCTGTGAATTATTGATTTCTGGGTGTGACACTACTACTAAGGTTTTCAAAATTAACATCTCCAATCAACAATAGAATAGCAAAAAACGGCACTTTATAACAGTTGAAACAATTTTTTAGAAATTAATTCCAACGACAAAATCCAATGATATACTGAAGAAGATACCGATTCGCTTAAGGAGTTTATTATGGAAAAATATTATATAGTTGATAGCTCTATTCTTCCTGAATCATTTGAAAAAGTTATTGAGGCACGTAATTTACTAGAGACAAAAAAAGTCCACAACGTTAGTGAAGCCGTAAAGGTTGTGGGTATCAGTCGTGGTACATATTATAAATATAAAGACTTAGTTTTTAAGCCAGATGAAGAGAGAAATGAGCGTAAGGCTGTCATCTCAATGATGTTAAAGCATCAACAAGGTACTCTCTCAAAAGTTTTGGTCGATATTTCGGAATTGAATGCTTCTATTTTAACTATTAATCAAAATATCCCAATTCACAATATTGCGACAGTTGTTATTTCTCTAGATATCAGTCATCTAAACGGAACTATGGATGATTTAATCGACACACTCCAACTGTCAGATTCAGTCGAAAATGTCCAACTAGTTGCGATCGAATAAGCTCTCAATGAGGGCTTTTTATTTTGGCCAAGCAATGTACATAGCCATCAAAACGCTCAAAGTTCCACAAGCGAATAACGATTTTGATATAAAACGACTTTTAACATGTCCTGCATAAACCAATAAAAATAATCCTAAGACAAAAATAATTATCATTTTCAAAAAACTCATTGCGTCACCTACCATTTAAGATTTTCATTCAAAAAATACTTTAAAGGATAAATGTGACTAAACAATGAATTTGTTATGGAGAATCTGTTCTTTTAATTTCGTCGCCACAAGAAATGTTCAATATCATGCAATACTTTGGGATTTCTTCTCGTCAAAGCACTGTGTTCTGCCAAACGTCCAGTAAATAGTCTAGCTTGGTAAGTTTGATGTGGTCCCTTAAAGACCTTCTTCAAAGATTTTGCAGATGAAACGGGTACTGCCTTATCAAAATGGTCTTCTTTGGAAAGTTGTCCCATGATATTTAATTCTCGAATATGTAGCTGGCGCATAACTGAATCTGGATGAGTATATTTGTCAAAATCTCTAGTCAATTGATCAGAATAGCGCCAAGGATTACGTCGATAAATATCTCTATTTAACACTTGCATTGGAGCCGCAATATTTACTAATGAATTAATTTGCGGTTGATTTTTTTTATCGCTATATTTGAACAAATAATACATAACAGCGTTATTGCCCCAGGAATGTGCCACAGCATTATATCTAGTCATTTGATATTTTTTTTGCAGTGTCAAAATAACTGTGTTGATCCACTTAGCAGTTTTATGGTAATCGGATTGGTGATTATTACCAAACAAAACTTGGATTTCAGGATTTTTGGCATTTTTAGGCCAAGTTCCGTCAAAACTGAGCTTACCCTTTTTTGACACAAAAATGGTCAACGTTCTAGTTGCGTAACCATCAGCTTGTGATTGATCAATTAAGTAATCCATAGATCGTACCGTACCACCAAAACCGTGAAAGAATAATGTTGGAATTTCTCTGAGATTGTTAGAACTAGCATAGATAGTTTGTGGCTTAATCAAAAAAGCAAAACTTACTAGCATACTGATTAAAAATATTTTGATTAATAATTTATTTTTCATTATTACCAAATTTTAATGCATTTTGACCTCTAGTCAACAAAAAAAAGGCTTAGATTTCTCTAAGTCTTTTTGATTACAAGTTTTGACCTTTTTCCCAAGTAGTCTTTGAAAGTAATAAACCTTTTTTGACTAAGTTATTAAACAATTGGTGTGTACGATGAGAAATTTCACCGGCTGTTGTTTGATTGCTTTTTGTCAAAAATTCAGTGACATTAACAGAATTTCCTACGGCTTGATCTGCTTCTTCAACTCGTTGACGAGCAAATGATTGACAACCATCTAAGTATGCGTGAATCATGTCAGAATACTCGTGATAATGTGGTTCGATGATAACTGACAAAGTCTTTTCTAACCAATAAACATTGTCTACTGAAACTTCAGTAGTAGTATTCTTGTAGTCTTCTGGAGTATCAGTAACGTTGGTAAAGAATGGTACATAAGGACTGTAAGCAAAGAATCCCATTGACAACCATTGAATAGCAGCGTGATCGTCATCAACGTCATTTCTAATTTGCAAAATTGATGAAGCTTGATTTCTATCCATGGCAATAGAACGGAATTGACGTTGTTCTTTTGGAGTTCCTGAAGCAAAGGTCCCAAATGGATCATACTTCGTACCATTGTAATGTGATGACAAGAAAGCTTCAACATCTTCGATAGCTAATTTCTTAGCAGGTTTTCTGCACATTGGCATATCTTGAGCGGTTGGCACTTGTTCAATTTCTGGATTGAACATCTTTTGTCCATACCAAGTACGTGGTGTGTTGTAATAAGCATCAGCTTCACTTTGTGTTCCAAAGATTTCACGGAAATTAAAGTGACCTGGTTGCGGATTCAAATGATGTTTTTCAACAAATTCTACCAAATCAGTCGCTACTAAGAAGTTATCAGTATCATTGACATCAACTTCTTGCATAACGGTTTGGTTAGGTACGATAGCATAAGTATCTTCTGGCAAACGCATAGCAGCCCAATGGTGACCACCTGCTGTTTCTAAGAGCCAGATTTCATCCTTATCGTTAAAAGCAATACTATTGCATTCGCCAGTACCATATTTTTCCAACAAGGCACCTAATCTCTTAGCACCCTCTTTGGCAGATTTAATGTATGGCAAAACTAAAGTCAACATTGCTTCCTCATCGATACCATCGTGAACTAATGGGTCGTATCCTAAAACACGAGCATTAGTAGCAGTAGTTTCAGTTGAACTCATACCAACGTTTAATTCATTAATACCGGCTTCTTCATATTGACCATCACTTTGGTCTGCCTGTGGTGTAGCAGTATATCTTAGAGCGTGTTCAGGTAGTGGCACTTTTACACCTGTAGTTACTGAAGTATAAAAGGCATTCTTTTGATCTTTTGCAACATGTGCAACAAATTTAATGGGATTGATTGGACCATAACCGTCTTCATTACGGGCGACAATAGTGGAACCATCCATGCTAGCGGCTTTACCAACTAGTATCTCAGTACAATCGGAACTTGGATTTATCATTTTGTTCCCTCCCTTTAAAATAAGTATAAAATTAAAAAAGCTTTTAATCTAGTAGCTATATTAGAAATCTTATAATTATACAAAAAAAGCAGAACAAATTAATGTTCTGCTTCTCAAATATTTATCTTAAAGTACTTCAACAGATGCAGTAGTTACACCGTATGAAGGAATTTGGTTATTTGGCATAGCAACGTCTAATTGGTTAGGGTTACTGTATGCAAATGTACCTGTATCATTAACTGTTCTGATTAATACTGTACCATCAGAAAGTGTGATCTTAAGTGTTGTACCCTTAGGGAATACTGAAAGGTTAGCAGCAACACCACCATAACCCATGTTTGAACCTAGTACGGCTGGATCATAGAATGAAATCTTGAATGTTCCTTGTGATGTACCAGTTTGTGTTGTTGATGATTGTGTTGTTGTAGCAGCACTTTGAGTTGTTGCTTGTGTTGTGTCTTGTGCTTGGTAACTTGTATCTTCAGTAGTTTGTGTTGCTTGAGCTGTTTGGGTTGTATCTTGTGCAGCTTGTGTAGTTGTATCAGCAGTTGCTGTAGTTGTAGCACCTGGTAATGTTACTGTTTCACCAGGGAAGATCAAGTCGTATCCGCCAACTTCACGGCCGTTAGCTTGTTCAAGTTCAGCGATTGTTACGCCAGCATTTTCAGCGATGCTCTTGTATGTGTCGCCTGCTTCAACTTGGACATGGTTACTGTCGAGTTGTACTGCAGCTTGAGCAGTTTTTGTTGTTGCAGAAATTGCTGTTAAAGCCATAGTACTTACTAAAGCGATAGATAAAACTTTTTTCATGAATTAATTACATCCTTATATTTAAAATTGTTTAGCCCTCATTTGCTATGTTGCATATACTAACAGGTATTTATTACACAACAACTACTGTAAAGTTACAAAAAAGCCATTTTCTGTAATTTTAGTAATACAAATGAAACAAACATTCGTTCTATCGTTGGTATAACCCACTTTTGAATTTCATAAAATCACCAATAAAAAACTAAATTATTTCGAATTTTTTCGTACTTTTTTGAATTGTCAACTTATAAAAAGATTAAAAAAGCACCACAAATCTTGATTTAACAAGGTTTATGGTGTTTTAATTTAAAAAATATAATTAAAAATATCGGTCAAACTAATTATTGTGTTTCTTTTGAAAATCAGCAATTGCTTTGTATTCTGGCTCTAAAATCTTGGAAATACGAATCCAAATTGGTAATAATTCTCGATAAATTTTGGAATTTTCATAATTTGGTTGGTGCGTATCGGTCACACCGACCATATTTTTGACAGCTGACAAATCATCAATATAACCTAACGAATACATCGCTAAAACAGCTGCGCCCAAACAAGAACTTTCAAAACTCTCGGGAATCGATACTTCTTGTTCAAAGATATCAGCCAACATTTGTCTCCACAAAGCAGATCTTGCGAATCCACCAGTGGCCTGAATACTCTTAGGTTTCCCAGTAATTTTCTCAATCGTTAACATTACAACGTATAAATTGTAGACAATTCCTTCTAGAGTTGCACGTAACATGTGAGCTCTAGTGTGTTTTCGCGTTAATCCAAAGAAAGATCCTCTAGCATAGGCATTCCAAATCGGGGCCCGTTCTCCCCCTAAATATGGATGAAAAAGCAATCCCATCTGAGCCAGCAGGAATCTTTTGGGCAATTTTAGTTAATATATCATAAGTAGAAACTTGCATCTGTTCCGCAGTAATTTTTTCTGGAGCAAACAATTGATCCTTGACCCAACGAAAGACGATACCACCATTATTGACTGGACCACCGACGACCCATTTATCTTTGGTCAAAGCATAACAAAATAGTTTTCCATCCGGATCAACGACCGGTTTATCTACTACAACTCGAACAGCTCCACTAGTCCCAATCGTAACAGCTACTACGCCAGGATCAATCGCATTAACTCCCAAGTTAGACAAGACACCATCACTGGCACCGAAAATAAATGGTATTGTTTCCTCAAGACCTAATAATTGAGCATATTCAGATTTCAATCCTGTGATTTGATCAGTTGGTTCAACTAATTGTGGCAGTTGATTCCGACCGATTTGTAAGACATCTAAAGCTTGTTGGTCCCAATCGAGTTTAAAAATATTGAACATCCCAGTAGCTGAGGCAATCGAATACTCCATTTTATAGACGCCAAATAGTTTAAAGAAGACATAAGTTTTTAAGTCGATAAACTTTTTCGTTTGCTTGAACAAGTTATTTTTCTCATGACGTAACCAAAGGATTTTTGACAGTGGTGCCATTGGGTGAATTGGTGTCCCAGTTTTTTGATAAATTTGTTGTCCCAAGCCATTTTCTTTTAACTCTTCACTATATTTGGCAGCACGATTATCGGCCCAAGTGATAGCTCTAGTCAACGGCTGGTCATTTTGGTCCATTAAAATCAAACTGTGCATTGCTGAAGAAAACGAAACACCTTTGATTTCCGACGCTTGAACTTGAGATTTACGAATAACTGAACCCATCGTTTCCAAAACTGCTCCGAAAATTTCTTCAGGGTTTTCCTCAGCCATATCAGGAATGTCTTGATAGAGTTGATAACCAGAATTGGCATAGGCAATCACTTTACCTTTAGTATCGTAAAGTACACTTTTAGTACTCGTTGTTCCAATATCTACACCAATAATATAATCCATTATCAAAACTCCTTTATATATAGTAGAAACTTGTTTAATTGTAATAATAGATTTCTAAAAAGTCTACTGAACAAAAAAAGATTTGCCATATATTATACGACAAATCTTTTAATTAACATCTTATATTAATTAGCTTGTGCAGGTTCACGGCTACCTAATCTTACCTTTTCAACAGCATGACTGCTTTCCAAATCTTCTTCTTTGAATCCGAAGAGATAAGTACATACAAATGATACAACGATTGTTGCGGCTGAAGCGATTAAGTATCCGGTGAAACTGGCATCGATACCTTTAGGATTAATAAATGAGGCGAAACCAATCAATGATCCAGCAAAGCCCCACATATCAACATGAAGTAAGCCTGTTAATAAACCACCAACGGCACTACCGATATTAGCAGTCCAGAAAATTCTACCGTACTTCAAATTAATACCATACATTGCAGGTTCTGTAACTCCGGCAAAAGCTGAAAGTGTAGCGGCACCAGCAATTTGTTTCATATCGATATTCTTCTTAGTCTTAAAGAAGACAGCCATAGCAGCGGCACCTTGAGCAATCATTGTAGCTGAAACAATGGCGTTCAAAGCACTGTGTCCGGTTGAAGCGATTTGACTGGCAACGACTGGAATAACCGCCCAATGCAAACCGAAAATAACCAAGCATTGATAGAATCCACCAATAATCAACCCTGAAATTGCAGGACTGAACTTCAATAGAGCAACAATACCACTAGCAAGATAAGAACTTAATAATGTAATAATTGGTCCAACAATTACAATAATAATTGCACTGACAATGAATACTTCTAGCAAAGGACTAAGAATCATTCTTAGAGACATTACAATATGCTTCTTAAGCCAAGGTTCAATTTTTGAAGCTAACCAAGCTGCAGCAATCATTGGGAAAATTGAATAAGTATAGTTAGCAATGTGAATTGGAATACCAAAGAAATCTCCATTGATATTCATAGAAGTACTTGCTGTCTTGCTGGCAACTTGTACTAAGGTTGGATAAGCTAGAACACCACCAACAACACCCATGATAATTTGATTGGCACCTAATCTCTTAGCTGCAGTAAATCCAACTAGGATTGGTAGGAAGTAAAAGACTGAATCTCCCATGGCATTGATGATCATGTAAGTAGAACTCTTAGCTGACAACCAATTAGCTGAAACAATTAAAGCTAATAGTCCTTTCAAAATACCAGAAGCAGCTAATAGCCCGATAACAGGCATCATGCTGGCTGTAATAACACCGATAAGAGCGCTAAAATAAAACTTAGTTTTTGGCCAAACACCTTTAGGAGCTTTGGCCTTTGGCATTTTAGCTTCAGAACTTCCACCAAAACTAGGACCTAAAGCTTTAACAACGGCATCATAAACATCATTTACAGCTGGTCCGATAACGACTTGATATTGTCCACCAGCTTTAGCAACATCCAAAACGCCATTCATATTCTTAATAGCATCGTCATTAGCTTTATTATCATCTTTCAAATAAAAACGAACACGTGTGATACAGTGGATAACGTTCTCAACATTACTTACTCCACCGACATTTTTAACAATATCTTTACCTAATTGATCATAATCAACCTTGCCACTAGGTCTAGCAGTAGCTTCTCCCGGAGCCATTGGTTCGACTTGAGCAACTTCTTGACCGGCTTTGACGTCACCAGAATTAACATGGATTTCTTTAACCGTTTTGGCCGTATTAGTAATGGCAACAATAACATCAGTTACCTTACCAGCCTTCTTGACTGCCTCTGTATCCATTGTCGCAATCTTTTGACCGGCTTTGACCGAATCCCCTTCTTTAACGAATAACTCAAAAGGAGTTCCATTCAATTCAACGGTATCAACACCCATGTGAACTAGTACTTCAAGCCCATCAGCAGTACTAAAACCAATCGCATGTTTAGTTGAAGCGACTAACATAACTTTACCAGAAACTGGAGCCACAATTTCATGGCTAGTGGGAAATACCCCATAACCTTCACCCATTGCTTTTTCTGAAAACATTGGATCGTGGACTTCAGTTATCTCAACCGCTCGCCCAGAAACTGGTGCAAGCATTTTAACTGTACCTTTCATAGAAAGCACCTCCAAAAATATTAGTAACCGATTACATACTCTTAACATATACTATATTACAACTAATCTTGTATAAACATCAAGTTTTGTAATAACTTATTATAAAATCCGCGTTGAAACACCAATAATTGGGTGTATAATACGTATTGTACATATATGTTTAAACACATAATTTTTGCTTTTTATTCTGCTATTTTATGGAGGAATTAATTATGAAACCTTTGTATTTAAAAATTACCGAACATCATTTAGTCTACTCAGACGATATAAATACTTTGGATGAAGGTAGTTTTGAATTAGATTCAAATCTGGAACTTAAACAAAATTTTCACAATTTTAAAGAAAACATTTCTGATTCGATCAATATAATCGTCATTATGAATTCTCCGCAAACTATTTTGAAAAAAAATATTTTTAGATTTAATAATGAAGTTTTTGATTTTAATGACGAATTGGAAAATATTTTCCACATTCCAGTGATCAATTACGCTGACTTAAAAAATTCAGACTTGAATACCCTAGCTCAAAAAGAAATTGACTACTCAACTTGGCATCTCGATTACTATGGAATTTCACATACTAAACGCCAATACGGTCAAGAATCAATGCAGACAGTCGGAAATGGTTTTTTAGGGTTACGTGGTACTTATTTAGAGGCCAAAGCTAACGTCGATAATTATCCCGCTACGTACGTTGCCGGAGTGTTCAATCAATTAGCTACTCCCGTTAATAATCGTAACGTTATCAATGAAGATTTGGTCAACTTACCTAATGCTCAATACTTAAGTTTTAAGGTAGATGATGGCGATTTCTTCAAAATTGATCAAAAAAATATTCAAGAATCGCTACGTTCACTAGATTTAAAAACTGGCACTTTAACTATCACAAATTTAATCAAATTAAGCGATGGTAAGGAATTAAAAATTATCGCCAAAAAGATTGCAGATTTGAAAAATTATCACAATTACTATTTACAATATGAAATTCAGCCTTTAAATTTCTCTGGTAACGTTACTGTAATTTCGCAAACTGATGCTTCAGTAGTAAATAGTAATGTCGAACGTTATAAGAATTTAGCTAAAAAGCATTTATCAGTTGATAACATTGAGAATAACGAACATGAAACCACTTTGTTAGCCCACACTAGTCAATCTAAGATTAAATTAGCTATTAAAACTTACCTACGTTTTCCACAAATTGCTGACGCAAATTATTCCGTCAATAACACTGATGAAATAGCTACCCAATTCGTCGAATTTTCTGTCTCTGAAGGAAAAACCTATTCAATCGAAAAAGATGTCGCTATTTTTACTTCTCTAGAAACAAAAACTGATATTGAACAAGTTATCAGCAAATATCATTTCATCAACGACTTTGCCTTTAATCAAAAACAAGCTCAAATAAACTGGCACCAAATTTGGAACAAGGAAGATGTTATCGTTACAGGCGACATAACGGCACAAAAATTGCTTCGTCTGAACAGTTATAACATGACTACTGCTGCACAATCTCATGCTAATAAAGATCTTGATGCTTCAGTCGGTTCTCGTGGTTTAACTGGTGAAGGTTATCGTGGTCACGTTTTCTGGGACGAACTATTCGACATGAATTTTTATGTTTTGCACGCTCCCCAATTAGTTAAATATTTACTCATGTATCGTTATAACCGTTTAGGAGCTGCAATGGATTACGCTTCTGACGATGACTATAACGGTGCTATGTATCCTTGGCAAAGTGGTATGTATGGCGATGAGCAATCTCAAGAAGTTCATTTGAATCCAATTACTAACAAATGGGACCCTGACAATTCTCGCAAACAACGTCACGTCTCTCTAGCAATCGCTTATAATATTTGGAATTATTACAATCTAAGTGAAGATGAAGAGTTTATGAAACAATACGGTCTAGAAATGCTACTTCAAATTGCTAAATTCTGGATCGATATGTCTAAATTCGATGAAAAAACTGGCAAATATTCGATTGAGAACGTAATGGGACCGGACGAATTCCATGAAGGCTACCCTGGAAATGACGACGGTGGTCTGAAGAACAATGCTTATACTAATATCATGGTCAGTTGGCTTTTCAAGCAAATCACTAAGATGTTGCATACTCAGTCAATTGATAGCATTAAAGACAATCTAAAACGAACTGATTTTAATCCTGATTATCTAGAAAAAATGGATAAAATTCGTCACAACCTCAAACTAGATTTCCAAGACGATATCTTAGGTCAATTCGAAGGATACTTTGACTTGAAGGAATTAGATTTTGACAAATACCGTCAACAATATGGCAATATCTCGAGAATGGATCGTATTCTTAAAGCTCACAACGATTCTCCAGATAATTACAAAGTTGCTAAACAAGCTGATACTTTAATGGCACTCTTTAACATTAGAGAAAGTGATTTTCTCGATATCATGAAGGATCTAGGATATCCCATCACTAACCCTAATAAATTTATCAGTGATAACATTCAATACTATATTCAAAGAACTACTCACGGATCTACCCTTTCCAGAATTGTCTATTCAATGTTGCTTTTAAAAGTCAATGATGACAAACAAGCCTGGAAATTATTCTATGAAGCTTTAACTAGCGATTATTACGATATTCAAGGTGGTACCACTGCTGAAGGAATCCACTTGGGTGTAATGGGTGCTACTTTAAATGTCGTTACATCATACTTCGCCGGAGTTGATTATCGTGGTGATCGTCTAGAAATCAATCCCCATATGCCAAAACAATGGAAGAAAATTACTTTCAACATGCTCTTTAAGGGAATTAATTTCTCATTTGAAGTTACTCAAGATACGATTACTATTGTGGCCGATAAAGATGCCGAAGTTCAATTCATTGGAAAAGACTTACCACTAACAGCTAATCAAGAAATTGAATTAACTTATTAATTTTTTAAAAGAAAAATTTTGCTAAAAATAAATAAGCAACTATTCAGATAATAGTTAATTGACTATACCTGAATAGCTGCTTATTTTTGATTTTATAAGATTATTTTGCTTCTAAGCACGATGCCAAGCAGCATAACCAATTGTTGGGAATAATCCAATTAAGCGGCTAACTTGTTGACGATCGAACTTAAATTCAATCGCTGGCAATAAGGCATTGATAGCATCTTCAGCTTGGTCACTAACTTCTGTGACACCAACTAAATGACCTTCTTTGTCATGAATTTGAGTACTGTGGGCGATTGGTTCTTTGTCAACAATATAATACCAGTAGTTAGCTAAATCATTTTCGCTGATTTGATAACCTTTCTTCTTACCTTCATCAACTGAAATTCCAGCTTGAGCAATTCTTGGAGAAGTGAAGACCACTGTTGGGATTACTGGGAATTTGATTGGATCAGTAGTTTGTCCTGAGAATAGAGACATCAAATACTTAGATTCAAAGTAAGCGGCTGGAGTTACTTTTGGTTGATTACTTGAGATAACATCCCCAGAAGCATAAATATTTTCGATATTAGTCTGTAAATAATCATTTACCAAAACACCAGTCTTATCGTATTTAACACCAATTTCATCCAAACCTAAATTATCAACATTAGGAATTCTTCCAGTAGCATCCAAAATCCAATCAGTAGTTAAAGTTTCATCTTGACCATAGTGAATTAAATAACTGTCATTTTCTTGTTCAAAAGATTGAACATTACTATTCTTGATAAATTGAACACCACGTTTTTTCAAATCAGCAACTACTTGTTCAACATATGGTTGGTAAAAAGCTCTTAGAATCTTATCAGAATGCAACATCACTGTAACTTTTGAACCAGCTTCATTAGCGATTGTGGCAAATTCCATTCCGATATAACCTGAACCAATAATCGTGATATGCTTTGGCAATTCAGTCAAATTCAAGAAATCTTCACTATCTTGTGCTAATTCAGTTCCAGGAATATCGAGACGATGTGGTTTCAAGCCTGTTGAAATAACAATCTTTTCAGCTGTAACTTTCTTATTATCATCAATAGCAACAGTATGATTATCGACAAATTTAGCATGACCGTGCATAACCTTAGCACCGGCGTCTTCCAAACGTTTTGTCAATCCTTCTGGCAAAACATCAATAATTTCTTGTTTATGTTCCATGTTTTTAGCCCAATCAATGGAAATATTTCCTTGTAAAATATCACCCATTCTTTGAGCTTCACGAGTCATTTTAACCGGTTCATCAAGCGTTATCTTAGCGTTACAACCTCGATTTGGGCAAGTTCCTCCGACTAGTCCACTTTCGATAACTCCGACAGAAACTCCTGTTTGAGCCAAGGGAGCCGCTCCATCAAAAGTACCATGACCTGCTCCAATATAAAGTACGTCAAAATCAAATTTTGCTGACATTAAAACACCCTCCGATCTTTTTATACCTTTAACATAGCTTATTTCTATTATCATGACAATTAATTTAATTTATAATAAAATGGTTCTCTAAAAAAACGATATTTATGTGTTGCATTTATAACTATTAATTTTAAACATGCTAGAATGGTCTTAATTAGATAAAGGGGAATTTGCCATATGATAGATCTGACTCGTGGAAGACCTATGAAAGTCATTTTTCTGTATACAATTCCTTTACTACTAGGTAACTTTTTCCAACAATTTTATAGTTTCATTGATACTTTAATCGTTGGGAAAACAATCAGTGTTAATGCTTTAGCTAGTGTTGGTGCTACTGGTGGTTTGACTGGTTTAATCATTGGCTTTGCCCAAGGCATGACCAGTGGTTTAACCATCCTAACGGCACAAAAACATGGTGCTCACGATGAGCAAGGTGTAAGACAGAGTTTTGCTTCTGGAATAATTATCTCTTTCTGGATCACAATTATTTTTACTTTGTTGGCCTTAGCCCTCGCCTATCCACTGTTAGTTGTTATGCAGACACCTAAAGTTTTAATTCGTGATTCATTTATCTTCTTGGAAATTATTTTTGCAGGAATATTTTCTTTCGTTGGGTTCGATTTTTTAGGTAATACAATGCGGGCACTCGGTGATTCACGTGTACCATTATTTTTCTTGATCATCAGTACCGTTTTAAACATTTTATTAGAATTAGTCTTCATTCTATATTTGCATATGGGTGTAGCTGGTGCTGGATTAGCAACCGTAGTCGCACAGACGATTACATTTATAATTCTTTATTTCTACATTCGTCATCACATTCCTTATTTGATTTTGACGCGAAAAGATTTCAAAATCGACAAAGCAGAAATCAAAGAGTTACTCCACATTAGTTTACCAATGGGATTTCAATCTTCTATCATTGCCATTGGTTCCATCATCTTGCAAGTAATGTTGAATACTCTAGGCGCTAATGCCGTTGCAGCCTATACTGTTGCTGGACGTGTTGAACAAATTGCCACTTTGCCAGCCTTCAGTTTTGGCTTAGCTTTAGTCAACTACACAGCCCAAAATCTCGGTGCTAAGAAATTCCAAAGAATCTTACGTGGCGTTCGTGATGGTATCATTATTTCTGTTTCTTCCAGTCTTGTGATTGGTGGTCTCTTGATCGTTTTTGGACGTGCCATCTCGCACCTATTCATGAATGGTTCTCAAAATGCCGTTTTAAATTTGGTTCAAATCTACTATTACTTCAACGGTTCGACTTACTTTATTTTGTCGATACTATTCATCGTTAGATATACACTTCAAGGTTTGGGCAATCAAAAAGCTCCTACTATTGCCGGAATTGCTGAACTATTGATGCGGGTCTTCGCCGGAATCGTTTTAGTTCACTTCTTTGGTTTCTATGGAGCTGCCATGGCCAATCCATTAGCTTGGAGTGGATCAGTTCTAGTTTTAGTAAGTACGTGGAATATTCAAATTAAAAAGCTCAAGAATATGAGTAATCTTCTCGGTGAAAATATTTAAAAAAGCAATCCCACTTAAAATAAAAATTGCCTCAATTCAGATATAGTTGATTAACTATCTATCTGAATTGAGGCTTATTTGTTTGGTCATAAAAATATAAAACTACTATTTAGTCCGGAATAGCAAAGAAAATTGGCTCAGTAGTGAAATTATTCTTAG
>ERZ833963.947-NODE-947-length-38782-cov-11.147184_pt1 | contig 38782 bp, 33 predicted proteins | sample MGYA00519693_ERZ833963 | MGnify/ENA primary metagenome ERZ833963 (study PRJEB31850, sample SAMEA3708748) | human gut metagenome | biome: human gut; feature: human-associated habitat; material: faeces | place: China | collected 2014 ...
TGCTATTTTTGACTTTGATTTATTTAAAATAAACGATAAATGATGTTATTCAGTCAGTAGTTGTACCCAGTACGTTTCAGTATCCACAAAGGACGATGACATCTAACGGTAACCTAACTTAAGAAAGAGCCTTTTTACAGTTGTCTAGCTTTCTTTATCTTGGGAATGATTAACAAACCTATTAAAACTATTAATAAGACTGTCGACATCCAAAGTAGAGGTCGATACATTTTTGGTTGAATTTGCGTAATTTGATAGGTTGCTTGTTGAAGATTTTTATTGGAATGAATAGTTATGAAACCTTCAGAACTACGACTAGCTTTAACTCTTTGTCCATTCAATCTTATTTGATAGATCAATGAATTATAGCCATAAACTGGCAGAGTTATTTTTCCTTTAGGAACATTGTCAGCAGTTAAGGTGATTGAATTAACATTAGTGCTGTTATGTTGTAGCGGAATATCACGATCTTTTGTTACTCCCAGATGACCATTTATTAAGTAAGTGATTTGGGAATCTAGACTTAGTCCGTTAGTGCCTTTAGCAAGTGGGACTGAATTAGGGGCGTAGTCAGGAATCAAGGTCCGTGAAAGTGTATCGCTAGTAATACCACTAGAAGTTATTTTGGCATAGCCGTTCAAACCAGTTGGGGTGGTGGAATTTTGCGTAATGACTGGTAGTTTGGCCGTTTTATGATATTGAGCCAGAAAGCCAGTATAGCCAGCCATCAGATAAGATAAAATCGTTACTCCAAAAAAGATTTTACGAGCTGTCTTGGAACTGAAATTAATTAGTATCAAAATTATCGGTACGACTCCTAAAAAGGGAGCGAAGCGCCAGGCGGCGTTTTGGAAGTTATTGATAATCGGTAATTTTCCTAATAAGTTCCAAGGAACGATATTGCTAGAAAGTAAGATCAAAACTACTTCGACACTGATCCAAGGTAGTAATTGTCTTAATTTTTGGCGATTGAATTTGAAAATTACGATCAACAATAAAATTATTGAAAGCCAAGAAATCGTCGATTTAGTGTTCCAACGTGAAGTCCAAAAAATTTTCCAAAGACTGAGACTGTCGACGTGTCCTAATCCAAACGGTGACAATAATCCAGTCTGCGTGATTTTCATTAGTCGATATAAAATTGGCGCACAGAGGATAATAGTGAGTCCGGCTGCAATAATCAAATTGAGCCAAGCTAAATAATTTTTCTTGATAATAGTGTTAATAATCAAAAATATCCCTGTCACTATCGTAATAACAACGGCACTGAGTAGGTGTGAACCGATGACCCAAAACATCAATAGAGCAGTTTTAATGATCAAAGGTGGATCGATTTTTTCACTTTCAATGGCTTCTTTGAGCGTAAAAAAGATTGGAAAGGCAAAAATCATCACTAAAGCAGTACCCGTCTGCATTTCATTGACAAGGTCTTTTAAGACTGAACCTGAGAGTGTAAAAATTGTTGCTGCTAAAACGGCGTTACGGCTGTCGAAACGTTTATTTACGGACAAGAAGGTCACAATAAATCCGAGTCCAGCAATAAGAGCTTTAATGGCAATGATCTGATGAATCGGCGTTAAGAAGTTAGTCAAAAAGACAAACGGCCATAAAGTAATGTCCGGATACATTCCATTGATGGCCTGACCAGTATTAAAGAAACTATTGAAATTGACCCAACTAGGCAATTGATGTTGTTGGAAGGCTAGTCTAATTTCATAGATTCGCTCTGAATGGAAAAAAGTATCGTAGAGCGAAATCATATAATTAAAATGAAATTGCCAAATAGTCCAAACTAATAAAATGATAAAAAAGAATAATGCAATAAAGATAGTTTGCTTGTGTGAGTTATTTTTTGAGTCCAAAATATTTCTCCTATAAATAAATAATCCAGACCTTAATTATACTTCAATTATTGAAAACAAAAAAATAGCTCACGACCAAAGTCATGAACTAAATTATTATTTATCAGTCTTCTTGTTCTTGATCAAAAGGGCAAAGATAAATCCAAGAATTGCCATTGCGAAGAAGAAAGCGAAGACTCTTTGATAACCAATTAAACCGTTGTTAGCAGGTAAGTGGTGGTTTTCATTAGTGATTACTAAGATCAAAGTAGCTAAACTAACACCAAGAGATCCTAATAATTGACGTACTGTTGTAATGATAGCTGTTCCATGGGGAATCAAATCTTCCGGTAAGGAATTACCACCAAGTGTGGTTGCAGGCATCATAACGAAGGCATTTCCACCTTCAATTAAAATGGCAATCAAAATCATTGGGAACATACTTAACTTGAAGTGAAGTACGAACAACAAGAACCAACCAACGACAATCATTGACATACCACTAATTAAAGTAGCTTTGAAATCAATTTTATCAGCTAATTTACCAGTCAATGGATTCAAAATACTCAAGACGATAGCTGGTGGAACTAGTGCTAAACCTGATTTCAAAACTGAAACGTGCAAAACGTTTTGATAATAAAGTGGATAAATAATTGTGACAACAATCAATGAAATATATGAAAAACCAGTTAAAAGAACAGCCAAATCAAAATTGAAGTTTTTCATAACTTTCAAATCGAGTAGTGGTTCTTTTTTAGTCAATTGACGGTGAATGAAGAGACCAGTCAAAATAATACTGATTACTAGAAGAATTATTAAATTAGTACTAAAACTCTTCGTAGCTCCAGCTTGGTTGACAACATATAGCAAGCCAATCAAACCAAGCAAATAAATAGTTGAAATTAAATCCAAACTAGCCTTATGACGAGGCATAACGTCTTTAATACAAAATAGTCCGCTAATAAAGATAACAATCATAATCAGCAAGAAGATGACGAATAATCCTTGCCATTTCAAAAAGTTTAAAACAATACCGGAAATAATTGGACCACTGGCTAAAGCAGATCCCATGACCAAACCTGCGTACCCCATAGTTGAACCACGTTTGTTTTCAGGTGTGATGGTCAATAAAACTGATTGAAACGATGGAAACAAGACTCCAACACCAATAGCTTCTAAAGCTCTACCAAGCATAGCCATCGGAAAGTTTTGAGCTGTAATAATGATCAATGTACCTAGCGCAAAAATTCCGACCACGCTTAAAAAGATTTTCTTAAATGAAAAATTATTTAATAGCCAAGGACTGATAGGCATCATGATACACATGATCAACATAAAACCAGTTGTTAACCATTGAATCGTTGGTGCCGTGACACCGAAGAATTTCATCAATGTTGGATAAGCAGTTGAAAGTGATGACTGACTGATCGACATTGTGAAAGTTCCTGATAGCAAAGTTATGATGAATAACTTCCGAGCTAGGCTATTTTGAATTTCACCCTTATTCATAAAAATATCCCTTCTTTGTAAAATCTAATACCAAATAAAGGATAGTCTAAATAAAAAAAGCTGTCCAACACAATGCCCGTAATACAGCGCTTTCAGGGCTATTTTTTGTATAAATGAAAAGTATTTTTAGTTAAGCCTAGATTTTTTGCTTGATACATATACCTACTAGCGATAGATGCATAGGGATGCCACTTGTAACATTTTTTCTCGACAGCTGTTTTTTTGAAATTATGAGTTTTATAAACCCAACTGTAACTTTGTAAAAAAGCGACATCCTCAAAAGGTAAAATATCTGGTCGATTTAATGAAAAAATCAGGAACATCTTTGCTGACCAAATACCGATACCCTTGACTGTGGTTAAGCTGTCGATAACTTGTGTATCTGACATTTGCAAATAATCTGAGAAGTTTATTTTATTTGTTAAAATTGCTTCCGTTAAATTTTGAATGTAGTGAACTTTAGAGTGTGAGATACCAATACTTAATAGTTGTTCATCAGACAAGTATTGAATGGTGGTTGGGCAAATCTTTCCAGCACATTCATTTGTTAAACGAGCAGTCAAAACTTTGGCGACTTTTTTTGAAAGCATTTGTTCAATGATTTGGCTGACTAAAAAGGCGTAGGCATCAGTTTGTAATTGGTAATTTATTGGACCCACCATTTGAATGACTTTAGCGAGGTGTTTATCTTTTTGAATCAAATATTGAACTGCAGGAGAATTTTGATCTAAATGTTTTAAGATAGTCATTTTTACCTCCAAATCAGTTTAATTATAAGAGGGAATAAACGCATTGAAGCAAAAAAATCTTCCCTTATCCAAAACGGATAAAGGAAGATTTTTATAAAAGATTATTTGTCAGCTTTGTTTGTCATGATTTCATCAATCAAACCATAGTCTTTAGCTTCTTGGGCTGTCATGTAGTTATCACGATCAGTATCCTTTTGAAGTTTTTCAAATGTTTGACCTGAGTTGTCAGCCAAAATGTGATTTAATCTCTTTCTTGTCTTCAAGATTTCTTGGGCAGCAATTTCAATCTCTGTTTGTTGACCTTGAGCACCACCTAATGGTTGGTGAATGAGGACAGTTGAATTTGGTAGGGCAAAACGTTTGCCTTTTGTACCTGATGACAACAAGACACTACCCATTGAGGCAGCTAAACCAGTTGCGATTGTTTGAACATCAGATTTAACGAAATTCATAGTATCCATGATAGCTAATCCGTCGGTAACTGAACCACCAGGTGAGTTGATGTACATGGAAATATCCTTGTCTGAATCTTGAGCATCAAGGAAAAGTAGTTCAGCAATGACAGTGTTTGCCATTTGACTGTTAACTTCACCAGATAACATGATGATTCTGTCTTTTAATAATCTTGAGTAAATATCATAGGCACGTTCGCCACGTGAACTTTGTTCAATAACTGTAGGAACTAACATAAAATGCCTCCTGTTTTTAATTAGCACTCTTAATAGCACAGTGCTAATTTAGCATACAATGTGTATCGGGTCAACAAACTAAGCTTGATAAATAAAAATATTTATTCAGTTGACTCTTGAACACGTTTTCTTGGTAAAGAATCTTTGATTTTTGACCAAATGATATGAAATGTATATGCAGAAGCAAATGATAGTATCCAGGTTAATAAATAGCAAACAATAATGGCTAAGATAGGATTAACATCTACTAAATTTTTACCACCTAAACGCCAAATGATTTGTAGCCAGAAGACGTTAGACAAGTAAGCACGGTAAGCATAAGTTGCTAGAAAATGGAATACTGGTAGAGCTTTGGAATTAGTATTGATATGTCTGATAGCCAAAGTTGCGACCAATCCGATAACTAATAAGGCGTATAAGGTCATCGAAGGTTTGTAATAAGGTGCATTAGCTAAACTGACAGGATAACCGAAATTAAAGAGCTCTTTATTAGTCCAGTAAAAGACAACTACGAAGAGAATTACTAAAATAGGAAAAGACTTCTTTAAAAACTTTTCTAGTTTGTCTCTAAACATCCACGATAGAACTCCAAAGATTCCGTAAATAACAAAACTAATAAAAATTCGATCGAGTAAATACCAACTTTGTTCATGAGGTCCATGGAAGACTTCTAAATCATAGAAACCAATCCAAGCTGCAAAAAAGACAACTGTGATAACTAAAGTCCAAATTCCACGTTTAGAGTTGTTTTTGACAAAGCGGGCTAGCATCCAGAAGAATGGCATTAAAATAATGAATTGTAACATCATCGTGTTATACCACAAATGTGGTGCGGCATTACCATTGATAAAATGCCAAAGAAATGAGCCAACGTTGTGATATTGGTTGATTTGTTGAACATTTGGCATGATCAGTAAGTAAGCTAGAGTCCACCAAATCGTGGGTACAAAAAGAGCAGACCATTGTTTTTTCATATAGCCACCATAATTAGCCAAGGTATTTTGGTTAGTCGTTCTAGTCGTGGTATACAAGATACCAAAAATAAAGGCTGGAGCAGTGAACTTAACTAAGTTATAAATAATACCAATTGGTGTTTGATAGTTATAAGTCGGACTAGTTGCAAGAACTAGACTCAATACGGTCTGCATCATAACGGCAGTACAAGCAAAGACCTTCATGTAATCACCAATGTCAGCCGGGCTTGTAGTGTCTTTTTTTATTTTCATGTGAAACACTCCTCTTGTAAATTTGTGAGATCAACAAAAGGAAACTTAGATTCAATATAAGCGCATTCAGAATAAAATGCAACTATATTTTTAATTCAAAATTTTGAAAATCTAAGAAAATCATGATTAATTCATTACTGATTTCGCGCTTGATACCATTGAGAACTCCATAAGGAGAACTGAGATAAATAGTCCGTTGCAATGGGTCAGGAGAAAGTCTTGCGAGTTGAACCCGTGGCTCAATCGTTTGCCAAGTAACTGAAGGGATGAAACTCAAACCAATTCCTGCTTCAATCAAACCCCGAACGGTTGCTGGGTCGTCAGCTTCGTACATGTAATCCAAAGTAATATCACGCTTATTGAAGTAGTTATCAATTGTTAAGCGTAAAGGATTATTCTTGGACAAGCCGATTATTTTTTCACCTCTTAAATCTTTTGGTTTAACGAACTGTTTACTATATCCATAATTAATGTTCCAGCCAACGAGTATTTCCTCTTTTAGAACCGGTACGTTGGTTAAACCCTCTAATGGTTTAGTAGTAATGATAAAGTCAAACTGTTTGAAATCTGTTTCCCTAACGTTATGTTGAGCAATATTCAATCTAACGTTAGGGAATTTTTGTTTAAAAGTTGAAACGATGGCCGGAATAAATGGTGAAGCTACTTCCATTAATAGAGAAATGGGATGTTCGACTTTATCGGGACCACCTTTAACGGCGTTGATGCCACGATCAAGTTCTTCCAAGCTATCGTTAACATAACTATAAAATAGCTTTCCAGAACGATTGAGTTTAAGAGTCCGACCAGTTCGATCGAATAATTTAGTTTCTAGTTCATCCTCTAATTGCTTGATCATCTTACTGACAGCTGGCTGAGAAACGTACAAGATGTTGGAAGCCTTGGTAATGCTTTCTTGGTTAGCAACGACGACGAAGTATTTCAGCTGATTGATATTCAAAATTAGCACCTCTTATATAACCAAATGGTTAAGTATTATGCTTTTTCTATATTATACATGTTATCAATCATTTCATATACTGAACTTGTGAGATCAATAAAAAGGATTTGATGGGGGTGGATAATTATTTCTGTATTATGGATTTTTCCCGGCCAAGGTGGTCAGAGAAGTGGAATGTTAAAAGACGTACCAGAATCAATGCTTGAGAAAGTAAAAGAATTGACTGGTGTTGAATTGACTGACGATGAACAGGCTTATCAAGATTCGATTCAGATTCAATTAGGAATTTTGATTTTGCAATTGTTTAATATCAGGCAACTAAAGAAAATCGGTCAAACTCCAGATGTAGTAGCGGGACATTCTTTAGGTATCTTTGCGGCAGGAGTTGCTAGTGGCGTTATCAGTGAAGACGACGCAATTAAAATTGTTTATATTCGTTCGCAAAAGATGCAAGAATCGTATCCAAGTGGCTATGGAATGGGAGCAATTGTTGGTTTAACTAGAAAAGAAGTTACTAATTTGGTTGACCAAGTTAATAACGAAACTCAACCAGTCTTTACTTCTAATCAGAATTCAGAATTACAGACGGTTATTTCTGGTTCTCTCAAGGGAATCAAGAAGGTCTTGGAACTGGCTAAAAATAATAACGCACAAAAAACGGTTCTATTGAAAGTCCCAGTTCCATCACATTCACCTTTGATGCAATCTGTTGCTGATGTCCTAGAAAAAGAATTGGCAAAGGTTTCTTTGAACGATCCCCAAAGCATCTATTTAGCAAATTATAATGGTCACGCGATTAGAAAAGTTGACGGTGTCAAATATGACATGATCAATAATTTAGTTCATCCCGTTTACTGGGATACCATGATGGATGTTGCTAAAGAATTAGGTGTTGATACAGCATTAGAAATAAAACCGGGGCATACTTTTACGAAGTTAGTCAAAAGTAAGTTCCCAGATTTTCGAACTATCACCATGGATAATATGAGCCTTGATGATATTCAATTTTTGTTAGAAAAATGGAAAAGAGGATAATTGATGGCTAAAAGAAGTTGGACTCAAAATCGTGATGCCAAAGCTGCCAAATTAGACAGTATTGCATCAATGCTCGATGGCAAATTTGTTAAAACTCAAAATGCTAAAGAATTATTAGAAAGTGTTATTAAACCAGGCGACAAGGTCGTTTTGGAAGGGGATAACCAAAAGCAAGCTAGTTTCTTGTCAAAAGTTTTAGCTTCAGTTGACCCACAAAAGGTTCATGACCTACACATGATCATGTCCAGTGTGTCACGTCCAGAACATTTGGATATTTTTGAAACAGGTATCGCTAAGAAACTGGATTTCTCATTTGCGGGACCTCAAAGTACAAGAATTTCTCAAATGATTGCTGATGGAACAATGGAAGTCGGCGATATTCATACTTATCTTGAATTGTACGCTCGTCTATATGTTGACTTGATTCCAAATGTCGTTTTAGTAGCTGCTGATAAAGTAGACCACGACGGTAATCTTTACACAGGCGCAAATACTGAAGAAACACCAGCTATTGTTGAAGCTGCTGCTTTCAAGGATGGTATCGTAATCGTTCAAGCTAACGAAGTCGTTGACAAAGTTCCTCGTGTTGATATTCCTGGTGATTGGGTCGACATCGTTGTTCCTGCTGATGAACCTTATCAATTGGAACCATTATTTACACGTGACCCTCAAAATGTTACTGAATTACAAATCTTAATGGGTATGATGGCTATTCGTGGTATTTATGAAAAACACAATGTCCAAACAGTTAACCATGGTGTTGGTTTTAATACTGCCGCTATCGAATTGTTACTACCTACTTATGGTGAACAACTTGGACTAAAAGGTAAGATTGTTCCTAATTGGGAAGTTAACCCTACACCTACTTTGATCCCTGCTATTGAAAGTGGCTGGGTCAAAACTATCCACAGTTTCGGTGGAGAAGTCGGAATGGAAAATTACATTGCTCATCGTCCTGACATTTTCTTCGTCGGTAAAGATGGAACAATGCGTTCAAACCGTGCCTTTGGTCAAATGGCTGGTCAATATGCTTTGGATATGTTCGTTGGTTCAACACTTCAAATCGATAAATACGGTAACTCATCAACAGTTACTAATGGTCGTTTATCTGGATTTGGTGGAGCTCCTAATATGGGTAGTAATCCACATGGACGTCGTCACTCAACACCAGCTTGGCAAAGTCTTCGTCCCGATGATGATCCACTAGGTAAAGGTCAAAAATTAGTTGTTCAAATGGTTGAAACTTTCGGTTCAAATAAGAAACCTGTCTTTGTTGATCATTTGGATGCTGAAGAAGTTCAAAAAGAAGCCAAATTAGCTAATGTTCCAATTATGATTTATAGCGAAGATACAACTCACATCGTAACTGAAGAAGGTATCGCTTATCTTTACAAGACTGACAGTATGGCCGAAAGACAAGCTGCTATTGAAGCTATCGCCGGTGTTACACCAGTTGGCTTGAGAAGTAATCCTAAGCAATTAGCTGATCTTCGTCGTCGTGGTATCGTAGCTCTTCCTGAAGACTTAGGTGTTCAACGTGGTCAAGCTAAGAGATCACTTCTTGCAGCTCAAAACATGGATGATCTAGTTAAATGGTCTGATGGACTTTACAATCCACCCGCAAAATTCAGAAGTTGGTCATAATTAATGATTGAAACTAAGTTTTTACAACTAGCACAACAAGCAGTAGCAGCACTGAAGTGGGAAGTTAGCTTTTCACCTAAACCGGGATTAGTTGATACTTATTCAAATGGTTCACATACCGATATGGATTGGAAACTATTTTATAAGTCAGCTGATAGTTTATTAGATAGTTTCGTAGAAATTGCTGAGAAATCTTATCGACAACCAATTGCTTTGCCATTACGTGAAGAAATCGGTCGAATCGGTCGCATTGCTGAAAAAGATATGTTTCAGGCAACTAATGGCGTCAATACACATAAAGGTGCTATTTGGAGTATGGGTTTATTGATCAGTGCTATCAGTAGTCAACAAACTAAGAATATAGAAACGATTCTACTAACAGCTAAAGATTTATCACGTTTGCCAGATAAGAATGTCATCCCTAAAAAGACTCATGGTGCAGTTACGAAGCAAAAGTATGCTTTGACTGGAGCTAAGGGAGAAGCTCAAAATGGCTTTCCTAATCTAGCTAAAGCTTTAGCTTTTAAGCCACAGTTGGATGATTTTGATACCTGGATGAGACGCTTGCTCGTTTTATACAGTAACGTCGATGATACCAATATCGTTTATCGTAGTAATTTAAATGTCTTACGTGATTTTCAAAATCTTTCAACTCAAATAGCAGTTGATCCTAGAAATATCCTAAATAACCCACAGTTTGAAAAACTAAATGATTTTACACGAGAACATAATATTTCACCCGGTGGTTGTGCTGATTTGTTTGCTGCAAGTTATTTTTTAAAACATTTGAAGTAGAAATGGAGATAAATATGGAAAAATTACATTTTAACTTCGATACCAAAGATGCTATTTCCAAACCCGTACACGTTGGGGTAGTTGCATCAGGTGACCTTGAAGTTATTTTCAGACCCACAGATAAAGAAACAGAAGTTAATATCGTAACTGGTAGTGACGGCTTCAAAGAAGTTTGGGGAAATGTTTTGAAACGTTTCTTCGACAGATATCCAATCCAAGCTAATATTGAGATCAATGACTTTGGTTCCACACCAGGGGTAGTTAATCTTCGTTTAACTCAAGCATTGGAGGAACTAAAAGATGAAAAATAGTTTTGTTGAATTACATGCGCGTGAACGTGCGCTTTCATTATTAGATGCAAATACTGCTAGAGAAATCGTTGGACCTCTTGACGATATGATCTCGCCACATCTTGAACCTCAAGACATTGTTCCTGAAAGTGATGATGGAATCGTCTTGATGCGTGGAAAAATCGAAGGTAATCAAGTTTTAGTAGTTTCAATCGAAGGTAAATTCCAAGGTGGTGGTATCGGTGAAGTCAGTGGTGCCAAAATTGTTGCAGCCTTAGAAAAAGTACTCGAAGAAAACAAGAATGGTAACACTATTTATCCAATTATCGTTTTGGATACTGGTGGTGTTCGTCTTCAAGAAGCTAACTACGGTTTGTTATCAATTTCAGAAATTCAAAACGTTGTTATCGCTTTGAAGAAATTTGTTCCCGTTATTGGTTTAGTACCCGGTCGTGTTGGATCATTCGGTGGTATGTCAATTACTGCATCAATTCTTTCTTATTTGATTGCTACTAACAAGGCCAGAATTGCTTTGAATGGTCCCGAAGTTATCGAACAAGAAGCTGGCGTTCGTGAATTTGATTCCAGCGATAAAGATTTGATCTGGGATACTTTAGGAACTAAACAACGTCAAGCTACTGACTTAGTTGACGAAGTAGTTGATGATAGTGTTGATAGCATTAAGGAAAGTATCATTAACGAAATCAAGACTAAAAAAGATGCTCATAGAACTGAAAATGTCGACTTTTACTTGAGCTTGTTAGATAAATTAGATTTGAGCAAGAAGTTAGATATCGATTCTTATAACAAGTTGTTTAAGTCAGTTGTTGCTACTAAGCATACGATTCCAGCTGCCGTTGCAGGTGAAAAAGCTGGTACTAAGAGCCGTGGTCGTTTATGGTTTGAAAAATTGACTGGTATTAAAAATGCTACTAGTCCTGTTTCAACTGTTTTGCACGCTCAAAAAGATGGTAAAGAATTTATTGCTATCGTTCCAGATGCTGACAACAAGTTCCCACGTGTTCGTGAAGGTGAAGTCGGTCTTCAAGAAGGATTTGCTGTTGCAAGTATCGTTAACCAAATCGTCGCTGAAGATAAGGATAAAGACGTTAAACGTCCAATCGTTTTAGTCGTTGATGTACCTAGTCAAGCTTATGGTTATCAAGAAGAATTGATCGGTATTCACGTAGCTCTTGGTTCAAGTGCTGCCGCATACGCTAAAGCTAGACAAGCTGGTCATCCAGTAATTGACTTTATTCCTGGAGACGCTGTATCTGGTGGATTCCTAGCTCATGGTTTGCAATCTAATAGAATGATCGCCTTAGATGATGATTCAATTACTATCCAAGCTATGTCAAAGGCTAGTGCTGCTCGTATTACTCAAAGAACAATTACCGAATTGGAAGAAGCTACTAAGCATGTTCCTGCTATGGCTTACGATATTGACAACTATGAAAAACTTGGTGCTTTGTACAAACTAGTTAAAGGTATCGGTTCATGGGAAGCAACTGACGAAAATGTTGATAAGATCAAAGAATTGATCAATCAAGCTATCGACAGTTTAGATGGTGACACAAGCTTGCACTTCCGTTATCAAACAGAAATTGCTAAAGCTAGTGGCCGTAAATCAACTCTACAAGTTAGAAAACTAGTGGATGAAGAATGGTCAAAGTAGAACCACATGATTTACTAAAAATTTCATCGATTAATGATTTGATTACTGACGAACTACCCAAATGGGCACAGGATATTTTTCCTGAATCGTTGACGGTCGTGGTTCGTCGTAGCGAAATAGTCGATGGTAAGATTCCTGTCGGTATTAGAGGAATTAAAAGAGAACAACGTTTTGCTACTTTTGTCTTGGATTCAGATATTAAAGAGGTCATTACACCTTATCAATTAGTTTCTGAAAAAGCTTGGCAAAATATTTCTGATGAGCGCAAAATGTTGCCAGCCGTTAAAGCTTTACCAGCAGTGGCAAAAATTCTACAAGAATATAAATGGGGAATCAGTGGTAGCGTTGGCTTTGAATTAGCAACAAAAACTAATTCAGCCAAAATGACCAGTGATTTGGATCTAGTTTGGAAACCGAATGGTCCGATTAGTCGTGAGGGCGCTAGGAATCTGCTAAAGAAGTTGAACCAATTCGGAGTTCACGCTGATCTACAAGTTATCCAAGGTAACAATGGTTTTTCATTAGAGGAATATAGTCAGTCAAAATCTACTATAATGATGAAAACTTTATCTGATCCAATTTTGGTAAAAAATCCTTGGAATAAATAAAAAAGATAGGCCGTTTTGGTCTATCTTTTTTTGAGGAGAGAACAATGGAATTTTTAACTAACGATGGAATAAAAATTAATTTTCAAAGTTTTGGTGTCGGTCAACCAGTTATTTTAGTAGAAGGTTTTGGTGGCTATCAAGAAATTTGGCAAGCTCAAATTGACTACTTAGTAGGGATGAATTGTCGAGTGATTACTTATGATCATCGAAATCATGGCAAATCCCAACGTACCCAAAATAATTTGACGATTGAACGATTAACTGATGATTTAGCTAATTTGATTGAATATTTAAAACTTCAAAAACCAATTTTAATTGGTCATTCGATGGGAGCAAGTGTCTGTTATGCTTATTTGAAAAAATATTCTAACGTTAAATCGGTTCTAGCAATCGATCAATCTCCCAAAATGCTCAATGATTCAGATTGGAAATATGGTTTTGAAAACTTTACTGCCGATAATTTTAAAGAAAAAATTTCACTGCCAAGTAAAAATCATGAAACTTTACATGGGTTAAATTACCAAGTAGCTTTGTTGTTAAATAAAGTTCGGAGTCTTTATCCATTTGATAGAAAACAAAATTTAGTTCTGTTAGAAGATCATTTCAAACAGGATTGGCGCAATTCACTATTAAATAGTAGTAAACGTATAAGTATCGTAGTCGCCAAGCAAAGTCCTTACTTTGATTATCGATTTGGAGATTACTTAGCGCAAAATGAGAAAATAACTAATATCGTTTTGGATAATTGTGGGCATGACATTATGGCCGAGATTCCAGAAGCTTTTAATCAAACGTTAAGACATTTCATTTTTAGTAGTCGTAGAAACTAAAAAGAGGGTAATATTCCGCTATAAAACACGAAGTATTACTCTCTTTTCATATAATAATATTCTTGTTGAATCTTATACATGTTGATAATTCAACATTTTTTGTCAAAAGTTTGTGAAACAAAAAATGCGCCACGTGGGAGTCGAACCCACATTCCAGGAACCGGAATCCTGTGTGCGATCCATTACACTAGCGGCGCATTACTGTTTAATTCTATCGCATCTCTGTATAAAAAGTAAATGTCAAAAAAAATATTATTAATTGGACTTTTTGTAATCATTTCACTTGAATTTTTCACAAGAGAGTTTATACTAATAACTGTGCTTAAGAGATGGAATGATTCATCCGGGCTTTTATTTTTTGAGTACATGGGTCGTAAACAGACATACAGGGACGATGGTTGTCCCATGGAGTATATCAAATGACTAATAATGAAGATTTAGAATTGCTGGATTTAGTTGCCCCAGACTTCATTAAAACTCTGGAAAAGCGATTTAAAATACTTCAGAGTATCTCATTAATGGAGCCTGTTGGGCGCAGAGTATTAGCTGATGATCTTAATATTACTGAACGTGGATTAAGAACTGAGACTGATTTATTAAGAAAGCAAGGCTTGATTGTTTCTTCAAAATCTGGGATGTCTCTAACACATACAGGTAGCGATGTAGTAATTCGTTTGACGAATGTTTTAGCGGATTATCAAGGTACAGCTATTTTGGAGAAACGCTTGAGTGAAAAGCTAGGAATTAGTCGTTGTATTGTTTTACCAGGTAATGCAGATAAGCAGTATCGGGTAGTCGATTCGTTTGGTAGAAGACTTAATCAACTCTTAGGATCAGTATTGCCAAATGGTCAGTCAATGATTTCTGTGACTGGTGGTAGTACGTTGGCACAAGTTGCACGTAATCTTTCACCTGATTTATCGAAAAATCGTAAGTTGGTTTTCTTACCAGCTCGCGGTGGAGTAGGTGAGTCAGTTACGATTCAGGCAAACAGTGTCTGTGCAGAGATGGCTTTAAGAACGCAAGGCCAGTACCGGGCTATGTACCTTCCAGAGGACATTAGCGAAAAAAGTTTTGAATCTTTGCAAAAAGAGACTTCAATTAAGTCGGTTCTTGAACTAATATATAGAAGTGATGTTGTTATTCACAGCATCGGAACTGCAAGTGTCATGGCAGAGCGTCGAAATCTTTCGGCTAAGGAACAAAAAATCATCGATAATGGTGAGGCTGTTTCAGAAGCTTTTGGAGATTTCTTCGATCAAAGTGGTAAACTTGTATATAAGGTACCTAGGATTGGACTTCACGTCCGGGACCTTGATAAAATAAAATATGTGATTGCAATCGCCGGTGGTCAAAGTAAGGCCAAAGCAATTCAATCATATATGAAAAACGCACCTCATCATACTATACTGATTACTGATGAGGGTGCCTCAAAGTTGATTTTAAGGGATAACCCTTTAAAATAATATTTTTTTGATTTCCTGAAGGAGGAATTTTTGTATGACTACAAAAGTTGGTATTAATGGATTTGGCCGTATCGGTCGTTTGGCATTCCGCCGTATCGCTGCACTTCAAGCAGCTGGCAAGACAGATTTGGAAGTTGTTGCAATTAACGATTTAACTTCACCTGCTATGCTTGCTCACCTATTGAAGTATGATACAGCTCATGGTAACTTCGAAATCGACAAGATTTCAGCTGCTGACAATGCTATCGTTGTTGACGGTAAGACAATTCCTGTATATGCTGAAATGAATGCTGCAGACCTTAAATGGGTTGCAAACGACGGTGTTGACATCGTTCTTGAATGTACTGGTTTCTACACATCAGCAGACAAAGCACAAGCTCACTTGGATGCCGGTGCAAAACGTGTATTGATCTCAGCTCCATCAGGTGACATGCCTACAGTTGTTTATGGTGTTAACGATGACATCCTAACAAACGACGTTAAGATCGCTTCAGCTGGTTCATGTACAACAAACTGTCTTGCACCTCTAGCAAATGCCGTAAACAAAGAATTCGGTATTAAAGCTGGTACAATGACAACAATCCATGCTTACACAGCTACACAAAAACTTCAAGATGGTCCAGAACGTAAAGGTAATGTTCGTGCTGCACGTGCTGCTGCTGCAAACATCATCCCTCACTCAACTGGTGCTGCTAAGGCCCTAGGTCTAGTTGTTCCTGACTTGAAAGGTAAGCTTGATGGACATGCACAACGTGTTCCAGTTATCACAGGTTCAGTTACTGAATTAGTTGCAACTCTTAACAAAGAAGTTACAGTTGACGAAGTTAACGATGCAATCAAGAAGTACACAGACAACAACCCTTCATTCGGTTACAATGATGACGAAATCGTATCATCAGATGTTATCGGTACATCATTCGGTTCAATCTTTGACCCAACACAAACACAAATTGTTGGTTCAGGTGACGCCCAAGTTGTAAAGACTGTTGCTTGGTACGATAACGAATCAGGATTTACTGCACAAATGGTTCGTACACTTGAAAAATTTGCTACATTAGACTAATTCATTAATCTAAAATAGTAATCAAAAAACCTAATTTAGTGTTTTAAATTGGCGGAGGGAGGATAACTCCTTCCGCCTTTTTTTAAGGAAAATATCGGAGGATTTATAATGGCAAAACTTATTGTTTCTGACGTTGACGTAAAAGACAAAAAAGTCTTGATGCGTGTTGATTTCAACGTTCCTATCAAAGATGGTGTTGTCGGCGATACTAACCGTATCGTTGGTGCTATCCCAACAATCAAATATGTTTCAGAACATGGTGGAAAGGTTATCTTGCTATCTCACTTGGGTCGTATTAAGAGTGACGAAGACAAGAAAGCTTTATCATTGAAGCCAGTTGCTGCTAAACTTGAAGAATTAAGTGGTTTGAAAGTTAAGTTCGTACCTGTTAACGAAGGTAAAGAACTTGAAGATGCTATCAACGAATTAAACGATGGCGACATTCTACTTATGGAAAACACACGTTTCCAAGATATCGATAATGATTTCGGTAAACGTGAAAGCAAGAACGATCCTAAACTTGGCGAATACTGGGCATCACTTGGTGACGTATTTATCAATGATGCTTTCGGTACAGCCCACAGAAAACATGCTTCAAACGTTGGTATCTCAACAGCTATGAAGGCTGCTGGCAAACCCGTTGCTGCTGGTTTCTTAATGGAAAAGGAAATCAAGTTCTTAGGTAACGCCGTTGACAATCCTGTACACCCATTCGTAACAATCCTTGGTGGTGCTAAGGTTTCAGATAAGATCGGTGTTATTGAAAACTTAATTCCAAAATCAGACCACATCTTAATCGGTGGTGGTATGGCTTATACATTCTTAGCTGCTCAAGGCCACAAGATTGGTAAGTCACTATTCGAAGAAGACAAAGTTGAACTAGCTAAAGACCTCCTTCAAAAAGCTGGCGACAAGATCGTTCTTCCTGTAGACCACATCGTTGCTAAAGAATTCTCAAATGACGCTGATGCTACTACAACTGATGGCGTTGATATTCCTGATGATGAAATGGCTCTTGATATCGGACCTAAGACAGTTAAGTTGTTCCAAGACACTCTAAAGGGTGCTAAGACTGTTGTATGGAACGGACCAATGGGTGCATTCGAAATGAGCAAGTTTGCTGAAGGTACACTAGAAGTTGGACGTGCTATGGGTAACTTGTCAGATGCTATTACTATCGTTGGTGGTGGTGACTCAACTGCTGCTGCTAAGAGTCTTGGTATTGCTGATAAGCTAACACACATCTCAACTGGTGGTGGTGCTTCACTAGAATACCTAGAAGGTAAAGTATTACCTGGTATCGATTCAATTTCAGATAAATAATTATTTTTCATGAGGAGAACTAATTTTATGCGTACACCTATTATTGCGGGTAACTGGAAGATGAACAAAAATCCTAAAGAAACCCAAGAATTTTTAGACGGTATCAAAGGCAAGTTGCCAGAATCTGGCGTAGAAACAATCATCGGTGCTCCAGCTATTGATCTTACAACTCTTGTTGCAGGAGCAAAGGGTACACCATTGAAGACTGCTGCTGAAAACTCATACTTTGAAGATGCTGGTGCATTTACTGGTGAAACTTCACCTAAGGCACTTGATGAAATGGGCGTTGATTATGTAATCATCGGTCACTCAGAAAGAAGACAATACTTCAAAGAAACTGACGAAGACATCAACAAGAAAGCTAAGGCTATCTTGAAGAACAACATGCTACCTATCATCTGCTGTGGTGAAACACTAGAACAACGTGAAGCCGGCAAGGCAGAAGACTGGGTAACAGGTCAAATCGAAAATGCTGTTAAAGGCATTTCTGCTGATGACTTAGCTAAATCAGTTATCGCTTATGAACCAATCTGGGCTATCGGTACTGGTAAGACTGCTACTGCTGATCAAGCACAAGAAATGGTTCACGTAATCCGTGAAAAGATTGCTAGCTTGTACGATAATGACACAGCTGACAAAGTACGTATTCTTTACGGTGGTTCAGTTAAACCTGCTAACGTTAAAGAATTGATGGCTAAAGAAGATATTGATGGTGGACTTGTTGGTGGTGCATCAATGGATCCAGAATCATATATCGCATTAGCTAACTTCAATAAATAATTTACTTTCATTAAGTTATTTATTTTAGTAGCAAAAAAGGTTAAAATTAATCTGTATTAAAACCATAAAGGAGATTTTTAAAATATGTCTGTAATTACTGATATTTTAGGCCGTGAAGTTCTTGATTCACGTGGTAACCCAACTGTTGAAGTTGAACTATATACTGAACTAGGTGGCTTTGGCCGCGCACTTGTTCCTTCAGGTGCTTCAACTGGTGAACACGAAGCTGTTGAATTACGTGATGGCGACAAATCACGTTTTGGTGGCAAGGGTGTTCTTAAAGCCGTTGCTAACGTAAACGACAAGATTGCTAAAAAGGTTATCGGCATGGACGTTACTGACCAACGTGCTATTGACCAAGCTATGATCGATCTTGATGGTACACCAAACAAGGGTACTTTGGGTGCTAACGCTATTCTTGGTGTTTCACTTGCTGCTGCTCGTGCTGCTGCTGACGAATTAGGTCTTCCATTGTACGAATACCTTGGTGGTCCTAACGCTCACGTATTGCCAACACCTATGATGAACGTTATCAATGGTGGTAAGCATGCTGATAACAACGTTGACTTCCAAGAATTCATGATCTTGCCTGTTGGTGCAAAATCAATGCGTGAAGCCGTACGTATGGGTTCAGAAACTTTCCACTCACTAAAAGCTGTTCTTGAAAGCCGTGGCTTGAACACAGCTGTTGGTGACGAAGGTGGTTTCGCTCCTGACCTTGAAAACAACGAAGCTCCTTTCAAGATTTTGGTTGAAGCTATTGAAAAAGCAGGTTACAAGCCTGGTGACGATGTTGCTATTGGTTTTGACTGTGCATCATCAGAATTCTACAATGCTGAAACACACAAGTACGAACTAAAAGGTGAAGGCGAAAATGGTGCTGTTCTTTCAACAGACGAATTTATCGACTTGCTTGATGGTATCGTTGAAAAGTACCCAGTTGTTACAATCGAAGATCCTATCGACGAAAACGAATGGGAAGACTGGCAAAAAGTTACTGCTAAACTTGGTAAGAAAGTACAACTTGTTGGTGATGACTTGTTCGTTACAAACACAGACTACTTGAAGAAGGGTATTGAAATGGGAGTTTCAAACTCAATCCTTATCAAGCTTAACCAAATCGGTACACTTACAGAAACATTCGAAGCTATCGAAATGGCTAAAGAAGCAGGCTTCACAGCTGTTGTTTCACACCGTTCAGGTGAAACAGAAGATACAACAATTGCTGACCTTGTTGTTGCTACAAACGCAGGTCAAATCAAGACTGGTTCAATGAGCCGTACAGACCGTATTGCTAAGTACAACCAATTGATGAGAATTGAAGATCAACTTGGCGACCAAGCTGAATTCAAGGGTATCAAGAGTTTCTACAACTTGAACAAATAGTTATTTATTGATTGATTAAAACAGCCCTCGGGCTGTTTTTTTTGTACAATAATAGTATCAACTATTGAAGGAGAATTTCTATGACATTAAAAATTGCTTTTATCGGTTTCGGTAAATCAGCCAACCGTTATCATCTACCATATTTAAATATTAGAGATAATTTTGAAGTAAAGACGGTCTACACTCGTAAGGCTCCCAATGAAAAATTAGCAAAACCTTACCAACAAAAAGGTGTTATTTTCACTAATGATTTGAATGATATTTTAAATGATCCAGAAATTGACTTAGTAACTATTTGTACACCAGCTTCAACACATTATCAATTGGCTAAACAGGTCATTGAAGCTAAAAAATCAGTTATCGTTGAAAAACCATTCGTTGATACTTTGGACCATGCTAAAGAATTGATTCAATTAGGAAAAGACAATGGCGTTTTAGTTATGCCTTATCAAAATCGTCGTTTCGATGGGGACTATTTGGCTGCTAAACAAGTGATTGATCAAGGATTCTTGGGAGATATTGTCGAGATTGAATCACACATTGATTACTATCGTCCACATACAGTCAATAATGTTGGTACTAAAGAACAAGGTGAATTTTACGGATTGGGAATCCATTTGATGGATCGCATGGTAGCTTTGTTTGGCCGTCCTGATCAAGTGGTTTACGATATCAGAAATACTGAAGTTGAGGATGCAGTCGACAACTATTTTGATGTAGACTTACATTATGGCTCAAAAATGAAGGCCAAGGTCAAGGTAAGTACTGATGTTGCTAAAGAGTATCCAAGATTTATCGTTCACGGTATGAATGGTTCCTTTATCAAATACGGTGCTGACCAACAAGAAAATGACTTGAAAGCCGGTATTATGCCAGGAACACCAGGTTTTGGGGAAGATAGTCCAATGTATTACGGAATCGCCAAATATCAAAATGCCAATGGGGATTGGATTGAAAAACAAATCAAGACACCACTCGGTGATTATGGATTGTACTACGATTCTGTTTACGATACTTTGGTCAACCATAAACCAAGACTTGTCAGTGATGAAGAAATTTTAACCGATATGGAAATTCTTGAAGCTGGTTTCTATCAACCTTCACCTTCAATTTACAATGTGCCAAAATTAGATATTTAGGGGAGAATCATGAAAGTAGCTGTTACAGATAATGAGAAGTTAAGACTGACTTTAGAGGGAGTTCTAGTTGGAATTATCTCCGGAATTCTTGTTAGTATGTTCCGTTGGTCGATTGCACATTCTCTAAAGTTTTATCAAGGTCTTTATGTTGCGGCACGAAATAATTCTCTATTAGTTTTGTCGTTATTAGTCTTGATGATTATTATCGGACTGTTTGTCGGATATTTAGTCAAAAAAGAACCCAATATATCGGGTTCAGGTATTCCACAAGTTGAAGCTCAATTAGGTGGCGAAATGCATCTAAATTGGTGGTCAATTTTGTGGAGAAAATTTGTTGGAGGAATCCTTTGTATTGGACCAGGTCTATTCTTAGGTCGTGAAGGTCCTTCAATTCAATTAGGTTCAGCTGTCGGTCAAGGTGTCGGAGACTTAACGCATGATAATAAAGGCGTTAATCAAAGAGTTCTTATCGCCAGTGGTGCAGCGGCCGGATTGTCAGCTGCCTTTAGTGCGCCAATTGCTGGAGCAATGTTTGTTTTGGAAGAAGTTTATCATAATTTTTCACCAATGGTGTGGATCACTTCTTTAGCCAGTGCAGTCAGTGCTAATTTGGTGGCATTATATGTCTTTGGTTTGCAGCCAGTTTTGCAAGTGCCTTATCAATTTAGTTTGCCAGTTAAGTATTATTGGCATTTGATTATTTTAGGTATCATTTTAGGTTTGATGGGTCGCTTGTATCAAATTTGTACATTGTCGATGCCGGCTGTTTTTGCTAAAACTCGTTTGCCACGTTATATTCACGGAATAATCCCGTTGATTTTAATTGTTCCTTTGGGAATGATGTATACGCAATTTATCGGTGGTGGTAATGAAGTCATCGTCAATTTGGACAAATTCAAGGGTGGTTTGTTATTTTTAATGGGATTGTTGTTCTTGAGATTTGTCTTCTCGATGATTTCTTATGGTTCTGGACTTCCAGGTGGAATCTTTTTACCAATTTTGAACCTTGGAGCTATCATCGGAGCTATTTATGCTGTCTTTATGAATCAACTTGGCTTGTTGCCAATTTATTTTGAAAGTAACTTGATTATCTTTGCGATGGCCGGTTACTTTGCTTGTATTGGTAAAGCACCGTTTACAGCAATTATTTTGGTCACAGAAATGGTCGGCTCATTGAAGCACTTGATGCCATTGGCTGTTTTGTCATTGGTGGCTTACATTGTGGTTGATTTATTGAATGGTGCTCCAATTTATGAAGCTTTAAAAGAACGTTTGAACCTCAATTCAGAGTATTTGAATCGTGTCAGCAAGTTTAACGATCGATTAGAAGTGCCAATTTATGAAGGTAGTTCGATCGATGGGAAATACATTCGTGATATTCCTTTTCCAAAAGATATTTTAGTGATTGCGGTTTACCGTGGTGAGAGACAATTGATTCCTCGTGGTGATACAATGATCAAAGCAGGGGATCGAATCGTCTTCATGGTCAATGCCGGTCAACGAGCAAAAATATCTCAGAAATTGCAAGACTTGATTCAAGGTATGCACTAGAAATTTGACCACTTTTATGTTATTGTTTTAGGAGTGATTTCAGCTTTCAACACCATGAACGGAGGTTTTACAGGTGTATAACATTATCGAAACATTGTTGATAATAGTATCCATTTTGATAATCATTGCCGTATTAATGCAACCAACTAAGCAACAAGATGCTTTGAATGCGTTGTCCGGTGGTGGTGGTGACCTATTCAGCAACCAGAAGAAACGTGGTTTTGAAGCCTTCATGGTTAAGGTTACCTACGTTTTACTAGTATTGTTTTTTGTTTGCTCATTGATACTAGTTTACTTATCATCTCACTAAGCAATTTATCCTCCTGAAAGTTACTCAGGAGGTTTTTTGTTATAAGGAGCTACGAATGAAAATTTTACGACCACAACCATTTTATTTTGACAGTGGAACTAGTGCAGTATTGTTATTACATTCTTTTTCAGGAACGTCTAATGATATGCGACTATTAGGAAGATTTTTACAGAGAAATAATTTTTCGGCCTACGCTCCGATGCTTGTTGGTCACGGAACTGATGAACCCTTGGATATTTTGGAAAAAGGTGGTCCAGATCAGTGGTGGCAACAAACACAGGCTTCAATCGATTTTTTAAAGCAAAAGCAAAAGACGAAGATTTATGTTTTTGGACTGTCGCTAGGTGCAATTTTTGCAACTCAAGCACTTGAAGAAAACCCGGATGTTATTGCAGGGGGAGTTTTTGGCTCACCTTTGTACAATCAAGAGTTCAAGAACATCAAATCAGCCTTTATGACATATGCTAAAAAGGTGTATTCTTTACAACAGGACTTAACTGATGTGGAATTAGACGCCAAGATGAGAGTAGTTAGATCAAAAATCGATAACAGAATAATGTCGATTCAAAGAGCTTCCGTTGGTGTGACTGAAAAGTTGGCTGAAATAAGTCGACCATATTTCATTGGTCAAGGTACGAGTGATAAATTAGTAAATCCAGAAGCTGCTAAATTAGTAGCTCAAGACGTTAAAACATCACAGCTACATTTTTACGATGCAGGGCATGTTTTAACTATCAACCGCGCTCATAATCAATTACAGAGTGACGTGTTAAATTTTTTAGAAAATAATTGAGGATAGAAATGCCAGATAAAGAAAATAAATTAATTGCGGACATCTTAGAGGTTTTTAGAAGCAACCCCGATCGTCGTTACAAATCAGAACAGATCGAAGACATTTTAAGAATGCACGGGGCTTCAGCTTTCAAACGTGTTGTTAAATCTCTAGCTGTCCTAGAGGGTGAAAGTAAGATTACTTTGACCAACAAAGATGAGTTCAAGATGGCCACACCAGAAACTGTGGTTGAAGGAACTTTTAAGGGAAATGATAAGGGATTTGGTTTCGTTAGATATGATGAAGTTGATCCTGACGCTTTTATTTCCCGAGACAACACACTCCACGCAGTCAACGGCGATACAGTTGAAGTAAAGATCACTAAACCATCTAATCCATGGATCGACAAGGGACCAGAAGGTGAGATTACTAAAATCGTTGAAAGATCATTGACTAAAGCAGTTGGTGAATTTCATCCTTATAGTGATTCACAAGTTGAAAAGACTGGCCACTATGGTTACGTTCAAAGTCACGAAAAGAAAATTGCTGCATACATGATTTTCATTTCTGACAAAGGTTTGCATCCACAAATGGGTGACATGGTTCAAGTATCTATCGATGAATATCCAAACGACAAGCATCCCCAAAGTATGGAGGGTACTGCTCTTGAAATCATCGGTAACAAAAATGATCCTGGTGTTGACATCATGTCTATCGTTGTTGACAATGACATCAATCCAGAATTCCCTAATGAAGTTTTAAAAGAAGCTGAAAGTATTCCTGATCACGTCTTAGATTCAGATCGTGTTGGTCGTAAAGACTTGACTAAGAATATGGTTATCACAATCGATGGGGATGACTCAAAAGACTTTGATGATGCGGTTGGATTGGACATGTTACCAAATGGTAACTTCCATCTAGAAGTAGATATCGCTGATGTTACACATTATGTCAAAGAAGGTTCTCCATTAGATGAGGAAGCTTATGCTCGTGGAACAAGTACTTACTTAGTTGATCGAGTAATTCCAATGTTGCCATTTAGATTGTCAAACGGAATCTGTTCATTGAACCCTGGTGAAGACCGTCTAGCTTTGACTTGTGAAATGGAAATCGATCACTCGGGTAATGTTGTTAAACATGAAATTTATCCTAGTGTTATCCAATCAAAATATCGTATGACTTATAACAATGTTAACGAAATTTTGAAGGGCGACGAAGAATTAAATGAAGAATACGCTCCATTAGTTCCAATGTTGAAACAAATGGCACAACTTCACGAAATCCTCTTCAACAAACGTCACCAACGTGGTGCTATCGACTTTGAAGAAACAGAAGCACAAATCATCGTTGATGAAAATGGTAAGCCAATCGACATCAAGTTAAGAGAACGTGGAACTTCTGAAAAGATGATCGAATCATTCATGTTAGCCGCTAATGAAACAGTCGCTGAACATTACAATGTTAAACATGTACCATTCTTATATCGTGTCCACGAAAAGCCTGATGAAGAAAAAATCAAGAACTTCTTTGAATTTGCTGCTGCAATGGGTGTCCAAGTTAAAGGTAACTTGAAAGAAATCACACCAAAGATGTTCCAAAACGTTTTAGCTGATGTTGTTGGAACTCCTGAAGAACAAGTTGTCACAATTATGTTGTTGAGAAGTTTACAACAAGCTAGATATTCAGATGAACCACTAGGTCACTTTGGTTTGGCTGCTAAGTACTATACACACTTTACTTCACCAATCAGACGTTACCCTGATTTGACAGTTCACCGTATGATTCACAGTTATGCTGAACATGGTTTTACTGACGATGAACAAGCTAAGTGGAGTAACAAGCTTCAAGAAATTGCTGAACATACTTCAAGTCGTGAAAGAATTTCTATCAATGCTGAACGTGCCGTTGATGATTTGAAGAAGACTGAGTACATGGCTGACCAAGTTGGAAATACCTTCGATGCTGTAGTCAGTTCAGTAACTAGTTTTGGAATGTTCATTCAATTGGATAATACCGTTGAAGGTTTGATTCACATTTCTAACATGAAAGACGATTTCTACGAATTTGACGAAAAGAGTATGTCAATGCACGGTCGTGGAACTGGTAAGATTTTCAAGGTTGGTCAACCAATCAAGGTTAAGTTGATCAGAGCAGATGTTGAACACAGACAAATTGACTTTGAACGTGTATTAACTCCAGAGGAACAAGAACAAGCTGATAAACGTGAAGCTGAATTTAAGAAGAAACGTTCAATGCAACATGGCAGAGGTCGTGGCGGTCATGGTCGTCACAATGATCACAAGGGTCATGGCAATGGAAGAAACAGAAACAGTAATAATAATGGAAACAAAAACCATAAGAGACGTGGTAAATACGAAAGACGGTGATTCTGTTGAAGAAACATCATACTAAGGCTGCTAATGAAGTGGCCAACAATCGTAAGGCGCGCCATGATTACAATATTTTAGAAACTTATGAAGCAGGGATTGCTTTGACAGGAACAGAAATTAAATCCGTTCGTGCCAGCAAGATGAATATTAAAGATGGCTTCGTCCAAGCTCGAAATGGCGAACTTTGGTTAGAGAATGTCAATATTAGCATTTATGACCAGGGAAATATCTTTAATCATGATCCTTTACGTAATCGTAAATTGTTGCTCCATAAAAAAGAGATTCGTAAAATCAGTTCAAGTATTCAAGAAAAGGGAATCACAGTGGTTCCTTTGAAAGTTTACTTAAAGCATGGTTTTGCTAAAGTATTGATTGGTATCGCCGAAGGTAAGAAACAGTACGATAAACGTGAAACAATTAAGAAACGTGATCAAGAAAGAGAAATTAGACGTGTTATGAAAAATGCGTACTAGGTTCTCTTTTTTTTTGCATTTTTTGTTAGGTGATAAGTAGTAAAATAATTATTAATCAAGGGGGGAATAATATGAAAATAGGCTATTTTTCATCTTCAACACCAATTACTTATCTTTCGCCAAAAAGGTTTCAACGGGCCAAGGATTTCTTAACTAGTAAGGGAATAGAATTACAAGCTGGTTCGTTGACAAAGAAGAGCGATTTCTATCGTTCTGGTAGTATCCAAGCTCGAGCTGATGAGATCAATCAGTTGATTCATGATGAAACAATTGATGTTTTGATGGCAACGATTGGGGGATTGGTCACTAATTCTATTCTGGACAAAATTGATTATGATTATTTACAAAAGCACCCTAAAACTATTGTTGGTTATTCAGATGCAACAGCTTTGTTATTAGCAATTTCCACCCAGGCACCAGCTTGCAAAGTACTTTATGGTCCAGCTTTAGTTGCTTCATTTGGGGATGCTAAGGAAATCATTGATTACACCTGGCAAAGTTTTGAACAAGTTTTAAACAATCAAGAAGTAGAATTAACAGCACCAAAATTTTGGACCGATGAGGCAATCAATTGGGAAGATTACCAACGTCCTAAAAAAATGGTCCAAAATCAATGGCATTACGTAAAACAACCGATATTAGAGGGAAGAATTGTTGGTGGAAACCTAAATACGATGTCTGGAATTTTGGGTTCCAAGTATTTTCCTAAATATACTGAAAATGATTTGTTATTCATTGAAGACGCTGAAAAAGATGCTTCAATTATTGAAAAAAACTTTTCGATGTTAAAGAATTTCGGTACTTTTGATCAAGTAAAAGGAGTGATTTTGGGAAAACACGCCTTATTTGATGATTTGCACACGGGACGCAAACCAATAGATATTCTTTTAGAGGTATTGGGGAACCGTGATTTACCGATAATTTATGATTTTGATTCTTGTCATACAGTTCCAATGATGACTACTCCGATAGGCACTTGGGCTAGATTTGATGCTACTAAGATGCAAGTAACTTATCGACAATCCTAATATGGTAAAATTAGGATAATTAAGTTTACTGGGGGATACGATGAAGAAAATTTGGGGTATTTGGAGTCTAGTTCTTGGTTTGTTGCTGATATTTACAATGACTTCAACGGTCAAAGCTGATGGCGATTACCAAATAGAGAAGTACAACGCTACAGCAGACGTCCAAAAAAATGGTGATATTGATTTAACACAAAAAATCACCTATCAGTTTGATGGTGACTTCAAGGGAGTTTACTATAATCAGGATATTGCTGGAATCAATGGCATCACGCCGCCTGAGGTTTATCTCGACGATGGTTATACGACTAAACAATTGACTCAAAATAATTCCGGACTAAATAATTCCTTTAAAGTTGATAAGACCCAAGATAAAGTGAATATCAAAGTTTATCATTCGGCCTCCACGGAAAAGCTGACGTATGTTTATAAGTATCATTTGTTAGGGGCCATTACTAATTACACTGATACGGCGCGACTAAATTGGAAAATAATCGGCGATGGCTGGCAAAAAGATCTGCACAATGTTGTTTTAAAGGTCAATTTGCCACAAAAGAATATTTCCAAGTTACAAGCTTGGACTCATGGACCATTAGATGGATATACAAAAGTTAATCGAAAAAATGGTTCGGTCAAAATGACTATCGATACTGTACCTGAAGGGCAATTTGTTGAAACTGAAATGCTCTTTCCAACAACGGTAACAGCCGATAATCCTAAGGTAGTCAATAAAAAAATCAAACAAAAAGTTCTCGACCATGAAAAGCAGTTAGTTTTGGATGCTAATGCTAGTCGAGAACGTAAAAAGTGGATTTATAATATTTTAATGACCTTTGGCTACTTAGTAGTCGCTGGAATCCTTATTGCTCGTTTGATCAGCATCAAAAAAAATCCTGGCAACAAGCATTTTCATCCGACACCTTTGTATCATTTCTTCGATGAACCTAAGTTCTTACCTAGTATGGCGAAGGTGATTCTTGATCGTAGCGATAAAGCTGATAGTTTGTCACTGACAGCTGATTTGTTGTACGAAGTGGGTAAGAGACGGATGGCTATCAGAAAAGTCAAAAAGACTTATGAAATTACTGCTCTGGTGCCACCAACTAATCCATTTTTCAAATTCTTGATTGAAAATATCGGGGATGGCAAAAAGGTTACCTTGAAACAGATCAAAACTGCTGCAAAAGGGTATCACACAGCTAAAAATGATATTGTACAGCAATTTGAAAGCTGGTCTAAAGATGCTGCCAATGGGCGTGAGAAATATCTCGATTTGGAAAATATGCGAATCGTTGATAATTTCCGTTTAACGGCAGTGGTTGTTCCAAGTATTTTATTTCTTATGTTCATCATTGCAGCAATTTTTGGCAAAAAGCTATTAGTTTTAGGAATAGTCTATGTAATAATTGCTATTCTTTCTTGGATTATGTTGTGGATGGCAAAAAGAAAAATCACTCCTTATACTGATTTGGGAGAACAAGAAGTTAATGAAATCAAAGCCTTCAAACGCATGCTTTCTGATATCGATGATATTAAGATGGCCGAAGTTGGAGATTTAATTCTCTGGGAGCAATTCTTGCCTTATGCGGTCGTTTTTGGAGTTTCGGATAAAGTTATTAAGGCCTTGAAGGTAAACTTCACTACCGAGCAAATTAACGATTCTATGATAGTTCCATATTACATTGGAGCAACTAGTTTCTTAGGTTCAAAGAATGGCTTTGAATCTGCCTTTATCGGGGCAATCAGTGCTGGTGGTGGTATTGCTGGAAGTTCATCAAGTGTCAGTGGTGGATCGGGTGGTTTTTCTGGCGGTTCATCAGGTGGATTTGGTGGAGGTTCCGGTGGTGGAGCCTTTTAGAGCCAAAAAAATAGGCTGAGATTAATTTCTCAGTCTATTTTTTACTTATTAAGCGTTACGACGTTTGAAGTAAACAATTCCGGATAGAAGTACTAAACCTAAGAAGGTAGCTGTCAAATTAGTTTTTTCACCAGTTTGAGGAAGCTCGCTTGAACTGTTAGAACCGTTGTTAGTATCTCCAGGATTGATTGGGTTAGTAATTAATCCGCCTTCGTTATCATTGTTGTTATTGTTAGAACCAGGATTTTCTGGGTCAACAATTACACCACCGTTGTTGTCGCCATTACCATTACCGTCAGTATTGCCGTTTTCGTCTGGATCAGGATCTTTTCCTTCATTTCCATTACCGTCAGTTCCGGGTGTTTCGCCACCACCGGAGCCGCCAGTTAATTTAGGATCAGAAGTTTCAAGAGTACCTAATTCAATGTCACTATCAGTAATAGTAAATTCAATTTTTTCATGATTGATATCATAACCATCAGGAGCTTTAGTTTCAACAAAATAATAACTACCAGGGTTTAGATTATCAACTTTGATGACACCTTCATCATTAGTTTGGAAAACTCCTAGAGCAGTACCATCAGCATCGTAAAGTGTGTATTCAGCACCAGCAACACCAACTTTTTCTGTATCTAGTAAGTCAGCGTCATATTTGATCATTGAAGCACTAAAGTTACCGTCGCCACCAGTTTCTTTTTCGTTATCGATTGAAATAATTGCAGGTGCTTGAGTTTCATCATTAATAGTGAAGGTAATGTCCTTACTATTTAAGATGTACCCATCAGGAGCTTTAGTTTCTCTTAAAATATAATTTCCATAAGGGATGTTGTACATGTGACCGTAACCTAGTTGATCAGTTGTGATATGACCGATTACTTCGTTAGTATCAGCATCGATTACGTCGAATTCAGCGCCAGCTAAACGATAACCAGTTGCAGCATCAAGTTTTTGAATAATGATTGAACCTTCTTTGGAGCCAACAGGTTCATCTTTAGTCTCAACTTGAACAGCAGTCGTTGTTTGACCAGTGATTGTAAATGGAATTTCATTTGGATTTTGTTGGTAACCATCTGGAGTTGATGTCTCAACAAAGTAATAGTCACCAGCTGGTAATTTATCAACTGTAATTTGACCATTTGCATCAGTTACTAAATCTGATTGAATCAAAGTATCATTATTGGCATCTTTTCTGTAAAGACTGTAAGTGGCACCAGGAATCAAAGTACTATTCTCATCGGCACTAGTTTTGGTTAAAACAACTGAACCATATTTAGTACCACTACCGTTACCTGAATTAGTCTTTCCAGAAACGTCAGCTGAAGTATTACTTTCAAATTCGTTTGGGTTATTACCAGTCGTATTATATGAACCAGTCATACTGGCTTCGTTATGAAAGACAGTTCCATCCTCAGCTTGACTAGGATTTTCTAGTTTTGTTTGGAATGAGATAACAAACATTTGTGTACCAGTATCGCCAAAATTGATTGTTGAAGGCATACCATTTTTGTCGTAAGTTACTGGGTATTTGTTAGTTACATCAGAACCTTTTGAATAGGAACCAGTGTTTTTGTCCACCCAACTAGCTTTTCTGATCGTTAATGAACCATCAACAAAATCCAATCCAGAACTAATATTTAAATCGTTAACGACTAAGTTCTTTAAATCTAATTCATTACGGTTAACTAGTATGGACCAAGTAATGATTGAATCGCCGTTTTCATCCTTACCCAAAGTACCTTTTTTGGAAATATCGTTTTCAGAATTTTCCTTGATTTTCAAAGTACTGTTTTGATCACCATTAACGGTTGGAAAGGCTACGGTATTATTTCCAATTTCAGTATTGCTACTGTTGATACCAATACCTTTATCAATCGTTAACTCCCCATTGAAATCATCGATATCTTCAGTGAAGGTAATTTTAATTTGACCAGATTCTGTTAAAATACCAGTTCCAATTACATTATTGTCATTGTCTGTAACACTAAATTGATCGCCAACTTCTTTAATGTAAAGTTCTTCTGGCAAATCAATCGTTAAGGTGTCACCTTTTTTGATGGATTCATGACTCAACTTATAAGTTAAACCCACTGAATTAGTGTAATTATAAGTTTTGTTTTGATCAGTGATATAAGCCTCAGTCACCATGTCAGAACTAGTATAATCAGCCGCTTGAGCTTCACTAGGATGACTAGCAAAGACTAAGACGACTAGTCCTAATGCAGCCACAAAAGCAGCTAAAAAAGTGTGTAATTTTTTCCCCATTTCTTTTCCCCTTTCTATAGATTACATAATTAATTATAAAAGAAATAATATGTTTAAAACAGGGTAGTGAAGAAAATTATTAATAAATTAATTTGAGCTTATAAAGCCTGATGAACGGGACATTATCCGCTCTCATCAATACCATATCTTGTGAAATTTTAGAAATTTATACAATATCTAGAATATAAGTGATATTATAGTGAATGTTGTTTTTTTAGAAACTAAACTAATAGATAAATTTAATTCACTTATTGGAGGATAATAATGATGATCGTATTGAGCGGCGCAATTGGAGCCGGTAAGAGTTCATTGGCTACGGTGTTATCAGAACATTTAGGAACAGAGGCTTTCTATGAACAAGTTGATAATAACCCAGTTTTGCCACTATTTTATAAAGACCCTAAGAAGTATGCTTTCTTATTGCAAATCTACTTCTTAAACAAACGTTTTGAATCAATCAAGAAAGCTATGGTACAAGATAACAACGTTTTGGACCGTTCAATCTATGAAGATTCACTATTCTTCCATATGAATGCTGATATGGGACGTGCTACACCACAAGAAGTAAAAGTTTATGATGAATTATTGGCTAATATGATGCAAGAATTACCATACGCTGCTGCTAAAAAGGCTCCAGATTTGTTAGTTCACTTGGACATCTCATATGACACAATGATTCACCGTATCGAAAAACGTGGCCGTTCATATGAACAACCAGAACAAGACCCAACTTTGCCAGAATACTACCACAACTTGCTTTCACGTTATGATGGTTGGTATGATGACTATGATTACAGTCCTAAGATGAAGATTGATGGGGACAAGTATGACTTCGTTGAAAATCCTGAAGACCGTCAAAAGGTTCTTGATTTGATCGATGAACAATTACGCGTTCGTGGTACTTTAGACTAGTTAATTAAACAGCCTAGATTAATTTCTGGGATTTTTTGTTGCTTGCTAGTATAGGCAAAATAAGATACCCTATTAAAGGCAGTTTGCACTGGTAACCTGCTATGAAATTAAAACAGTGGAGGTTTTACTTTGAGTAATTTAAAAACAAGAGATATTACACAATTAGCATTGATTGCAGCTTTGTACGTAGCTGTGACGATTGCTCCAGGAATTTCAGCATTTTCTTATGGTCAAATTCAATTCCGTGTTTCCGAGATTTTGATGTTATTGCCATTTTTTAATCATAAGTATAGTTGGTCGTTGATCGTGGGATGTTTTGTTTCTAATATTTTCAGTGCTTCATTGGGAGTAGCTGATTTGATTTTGGGAACTTTGGCAACTGCTATTGCTTGTCTAATTATTACTAGAATTCCTGCTGATAACAAATTTTTATGGGCCGTTCCAGTTGTTTGTGCCGTGGTCAATGGGATTATTGTTGGAGCAGAGCTTCATTTTATTTTGAAGTTGCCATTTTGGCTTAACTTCGTCACGGTCGGCTTGGGTGAGTTGGTCGTAGTCGCAATCGGTGCAGTAGTATTCTATTTCTTGATGCAGAATCAAAGTTTCAGTAAATTAATAAGGTAAGACGTGGATGGGGGAAGTGATTCCTCCATTTTTTTGTTATAATCTACTTTATAAAGTATTGTGAGGAGATGTGTTTATATGAATATCGGAATTTTTACCGATACATACTTCCCTCAAGTTAGTGGGGTAGCTACATCGATCCAGACCTTGAAGAATGATTTGGAGCGTAAAGGTCATTCGGTGTATATTTTTACGACGACTGATCCCAATGTTCCTAAGAATACGATTGAACCAAATATTTTCCGTTTGGCTAGTGTTCCCTTTATATCCTTTACTGATAGAAGGATTGCAATTCGAGGAATGTTTCATGCTGTCGATTTAGCTAAAGAATTAAAACTAGATATCATTCACACGCAAACTGAATTCTCGTTAGGTATGATGGGTAAATTTGTTGCAAAACAACTCAAAATTCCATTTGTTCACACATATCACACAATGTATGAAGATTATTTACATTATGTATTGAACGGACATCTGTTAAAGCCATACCATGTTAAGCAAATGACACGATTATTTTTAAAGAATGCTTCAGGAGTAGTTGCTCCTAGTAAGCAAGTTAAAGAAACAATGGACCGTTATGGTATCAAAGCACCAGTTTCAATTATTCCAACTGGGGTTGATTTGTCAGAATATACTAAACCGGTCAACGCTTCAGCTGTCCGTGAAAAATTAGGAATTGCTGAAGATACACCGGTGATTTTGATGTTGAGTCGAATTGCTTTGGAAAAGAAAATTGACCATATGTTAAAATCAATGCCAGATTTATTGAAATATAATCCGAAAGTTATGTTGGTTATCGTCGGTGATGGTCCTGATATGGATGAGTTAGTTCAGATGAGTAAAGACTTAGGTATCAGTGATAACGTTATTTTTACTGGTGAAGTTGAGCATGATAAAATTTCACCTTATTATCACATGGCTAATTTGTTTGTTTCATCCAGTGATACTGAGTCACAAGGCTTAACTTATATTGAAGCAATCGCTTCTGGAACAAAGATCGTTGTTAGAAGTGCACCTTATACGGATGCTTTATTGACTGATCCGTCAGTTGGGGTTACTTTTAGTGAAGATGACCAATTGGTGCCAAAAATCAAAACTTATTTGGAACATCCTAATTCTTTTGATGACCGTGATGCTCGTAAGAAGGTTCTCTACGGCATTTCATCAGACGGATTTGGCAATTCAATACTTGATTTTTATCGTCGTTCCGAAGACTACTTCATAAGAGAGAAACTTTCAGATTCATCAATTGATCCAGAGGAGTATTCTAATGATTAAAATTAATATGTTTTCATCAGCTGATAAAGTAGCCGGACAAGGGGTTGGCAGTGCCTATAAGGAATTGATCAACTTGTTGAAAGAACACTTTAGTGATGAATTTGAGGTCAAGATCAATGATTACTCAAAGAGTGATTTGAGCCATTATCATACGATTGACCCACAATTTTACGCTTCGACTTTTTCAAAGAAGAGAGGTCGTAAGATTGGCTATGTGCACTTTTTACCAGAAACTTTAGAAGGTAGTATCAAATTGCCTAAGCCAGCTCGTAGTATTTTTTATAAATATGTCATCAGCTTTTACAAACGTATGGACCAAATCGTCGTGGTTAATCCAACTTTTATCGATAAGTTGGTTGCACATGGATTGGACCGGGACAAAATTAAGTACATTCCTAATTTTGTTTCAACTGATAACTTTTATGAAAAAACAGCTGAAGAAAAGGCTGAATTTAGAAAGAAAATTGGTATTCCAGAAGATAAATTCGTTGTTTTTGGCGATGGTCAAGTCCAAGAACGTAAAGGAATCGATGATTTTTACAAGTTAGCACAGACTAATCCTGATATTCAATTTATTTGGGCGGGTGGTTTTTCCTTTGGTAAGATCACTGACGGTTATGACCGTTATAAGGATATGATTGACAATGCGCCTGATAATATGAAATTCACGGGAATAGTTGATAGAAATGATTTAGTAAATTATTATAATATTTGTGATTTATTCTTATTACCTTCTTATGACGAATTGTTCCCAATGTCAGTCTTGGAAGCTTTCAGTTGTGGTGCACCAGTCTTATTGAGAGATTTGGAATTGTACCGTGCTATTATTGATGGCTATTATCAAAAAGCTGATGGTTTTTCTGATATGAATGCCTTTATCAACAAAGCTAATCAGGATCGTTCTATTTTGGATGGCTTTAAGAAAAAGTCTAAGGAAGCTGCCAAACAGTACTCAGAAGAAAATTTGAGTAAAATCTGGTATGATTTCTATACGAGTCAATATAAAATTGCTAAACAGGGTAAATAATGAATAGAAAACACATAGCAGCATTATTTATAATGCTAGGATTAGGAATTGGTATTTTTTGGTGGGAAGCCAAAGATATTAATTTCAATTCTTTAGTTTCGACCTTTAAAGGGTTAAATTATTTCTGGCTTGCGGTGGCATTCTTATCGATTTTGTTATCGTATGGCGTTGAAGCAATGGTTTTACATACCTTATTGAAGAGAAAAGGAGAGCGTAAGTTTGGTTGGTGGGAGATGTATCGGATCCCATTGATTCAGGCTTTGTTCAATGCAATCACGCCTTTTTCATCTGGTGGTCAGCCAGCTCAATTGATTGGTCTGATGCAATCAAAAATTGATGGCGGACGTGCTAGTTCAATTTTATTGATGAAGTTTGTTATCTATCAATTAATGGTACTGGTAAATTTCATTGTTGCGATGTTAGTCAGTTTTAAGAGTGTGGCACAACATTTTTCTGGATTGGCAACTTTGATCGTCTTTGGAATGGTAATTCATGTTGCGACGATTTCTTTCTTGTTAATGATCATGTATTACTATGATTTCACCAAAAAAATGGTACAAATTGTGTTGAAACCGGTTTTATTTTTTCTCAAAGAGGAAAAACGTGATAAAATTTTACAGTCAGCTATGAGTAGTATTGATAGCTTTTATAATGAGAGTTTAGTTTTGAAACGTGAGAAGAAAAAAGTTCTCAAGGCTTCTTTACTGACAATCTTGCAGCTATTCTTGTATTACTTCGTAGTTTACTTTGTTTTACTAGCACTAAACTGCGACCATGTGAATGTTGTTGATGTTTTAGTCATGCACATCATGATCGTTATGATTGTCTCAATCTTCCCAATCCCTGGTGGATCAGGTGGGGCAGAGTTCAGCTTCAAGACGTTGTTTGCTGGATTTATACCTTCTCCTTCAGGTCTCGTTTTGGGTATGTTTTTATGGAGATTTATTACGTATTATTTGGGGATGTTCTTAGGGATTATTGCTGTTTCGAAGAAACCGAAAATTGAACAACAAGTTGCTAATAAATCTATGGAGCGAAAATAATGAAGCGTATTACTAAAGGTATTTCTAATTTTTTAAATACTAGGCTGGGTTTTGTGATCCTGGCTGTATTTTTATATACTCTTAAAACCATTTATGCTTATGAAACTAAGTTTAACTTGGGTGTTAAGGGTTCGATTCAAACATTCTTGATGATCATCAATCCAATTCCAGTGATGCTGTTATTGTTTGGTATCTCACTGTATATGAAAGGTAGAAAATCTTATATTTTTCTACTGATTGTTGATTTCTTGGATACGGTCTGGTTATTCTCGAATATTTTGTACTATCGAGAATTCTCTGACTTTTTAACTATGGTACTTATTAAAGGTTCAGGTTCAGTTTCCAATAACCTTGGTAAAAGTATCATGGGTATTTTGAAACCAACTGATTTCCTAGTCTTTACTGATGTTATTATTCTGATATTATTGTTGGTCTTTCACGTCATCAAGGTTGATATTAGAAAACTTAATTGGCGAATTCCAGTGTTGGTCAGTTCTTTAGCAGTATTGCTATTTGGAGCTAATTTGACTTTGGCTGAAAGTGATCGTTCACAGCTGTTGACAAGAACTTTTGATAATAACTATATCGTTAAATACTTAGGACTAAATGTCTTTAATGTTTATGATATGGTCAAAACTACTAAGACAAATGCGGTTAAATCTCAAGCTAAGAGTTCAGATATTGACTCGATTGAGAAGTACATGAAGAATAATTACGTGCAGCCTAACGTCGAATATACTGGTGTTGCTAAAGGTAAAAACGTCTTTATTATTCATTTGGAAAGTTTGCAACAATTCATGATTGACTTTAAGTGGGATGGTGAAGAAGTAACTCCTAACTTGAATAAGATCTATCATGAAGACGACACACTTAGTTTTGATAACTTCTTTAATCAAGTTGGACAAGGTAAAACTGCTGATGCTGAGTTGATGCTAGAAAACTCACTCTTCGGATTGCCAGAAGGTTCAGCTATGGTTACCGATGGTACGACAAATACCTTCCAAGCAGCTCCAGCTATTTTGGATCAAGAGGCTGGTTATACTAGTGCTTCATTCCACGGGGATGTTCCTAGTTTCTGGAATCGTGATAATGCCTATAAGTCATGGGGATATGATTACTTCTTTAGTTCAGAGTACTATAAGGAAAAGAAGAGTTATAACATCGGTTATGGTATGAAAGATAAGATTTTCTTGAAGGATTCTGCACAATATATTGAACAATTGCCACAACCTTTCTATGCTAAGTTGATTACTGTTACGAACCACTATCCTTATACATTGGATAAGAAGAATCAAACTATTTCTAAGACTGACACTGGTGATAGTACCGTTGATGGTTATGTTCAAACTGCTCATTATTTGGATCAATCAATTGGTGAATTTATGAATTGGTTACAAGAAACTGGTTTGGATAAGAATAGTATGGTTGTTCTATATGGTGATCACTATGGTATTTCTAATAACCACAATAAAGCTATGGCTAAATTGACTGGAATCAAAGGCTTCAATAGCTTTAATGATGCTCAATACCAACGTGTACCATTTATGATTCATATGGATGGCCTAAAAGGTGGTATCAATCATACTTACGGTGGTGAAATCGATGTTCTACCTACCTTGTTGAATTTATTGGGAATTAGTAACAAGAACATGATTCAATTTGGTAGTGATTTGTTATCGAGTGAGCACTCGCAAGTAGTGGCATTCAGAAATGGTGATTTTGTCACGCCTGAAGTAACTAAAGTGGGTAGTACGTATTACAACACGAAGACTGGTAAAGTGGATAAGAAGATATCTTCTGCCGAGAAGGCTAAATTATCGAATAAGGTAACGACTGAGTTGTCATTATCTGATCGTGTAATTAATGGAGATCTTTTAAGGTTCCATAAGTTACCAGGATTTAAGAAGGTTAATACTAAAGACTACTCATATAAGAAGAGTAAAGCTTTGAAGAAACTCAAGAAAGCACGTACTAAGAATGGAACAAGTCTATTAGCACAAAACGACAATAAGTCGATGGTTGACTTGTATCAAACGGATGCGCCTGAATTGAGCTCAGACAAATAATATAAAGCATTGGAGATATTGTCTCTGATGCTTTTTTGTTTGCTTTGGTAACGAAATAGAAGGGTATAATTAGATGATGAACTAGTATATGAGCTATTTTTTGAAAAAAATTCAACTTTTTTGTAAAAAAGGGTTGCGCACCTCTATTCTAATTGGTAATATATATCTTGTTGTTGCGACAGAGC